>ERZ832317.1080-NODE-1080-length-35963-cov-6.785424_pt1 | contig 35963 bp, 36 predicted proteins | sample MGYA00519695_ERZ832317 | MGnify/ENA primary metagenome ERZ832317 (study PRJEB31850, sample SAMEA3708726) | human gut metagenome | biome: human gut; feature: human-associated habitat; material: faeces | place: China | collected 2014 ...
TCCCTACCGGCGGTAAAGCCCGCGAGCCGAGAGGCATGATCCGGTGAGATTCCGGAGCCGACAGTACAGTCTGGATGGAAGAAGATGATAGTACAGTTGATTTTCAGATAAATGAATGTAGTATCGATGCTCTGAGATGGTAATCCATTTCAGAGCTTTTTTAATCTTAGTCGGAGTTCCATTTATCAATCACGGTAACCAATCTCCCCCTGTAGATATTCTGCAGGGGATCTTTTATATCTATCCCGCAAAAGAAATAAATTTGGAAAGAAGGAACACAAATGACAGATCAGAATTATATGCTCCAGGCTATTCAACTGGCGAAACAAGGAGAGGGCTGGACAAATCCGAATCCGATGGTAGGGGCAGTGATCGTAAAAAACGGGCGGATCATCGGAAAAGGCTATCACAAAAAATGCGGAGAGCTTCATGCAGAACGTAATGCGATCGCTTCACTTACGGAATCTGCGGAAGGTGCGACCATTTATGTTACACTGGAACCTTGCTGTCATTATGGCAAAACTCCTCCATGTACAGAGGCGATCATTGAGCAGAAGATCAAGAGAGTGGTGATCGGTTCCAGAGATCCGAATCCGGAAGTGTCAGGAAAAGGTATAAAGATGCTGCAGGAAGCAGGTATTGAAGTCATTGAGGATTTTATGAGGGAAGAATGTGACCGGCTCAATCCAGTATTTTTCCATTATATTACAACGAAGACACCTTATGTGGTGATGAAATATGCCATGACACTGGATGGGAAAATTGCGACGAAAACAGGTGCATCGAAATGGATCACCGGAGAAGCAGCAAGAGCGGAAGTACAGCATATGCGTCATCGGTATATGGGGATCATGGCGGGCATCGGAACGGTGATTGCGGACGATCCAATGTTAAATGTAAGGGTGGAAGGCTGGAAAAGTCCAATCAGGATCCTGTGTGACAGCGGGCTTCGGATTCCGCTGGATGGTCAGATCGTAAAAAGTGCAGGAAAGTACAGGACAATTGTGGCTTATGCAGATTCGGAAAATACAGAAGCGAAAAGAAAAAGATTACATGAAATGGGAGTTGAGACGATCTGGTGTCCGGATGAAAACAATCAGGTGGATCTTAAAAAACTGATGAGATATCTTGGGGAAGAAGGCATTGACAGTATTCTTCTGGAAGGCGGAGGCACCTTAAATGACAGTGCTCTGCGAGCTGGAATTGTGCAGGAAGTACAGGCTTTTATAGCACCGAAATTATTTGGCGGTATGAACAGCAAAACGCCGGTGGAAGGCATCGGTGTCCGTTTCCCTTCAGAAGCAGTAAAGCTGAAATGTACCGATATCTGCCAGATCGGTGAGGATATCCGAATCACATGTCAGGTGTGTGGAAAAGAACAGGAGGAGTCATGTTTACAGGAATCGTAGAAGAGAAAGGAACAATCCGCTATATACAGCTGACAGGAGAATCCGGAGTTCTGGCAGTGAAAGCGAAAAAAGTACTGGAAGGCACAAAGATTGGTGACAGTATTGCCGTAAATGGCATATGCCTGACCGTTACATCGCTTCAGTCGGATGGATTTACCGCAGATGTAATGGCAGAGACAATCCGAAGGAGCAGTCTTGGAAGCAGCAGGGCCGGAAGCAAAGTAAATCTGGAGCGTGCGATGGCTGCCGATGGCAGATTCGGAGGACATATCGTAAGCGGCCATATTGACGGAACCGGTGTGATCCGTTCCATGATCCGGGAAGAAAATGCTATCTGGGTATCGATCGGAACATCACCGCAGATTTTGCATCTGATCGTAGAAAAAGGTTCCATTTGTATCGATGGGATCAGCCTGACGGTAGCGAAAGTGGATGAAACGGGTTTTCAGGTTTCGGTCATTCCGCATACGGGAGAAGAAACTGCACTTTTGGAAAAAGTGCCGGGTGATCCGGTTAATCTGGAAAATGATGTGATCGGAAAATATGTAGAAAGGCTGCTTGGCATTCAGAAAAACGAAGAAGAGAAAAAAGAATCCGGAATTACGATGGAATTTCTGGAGAAATTCGGATTTTAAGAGGAGGATATTTATTATGTCACAAAACAATCAGTACAATACCATTGAAGAAGCACTGAGAGATTTAAGGGAAGGAAAAGTCATTTTGGTTACCGATGATCCGGATAGAGAAAATGAAGGAGATTTGATCTGTGCGGCAGAATTTGCAACGCAGGAAAATATTAATTTTATGGCAACTTATGCGAAAGGACTGATTTGCACACCAATGAGTGCGGAAATTGCGGCAAAATTGAATTTTCCGCCGATGGTTGCTGAAAATACCGATAATCACGGAACTGCATTTACGGTGGCAGTGGATCATGCAGACACAACGACCGGTATCTCGGCAGCAGAGCGTTCTTATACGATCCGAAAATGTGTGGACGAGGAGGCAAAACCGGAAGATTTCAGAAGACCGGGACATGTATTTCCTCTTATTGCCAGAAAAGGCGGTGTTCTGGTAAGAAACGGTCACACAGAGGCAACGACGGATCTTATGAGAATGGCCGGACTGAAAGAATGCGGTGTGTGCTGTGAGATCATGAAAGAAGACGGTACCATGATGCGTACACCGCAGCTGTGGGAAATGGCAAAAGAACACAATCTGACCTTTATCACAATCCGTGATCTGCAGGATTATATGAGAGTACATGAAAAACACGTAAAAGAAGAGGCGGTTGCAGATCTCCCGACACAGTACGGTGATTTTAAAATTCATGGATATATCAATGATATTACAGGAGAACATCATCTTGCACTGGTAAAAGGTGAGATCGGAGATGGTGAAGATGTGCTCTGCCGTGTACATTCGGAGTGCCTGACCGGAGATGCATTTGGATCACTTCGATGTGACTGCGGTCTTCAGCTTCAGACTGCGATGCGTCAGGTGGAAGCAGAAGGCAGAGGAATCATTCTTTATATGCGGCAGGAAGGCAGAGGCATCGGTCTGATCAATAAGATAAAAGCATATGCACTTCAGCAGCAGGGATACGATACTGTGGAAGCAAATGTAAAATTAGGGTTTGCACCGGATCTTCGCGAGTATTGGATCGGGGCACAGATTTTATCAGACCTTGGTGTAAAATCCTTGAGATTACTGACGAACAATCCGGATAAGGTCTACGGACTTGGCGGGTTCGGACTGAAGATCAATGAAAGAGTACCGCTGGAGATTCCGCCGCAGAAATATGACCTGAAATATATGAGAACAAAACAGGAAAAGATGGGACACATTTTCAAAGAAATAGAATTATAAAAAGATACCAAATTGTCAATTTCTTTTGTTACTAAATCCCATTCTTTTTTTAAAGATAATTCTTGAATGTATTCTGCTACATTATTTCCTATAATTCTTTCTATTAAATATTTTCCATTTTTTTCTTCAATACCACATATTTTTATATTATTTTTTTTAACTTCTTCATGAATTTTGACCACATTGTCCAGATGTTCTTTTGCTTTTTCATTATCAGGTACCTTAATGAATTCATGTTTACTATTTTCAATAGTAATTGTTTTGAAATTTACATTTCTATAATCTAAGTTTTTAACATAAATAATATCAGATAGCTTAGATTTATCAAAACCAAACTCTATTAAAAATGAATTTGAAAAAAATCCAAATGAATCATTTTTTATTAAACCTCTTAATGTTTCTGCAATATTAAAATTTATTTTATTTCCATATGAATAAATTGGAATAGATGAAATTTCATTTTCTTTTGGAAGTCTGTCATCAGTATATATAATTGTTGGTAATTTATAATCTGGGAATGGATAATAAAATTTATTCTTTGTAAATCCATGTTTTTCTATCATTTTTATAAATTCAACCTTACCAAACGTTTGAACATTGTATGAATCATAACCTTCCAAGCCAACATATGGTTTTGCAATATGATCTTCATTGGCACCTGCCCAATACTTTATTCCATATCTATTCTCAATTGCTAATAATACTTTTCCTGTTGGTTTTAATAGCTTCTTTATTTTTGATAAGAAATCATCAAACGGTGTATCAGAATCAAAAAATAATTTTGCATATTCAAAAACACCAATTAATACAATATAATCAAATTTTTCTTCAATTTTAATATCATAAAAATTCCCTGCATATATTTTTAAATTTTTGCTATCTTTATGGCGATAATAAGTTATTTCTGCCCTTCTTTTAGAACCTTCAACTGCCACTACGTTTTTGCATTTTTCACAAAGTTTACCTGTTAAGGTTCCACAACCACAGCCTATTTCTAATACACTATCTTGATTAGTAAACGGATACCAATTCAAAATATTATTTCTAACATCGGTAGTTAGATAAAAAATATTATCCTTTTTATAATCAATTTCTGTACCATTTTTATAATAATTTAATAATAATTGTTCTACATCACCGTCATTATAAATGTCATTACCATCATGATAGTCTAAATTTAATTCTGCCATACAATTCACCTACAATCCGAAATTTTAAATTAATACTAATTACTTGTATTAATAATTTCTTTTTATAAACTATATTGTCATATAAATTATGCTTAATTAATAGTTATTTATACACAAAAACATAAAATTAAATACTTTTATTAAGTTTTTTAATTAATTTTTGCTACATTTTATTATTTTCTACCTTTTTCATATGTTTTCATTAAATATTTTCCATATTCATTTTTCTTCATTAATTCAGCACGTTCTAATAATTGGCTATCTGATAACCAACCATTTTTATAAGCAATTTGTTCTGGGCAACTAATAATAGAGCCTCTTATGTTTTGAAGAGTTTTAATAGTATTACTTGCATCTAATAAACTATCTGTAAGTCCTGTATCAAACCAAGCATATCCTCCACCTAAAAGTTCAGCTTTCAATTTGTTTTCTTCTAAGTACATTCTATTTAAATCTGTTATTTCATACTCTCCTCGAGCAGATTTTTCCACTTTAAATGCTTTATCTACTACTCTATTATCATAAAAATATAATCCAGTTATCGCAAAATCACTTTTTGGCTTTTGTGGCTTTTCTTCTACAGAAATTACTTTTTTATTCTCATCAATTTCCATAATTCCAAATCTTTCAGGATCTTTTACTTGATAACCAAAAATAGTAGCATATCCGTCCTCAGCATTTTCTCTAGCCGCGCTTAATTTTTTAACTAAATCATTACCATAAAAAATATTATCTCCAAGTATCATTGCACAAGTATCATTTCCAATAAAATCTTTTCCTAAAGTAAAAGCTTGTGCTAGTCCATCAGGTGATGGTTGAATCACATAATCAATATTTAATCCAAATTGCTTTCCCGTTCCAAATAATCTTTTAAATCCAGCTTGATCTTGCTCTGTAGTAATTAATAAAATATCTTTAATTCCTGCTAACATCAATGTTGATAAAGGATAATAAATCATCGGTTTATCATAAATTGGTATTAACTGTTTACTAATTCCTTCCGTTATTGGATAAAGTCTAGTTCCTGAACCTCCTGCTAATATAATTCCTTTCATTGTGTACCTCTTTCCTTAGTCTTTTACCCTTTTCTATTCTTAGCGATATTACTATCTCTTATAATTAAGTATAAACTAAAAAACGACATATCTCAAGAAATATGGCGTTTTTTTAACATTTTTATCTGATTTTATATCATTTTTTATTCAACTGTTCCACTTTTTAGCAAGATTTTTAGGTTTATCTATATCACACCCATTCATTTTAGCTATATAATAAGCAGTTAATTGGCATTTAATGTCTATTTTTAAATTCTTCATCTGTCATAAATCTAAAGCCTTTTGGAGCAATTACAGTATTTTCATATCCATATCCAGAAATATATAAAGTAGCAATTTTTTTCTTTCCTAATATTTTTTTGCTATAAATATTATATACATCAATTATAGTTTCACCATCGCTATGTGTAACTGTTCCCACTCTTTCATACAAAATATCTTTTCCATCATCAGTTAATAATATATTTAAATACTGATATTGTGCTCCTACAGATATTAATTCAATTGGATTATTAGCAGTTAATCCAAAATCATCACTTGTAATGTCAGACAATGTTTCTTTTATTTCGTATGTTTCTGGATATTCTTTTAATTCATATTCATATTCTTCAAGAAAATTATTTGTTCCTTTTTCAAATAATCCCATATTCCAAGTAGGTTCCATAGTTTCTTCATCCATAATCATTATGCATTTAGCTTGATATATTAAAAATGCTAATTTTTTTCTTGTTTCTTTATCTAAATTTTTTGTTATAGAATATCTTCTTAATAATCTATAAATATCCCTATACTTATCATTTAATTCAATCATTATATCAGGTCTTAATCCATCGATTACATCTGTTATAAAATCATAAGTTTGAAACATTTCATCAAACGAATATTTTTTATCTGTAATTTCAAAATAAACTGAAAACATATTTGCATAGCAAATACAATCATCATCAGTTAATTCATTCTATAAATTATTATCATCTCTATATTTTTTCATTGATTCGAAATACTTTTTATTTAGAATTTTCATACCCATCACTACCTTATGTGATAATTGTACCAAATTTCTAACGAAAAGTCTTGAATTATCAAACAATTAAAAAACATCACATTTTAATTTAGAAAAAAAGCACAAAAGTTTAATGTATTTGTCGACCAAAACTAATACAACTCAAGTGCTAAAAAAAATATCTTTTTTTCAACTTGTTCTATTTTAAAATTTATAAAAGCCCCATTCTTATTGATTGTGTTTAATCTGATAAATATGAAATTATTTTTGTTGTACAATATGTTATTCTTATATACTCATTCAAACCTCTTATACTGCTACCGGTATTAATATTTTCATAAAGTCTTCTAAACATTTTATAGTTTCATCAAATTCCAAATTTCTAGCATAACTATTTTTCCTAGAATAGCTTACCCATTTATCTCTTAATATCTTACTATCTTTAACTACATTTAAACTTGCAATTAGATCTGCATTAAATTCTCTTTTTTCAAAAGTTTTTTCTACTGCGCCTCTAAATTTAGTTTTATTTATTTTATTAAATTTAAACCTATGGATTAAATAAATATCATAGTAATCTTTCATTCTACTGCTTGCTTCTAACTTGCTAAGTATAGTTTCTATTTTTTCAGCTAATATAGTTTCTAAATTATATGACCATACCTTATATATTTCATTTCCTATTAGTGATTCATATTTATAATCATCTGGCCCTGGATGTATTGGATCACCAGTAGCTATATCAATGTGAAAACTATCTTTCATATTTTCTAATGTAAATTTTATCGTAATTCTTAATCCACCATACTCATCTTCATCACGAATTGATTCTGTTTTTTCAATTTCAAATTTTACGGTATCATCTACATCTATATTAATAATTTCTGTTATCATTTTAATAACATTTTCTAAAGATAGATTTGTTTTTCTTATTGCAGTATCAATATCCATAGTGCTTCTATTATCTAATCCGAATAATTTACTCAAATAAAAGCCACCTTTTAATATAAAATTATCTTTATATTTACTTTTCGATAAACGTTCAACAAACCTATCATACATATAAAATCTCATAACAGAGTTAAAATCTATATTTTTTTCTCTAGAAATATTTCTAAGTTTATCCTTTACTGCTTGGATAGAATTACTCATAATATATACCTACCATTTCCATTACTTTTTCACTTATTCCCATTCTCTTTGTATAATCATATAGCTTTGCTACATTTTTATCTTTACTTTGAATATATTGTTTAACAGATTTTTTTACTTGTTCAGGATCCATTCTACCTTTTGATCTTATGATATCGCAAATACATCTTTCTTTGTCATAAGCTCTAACTTTATTCCCACTTGGAGTTTCAACTTCAACAACACCTATTTCGTATATATCATCTGAAACATAAAATACATTACATTTTTCATTTACAGTATCAACATGGTAGCTTTGTGGAACAGTTACTGTATAGTTATATGGAAATTCCTCAGTCATACCGTAAAAATATAGGGCATTCATATGTGAGAAAATAGCTTTTTTATATTTTTGTTGGAAGGAAAAATAACTATCCTCAAAAGCACTTGGTGAAAGATATATACCTCTTGAAACTTTTTCAATTTCATTATTATTTTCCATAATTGAGAGATATTGTCTGCTTATATTTAGTGGTTCTATCATTCTTGTAGAAAGCATTCCATTATTGGTATCCATTATTTGCTTTATAGTATCTATAAATATTTTTGCCTGGTTGTTTGGATATTTAATCGATAGCTCCTTAATTACATTAGACATAGTATTAATGCTTTTTAGATCTTCTTGAATTGATTTAAATGGCTTAGAAGTGGCTTTACTTGCTTCAATGATTGGCTTCATAGATTCATTAAATGATTTATCTAGTTCTTGCATTGGCATAGTTAGTTGATGAAGTTGATCCTTAATTTGTCTCATGGGTTCCTTTATTGAATTAATAGCTTCTACATAATTTTTAAGAACATCACTTTCAATTTTATAATTGATTTTCTCCCCTTTTTTCATATTAATCCCTTTTCTTTCTTTGACAATTACACTGAAATTATATCATTTTTCAGTGTAATTGTCAAATAATTAGTTGCCAATTTAATTCTATATTTATGAATTAGAATATTAAAAGTAAAGTACTATTTTTTAAATACTATAAATACTATAAAAAATATAGAGGTTAGTTTAAAAATAAGACTAACCTCTTTTCCATCTACAATAGTTATCAAAAAATATCTTTTTATATTTTTATCGTATGCCACAAAGGCATAACCCATTTTCCTATTTATCTTTTTTCTTTACTCCTATCAAATCTTTCAAAAAATATACTACTGCTAAAATCATTCTACTACAAAAAGCAGTTGTCTTTAGTAACATTCTTTCCCATAGATTTGCATGATTATAAGTTGTTTGAAAATAATACTGACTTTCCTTTTGAAGTTTCAACTTATTTATCTTTTTTACATTTTTATCAATAGATACTGAATGATTATGAATAATTAGAATATCATTACATACTTCAATATATAATTTCTCATTATGAATCTTTTTTGCTAAAATATTTTCTTCATAATAAAGAAAAGTATGTTCATCTAAATAACCAATTCTTTCTAATGTTCTGGATTTCATTATAAAGAAACAACCACTCACAACATCTACTAAACTAGTTCTACTATCATAATGTTCCTCTTTATAAAACACATATTTTTTTCTAAAGAAACGATGCACATAAATCAAATTTAACATACTGTCTAAGAAAGGACTAGGATTTTTCCAACCACGATTTAAATGTTTATTTTCTACAATAGTTGGTGCTACTACTCCTACTGATTTTTTATTTAATTCTTTTATTAGAGCTTTTAAATCTTCTTCTTTATCAATAATAACATCACTATTAGAAATAATTAAATTACATGGACCTAGTTCTTTTATCAAGTATTTACATCCAATATTAATAGCTTTAGCAAAACCAAAATTCTTTTTATTTTCAATTAACTTTATTTTTTTACCAGTTATTAGTCTAAGACTCTTTTTTACATCTTTTCTTGAATTATTATCTACAATCACAATTTTAGATATTACATGATAATTTTCTACATTTTCTACTAAATGTTTCAATGATTCAAGATCATTATAATGAATAATTACGATTCCTGTTTTCAAATTTATCACCTACTTCAATTTCTTCTTTTTGAATGAACGCCATATAAATACTAACAGCTGGATAAATTAATACATGACCAGATGTTAGAGAAATTATCAAAAATAGTAACAATGATATTCTATCAACTTTTCTTATGTTTTTCCACTTAATAGATGAGATAATAGGAATTATAAAAGTAATAAAACCTATCACGCCATAGCGAAAAATAATATCAAAAATATCTATTTCAACCATTTTTACTTTATTATCAGCTAATCCAATTCCAAATAATATTTTTATTATATTTTGACTTTTAAAATACTGATAATTATCACTTAAAAAACTTAAACGATCATTATATATTACTTTATTCACAAAGTCTAACGATAAAATTTTATCTACTTTAAAGAAACTATTTTGGATTACCATATTTTGATAGGTTCTAGTTTTCGTAAATAAAATAGAGCCACATATGATAGAAATAATCAAAATACCTATTATCATGATTTTACCTTTTTTAGATTTTTTAAAAAATAACTTATCTCTTTCTTGATATAGTAAATAGAAAACAGTAAACAATATACCACCCATTAAAACTTTAGTTCCAATTAATAAACTGCTACCAATACTAGCTAATAAAACGAAAATAAAAAGTAGGCATTTTTCTTTTTTCTTTAGATAAGTTAAAGATATGGGTAATAGTCCCACAATAATAGCACTAAATTCATTAATTGATGAAAATAAACCTTTAAAGCCACTTTTGCCATCTGTTGGTAAGTAAGCATCTGCTCCTATTTTAAATACATAAGATAATAAATAAATACTTAAATAAGTAATTAAAACCGTTAATAATAATTTATCTTTATTAGTATCTACCTGGTAAGCATTAAAAAATAAAATTGATACTGGTAAATATAAAAATTTTAAACTAGAGGAAATAGAAGTAACCATACCACTTTTTAAATAGAGGTACTGATATAGTAAATTAACTAGGCCAAAAGCTAATAAAGGAATTAACAACTTTAAACTTTTCTTATACCATAATAAATATAAAATAATACCAATTAAAAAGATACTTCTTACTAAAATACTACATGGTAATCCTAAAAAACTAGTTACATCTAAAATAGGTCCTAATAATAAAAAGATAATTATGAGTAAATTTAGTTTTTTATTCATCTTCTTCTCCTTGATATGTTAAATAGTGATAGTATAATTCTTTTTTTCCATTTTCTTTCGTAATATGATAAGTAACATGATAGTCCTTTAAGTTATAAATAATACCATTCATACCATTTACATTTAGTTTGATTTCGGTATTTGATAAACTTTTTAATTCTTTATGAATTTGAATACTATTTTTTAAAGTATAATAACTATTTCCCATAAATGGTATTAAAGTATTTATTAAAATAATAGCTACATAAATATTAGATATTAAGTTCTTCTTTTTATATTTAAAGAGAATATAAAGTGATAAAATTATAAATAAATAAAAGTGTGGTGTATATCTAGCCCACCATGATTCACTCATAATGAGTAGTAAGAAAATAGTAATTACTATGGTATACAAAATAGATGTTTCTTTTTTATATTGTTTATAATACTTAATAAAGATAATGATACTACATAGTAATAATCCACTATAAAATATTCCCCAACCACTAATTCTTAAATCGTTACTCATAGCTGGTGTTAGTTCACTTTTATAAACCGTAAATGGAAGTTTTAAATCAGTATTATCATTTTCTCTTAGATTGTTTGCTTTTGAGAATGTTGCATAGAATAGTTTTTCTAAATTATTCATTTTTAAAAACTTTTTAGGTTGTTGAGCAGTAATAATATCTTCACCATTTTTATCATATAATGGGAAGAATGGATTATTATGATCAATAGTATTTTTTATATAGGTAGGATACCCTACTATCAAAAGAGATGTTATAAATAAAGGAATAAATATTATACATAATTTTTTAAATATTTGAAAAAAGTTTTTGTTTTTATAGGCATGATATAGATACTTGCAAACAAAGAAGAAACTAAATACTAATAAGTAACCTAATCCGTTAAACTTCATATTTGCTAAAATAATAAAAGTAAGAAAGTAATAAAACCAACTGTTTTTATCATTTATATTTTTATCTAGTTTTATTAAAAATAAGATAGCTAAGAAAAGATACATACATACTAATTGATCATTATAGTAAGTAAAAACTTGCGAAGCTGTAATAGGATTAAGTACAGTAATAAGAGCAAGTATCATAGCTTTTTTCGTAGTCATACAAGTAGATAATGAAGTAAAAATAAATCCAAACACAAGATACATACTAATTAGATTCATAGCTTTTCCAGATTCAATATTGTTTGTTAGACTATAGAAATTAGCAGCAATAATCCAATTTGCTTTAGCATAATGGTCTGTCCAAATACTATAGTTTGTTAGTGTTTTACTGTCATCTTGTCTTTTTTTAATTTGTTTAACACTAGATTCATATACAGGATTAAAACCTTCTTTTAATACTCCAATTGCGTCTTTATGATAAGTATTTCCATCACTTGATCTATCAAACATAAAACTAGAAATTAAAGTAGATAGAGATACTATTAAAAGAGATAAAATGATTGTTGTTAGAATTTCTTTCTTAGTTACTTTTCTTCTTAAAAAGAAATAAAATAGACTAGTTAATAAAATAAATCCAGGTAAATGAAATGGCGTAATCATTATTTTACAGAAAAATAGTAAAGTTGTTCCTATTAAAATATTTGCCATTAGCATTAATAAAAAAATACTCGTTTCTTTTATTTGTTTCATATTATCACTCTCTTTCTTTTATTTTATCATGAACACTATTAGAAAGATAGAAAATATTTAGGATTTTACTTTCTAACTATTTGACACTAGTTCCTATTTTTTAGATTTTTTAGTATTCATAATTTATTTCTTATTATATAATTAAGTTAGAATAGAGGTGCATTATGGAAGAAAAATTAGGAAAAAAAGAAAAAGTATTTCAAGTTATTGTTTATTTTTGTTTAGCTTTATCACTGGTTTCTACTATTTCTTATATGATTTATACGATATTAACTAGTAGTAATATTTTAAATCAGATTATTAGTATTATCAGTGTGGTATTGTTAGCTATTTTTTCAGTGTTTTATGTAATTGTTGGTATGTTTGCTCAAAATAAAAAAGTTAAAATATTTATTATTATTGGTTCCTTACTTCTTACTTTTTACAGTTTATTTCAAGTAATTTCTAGTGTTAATGCAAAAAAAGATTTAGTATTAGATTTTACGAATAAAGATATTAAAGAAGTAGTTACTTGGGCAAATGAAAGAAATATTTTAATTGAACAAGATTTTGAGAATAGCGATACTATTTTACAGTATAAGATTATCAGTCAGAGTGTAAAGGCTGGTACTTCTACCAAAGGACTTAAGAAAATGAAGGTTGTTGTTTCTGATGGAGTTGATACTTCTATTAGCACTATTGTTACTAGTATGGTTGGTTGGAAATTAGATGATGTTATTAAGTATATTGATGATAATCATTTAACGAATGTTACAATTAATTTTGAGTTTAGTGATACAGTTTCAAAAGATACAATTATAAGTCAAGATGTAATAAAAGAAGTTAAAAGAGATGAACCTATTACTTTAGTATCTTCCCTAGGTAAAGAAGAAGATTTAAAGAGTGTTACTATGGATAATTTAGTTGGTCTTGATACTTTTCATGCTATTATCTATTGTGGAAGAAATCATTTAAAGTGTGATATAGAATATGCTTATAGCGAAGAAAAAGAAGAAAATATCATCTTAAAACAAAGTGTTAAAAAATGGGAAGTTATTAGTCCTAGTGATAATACAGAAATTATTTTAACAGTTTCTAAGAAAAATCAAATTACAGTTCCTGATTTAACAAAAATGAATGCTAATGAAATTAATACTTGGGCTACTAATAATCGTTTAAAAATAGAATTTAAAGAAGAACACGATGATACGATAAAAAAAGGAAAAGTAGTTAGTAGTAATTATATCAAGGGAAATCTAATAAATGTTGGTGATACTATTCAAGTAACTTTATCAAAGGGACAAATTTATATGATAAGTTTTAGTAATCTTGATGATTTTATTACTTGGGCTGATGGAAATGATATTGCCTATCAAATTAATTATGAATATAGTAATAGTATCGAAAAAGGTAAACTAATTTCTTCTTCTCATAAAGAAAATCAAATTATTAAAAATAACGAAACGGTTATACTAGTAATTTCTCAAGGTGGTAATACAATAATTCCAAATTTAATTGGTATGACGAAGGAAGAAGCAAGTAATAGTTGCAAGAAAGCAAATATTAACTGTAAGTTTGTAGATGATAGTAATGAAAAAAATACTAAAGTAATCAAACAATCTATGAGAAGTGGAAGTAATGTTCCAAGTGGTACAACAGTTACTTTGACTTTAGGAGAATAAAGATATTTAAAAATGACTTGAACATATATTCAAGTCATTTTTATTTAGGATTCTTTGGATAAGGTATTTAAAGTATCAATATCTAAGTCAGTAGTTTTTGAAATATCTTCCAATGAAACAGTACTTAGATTTAATAAGTTTTTTAAAATGTACCCTTAATGATATTTACTAACCACTCTCTTGTATCTTCATTTTTAAATAGATATTTAAATGTAGTATCTGATAATAAAGATACAAAATTATCTTTTTTCTGTTCTTTTATTTTTTCTTGATTTTTTTCTAATAATTCTATCATAATTTTATATCTAAATCCCCTTTATAATATTAGAAGGTGCCGGCTATCTTCTATAATATTATTTAGGAAACTTTCAAAAATACTTACAAAAAATAAAAAAAGTTAAAAAAATAACCTAAAGTCTTCACTTTAAGTTATTTATATGAAAAACTAACACACCATTAATTTTTCTTTTCTTCTTTTAAATAATATTCTTCTTCCCATCTAGAACAGTTAGAAGCCATTTTAAATACTACAAAATCAAATAATAAAATCATAAAAATTATAAAATAAATCATTATTTTCTCCTATAAGAGTTCAATCTCTTTTTCCTTTGCATCTAATATTTTTTCTTTTTCTGAATCTACAGTGAATGTGTAGTAATCAGTTAAATCTTCTGTAATTGGTTTACTACCTTCTTTTAAGTATAAAGTACATAATACATCTCCAACTTTAACATCATCACCAATTTTTTTCTTAAGTACAATTCCAACACTTGGGTCGATTTTATCTTCCTTAGTTTTTCTTCCTCCACCCAAATCAAGAGAAAGTTTTCCAAAACGATAAGCATCCATATCAATGACATGACCACTCTTAGTAGAATAAATATCTTGTGTATTCTTACTAACTCTTAAACCACTCAAATCTCCACCTTGAGCTTTTACTATTTCCAAAAATTTCAAGTAAGCCTTTCCACTTTTTAAACTATCTTCTACCATATCATTTGCCTGATTAATCGTTTTTCCAAGAGCAAGTTGAACCATTTTACTAGACAATGCCTTACATAAAGCAACTAAATAATTATTTTCTTCATTACATAAAATCTTAATTACTTCTAGTATTTCAAGTGCATTACCAATTGAAGTACCAAGTGGAATATCCATATAAGTAATCATAGTTTCTACTTCTTTTCCATAATGATTACCAATCATTTTCATAATTCTAGAAATTTCTAAAGCATCTTTTCTAGTTTTTAATAAGGCTCCTGTTCCCACTTTAACATCTAGCACAATTTTATCAGCACCACTAGCTATCTTTTTACTCATAATACTAGTAGCAATTAAAGGAATAGATTCTACTGTACCAGTCACATCACGAAGTGCATATACCTTTTTATCAAGAGGCGCTAAATTTTTGGTTTGACTAATAATACAAGCTCCCACTTCGTTTAACTGATTGATAAATTCTTCTTCCGTTAAATTAACTCGAAAACCTGGAATACTTTCAAGTTTATCAATAGTTCCACCAGTATGACCAAGTCCTCTACCACTCATTTTAGGAACCTTTACCCCTAAGGAAGCCGCAATAGATGCAACCACTAAAGTTGTTTTATCACCAACACCACCAGTAGAATGTTTATCAACAGTAATACCATGTATACCACTTAAATCTAAAATATCGCCACTATGAATAAAAATATCAGTAAGATTTAAGATTTCTTCATCAGTCATACCATTAAGACAAATAGCCATTAATAAGCTACTCATTTGATAATCAGGAATATCACCACGATAATAACCTAAAAAAGCTTCCTCTAGCTCTTTTCTAGTTAAAATATTACCCAGTCTTTTCTTATTAATAATATCTACGATTGCCATATAACCGCCTCTCTATTCTAATAAAATTATACCAAATAAAATAGAAAATAACTACTGATAATGAATATTTTTTGAAATAGGAATTTCTAAATCAAAACCATAATCTTCTAATTCATTAATACTTGAACAGTATCTACCATTATCATTTAATATACAATTCTTAAAATAATTTCCATCTTCATTTAAAACTTTATCATATTCTAAATCGTAAGAATCATTGTGAATAGCTAGAATACTTGCTAGTTTAAAACCACTTCCATATATCTTAGCCACATTATCATCAAGTAAAATATAACCATTCTTTATAATAGAAGAACAAACGCTTTTTTCTTCATCTGACTTCATAAAATAACCAATATCTGGAGCAAGTATTTTTCCTGTATCCTCATTTTCTGCAAAAAATCTACCAAAGTTACATCTAACTGCTGTAAAAAATTGTTTATAAGTTGGATCAATTAAGAAAAACTCTTCTTTTAAAATACCATTTTCTAAAATCGGAATTTTAACTGTTCCAAAAGCATGATGCAATGGATAATCAAAACTAGCTTCTGGTACTTCTATATTTTTTTGTCTATTTAATTTACTATCAATTACATAACACACATTTTCACCAAGTAAAAACAAATTATAGGCACTATCTAATTGAATATGATAAGAATAAGCTAACTGATAATATCTAGTCCATAAATTAAGCAATTCATCTTTTCTATCTTCGATATTATCAACATAATAAAGATTTTCAATTTAATTTAAAATATTTTGTAATTCTTCTTTCTTTGATTCTTCAATTTTATCTTCACCTATCTTACTATATTAAGAGTGTAACATAATTTTAGAAAAAAGAAAAACATATAAGCAAATACCTATATGTTTAACGCAATTTTTTCTCAATATAATCCATAGTTCTTTTTGGATCTTCTAAAAGTCTTTCATATAACTTAATATGCATACGAAGTTCTTTAATAAGTGCAATTTCATTATAAGCTATATTAATACCTACTTCAGGTTCACCCTCAGCAACCACAAAACTATCAACACCTAAAAGATAAGTTAACTCAACTTGTAGTGCATTTGCTAAATCAATTAGAGTATCAAGTGTTGGAGTTCTAGTACCATTTTCATAACAACAAATACTAACCTTAGTTACTCCAATCATTTCACCTAGTTGTTTTTGAGTAAATCCCATTTCTTTTCTTTTTTCCTTTAATCTCTTTGCAAATAGAATCATTTTAAACACCTCTTGTACCAATATATAGGTACATTATAGTGAAATCTTGTCGTATTTTGAGGTTAGTTAACTAATTAGAAACTAGTTTTCTTTTTTATTGTTTGAGGACAGAAAAGTTACCTTTTCTGCTACTACTTCTAAAACCTGTTTTTTGGTATCATCTTTTTCAACAATTCTACTCTGAAGTCTTCCCTTAATACCAACAATATCGCCTTTATCACAGTATTTAACAGTGGAAGCTGCAACACTATCCCATAAAGCACAGTCAATAAAATCTGTATCATATTCACCATTGACATTTTTAAAACTTCTAGGAACTGCCAACGTAATAAAAGAATATTTTTTATTATTTTCTGCTTCTCTTAATTCCGGTTTCTTTACAATTCTTCCTACTAAAACTAGCTGATTTAACATAGTATCCCTCCTTTCATGCCAGTATAATAATCGAAAGAAAAAGAAAACACAAATCGCCAATTTTATAAATTAAAGCCTGTTTTTAGACCAAAAAAAGAAAATTCCCTAGGGGAATTTTCAATTTTGCCATACTATTTCACTATCAAAAAATAAGTTTCATAGTTTTATAAATTTTTTTTCAAAAGTTGATTTAACTCAACAGCATACTCCATTGGTAACTCTTCTCTAAACTTTTCAATAAAGCCTAAGATAATAAGTTCAGTAGCTTTTTCTTCATCAAGTCCTCTTGACATCATATAAAATAATTTTTCATCACTGATTTTAGAAACAGTAGCTTCATGTTCAATATTACTAGAATTATTCTCGCAAATATTAACAGGAATTGTATCACTCTTAGAAATATCATCAAGTATTAAAGTATCACATTTTACCATACTACTACTATTAGTAGCACTTTTCTTAATATCAACTTTACCGCGATAAGTAGCATTTCCACCATTTCTAGCAATACTCTTAGAAATAATAGTGCTCTTAGTATTTTTACCAATATGAATCATTCTAGCACCTGTATCCTGTTCTTGATGATTTGTAGCTACACTAATCGTAATACAAGTACCCTCTGCTCTATCTCCTTTTAAAATACAAGCAGGATACTTCATAGTCACATTACTACCAATATTACCATCAATCCATTCCATTACGCCATCAGTATCAACCAAGGCTCTTTTTGTAACCAAATTATTAACATTAGTAGCCCAGTTTTGAATCGTACTATAACGACACTTACTACCCTTACCAACATAAATTTCAACAACTGCAGCATGTAAACTAGATTCACTATAATTAGGTGCTGTACACCCCTCTATATAATGTAAACTACTATCATCATCTACAATAATCAAAGTTCTTTCAAATTGACCCATACTACGACTATTAATTCTAAAATAGCTTTGTAGTGGTCTATCAAGTTCTGTATGAGGTGGAATATAAATAAAACTACCTCCACTAAAAACACTACTATTTAAACTAGCATATTTATTATCTGCATTAGATACAATTTTACCAAAATACTTCCTAGCAATATCAGGGTACTTTTTAAGACCTTCTTCAATAGATGTAAAAATAACATTTTTCTTAGTTAATTCATCAAGCATATTATGGTATATAACTTCACTTTCATATTGAACACCCATACCATCTAAATGCTTTTCACTCTCAAGTACGCCCACTGAATTAAGTTCATCTCGAATACTACAACTAATATCGTTCCAGTTATTTTTAATCTTATTATCATCATTCGTTTTATAATAAATTACCTTTTCAAAATCAATATTAGCTTTTGGCCCAAAACTAGGTTCTTCTGCTTTTTCAAAAAGCTCATAACTCTTTAAACGATAATCTAGTACCCAACTATCTTCCTTTTTAATTTCAGATATCTGTTTAATTTTTTCTTGGCTAAGTCCTATGATTTCCAAAAAAACCACCACTTTTCTATTTACATTTTATCAATTATTTTCTTTAAAGATTCAAACGGTAAAAGTGCACACTTTTTACGATTAGGTTGTCTGTATATTTCATTATATACATTTAATTCTCCTAAAACACTACTATCATATTCTTTTTCATTTATCATATTTTCATAGTTTTCTAGTATTTTTAAAATTTCTTCTTTTGTTTTTCCAATTAAAGACTTAATCATAATACTAGTGCTACTAGTAGAAATTGCACACGCTTCTCCATCAAATCTAATATCAACTAATTTTCCATCTTCAATCTTATACATGATATCTAAGTTATCAATACAACTTTCATTATTGGTATTAATTTTAATATAACTATCATCATCTACTAATCCTCTATTCATAGGATTCTCATAATTATCTAACATAATTTCTCTTTTTAATATTGGATCCATTTCTTTCACTATCCTAACTTTTATAAAATAATTTTAAATATTTCTTTAGAATTTTTTAATACTTCTATTAATCTATCAATTTCTTCTTCAGTATTATATAGATAAAAACTAATACGGCAAGTATTTTTAACAAGTAAATCTTCTTTTAAAATCTTAGCACAATGATTTCCTGCTCTTACACAAATGTGATAATGATTTAAATATACTGCAGTATCTTGACTAAAAACACCATCTAAGTTAAAAGCAACTAAACCACCCGGAATATCTTTATTGTAAACAACTAAGTTTTCTACATCTTTTGCTTTTTCTAAAAAGTATTCCTTTAAATGTCTTTCATATTTCGTAATGTTTTCCATTCCAATTTTCATTAAATAATCAATCGCACTACCCATTCCAATTACGCCAGCAATATTTGGAGTACCTGCTTCTAATCTAGTAGGTAAACTTTTATATTCAACTTCTCCTATTGAAGTAAAAGTAGAATTCATACCCCCTCCAAAAGAAGTTGGCATCATTTTTTCTAGGTATTCTTCTTTTCCATATAAAACTCCAACTCCAGTTGGTCCTAACATTTTATGAGCAGAAAAAGCTAAGAAATCAATATTTAATTTTTTGACATCAACAGAAATATGAGGTACACTTTGTGCTCCATCTACTACAAATAAAATATTATGTTTCTGACACAATTTACCAATTTCTTCAATTGGTCTTTCATCTCCTAAAACATTCGTAATATGTGCTAAAGATATTACTTTTGTTTTTTCTGTAATTATTTTTTCTACATTTTCAAGTTTCACTAAATGATTTTCAAGTGGAATATATTTAACCAAAATACCTAACTCTTTTTCAAGTTCTAACCAAGGAAGCACATTCGATGCATGTTCTGCCTTTGTAATTAAAACTTCATCTCCTGCTTTTAGATAATATTTCATAAATCCAAACACAATTCGATTTAAAGAATCTGTTGCTCCACTAGTAAAAACTACTTCTTTTTCACTATCACAGTGAATAAAGTTCTTTACTTTCGTACGCACTTCTTCATATTTAATATCTACCTTTAAGCTATTATCATAATCTCCTCTATGAGCATTTGCAGTGTAATTAGTATAATAGTCAGTAATACTATCAATTACTACTTGAGGTTTTAAAGTAGTAGCACCATTATCAAAATAAATAAGATCTTGTTTTAAAATAGGAAAATCCTCTCTATGCATATTTACACCTCCCTAATAAAATATTTTTTAATCTCTCCTTGATATTTTTCTCGTCTTTCATCATCTATATGTAAACTTCCCATCAAAAAAGCCTGTAAAAGTAAAAGTTTTGCTTCTTCTATTTTAAGTCCTCTACTCATTAAATAGAATAACTCATCTTTTTTAAACTCTCCAATATAAGCAGAATGACTTGCTTCTACATCATAGTTTTCAATATATAAATTAGGATTAATTTGTGAAAAACTTTGACTATTTTCTAATATCTGGTTATCTTGTCTACTGATACAACTACTTGCTTCTTTTGGAATATAACTAGATACATCAAAAACTAGTTTAGCACCTCCACTACTAAAGCCATGATTTTTTAGATAAGCTTCTGTTTTAGAAGCATCATGATAAACGGTAATCTTATTATCACTATTATCATCATTTAGTACACTATAATTTAAATAAAATTTACTTTCATCTTCTAAAAGATTCGTAGTAATTGTATTACTGCCATTAATAGAAAAATAATTAAAGACAAATTCTGCTCCTTTTAAAATTTGAATATGAAAATTAAGAGTAGAATTTTTACTAAATAAATTGAATACTACTTTTTTATGACTAGTAACAGAAAGAAAAATATCTTTACTAAAATCTTCTACTTCTAAAGTAAGAGTAGTATCTTCTGAAAAACGATATTTACCATCATTTATAATACTTGTTTTTTCTGGACTACTCATTAATATCTTATTCATGATTATCTTCACCACTCATATCATTCACACAACTAAAACCATTTTTTTCGATTTCCTGTGCTAAACGATAATCTCCCGTTTTCACAATTTTACCACTATGAATAACATGAACAAAATCTGGCTTAATGTATTCTAAAATTCTAGTATAATGAGTAATAATTAAAACAGAAGTATCAGGATTTTCTTTTAAATAATCGTTAATATTATCACACACAATTTTTAAGCTATCAACATCTAATCCTGAATCAAGTTCGTCTAAAATAATAAAATTAGGTTTTAAAACTTTCATCTGTAAAATTTCGTTTTTCTTTCTTTCACCACCAGAAAAGTCTTGATTAATAGAACGATGCATCATATTAGGATTCATTTTTAAATCAGACATAGCTTGTTCCATTGACTTCATAAATTCATAAATACCAACATTTTTTCCTAGTTTACTAGATAAAGCAGTTCTTAAAAACTCACTATTGGTAACACCATCAATACTAAGTGGTGACTGCATAGCTAAAAAGATTCCTTTTCTACTTCTTTCTGTAGTATCTAAAGATAAGATACTATCACCATCTACTAACATATCACCACTAGAAACAATATAATCACGACTTCCCATAATTACTTTCGATAATGTACTTTTACCAGTACCATTAGGTCCCATAATAACATGGATTTCTCCTTTACCAATTTCTAAAGAGAAGTCTTTTAAGATTTCCTTTTTATCTTTGCTAATAACATTGATATGATCAATTAAAAAATTCATTTCTATCACCTTTTTCTAGTCCTTATTCTAACACGATTTTTAAATATTGAAAATAGATTATAATAAGTATAAAGCAAATTTAAATTAATTTTTTTATCAATTAAAAGTAAAAAATAAAAACTGTGGCATAATAACAGAAAAAATAAGTAAAAATTGTAAATAGGTATGTCGTATTTTGTAAGTTTACATTTTTTTGCATAAAGTAAGTAAAAAATAGACAATATATAACTAGAATATCCGCAAATATTCACAAACCACGTAAGAAAATGTAGACCACATTTTCTTTTTGTATGATAAAATAAATCTAAGGAGATGAAAAGATGGATTGTTTATTTTGTAAGATTATAGAAGGAAGTATTCCTAGTAAAACAATTTATGAAGATGAGTTAGTAAAGGTATTTTTAGATATTAATCCTAACACAAACGGACATTGTCTAATTATTCCTAAAAAACATATTGTAACAGTAAAAGAAGTTGATAGTATTCTTACTACTCACATTTTAGAAGTAGAAAAAAAGATATATGATTTATTAAAAGAAAAGTTAAATATAAAGGGATTAACAATTGTCCAAAATAATGAATTAGGCCAAGATGTAAAACATTATCATGTTCATTTAATTCCAAGATATGAAGATGATAATTGGAAAATGAATTTTAATCAGGAAAGTCTAAAAGATACTGACGAAGTTTATCAAGAAATTATGAAATAATATTTAATTAAATTTATTACCTATTTCTATTTGATAGAAATAGGCTTTTTTTATAAATAAAAAATTCAATTAATACTTTAGATTTTTTATTTACAACTAATTTCTAATTGTCTATAATTTAAATAGGTGATAATATGAACGATATTATGCTAGAAAAAACAAAAAAAGATATCTCAGCGTCTATTGAATGTGAAATTATAGTTTTAAGAATTATATTTAAAGAAAAAATGTCCAAAAATGAGTTTGTAAATACTCTAAAAGAACAATTAGGCTCTGAATTTTGCAATCAAATAAATGAACTGAATCTTAGTGATGAAGAAATTTGCTATATGTTTTTCGAAATTTCTAAAAACATATGTTATTCATCAGAAGAAATTCAATCTATAAAAGAAAAAATTTTAAATAATGAAATAAAATATAATAAAAAATGTATAATTAGTAGTTTAAATATTGAAGAAATAACTTATGAAAACCTGTCCATTATATTTAACAGAAATTTATCAGAAATTGAAATTAATAAATTACGAGAACTTAAGAATAAAAACAGTATTTCACTAGATACTTTAAAATTAGAATTTTTTACTGAAGAAAATATTAAATTATTTGAAAATAACTTTGAAAGAATTTTAATGTATTCTTATCTTCAAGATAATATTAAAGCAATTTTAGAAAATCCAATTAAAAAAGATTTATTTATAAAAATATTAAATTATTATAATAATTGTGATTCAACTAAAATAGAAAAAATATGTAATAATATTATCGCAATGGACTCCAACAAAATATCTTTATTTTATGGTTTAGATTCTTCATATACTCCAGAAGCTATTTTGCTTTCTATGGATAAAGATATAGCAAATATAGTGAATAATAAAGACGATTTAGATAACTTAGAAAGTATTATAAATGATAAGGTAGAAGAAAGTATATATAATAGTAATGATTTGGAAAAAATTAAAAACAGTATTTTAATAAAATATTATAAATTAAATTTAAATGATGCAAAAAAATTAGATACTACTTATGGAAACGATATTAATAATTTATTTAAAGAAGAACAGAATAAATATGTTGAAGCCATGGTAAATATAAGTAAAATTGTGAATTGTGATGATATAAATGAACTAAGAAAGATAACGAATGTCTTACAAGTTACTGACTCTATAGAAATTAGAATTAAATTAGAAGAAGAGGTTAAAAAGGCTTATAATCACAGTATAGTTAAGAGTATTGATTCCAGTAAGCAAAAAGAGAAAATTATTGAAGAAAATTTAAAAGATGGATATAGAATTATTTCTATTGATGGAAAGTTTTCAAAAGTTGTAAGTGTTATAAATGCATTTGGTGATGATACTAATAAACAATCTATAGTTGAAAGATTACATGGTCAGCAAAGTATGCTAAATCATGCAAGTTGTTATTCATTATATACAGATATGAATCCAGGAATAGTAGCTTCTGGAAAGGATAAACATGCTGTTATTATATCTATCGACAATTTTGATTCATCTAGTATTACCGTAATATCAAATAGTGATTGTGCTACATCAAATATGACTAATATAACTAATAGTTCAAATGTAAAATATTATACTGGTTCAAGTTTACCAAATGTTACTAGAGATGGATATTCAGAAATTGATGTAGAAAATTTTTATAATGGGAAAAGAACTGAAGTAACATCTTTACTTTGTTATGGTAAAGTAAATGAAGAAACTATTGAAGCGGCTAAGGAATTATCAAAAGAATACGGAAGAATCATCAATATAGAAGTTGTAGACGAACAAAAATTAATAGAACACAGTCTTGAGTATATTAAGAATGAAATGTTAGCATTTAATGCTACAAAAGATCCACAACATTTAATAAATTATATTACTCAAAATTTGAACTTTGCTAGCGCTTTTTCAGAAAAAAATAAGGATTCTGAATTTAATGATTTAAGAAATAAAGGTTATCATGAAGAAGAAATAAGAAATTTCATTTTCAGTGCATTAAACCAACTAAAATATAATGCCGATGCCATAAAACTAGTTAGAGATTACATAATGTATGAAAGAAAAAGTAGTCCAAGAATCACTACCATCATTACTATGGAAGAATTTAATGAATTTGTAAATGCAAATGAAGTAGAAAAAATAGCTGACAAAATGATAGAAGCAATGGTAAATGGAACTTTAGATGTAGACGGCAACTTTATAAATAATGATTCTATCATATTTCAAGGAAAAACTCTGGGATTTGGATATTTAAAATTATTAGGTTTTATTTCTTGGATTTCTAGCTTATTAATTTTGACTATTGGTTTAATTATTTTTTATAGTAAGTAATAAGTAACATTAGTTATTAAACAAAATACTAAAAAGTAGTAATAAAGAAGATATCCACAGTTTTGTGAATATCTTCTTTTATTTACAAGTATAGCCACTATCTTCAAGAGATTTCTTCGTAGCATCATAAGTACCTTTATATTCACTTTCATCAAGTGTTTTATTAGTACCAACTGCTAACAAGTTAATAGAAGAATCATTAGAAGTAATTTTAACATCATAACCAAGTTTTTCTAAATTCTTCTTCTGTGTTTCTAGTGTTTCTTTAAAAGTATCAACATAGTCTTTATATTCATTATTATAATCAATAGATATATTTAAAGAAATTCTTTCTGCTTCATTTTCTCTAAATGTAATGTTCATTTTACTAGATGTACTAGTTCCTTCTATACCATCTTTCATTGTACAAGATAATGACTTAGTAGTAGAATCTTCACTACACCCTGTAACCAATAAGATAGGTATAATAAGTGCAAATAACCAATATTTCTTTTTCATAACTCTCACCTTTCTAATATTAGAATATACTAATGCATAAAAATATACAACTAATTTTAGAGAAAAATATTTTACAAAATAAGTTTGCATTTAGTTAATATTATGCTAAAATATATATTGATATTAAGGCCTAACTTTCCATAGTAGAAAGAGATTAAGTAATGTACCGAGGATTTTTAGAATGGGCAAAATATAATGTGAAAGGAGAAGACTTATCGAAAGATAAGGAAACTAGAGTAACAACACATAACGCTTTAGTATAAAAAAGAATAATTATTTTTTACTATGGAAAAAATTAATAAAAGCAAAACAACTATTTTTAAAATAAATAGCTATATTTTAATATTATAAAATTTAAGAAAACTCCATAGTAAAAATACAAGAACAAAAATAATTTATATATGGAGGAATAATGAAAAACGAGATTATTATTTTTGAAAATCAAAATGTAAAATTAGAAGTAAATATGAAAGATGAAACTGTTTGGTTAAATAGAGAACAAATAGCTAAGTTATTTGACAGAGATATTAAAACAATAGGAAAACATATTAATAATGCACTTAAAGAAGAATTAAATTATGAAGAGGTTGTCGCAAAATTTGCGACAACCACTAAACATGGTGCAATAGATGGAAAAACACAAAGTCATATAGTAGATTACTATAATTTAGATATGATTATATCAGTTGGTTACCGTGTTAAGTCTAAGAATGGTATTATATTTAGAAAATGGGCAACCAATATTTTAAAAAACTATATGTTAAAGGGTTATGCAGTTAATCAAAAGAGATTAGACTATTTAGAAAAAACAGTAAAACTTATCGATATTGCAACAAGAAGTAATGATGCAAATGATGAAAATATCAAAGAAGTATTAAATGTAATCAATAATTTTTCAAAAGGACTAGATATTTTAGATAATTATGATCATAGAAACTTTGAAAAAATAAAAGGCAGAAAATCAGACAAAATGATTACTTATCAAAATTGCCTTGACTTAATTGATTTATTAAAATTTAATGAAACAAGTGATATATTTGCACTTGAAAGAGACAAAGGATTAAATTCAATTATTAATAATATCTATCAGTCATTTGATGGAGAAGATGTTTATCAAACAATTGAAGAAAAGGCGGCTAACTTTTTATATTTAATTGTTAAAAATCATGCTTTCATAGATGGCAATAAAAGAATTGCTGCTACCCTATTTATCTACTTCTTACACTTTTATAATATTTTAACAATAGAAAATAAAGATATAATTGATAACAATACGCTAGCAGCTTTAACAATTTTAATAGCAGAATCTAATCCAAAAGAAAAAAATATTATGATTGATTTAATCATGAATATTCTAAGTAATTATTAAAGAAAGGAACTATTATGAAAAAAGATATAAACGAATTCACTAATTTCAATAAGAATAAAACAGATAATATTATAAATACCTATACAGATTTAGATATTATTGATGAATTAAAGAAAATTATAAACAATAAAGATAATAAAATCATAAATATAATAAGTAATAATAAAATGGAGGAATATATATGGAAGAAAAAATAGCCAGACAAAAAATAAAAGATATTATAGCTATATGGGCAAATACAAAAGATGAAACTGATGACTACACATATAGTAAAAACATGTTAGAAATAAGAAATAGATTATATGAATTATCAGCAGATAAAGACTATGAAGATGATTATCGTGTACTGCTAAAAGTAAGAACAGAAACAATAGATGATCACAAAGGTTGTATGCAAATAGAAATCAAATGTACAAAAACAAACAATGATAAAATAGATAGTACTAATGAATAAAAAAAGGGTATCCATTTATTTGGATATCCTTATTATTTGTTTGGAGCTAAAACAATACGATAAGAACCGTCCGCATACGCACTACCAGCGTAGTCGCCGAACGCAAATGCACCAGCAGAAGTACCGATGATCCAATTACCACCACGTATGAACCAAGGATTAGAAGAATAAGCAAAGTGAGCATAATCTTTATACCAACTAGATTTATTTCTAGTACCACCATCTGGATCTTTTTCACTTCCAAAATGTCCCATTTCTCCAGTTGCATCTCCTAAGATTCTATTATTATAGTTAGTATTTACAGTTGATGTGTATTTATCAAAATATTTTGAGTAAGCACTATCACTAAAAAAATTAGAATATAAACTTGTAATAGAACTATTTCCTCCTGCTGTTGTTGCACTCGTTGTATAACCCATTACATATTCCCATGCACTACCTGATGTATCATAGATTCCGCTATAATTATTGGTAGTTGATGCTACTATTGAATTTGTATTTAAATAATTAACTGTATATGTTCCATCTTTTCCTAAATCTGTAGATTCTATTCTGTTACCTGCTATACTAGTTCCAATATTATAGCCAACAGTTGGTTCTTCATTTCCAGCGTAGCCTGTGATAAAAGCACTATTATTATTAATTCTTACGCTTGCTTGACTTCCATAAGCTGAATGTTGTAAGTAGGCAACTGAACCCCATTCAGTATTTTTCATCATATGACTATCTAAATTTCTTTGATAATCATAACCATTTTTAAACATATTTCCTACTGTAATATTTCTCCAACTATAGACATTGGGTTTTATTATGATTTTACTGGTATCAACACTGTTAACTTGAGCTGCAGCTGTTGATGTTGCTCCGTCATATCCTGTTTCAAACTTTCCTACCCATAATCCTGTTGTATCAAAGGCTAAGAAAGCTGGGTGTGTCATATAATCTCCTACTTTACAGTTACCACTGGTACCAGCAATACCCTGATTATCTTTCATAGGTGTAGTACATTCTCCTGTTACATTATCACTTGTATTACTAGTTCCAAATTTAATCTTAATTTCCTGTGTTTTATCAGAAATAGAAGTTAAACCAGAATAATTTCCTAAATCCCATAATTGATAACTATACTTTGGTATCCATACAAAATATGATTCTATATTATCTTCAGGTATTTCTTCTCCATTTTTATAAACTACACTTTCATCTTTTAAGATAACGCTATTTGCCCAATTCTTTTTTTCATAACTATACCATTCTTTATTAATATCTGCTTTGGTTACTACTCCTGTGTCTGATATTACGACTGGTACCAAATTATCTTTTAAGACTGGATAACTTCCATTTAAAATTTCTTCTTGATAACCAACTGCATTAGCTTGTGTTCCAACAACTCTAATTTGAGTAGCAAAATACTTATTTTGTGCTTCATTACCAGCTTCATATTTTACCCACATTCTTAAGATATAAGTAACACTTTCTCCATTTTTTAAAAAGCCATTCGTGATTAATCTATTATCACTAGAATAACTACTTAAACTACTAGTATTAGACTGATTATTAGATTCATTTAATAAGTTAAAACGAATATAACTATTATCTAATCTTTCACCAGCATCACTTAATAAAATATCATCTAAATAAATACTATAATAACTATCAATAGTACCAGTATTCGTTAAAGTAAACTTATACCCATCTTCTCCTAAAGCAACATCATCTTTAGTTGGTACAGTATTCTTTAATATAAATTTATCTTCCGTAGTAGTATCTTTAATTGTTAATTCTAAAGTACCTAAAGCTAGTTTAAAATTAGTATTTTTCGTAACATTAAAACGAAACATAGCATAACTAGTAGATAAAGCTACTATAACAGCAACTAATAATATACTACCAACTATAATAACTTTTTTCTTTGACATAAGGCTCATCTCCTATCGTATTCTATAAACCAATTATATAATTTTTTTTCATATTAAACAAGCATTTAAAGCCAAAAAAAGTTACCTTTTATAGTAACCTTTTTTATCTTAACTTTTTAATCTCATCAACTGATAAATTAGTATACTTAGCTATTTGAAAAATAGGAATCTTATCTTTTAACATAGATAAAGCCGTATCTTTTTTATTTTGATAAACACCAGTTTTGATACCTCTTTTAACAGCTTGTTTAGTAGCATACTCTATAGATTGTCTTCGATAATTCTCCTCTATCATTTCATTTTCATATGCATCAACAATTTCTCTAGCCCTAGAGTAACTAATAATATCTTTTGCTACATTTTCCAATAAACTATCTCCTTTCACTAACTCTAAAATTTCATCTTCTTCCGTAAGTTTCAAAAGAAGTAGAGCCTTCTCAAATCTATTTATCTTTTCTTTATTATAATACTTATAGTTAACTTTTTCTAGATTTAAATGAATTTTTCTGAAATTTTTTTCTCCAACATTCAAATATTTATCATAATATTTCAAGTCAATAACTTCTTCATTTTTCAAATAATTTTTACCATTAAAATTAATCTGATAATGTAAATACTCCATATCACTAACTTTATCAGAATAGTTTTTAAATATAATACCAGCAAAATGGGCCCTATTTCGATTTAATAATGGCAAGTTAATACTCTTATTAGCTTCAATATTAATAATATAATTTCTTACTTTCAAAACCAAATCTAATCGATTACTCTTACTATGTAAATGATTAGAAGGAAGCTCATTCATAAGAAATTCACCTTTCATTACTTCTTCCTGAGTTAAAGGCATAATATTTTCAAGAATATAACCTAAATAATCTAAATGTTCCATCATTAATCTTTTAAAAATCGTATCACTAATAGCTGGTATTACCGTTCTTGTTCTAATTAATTCATCTAATAATTTACTCTTCATATTCCTCCTTTTCGTTGCAACTACTAGCACTATATCAAAATAAAACTAGTAAGTAAAATGGCCAAAATTAAAAATTCAGACAATAAAAAAGACCAATTTTAAATTTTCCCTAATAGAATTTTTAAAATCAGTCCCATATTTAAACTAAATCCATAAAATAAGTAAATTTTTAAAAATTTAATCTTCTCTTTCCAAGAAATCATTTCCCTTATGCATCTCGTCCATAGGTTCATCTCTTAATAAATCATTATAATTCTGTTGCCTTAATACTTCATATGTACAAATAGCGACACAATTAGATAAATTTAAAGCCCTAACATTAGCTGTCATTGGTATTCTCATACAATGCTCTAAATCATCTTTTAAAATACTCTTAGGAATACCAGTAGACTCTTTGCCAAAAATTAAATAAATATTTCTACTACTATCAGAATAATCAAAGCTAGTATGAGGTTTATGACCATACCTTGTAAAGTAATAAAAATCTCCTGCATTCTTACTTTTAAAATCATCAAAGTTTTCATATACTTCATACTCTAATTTATCAATATAATTCACGCCACTTCTTTTTAAATGGGCATCATCTAACACAAAACCTAAAGGTTTAATAAGATGTAACTTACTACCAGTAGCTACACAAGTTCTCATAATATTACCTGTATTCTGAGGAATCTCAGGTTCAAATAAAACGATATTTATCATAAACTCGTAGAAACAACTTTATTACTATCTAAGAACTTTTCTACATCATCAATAGAAAGACTTTTACCTGTCTTAACAGTAAGAATTGCTTTTACCTTTCCCTCCTCAAAAATAATAATACTTGGATATCCTAATAATTTAGTATCATAAAATTTATTAAACTCACTAATAAATTTCTTTTTATTATTTGCTTTCGTAATATTTAAATAAGTAATGGTATCTTCTAATCCTCTTTTTTGAATCATACTATTAAATTTTTTTTCAAAGTTACGGCAATTTTCATCACTAACTACTCCAACATAAAGAATAGCATTTTCATTTTCTCTTACATAATTATAAACTTCATCAGTATTAATTTGATTAATAAGTGTTTCCGTAATAATAGGAATATTAAGTTCATAATTACGCCCACTGATATACCAATTTCTAAGTAAAAAAGTAAGTAACACCGTAATAATAATCACAACTGCTAACTTAAAATAATTTACTACAGGAATCTTATCATTACTACTTTTCTTATTCATAATATCACCAATCCTTAATAACATTTTAGCATAATTTACCTATTTACGAAAGTAAAGATTTCCACTTTTTCAAAATGTCCTCTACCTGACTACCATTTTCGTCAAAAAATTCAAAACGATACTCTTTTATTCCCATCTTTTTTAGTTCTAGTAAACTACTTTCTAAAGAGTAAACCTGGTGATAAAAAATATGAGTAAGCTCTTTTTCTTGTACCAAAGGATAATGTGCTTGATTTCTATCTACTAATTCATACTTTTTACCATTTCTACAAACATTACATACAGATTTATCTTTATTAACAAGCATCTTTAATGGACAATATTTCATAATCATTGCTTCTAGTCTTCCATAAACCAAAACCTGTATTCCTTTATTACCAGCATTATCTATTAATCTTTTGATATCGTCACAAGTATTTTCAATAGATAAAGTAATACTAGAAACACCAAGTTTTCGTAAATAAGAAACATAATAAGAATTAACTACATTTAAATAATAATCACTATGAACCATGTTATTAGACTGATACTGAATAGAGCCCATTTCTCCAATTAATAATTTTTCATTTTGATACTCTGGAAAAAAGTTCATTACTCTATCTAATCGTAAATAAACATTTCCCCTATCTTTATATTTTTCATATAAATTTTTATCAGTAACATAAATAGTATCATTAAAAGGAATGCAAGCTATTAACTGTTCTTCTGTTCTAACAAGAGTCATAAATTGAATTTTTTCATCGGTTACTTCTTTTTCTAAAGAAAGAGGTTTCTCTACTACTACTTCTTCTTTCGTATTTTCTCTTATTTCTATTAATTTAGAAATAGCCTCTCTTCTAAGCTCATTAAGTTTAGAAATCGGTACAAAAATAGAAGAAGAAATATCTATATCACACTTTTCTACCACAAAAGGAGTATCTCCTAATTTAGTTAACTGCTCTAATATTCTTTCTTTACTAGTACCACTACCAGTAGCTTCCAAGATAATATTACTAGATAATTTAACATTATGAATATAATCAGATATTTCTAAATAGAAATCATTTCCTAAAGATGCCGAAGCTTTCATCGAAATAGGAATTTTCTTTTCTTGATAATTTTCTAACTCTTTTAACAACTTGGCATCTACTGTCTTTAAAACAGTATCTTTTAAAGTAATAGCAAGTTTATTATCAATTTCTATGGTATCACCTATATTTCCTTTAGAAATTAATTTATCATTCTTATCATAAATGAAATTAACGATCATACCCTTTTCTTCTTTTTGAAAACGAATACCATCTCCTTGAGATAATTCTTTAAAAAGTTGAATACGAATTCGTTTTTTATTTACATCTACTACTTTACCAATAGGAATTCCTATATGATTAGGAGAAGTTATATTCATAAGATCTTTACCACTCTTATTAAATAAATACCCTTCTGTAAAACCACGATTAAATAATAACATTAATTTTTCCTGTTCTTCTTCTGTTAATGTTATATCTTCCCCTCTTTGATAATGATCTATTAACATACGATAAAGCCTCGTAATAAAACCAATCGTAGTAGGACTTTTCATTCTACCTTCTATCTTAAAAGAAGTAATATTACTTTCTAATAATTCTTTGATATGACTAGTAGTATTTAATTCCCTTGGACTTAATAAATATTTACCCTCTGTATCAACTTTCTTACTATCTTCGGTAAGAGTAAAAGGGAGTCTACAAATACCAGCACATTCTCCACGATTACCACTACGATTTAATAATAGTTTACTAAATAAACATTCTCCAGAATAACATACACATAAAGCACCATGAATAAATGCTTCTATTTCTAAAGAAGTATCTAGTTTTTTAATCTCATCTAAACTCATTTCCCTAGCTACTACCACTCTAGTAACACCAAGATTTTCTAATAATTTAATCTGGTTATTATTATGAGTATGTGCTTGTGTTGATACATGAATATCAAGATTAGGTAAAACTTTTCTAGTAAGAGTAATCATACCCATATCTTGCATAATAACGGCATCTACTCCATTTTTATGTAAAAAAGTAAGATAATCTAAACAATCTTTTACTTCATTTTCATAAATAATGGTATTCACTGTTACATAAATTTTTACACCATATAAATGACAATATTTAATTGCCTTTACCATTTCTATATCATCAAAATTAGAAGCAAATTTTCTAGCACCAAATCTTTTACCACCTAAATAAACTGCATCACACCCATTATGAATTGCCTGTTTTAAAGTTTCAAAATCTCCAGCTGGAGACAATAATTCTTTTTTCATAAGTCACCTCAACAACACTTAAAGTATATCATTTTTATATAAGAAAGAAAAAGAAACCATTCAAAGTTTCTAAATTAATTATCAAAAATTAATCTAACAGATGCACTAATTGCTTCATCAGTAATTTCACTATCAAAATTAAGAGATTCAATAATAGCAGAATACTTAATATTTTTCTTCAATAAACTAGTTAATTCTAAAGAATAATATCTTGGTACATAACCTAAATGATATTTTTTGCCAGATTTATAAATAATAACTTTAATTGCATATTTATCATAAAGATTATTAGGTTCTAATTCTAGTTCTAACTTATCGTTAATATGAATCATATGTAAAATTTCATTAATATCAGAGCTATGTCTAGTACCAGCAACATCAAATTTTACTAAATTAGAATCAAAACTAGAAACAAATTCATAATTATCAGTAATTAATCTTCCTTTAGTAGCTTTTAAAATTTGAAACTTAGTTGAATTTTTTTCTAATCCATAGTGATTTAAAATTTCTAAATAATCAGGTCTATTAACATTTGGAAGCCTAATTTCAATATTAGCAAATAATTCATAACTGCTATATGTTTCATTTATATTCTCAAATCCAGGAAAAAATTTAAATCCAACTAGAATTGCATCATTCAATTCTGGATTAACATACTTAAAAGTATAAATATCGTTTTCAAAATTTAAAGTACCAATTTTATATCTTCTTCTAGATTCTGGATGTTTCCAAATTAATCACATTTCATTTTTCATATTTACACCTCTTACCAATTTTTAATTTCTTTTCTAACTAAATTTTCCAAAATACTATTGCAAGTAGTTAATTTTAATCCAGAATAATAGGCATTTTCTTCTATCAAGAAACCCTGTCATCATCCATAATTAAGCAAGATCTTTTTTTTCAGTATAACTTGAATAGAATCGCTATTTTCATCTCCAATATTAACGAATTAGAAATATTATGTAATTACAGCAAAAATGATAAATGCTAAGCATACTGAAACTTAATAGTCAATCTTACTGCACTACAATATATATTATTTAGAAAAGCTATGAATTTACTTAAAAAAATATTATTTTTTTAAATTTTTATGGGGCTAGGACGATGCGGTAAGAAGCATTAACACCCATACCACCTGAAGCATCACTGAATGCAAAAATACCAGATGTATTACCATAGTTCCAACGACCGCCATGTAAAAACCAAGCACCAGAAGAATTAGCAAAAAGAGCGTAATCTTTATACCAACTAGATTTATTTCTAGTAGTTCCATCTGGATCCTGTTCACTTCCAAATGGTCCCATTTCTCCTGTTGCATCTCCTAAGATTCTATTATTATAATTTGTATTAGCAGTTGATGTATATTTATCCCAATACTTTGTATAAACGTTATCACTAAAGAAATTAGAATATAAACTAGTAATACTGCTTGTTCCTCCTACTGTTGTTGCTCCTGTTGTATAACCCATTACATATTCCCATGCTCCACCACTCATATCATAAATCCCAGTATAATTATTAGTAGTCGATGCTACTACTGAGTTTTGATTTAAATAATTAATTGTATAGGTTCCATCTTGGCTTAATGATGTGGATTCAATTCTATTACCATCAATACTTGTTCCACCATTAAAACTTAAAGTTGGTTCAACTGTCGCAGCATAGCCAGTTATATAACTTGAATTATTATTAATTCTTACACTTATCTGACTTCCATATTTTGAATGCTGTAAGTAAGCTACTGAACCCCATTCTGTATTTTTAATCATATGACTATCTAAATTTCTCTGATAATCATAACTATTTTTAAACATATTTCCAACATTAATGTTTCTCCAACTATAAACATTTGGTTTTATTATAATTTTACTAGTATCTACAATGTTTACTTGTGCAGATG
>ERZ832317.1086-NODE-1086-length-35842-cov-48.345572_pt1 | contig 35842 bp, 41 predicted proteins | sample MGYA00519695_ERZ832317 | MGnify/ENA primary metagenome ERZ832317 (study PRJEB31850, sample SAMEA3708726) | human gut metagenome | biome: human gut; feature: human-associated habitat; material: faeces | place: China | collected 2014 ...
GCTCGCCAATATATGCCGCTGTGAATACGGCGCTCCATACCGCCAGAACGATAAATGCCACTGTCATTTCTGTGCTCATGTGCTTGTCCTCCTTTTTTCATCAATTTTTCGTTTGAGTTCACTTATTAATTGATTTTCTGTCATTGTTACAGTGATAACGTCAGTGCTACGCTACACAGCGCCCAAACAGGTGCAAAAGTTTTTGGTAAACAAAAATGGGGGAAAGCCGTCTGTGAAACCACCACAGGCGTTTTTTCTTTTACCAGAATTCAATAGTTAAAGCTGGTTCATGGGTTATCCCGCTTCCTTTTCGCCACAGATATTCACGTTTTAGTGATAGTGCTTTTATTTAACTGTTTGTTGCCTCTTCGCCGTATATTTGCTTGCACTGTTGTTTGCGCGAGATCGGCGTTGTATTTAAGACGTTTATTTTCATCAAGTTCCCCTGTGGATCCGCGTTTGAGTTCTTCGTAAACAGCAGCAACACTTCTTTGGATTTTTGAGGCAATATCTACTACTCTGTTTCCATCATTGTATAGCGATTCTATTTCGCGACGTTGGTCAAATGTCAAATATGAGTATTTTCCCATTTTTAAGGCCCCTTCCTTTGTTAAGATTAAAAAAATAAAGCAGAAAAATCGTTTTGATTTCCTCTGCTTTTAATATTACTCTCTCCAGTCGAAAAAGTCAAGAGTAAAAGCAGAAAAAATTAAAATGTTTTTTTAGAAAGCTTCAAGCGGATTCGGCGACGTACCTTTCAAAGAGCGAACCCGACGTTTCAAAGCCTAAAATCTCACGAGGATAATTATTGATCCATGATTCTATGCGGTGAATATATGCGGCGGTTACTTTCCGGAAGTCTGTTCCTTTCGGTAAGAATCGCCGTATCATTTTGTTTATATTCTCATTTGTTCCCCGCTCGTATGCGCTGTATGGGTGGCAATAATAAGCTTTCGTGCGCTTCCGGTCTTTGCCATAAACGGATCGTTCTATTCCGGCACAATCCGAAAATTCCGAACCGTTGTCAAACGTAATGCTTTTGAATATCTTTGAAAACCGCTTCCCGTAACGACGTTCTAATTTGTTCAGCGCCGCCACAACACTGGCGGAAGTCTGATCCGGTATTTTCATAATGATTTCTTCGCGCGTCAACCGTTCAGAAAGAACAAACAAGGTTTCCTTTGTCTTTTTCTTGCCGCACACACAATCGCCTTCCCAATGTCCGAACGTCTTTCTTTCGTTAATCTCTGGATTGCGTCTCTCTATACTTTCGCCCGCCGACGCACGGGCGGCTTTTTTGCGTTCTATTTTTCCGTACTTCCTTTTCCGTGCCCCGCATTCCGGTAAGCTCTTGCGGCTGATCCCATAAAATATTCCCTTATCGATGTAGTTATAAATCGTCTTTTCGCTGATTTGTGTTTTGAATTTCAGCCCCATCCGCTTGATTTCTCCGATGACAGCTGCCGGGGAATATCTTTCTTCGCCGATCTTCTTTTCAATAAAAGCAGCTAATTCGTAATCGCTGCCGATCTTCAATTCCCCGCCTTTGGCTTTGAGGTTTTCACGGTAATGCTGTTGTGCAATCTCCGGCGAATAGCGTTCTTCTTCGGTTAAGTCAGAATTCAAATGCACATAGGTACCGCGCTTCAACTCCCTGTATATCGTTGTGTTGTGGACGTGTAAGCAATCGGCGATCTTGCAAGGATTCAAGCCTTCTTTCAAGCCCTTTTCGATTTTTAGGCGGTCTGTCCATGTTAAATGCTTGTGCATTCTTCCTTCCTCCTGTTTCCAAATATGACAAAAAGGCGGCAGAAACGCCGCCCCTGTCGTTAGTTACTTATCCCGCGCCGCTTCGCAATACGCCGCAATAAACTTCTTGATTTCCGTTGTCGGCGTTGTCCCGTTGTCCGCGCAAGCCTTTTTGAATTCCTCCAGCACTTCCGGACGAAGATCAAGCGGGAAGCGGGCGTAATGCGTTCGAATGTGCTTTTTCTGCGCTGAATAGTCCTTTTTGCTCATTCTGTTACTTCCTCCTCTTCAAGGATAAGACGATAGCAACGATCGACAAAGCAATGCTAATCGCCGCAAGAATATAAATCGCTCTATCCATGCTCCGTTGACGTCAAGCGTTTTTTTTGTTATACTGATCAAGGCGAGGGGGATTGCTCCCCCTGCCCGTTACCTTGTCAATTTTTCTATCAGAAGAAGAATTGCAATTACAAGGTTGACGATCGCGGTAACAAGATTGATTTTGCTTGCTGGCTGGTCTTTCTTATTGCCGCTTTTCTTTTGCTTTTTCTTGCTCAACGTCCTAACCTCCTTTCTGATATTATTATACTATATACGTGCGTATATGTCAATAGCTTTTGCGGAAAAAGTAAAAAAAGCGGCGGTTCAATCACCCCGCCGCCGTTATCTGTCGTCTAAAAGCCAATCAACAGAAACACCAAGTGCTTTTGCAAATACTTTTAATTCAAAATCTGAAACAAAGCGCGTTCCAATCTCTATTCGGCTTATGCTATCTCGTTCCAAATTGACGCCCATCGTTTGGATTTTTGCAGCTAAATCTTCTTGACGCAGTCGTTGAACAACTCGTGCTTCTCGCAATCTTTCCCCACAAATATTCTTTTTTCCATTGTAGTCGTATATTTTCATTGTGCCAATATTCCTTCTTTATTCTTATTATTAGCGAATAATGTGATAATATTCCGCTTTATTCTTGATTTTACAGTGTGAACCATGTATAATTGTGTTAAAGATCAGAATTAAGTATTCTAATCAATTTCAGTGTTATAATTAGGAGGAATCGGAAATATGAAATGCCAAAATTGCGGTGCAAACGTTGAAAACGCGCAGGTGTGTCCTAATTGCGGAACCATATTACAAGCTGGGAATTCTACTTCTCAGCAAATACCTACCATCATCATCAACAATGTGAACAAAAATGAAAACACTAATATTAATGCCGGATACAGCGGTAATGGTATTAGTCATAAGAGTAAAATGGTCGCTTTAATTTTAGCGATCTTTTTAGGCTGCCTTGGCATTCACCGTTTTTACGTGGGGAAAGTAGGAAGTGGGATTATATGGTTTTTGACTGGCGGTTTATTTGTGTGTGGTTGGATTTATGATATCGCGAAGATCGCTTCCGGCACTTTTACCGATGGTGCTGGGTGTGTAATCAGAAAATAAAAAATCCCCCGTCTCAATCCGTCTCGGATAAAGCGGGGGTAGCTTAGCGATATTAAACTATTTTAATAGAGGACTCAATCTGCCTTCTGATTTAACGAATTTTTTGTCGTGGGCTGATGATCAGCAAGATATTCCAAAAGATTAAAAACATCTCTTGGAACACTTACATCGGTTAAATATTCGCTGCAAGATGGGTTTGTACAATGGTAATGGAAAGATGAATCATGGGATAAATCTATGTTCCCACGTTTTAAACATTTAGGGCAAATACCAAAAGGAACTATTTTTAGAAATTCAAAACGATCAATGTTTTCCATTTTTTAACCTCCGTTTTATAAGTTATATTAATATATAGTAGCCGATTAAAAGAAATATATCAAAAACATATGTTCTATAATATATAATTATATCTTATGTACTAAATAAATTCAAGAGTATTTTTCTGAAATAACCAATTTCTCCAAATGGCGAAATTGGTCGGTTTGATGATTTTTAAAGCAACAAGTCATAAATAAAAAATCCCCCACCGGCTGCAACCGGAAGGGAGAATAAAAGGAGTGAATGGGTGATGTCGCCTAAAGAAAATATTCAAAACACTATCCACGCAGATGGAACTGAAATATCTGTTATTTCTTTTACAGACGAAAGAGAAGATTATATATCTTTAACGGATTTAGCAAAACATAGAAATTCTTAAGAACCCAATATCGTTGTTGGGAATTGGATGCGAAACAGAAGCACCATAGAATTTCTGGGATTATGGGAAAATTTAAACAATCCAAATTTTAACCACATCGAATTCGAGGGGTTTAAAAACAAGTCGGGAGGAAATGCATTTACACTCTCTCCTAAATGATTTGCATAATAACTTAAAACTTCCCAATGGTTAAAAACCGCCCGCTTCTGTTAGCGCAGAAACGAGCGGCGAAAATAGAACAGCTTACCCAAAGTGGATAATGCGTCCAAACAATGAAATTATACCACTTTCTGGGTAGGCTTGGCAAGTCTTACTTTGGAGGTGGTTTTTATTATGGCAAAAAGCAGAGTGAAAAAGAGGCCGGACGGCAGATATGCTATGCAGATATATTTAGGCACCGTAGACGGAAAGCGGAAATATAAGACGGTGTATGGGGGGACCCCTAAGGAAGTACAAAAGAAAGCTGACGAAGTGCGGATTCTGAAGGCCGGGGGTTCGAATCCCTCCGGGCGGGCCAAGAAAAAACCGCATGGTTAAGCCAATTTTGAGCTTTTCTGTGCGGTTTTTTCTTTGCTGTTTTAGTATTAAAAAGACGATTTGATGCACATAAAACCTTATTATAAAAGTCAATAAACTGATGAATACCTCTTATCAGATCCGCTTCGGAAGTATAGTGCCGCCGATATAGTTCTTCTTTTTTGTGGATTGAGAAAGACGCTTCTGCGGACTGCATTATCGTGAGGACGTGCAGTCCGCGAAAAGGATTGTTTTACTCCAAAGTCTTCCAATAAGTGGACAAATGTGTAAGACATATACTGTGTCCCTCTGTCACTGTGAAACATAAGTCCCCTTTCCGGCTTTCTCTCGGAATAGGCTTGCTTAAATGTTTTAGTGAGTAATTGTGTACTGCTATTCTGAGAGATTCGATAGGAAATGATCTTTCTTGAAAATAGGTCAATGATCGCACACAGATAATAATACTTATCGCCAAACTTAAAAGCAGTAATATCACTAACCCAAATTTGATTCGGCTGGCCTGTGTGGAACTATTGTTGCAAGAAATTTCTGTTCTTCCCATTTTCCTATTTTCCCATTTCTTATGCTCCTGCTTCGCTGTAGTGCTGACGCTGTTGATCTCCAGCTCTTTCATCAGTTTAGAAACATATTTTTCACTGGTTTTCATTCCTTGATTTCGTAATATCGCTGTGATTTTTCCGGCGCCATAAATTTGTTCACTGTCAACATAAATTTTTTGAATCTGTACTTTCAATTCTTCCCGACGTTTCGCCGCAAGGGTGTTGCCCCTTTTATTCCGGAAAATATGGTTATAAAATGTACCACGAGGGACGCCTAACGCTTCGCAGAGGGTATGTACGCTAAATTGTCCATAGAAGTGCCTCCATAGCTTTGAGTTTTTCCTTTAATGGGGAGGAGACAGTACAGCTAACTTTCTTCAAGACCTGAATCGTATTCTCTAATTTTTTGACTTTTCTTTTCAGGTATAGGAATTTTTGTGGGGTAACTATGGTACCTGTATCAGTTACAGTTTTTTGGTAGTCCTGTATCCAGCGATAGAAAGTGCTGCGGGGAATTTGGTTTTCATTACAGATCTGGAGTACTGTTTCTCCATTCTGGTAACGGTTAACAAATGCCTGTTTTTCTTCTTTGGTAAATTTCATTTGGGATTACCTCCTTATTGTTTTATAAGGATATGATAACATAAGTAGTACATACTTCGAGTGGATGTATTAATGTCTTACCATGCCAAAGAAATCAAGGAACTCATCTCCTCAGAAGATCTCGACCTTACGGAGTATTCCGACACCCCAGCGCATCGGGTGATTAAACGAGTAACTGTAGTCTCCAAAGAAAAAATCCGCATACGCTTCGTCGGTGGGCTTGAAATCACCCAACCCCTTCACTTAAGAAGCAGGCACAGAGAAATGCTGACAGCTTGGATCCACAGTAGAAACTTATGAGCACTATTCAGATAAAAAATTAGACTTGATTGACACAGGAGATTGTGCTGATCATTCAGTAAGAGAAAGCGTGATGAGGACTGCTTTTAAGACATGCTATTCTCTATTTGATAGAATAGGATTTTTCATTAATGAATACTTTAAAGTGGGGTTAACAGGTGCAAAAATTAGTTTCAAAAATGTATGGAAAGATAAATTAATTAGATGCACGAGGGAATGTATACTATTCAACTTCCAATCCTATCATTACGGCACATTGCGACAATCTGGATAAAGCCAGTTCTCAGCAATCTGCTTTCCAATCAGAAGTACATTGGCTATATGTCAGCTTTGACGATTTCTTTCTGGCGCAGGGAGAGAAAAGCAGGCGGAGCAATATAGATGAGGACAACTATCAGAGAAAGGCCACTCGATACAATTCACGGAGTGTACTGAGCGGTCTTTTGGTTTGCGCGGAATGTGGCCATAACTATCGCCGCATTACCAGGCCATCCGGCGAGATCGTCTGGCGTTGTGCCAATCGGGTGGAGCATGGGAAAAAGTCCTGTCAGCATTCGCCTTCCATATCGGAGGACAGGATCAAGGATGTCCTCTGTGAGAAGTTAGGGTTGAGCACATTTGATGGAGACGAGATCAAAAACAAGGTCGATGTTATTTTGGTCCAGTCTGATGGCAGTTTACAGATTGAGCTACAATGTGTGGAATATTTTGAGATGCTCCCGAATTAAGTCTATCCTTGCAGCAGGCTGTCTGGTATAATATCCCTATCAGCACTTTTACATGGAGAGGGGTGTTTGCCATGACAGACAGGGAAGCGCAGATCGAGTCGCTATGGACTTATGAGATATCTACGGAAAAGGTTTTGCGACGGGCGGTGAAAAAAGGATTCATCACCCAGGCAGAGGCAGATGAATTTTCTGAAAAGCTGTTTGAGCAATTGGATACGAAGAAGCTCCCGGACTTTCTCCTCTCATCTCTGGGAGAGAAGATGCGGGCTGAGCAGGTCGATGTGAACCCCTATGTCTCCATGACGGAAATCGCGAAAGAGAAGAAGTCCTCCAGCCCCGGCTATCTTATTCAGAGATGGCTGAGGAGCAGCGCCGCCATCGAATACTTGCGGATGTGGGAGAAAATCTACAACCCCAGATTCCAAGAGGCCGCCTGCGATAAGCTGATCCATACGGTCAAGACCACCAGCACCACGTTGACTCCATCCTTGTGGATCAACACGACGCATGCGATGGGGATGCGGACAAGCCGTGGCAAGGGCGGCGGGACGACAGCGCAGCCCGAGATAGCAACGATGTTCCGGGCATGGTTATTTCCAGAGATTCTGCTGGATATAGTGCGGTGTTATCGGATGATGCAACCCATGCTATTTCCTTAAATAACACGGGGCTTGAGAACATGCACATCAGAGTAGATCCACGATATAACAAACCATTGTTGGTTCCAGTACAACTTGGTATAATGAAACAATAGCAAATAAAAACACTGCCAAAAATTGATGGAAATAATGTCGGGCCATTTTATCTGAATAAAGCACAGACTTTGTACGATTGGGGGCGTTTTATAGATGTTTAACGAAAATCAAAATATACTACGTAACAGCGGCGATATATATTATGCTCTTTATAATAAGCTCTATGTGGTACGGTCCCAGGCAAACTGCATGGCCCATGTCTTTGACGTTGTTCTAAATAGGAACCCTGATCAGGTTCAAGATGCTTTGGCCCGCCTGAAATGCCTGAGTGAAACGGACTACAGTGCCCCGGATTTTATGCAGGCCAAACAAACGACACAGCTTCAGTACGGCGATATTCCCGCGGGGTTTCGCACATGCAAAATTTTTGAGGCAGCCGGCAAAAAGGTTTGTCTTGGAACATCATACAGTGAAAAAGCCAAGTTAAAGTATATAGCAGAGTTGATTGCTCTGTGCAGGGAGCCCCAAGAGGTCTTCAACTATCGGACAGCGCCCAGCGAAAATGCACTACGCATAGACAGCCGGTATCGCAAGACGGCGGCGGACCCGCTGCTCTGCTACAATCTGTTTAATCAAGAGTATAGAACAAATCAAAGTGAATTTATGGAAAGGGTGTTTAAAGAGTGTTTCAGGCGGAATCCTGATTCCGTCGAATGGGCCTTAACAAATTTGGACTGTCTGTATGAAATAGGTTCCAATTTGAGCGATGCCGCAGGCCGGACACCTGTCTATACAGTACAGAGAAGGTTGCATATAAATGGCCGTGAGCTGATACTGGGAACGAGTCTGGGCCTCGCAGACAAAAGAAATCGGATTAACCGATATCTGAGAGCAAACGGTTTTGCTCCAAATGTGTACGAATTGCTGGGCAGCCAAAACCAAAATGGGCTGATAAAATTGGACAGCAAGCAGCAGCGAGCTGTGGAGGCCGTACTGATGGCTGCCAATAATACAAGGAATACACCAGAACTTGGATATGTTTCCATGGTTGCTGGCAGCGGATTGTCAACGACGATTTTAGGAACTGTGCAAGCATTGCAGGCAAAAAATCCAAACCGATGGACCTATCTGCTTGTGACAGACTCGCTCACGGAAAAGGAGAAGTTGGTCCAAGCGTTAAAATGGCATCAATGGAACTACCACGAGATTGACAGGAGACTCGATTTAAAAAATGAAGCATGGGATCCAGATGCCATTATAATTACAACAATCCAAAAGTTTTGGCCAGAAGACAGCACTGTTCTCTATCCAAGGGCGTTCCCGCTGGACGAGGCACCCTATACAACAGACAAGCCTGTAATGGTAATTTTCTGTAATATGCGCAACCTATCGGCCAAGAGTAATATGACTGCACTGTACCGCACTTTTCAAAAGGGCACCTATCTCGCTTTTTGTTCAGTTCCGCCGGACAAAAGTGTGTATAGCCGATTTAAGCGGTGTCTGTATCACTATAGTCTGGAACAAGCCGTGCATGATGGACTGCTTTTACCCATACGGATAGAATGTAAGAACGCAGGTTCCCAAAGGATGTCCTTCCTGGTGCCCAATATGGTTAAAACGCTCCTAGAGCAGCAGAATGCGCGAAAAATCATGATCCTTTGCACCAACATTGTTACGGCTGAACGGTACAGCAAAGCGTTGGCTGGAAAAGGAGTTAAAGCTTACGCTATAACAACCAAATTACAAACAAATGAGCTAAACAGGACTATCAACCAGTTTTATCAGGCACAGATAGCAGCGGCATTTGTAGTGGATCTTTGGAGTGCCATTGATATGCCTGAGCTCGATATGATCATTGTGACAGAGCAACTGCACAGCAAAGAGATGCTTCTGCATCTGGCGGCCAAAGTTGCGCGAACCAGTCCAGGCAAAGAATACGGAAATTTATTGCTATTTGGATTTCCTGAGGAGCTTTTAGTGATGTCAAATTCCTTTAGAGAACACGAATAGGTAAAACCTCCATAAAACTGAATACAGAACTTTGCGAGAAGCACTCGTTACTGACCGAAAGAAGCGGTTAAGTATCGGGTGCTTTTGTTTTTCAAAAAAATCAGAACACGAGGGGAAAAATGGCTATCCTCACGGACTATTGGGTAAGAGGTCAATTCCTTACTTGAAAATTGAATAGCAGCCGCCAGAGGGATACCTGCCGCAACGGATAGCAGAGCGATGATACGAGCCTGCCCTTTGCTCAATTCGTGCATAGCACCGACAGAGAAAACGTCGCTTAGAGGAAGCGTGGAACTGTATGGAGGGCTGTGCTTACATATCCCCGCCATTTTGGCAGGGATAAATATTTTCAAGGAGGATAACGCCTATGCACAGTAAAACCAAACGAAAACGCCAAAAGGAGGAATCCCATGCAGAAGTTAAATCTGGTGGAAGCGGAAACGCTCCTTTACGAGCCGCTTGAGAAGCCGTCCTTTGTGGTGGACGGTCTTATCCCCACGGGCTTGTCGTTATTCTGCGGCTCACAGAAAATCGGCAAGAGCTGGCTTATGCTCAAGCTCTGCCTTTGCGTGTCGCAGGGGCTTCCCCTGTGGGATATGCAGACAAAGGCAGGCGATGTGCTGTACCTCTGTCTGGAGGATACCTTCTTCCGCATACAGGACAGATTATTCCGTCTGACCGATGAAGCAAACAGGAAGCTCCATTTTGCCGTGGCGAGCTGTAAGCTTTCGGACGGTCTAATGGTACAGCTTGAGGACTATCTGAAAGTATATCCCGACAGCAGGCTCATTGTCATTGATACGCTGCAAAAGATACGCACCGCTTCCAAAGACAACGCCTACGCCAACGATTACGGGGATATATCGCTGATAAAGGATTTTGCCGACAGACATTCCCTTGCGGTTGTGGTAGTACACCATATCCGAAAGCAGAATGACAGCGATGTGTTCAACAAAGTATCTGGCACAACGGGCTTGACGGGAAGTGCAGACGCTACCTTTGTTCTGGAAAAAGAAACGAGGGCTTCTGATACCGCAAGGCTCTACTGCGTGGGCAGGGATATTGAGTATCAGGAATTTACCCTCCGCTTCCAGTCTTGCAGTTGGGAGCTTGTAGAGCGTAAGGGACAGCGGCAGATGATTGAGGAAAGCATACCGCCTGTCCTTTTTCGGGTAGTGTCTTTTATGCAGGGCAAAGTGAAGTGGTCGGGTACGGCAACGGAGCTTCTGTCCGAGATGGCAGAAACGGACACTGCACCCAATGTCATTACAAAGCTGCTGAACGAATACCGCACTACCTTTTTGAAAGAGAACGGTCTTGCCTATAATCACCATCGTACCAAAGCGGGCAGGAACATCATTCTTTCAAGGGGGTGACGGTTGTTCTGGGATACCCCCAGACAGGAAAACAGCCGTCACCGTCACCCCGTTATCCGAAGCGTGAAGCGGAGGATAACGCAGGGCGTAAGCCCTGTAAAGGGAGTCCAGAGGGAACGTTTGGCACACCACCTTGCAGGCAAGGTGTAGTGTGTTACACCCTGTAAACGCAGTCGGAAAAATCGGAGGATTTTTCTGACCGCAGGGGTGGATTTACGAGCCGAGAAAGGGCGAGGAAATCCCACGCCTGCACCTTGCGTTTACGGGGTGTTCTCCCGTAAGGGATGACAGCGGCGGGGGTATCCTAAAATAACCGTCATCACCGTCACCGCTGTCACCCCGTCGGGCAGACGCACCGATTATCATACCATTACAGATTGGAGGAATGGCAGTTATGCCTTATGCAATATTGCGTTTCCAGAAACGCAAGGCAGGCTCTGTAGCTTCCTGTGAACGCCACAACGAGCGAAAAAAAGAAGCCTACAAGAGCAATCCAGATATAGATACGGAACGCTCAAAAGACAATTACCACCTTGTACCGCCGCCCAGATACACCTACAAAAAAGAAATCAACCGTATGGTAAAAGAAGCAGGATGCAAGGTGCGGCGTGACAGCGTGATGATGGTGGAAACCCTCATTACCGCTTCGCCAGAATTTATGAACAGTTTACCACCAGAAGAACAGAAAGAGTATTTTACAAGGGCTTTAGAGTTCCTCTCGGAGCGTGTGGGAAAACAGAATATCCTCTCCGCCGTGGTGCATATGGACGAGAAAACGCCCCATATGCACCTTTGCTTTGTTCCGATAACGCCAGAGAAAAAGTTGTCGGCAAAAGCCTTTTTAGGCAACCAGAAATCTTTATCCGAGTGGCAGACCGCCTACCATGAGCGTATGTCCTCACGGTGGAATGAGCTTGAAAGAGGTCAATCCTCGATGGAAACAAAGCGGAAGCATATCCCTACTTGGCTCTTTAAGCTCGGCGGCAGACTGGATAAGCAGTACGATGAAATCGTGCAGGCTTTGTCGGACATCAACGCCTTTAATGCAGGGAAAAAGCGTGACAAGGCTCTGGAATTACTTTCCGCTTGGCTGCCCGATGTGGAGAAGTTTTCAAGGGAAATTGGGAAACAGAGTGCGTATATCGACAGCTTGAAATCGCAAATCGAACAGGAAGCAGACTACGCAGAGCGTATGAGGAATGAGAAATATTCGGAGGAATTAAAGGTACGGGAAGCCAACAAAAAGATATTTGAGCTTCAGCGTACCAACAGCCAGATGGAGCGGTTATTGAAGAAAATCCCTCCAGAGGTGCTTGAAGAATTGCAGAAACAGAATAAAAACAGGTCAAGAGAAAGGTAGGAAACAGAATGAAGAAACAGGAATTTACCGTATTAAAAATAGCAGATTTGCACCCGTTCCCCGATAACCCTTTCCACATGGCGGCAGATGAAACGCTGACGGAGCTTGCGGAAAGCATTAAAGAGTTTGGTATGGTAACGCCGATTATTACCCGCCCCAAAGAGGACGGGAACGGTTATGAGGTCATCGCAGGACAGCGGCGTGTGAGGGCTTCGGAGCTTGCAGGGATAGATACCGTCCCTGCTTTTGTTTTGCCCTTAGACCGTGATAGGGCGATTATTACCCTTGTGGACAGCAATATCCAGAGGGAAAATATTCTCCCCTCGGAGCGTGCCTTTGCCTACAAGATGAAGTTGGAAGCGATGAAGCGGCAGGGGTTCCGCACCGATTTAACTTCGTCCCAAGTTGGGACGAAGTTGCGGACAGACGATATGGTGGCACAGGGATTCGGCGTCGGCAAGACAACGGTACAGCGGTTTATCCGCCTTACGGAACTGATACCGCCGATTTTGCAGATGGTGGACGAAGAAAAAATCGCCCTTACCCCTGCTGTGGAACTCTCCTTTTTACGCAAAGAGGAACAGGAAAAACTGCTTATCACGATGGAAAGCGAGGAAGCAACGCCCTCTCTTTCACAGGCACAGCGGATGAAAAGCCTTAGCCAGTCGGGGCGGCTTGATATGGATACCATCTTTGCCATTATGACAGAGGAAAAGGGCAATCAGAAAGAAACCATTAAATTCAGTGCCGACAGGATACGGAAATACTTCCCGAAAAACACAACACCAAAGCAGATGGAGGACTTTATTATCCGTCTATTGGAGCGTGAATTGCAAAAGAAACGGAACAGGGACAGCCGATAAATCTTCTTTTTCGGCGGGTAAATACAAGAAAGGACAGGTCTGACAATGAAAGAAATACAGTATGAAATAAAACAGGAAATCGCCGTTTTATCCAAAAGCGACAGCGGCTATACAAAAGAAATCAACCTCATATCGTGGAACGGTGCAGAGCCGAAATACGATATCCGTAGCTTCTCTCCTAACAGGGAGAAATGCGGCAAGGGCATTACGCTGACGGAAACGGAAGCAAAAGAGCTTTTGGAAGCCTTGCAAACACACTTTGAAAATTGAATTTATACACGGATTGGGAGCGTTTTCGGACGCTCCTTTTCCTTTTTGAAGGGAGGATATATGCCTATGGCAAAAGCGGTACAACGCCCCAAAATAACGGTGCAGGCGGTCTATTCGGGCGGTTTGGATATGCAGGAAGTATTCGTATCCCTGCTTGTAAACGAGGTGCGGCGGGGGAAACACTCTGTCCACACCTTTGAAATTGTGAAAGAACCAGAATACAATTTAACCACAACAACAGAAAAGGAGGCGAGCTGAATGAGTATTTTAAGGACAGCTCTCTACTGCCGCCTGTCGAAAGACGATATGCTGCAAGGTGACAGCGAGAGTATCAAAACGCAGAAAGCAATGCTCACACAGTATGCAAAGGAACACGGCTTTTTGATAGTGGAGGTTTATGTAGACGACGGTTGGAGCGGTTTGAATTTTCAAAGACCAGATTTTAACCGTATGCTCGATGACATTGAAGCGGGGAAAATTGATGTGGTAATCACGAAAGATTTATCTCGTCTGGGGCGTGACCATTTGAAGGTCGGGCATTTCACGGAGATTTATTTCCCGATGAAGAATGTGCGGTATATCGCCGTCAATGACGGGGTGGATACCGCCAACAAGAACAATGATATTGCCGCATTAAAGAATGTGATGAACGAATTTTACAGCAGGGATAATTCAAGAAAAATCCGTTCTTCCATACGGGCAAGGGCAAAGGCGGGGCTTTACCGCACTTCCTTTAACCCTATCGGCTATCGAAAATCACCCGATAACCATAACAAACTGATAGTGGACGGGGAAACGGCGTGGATTGTAAAGCGTATCTTCGAGCTTGCCAATGCAGGCATGGGAGCGCATAAAATCGCTAAGACTTTCCGAGAGGAACAAGTGCCATGCCCCTCTTGGTGGCTGCACTCCCGTGGGGAAAGAGATTACTCACAGCGGTTTGAAAATCCCGCCAACAAATACGAATGGTCGCATACGGTCATACGGAACATTATCGCAAATCCCCTCTATCTCGGTCATACCGTGATGTGCAAGACGGAGAGCATTTTCAAGGTCGGCACATTTAAGAAAGTGCCAAAAGCAGACCAGATACGGGTGGAAAATACCCATGAGCCGCTTGTGTCGCAGGAACTTTTTGACGGGGCAAACGCAAAGATTTTAAGCCGCAGGCGTGATACCACGGATAATTTCGTATCCCCCTTTTCGGGGCTTGTGAAGTGCGGAACTTGCGGCAAGGCGTTAGGTTTGCGGTATTGGGGAAAAGACAGACACCATATTTATGTCTGCACCACCTACGCCCACGATACAAAAGCCTGCTCCGACCACCGCATTTACTATGAGGATTTATACAACGCCGTCCTTGCTGATATCCAGTACCATGCCCGCCTTGCCTATGAGGACAGGGATAAGGCGGTGGCTCTGGCGATGAAAATGAACGCAAAGGCAGACGGTAACAAGGGAAAATCCAACGAAAGCAAGCTGAAGCAGGCAAAGAAACGCTATGATGAAGTGACGAGATTATTTGACAGGCTCTATGAGGATTCCCTTTCGGGGCGTATCTCCAATGACAACTTTACCCGTCTGATTGATAAGTACCAGACGGAGCAGGAACAGCTTTTAGGGCAGATACAAAACCTTGAGAACGCCTTGCAGGAGGTCAAGGACAGCCAGACCAATGCGGTGCAGTGGGCGGCTCTGATGGCTGATTATGTGGGCATACGGGAGTTGACCGCCGAAAACCTTAACCTCTTGGTGGAGCGAATTGAAGTATTTGACCGAACGGAAACAGACGGAGAAGCCGAACAGGTTATCCGTATCTGTTACCGCTTCGGCGGTTACATAGGGGAACGCCGCTTTAAGGCAAAGGTTTTAAGGAATACGGGCGGTTGGGAAAGGCGCCGCAGAAAAGAGAGGAAAGACGATGGAAAAATATCATTTGTATCTTGATGAAACGGAACGGCGGCTGATTATCCTCTGCTTAAATGAGTTCCGAAACAAGCTGATTGCAGAGGGCAGATATACGGATTGCGTGGACGAATTGATTATCAAGGTCGCCCACGCAAGAACGGTCAAATTAAAAATACGGAGGTAGAAAGACAATGGCAAAGACAATTTTTGAGGAACTGGGCGGCAGATACGAGCGACAGGGGGATTATCTTATCCCCTGCCTTACCTTACCCGCCGAAAAGGAACAGCCGATAGGCTTATTCGGGCGGCGGCACTTGGACTATCTGAAGCAGCACCGCAGGGTTACATACATCAATCTTCTCACAAGCGGCAGGCTGAATACATACCTTGCCGACATTGACAGGCAGGCGCAGGAACGCTTTGAACGGCTCATAGAGAGCACGAAACAGGCGCAGGGTATCACGGAACGGCTAAAGGCTGAAAACGCCTTAGAATGGACAGGACGGCTCAATAATATACGGGCGTGTGCTATGGAGATTGTGAATGAGGAAATCATTTACGCATAGACAACATGGCGGCAGAGGGTTAAAGCTCTGTCGTTATTTTTTATAATTTTAGGAATGGTCTTCTCAAAAACGGTCAACGGATATATAATATACTTGTATTAACCGTTACGGTCAATAAGGAGAATGTATATGAATGACAAGTTTTTTAAACTTCCATTAGAAAAACAACGGCGTATCATAAACGCTGCTTACAAAGTGTTTTCCGAAAACAGCTACAAAAAAGCCCCAATGTCAGAAATTGCAGACGAGAGCGGTATTTCAAAAGCGTTGCTTTTCTACTACTTTACAAACAAAAAAGAATTATATTTGTACCTATGGGCGAACGCTATTGAGATGACAAGGAAAGCGGTTGCAGAATACAAAACTTTAGAAACAGATGATTTTTTTGAAATGCTGAAAAGGAGCTTATTATCGAAGTGTTCGCTTATGCGTGATTATCCACATTTATATGCTTTTTCGCTAAGAGCATATTATGAAACGGCTCCTGAAATACAAAATTCCATTCAAGAAAATTTTAATGATGTTAGCAAGGCAAGTGAAATGATAGTGTTTGAGAAAATAGATATATCAAAATTTCGGAAAGATATTGATATAAAAACAATGTATGCTGAAATCTTTTACGCTGTCGATGGATATATGCTGAAAAAATATCGTTCAAATTGTATTATACCAGACGAAATTGAGAAAGAAATTATCGTTTTAATTGATTTTTGGAAAAAGGTTTATATGCAGGAGGTGTGAACAAAATGCAGCATAAAACAATTTTGACACAAGGTGGAATTGTACATTATTGGATTGCCAGAAATAAAAATGTATCAGACTGTATTGTTTTTACGCATGGAGTAACCGCAGACCATACCATGTTTGAAAAGCAGATACCCTACTTTTCAGACAATTACGCAATCATCTTATGGGATGTTCCTATGCATGGATTGTCGAGACCATATCAGCAATTCACTTATCAAGATACAGCAGAAATATTACATAGCATATTGCAGAAGGAAAACATTGAAAAAACATTTTTAGTTGGAATGTCTATGGGTGGCTATCCAAGTCAACATTTTGCTGCTATGTATCCTGATATGGTAAAAGGATTTGTGGCGTTAGATACAACGCCATTGGGATTTAAGTATTACTCAAAATCGGACTTGTGGTGGCTGAAGCAGGTAGCCCCTATGGCAAAATGCTTTACAGCTAATCTTTTGCGAAAGAGCATGGCATGGTCGGTATCAGAGAGCCGCTACTCCTATCAGAAAATGTTGTCTATGTTAAAACCACTGTCTAAAGCAGAAATTATCCAGCAAATGCGGATCGCCTATGAATATTTTATTGTAGAAAATAAAGATGTTGAGTTTTCGTTCCCCGTATTGATATTGGTGGGTGAGAAAGACAGCACAGGCAAGGTAAAGGCATATTGCAAAGAATGGGCAAAACAAGCAGGTTATCCTTTGCATTTTATAAAACAGGCAAAGCATTTTTCCAATGGAGATAATCCAGAGCAAGTAAATACGGAAATAGAAAATTTTATCATTGAAACTGTCCAACAAGAAAGGGAAAATTATGCTGTATTATGACGAATATGGAAACAAGGAAAACCCGACTATTCTGCTGCTACATGGAGCGGGTGCGCTTGATACATTTTGTAGGCAGTATTGCTTTTCCGATAAATATCATCTTGTTGTACCTCACTTAGCAGGTGCTGGAAAGGCGGCGGCTGAGATTTATGAGCCAGAAAAGACCGTAGAAGAACTCTTTACAGTTATTAAAACCCTACATAAAAATCGAATCGGTGTAATCGGTCATTCGCTTGGAGGTCAGATTGCAATAATGCTTGTCAGCAAGAATCCCGAATTGTTTAACTTTGCTGTGTTTTTAAGTGCATGGGTAAATCCGAAGCCGAAAACAATTCGGATGTACTGTTCTCTTGCAGGATTATCGGCAAAAATGCTGCATTGGAGATGGTTGGTGCAGTTTCAAGGAAAGTATTGGAACTACACAAAGAAACAAGCTGATAATATGGCAGAATATTCAAAACAGATTACTCCGCTGGTGTATCACTCTTTCTTTTCCAATACATTAGATTTATCAAAGTTACCTGAATATCAAGCAGTAACAATACCAATGTTGGCGATTTGTGGGAGTAAGGAAGTCAGAGATATGAAAACTTCTCTTACATTACTTGCTCAAAATCCAAACTGTCAGACAATGACATTACAAGGAGCAAACCACGACTTTCCAATGCGTAACGCCAAGCAACTTAATCCAATGCTTGAAAAATTTATATTGGAGTGTTTATGAAACGAGAAACAGAATGGATACGCTGTCCTGTTTGTGGAAATAAGACCCGTGACAGAATTAGAAAGGATACGGTTTTGAAAAACTATCCCCTCTACTGTCCGAAATGCAAACAGGAAACATTGATTGAGACAAGAAATTTACAAGTAACAGTTATCAAAGAGCCAGACGCATAAGACGCAGAGCCGATGAACTTATGAGCAATCACAGTTTGTTGGCTCTGCTTTTATATACATAGGTAGGACAAGCCCACCGAATAAAAAAAACGGTGCTTTTGGTGGGCTGATTTGTTATGCTTGAATTACCCTCCGACTTCGTTTTTTAAAGTTTGGAGGGATTTTTATTGCCTGCAAGCAACGGCTTCTATTTACATATCTCATATCGAGGATGGGCGAATAACCTGTTAAAAAAATCCTCACAACCGTATGGGGGCTTTGTACCTCAAAAATAGAAGCCAAATCTCTACATAATAGAAATAAACTCTCCTTAAACCGTAAAGGTGTGACAGCCTTTGCGGTTTTTCTTTTGTCACTATTTGCAGAAATTCGCCGTAAGGCGGTTTCTGACGTGGGCTGCCGTTCCCCGCCTTTCAATCTGGATTTTAACAATTTTCAAAATTCAGATTGGAGGAAATTAAAATGGCATATAACCACGGACGGGAAGAACGCAAATGGCGTATTTGGAAAGAAGCAGAGGAAAGAATTTTACGGAAATGCGGTGTTGACGAGGATACCATCGAGAAAATCCGTATCTATGACAGGGCGGATTTTAATGCAACCAGACGGTTTTACCGCTATCTGAACGATGTTGGGGAATACCTTGAGGGAATGGCAGACATTGAGCGGCAGACAGAGGTACATTCGGTTTCAGATTTATTGGACGAGATTGAAAACGAAAATCTGTATAGGGCATTGCTTGCGGTGGACAAGCGTACCCTGCAAATCGTTCTGCTGAAAATGCAGGGGTATTCCACAAAGGAGATTGCGCCGCTTGTCGGTTTGACAACAGGTGCTATCTATGCAAGGTTAGACCACCTGCGAAAAAAGCTGAAAGCCTTTAAGCGGTAAGGGAAGAAATCATATTCTCCTGCGGGCTATGGGGTGAGAGGTCAAAAGCCTCTCGCCCTATTTTTTCGCAGGAGGAAAAACATAATGGCATACCGAGTTAAAACATATGCGCTTCGGGAGAAAGCAACGGAGAATGGTACAAGGTATTTTATCAGCTTTAAGGACGGACAAGGCGGCTACCACGAATTAGAGGTATCTGAACAGTTCTTTATTGAGTTTCGGCAGATGGAACGCAGAAACCGTAACCTGCTGCAATCGGATGAACGCCACAAAGAATTTTTCGAGCTTTCCGATGAAGCCCTTAACAGGAGGGCAAGGGTTACGCCGAAAGGCGTTGACGAGCTGATTATCGAGCAGGAACGCTCCGAGCTGCTCCGCCGTACCATTGCTGCTCTGCCAGAGATACAAAGACGGCGTTTCCTGCTCTACTATGAGTATGATTTTAATTACTATGAGATTGCAGCAATGGAGCATTGTACCGCTTCTTCGGTGGGTAAATCCATTTCTATTGCAAAGGAAAAGATAAGGGAGCAGATGAAAAAATATCTCTGCCCCTAACGGAGTGATAACGCTCTTCTGTCTTCGGACATGAGGGCGTTCTTTGATATGTTCTCAAATGGAATTTGGCAGAAATGGGGGATCCCCGTATTCTTTAACAATAGCAGTAAAGGGCCTGATGCTATACTTGGATATGACCCTGCTACCCAATTTGAAGCATTGTTTGCTGAATTGCGCGAGCGTATAGGAAGCGGGCGTTGGGGGGAGGCCTTTCATACGTTGGAGCAGCTGAAGCTGCTGGATATTCCTCACAGCAGGCTTTTGGAAAACGACTTGACTTTTTTGTTTCTTCCCGATAGTTCTCTTGAGGAGAACGAACTGTATTGGCGTACCCACAAAGAAATTGTTGCCCAGCGAGCCACCATATGGTATGCGTTGACCGGAGAAACACAGAGAGTAGTAGAGAACGATATCTATGATGATGCGGTGCAGGAGTCAGAGCACCCAGAACACACTGAGCTCTCTCGTGCATTCAGTGGCCGAGGACAGGAAATAGGCGATATTTTTGAGCGCCACATGAAAAGCCTGCTGGAAGAGCTATTGACCACCGATGGAGGTGGGGTCGAGATCACAGAGGTTCGGCGGCAATGCAGTGGAACGCAATTCGGGTTTGACTTGCGCTGCACTTATCTTGATCCCGGTGGTCAGCCGTGCAATTGCCTCTTTGAATGCAAAGACGTTGAAGAAATACGAATGGCAGATATGATGGGTAAGCTGGCGCAGGCACGTATGAGCCAGTCCCCTGTAAACCATTGGGTGCTGGCTTCGCCCAAAGCAAGGATTAGTAATGATTTGGGGATCTATCTACCCCGGCTTGAGCGCGAAGTGAAGGAGGGGCGCTGGGAGCCGGTGCAAAATGTTCAAGTATGGACACCTGATCAGAATGTGGAAGAATTGTTTGCACTCATGCCGGAAATATACGACTACTATTATCCTAATGGCACTCTCAGACCGCGGGAATGGCCTGCGGAGCAGCGTGAAGGTGTGGTTTCTCGCTGGCGAAAAAAACTACAGCCGGGGTTAATGCTGCCCCCTCCCTGGCAAAGGTATGTATACAATCCCGCAAACTTGTTGGCCATGCAGGAAGAGCGCGGATCCTATGAGGAAATTTACGGCAATCAAGTGCCCATACGCTGTAGCAGCGAGGATGGGATCCCGATCAGCGGTACTGCTGAAGACTATATCTTCGATTGGCTGGCTCAGCCGACATCTGATGGACAGATGCCAGATACCCTATTTCTGTTGGGAGACTTCGGCGATGGCAAGAGTTTTCTTACATATTCGCTTTCCCGCCGTCTTGTCGAGCGATTTGTGGAAGCACCTGACAGCCGTCACTTGCCGTTACGGCTGCTCTTAAGCGATTTACAGCAGGGTGTTACGCCGCAGGACTTCTTGCGATTACGCCTAGAACAGTTCGGCGCAAATTTAGAGCAGTGGAGAAATGTGGCAGAAAATTATAAGATACTGGTCATTTTGGATGGCTTTGACGAGATGTCAACTGGTATGGATTTGCAAACGGTGGAGAAAAACGCTGTCCGACTATGCGCGGCTATCAGGTTTTTCTCTGGTGCCAAGGTGATTATCACCTCGCGCTATCCAGTGTTTCAGTCGGTCAAAGGAAAGCTTATTAGCTACTTTGCCAATTCAAAAGTAATACGCCTGCTGCCTATTGGGTTTCAAGACAAGATGGACTGCTTGACAGCCTTTGCGGAAAGAAACAACTGTCTGGAACGCTTGCGGCGACTATGCGCCACCCATGATGTTATGGAGCTTGCATCCAAGCCGTTGTTCCTTGATATGCTGAAATCCATCCTGCTGGATGAAGGGAGTGTAGTGCCGGACAACATCTCTATATATGGTTCTTTTTCACGGGCAACCATGGAGCGCAAGGTATTATTTGAGCGGGAAGAGATGTTGATTAATAGGGAGGAAACCTTGAATGCGGTATGGAAGATCTTAGAGGAGTATGCCCTGACTCTTACCCAAAAACCGGGTTATGGAATCACCATGGAGGAATTTTTGCAGGCTTACAGAACCAATGGAGGCGAAAGTCTGGCCAGGGATATCTGGCAAAGCCTCACCGAGCCAACCACCTGCGATGAGGAGGATGCAGGAAATCGCCTAACCAGCCGTACACTCCTCAAGCCTGCTCCAAGCGGATATGTTTTCTGTCATCGTTCTCTGCAGGAATATTACACCGCCAGAGGGCTGTTTCGGCTGCTCCAGGACTATCCACAGCAAGCACAGAATTATCTTATGGATGCCGACATAAGCTATGAAACAACACATTTTTTGGCAGCGATGCTACTCCAGCTGGATCAAACAAAGGCTGAAAAGGTGCAGCAAAGCCTTGCCCATATGGTGGCTTCCACGCGCAACTGCGCCCAAGATGACTACCGAACTGCACGGCTGGGTTCAACAGCATTGAGTCTTTATTACGCCGCCTGGAAACAGGTCCCTGAAATAGATTGGCGAAAACTCGTATTGGACAATGTTGTATTGACCGGAGCTGATCTATCCGGCCGAGATTTTTCGGGCACATCACTACGTTACGCAAATCTTAATAATGTAAATATCACGGGCGCAAACCTATCTTTTTGTGACCTTACCGGTGTGCGGTTGGATGAAACTAAGGAACTGTTGGCGGTACGGGCGATAGATGAGGAACAACCCTATCTGTATGCGCTGTATGGAAACGGCATTCTGCGAAAATGGAAAAATTTTTCTGCGCCACAGTGTGCGGTTATTCCTGCCAGCGGGCAATATACAGGCATCGCAGCATCCTACGGCGGAATAACGTTGTATTCCCATAAGCAACTGTGCTTTGGCGTGATTCAGGAGGAAAAAATTGTACCGCAGGGTGGCATCCATGACCTCAAGAATATATATATTTGCGACATGAATGACCAAAGATTGCTATATAAACAGAATGGTTTTCTAACACTATATGATCTGAAAGCCTGCAATGTTATCTTCAATAACTATCCTATTGAGGATTATGCCAAAGCCGTACTATTTGACGACAACAGGACACTGGTGTATCGCAGCCAAGACAGTGCACGTATCGTTTTTCAAGATGCAGAAAGCGGCTGGAGTTTCTCTTATGTTAAGCTGCTGGATGAGGAAACTTTGATAACTGCGGCGGTAGTACACATTACTAATAAAACATACTTATTATGCTGTGGGCATAGCAATGGAATGATCCGGCTTTATTCTGTCATTTGCGGATCTGCGATGGAAACACGCTTGTTGAATGAATCGGATGTGGCCTGTATCATTCGTGCCGTTGCGTTCCCGTCTTCACAAATGCTGGCGTGTGCTGGACAGGATGGGATTTTGCGTATATTTGATGTTTCAGAGGATTATGCTCTGCGTGAAACAGTGCAGCTCAAATCAAAAATATTATGTAAAGGCTGCATTGTTGATCGACTTGAGCCGCGAAAGCATAGGGAAAGATTGTTGTCCTATGGTGCAAAGGTAGCTATTGACCCGGGATACAAGATTTAATTGAGAGTAATCTCTATGCTTTTTGAAAATATCGATTTTAACCTTCCCTTCCAAGTTAAAAGCTACATTTTGAGAAATCAAAATGTAGCTTTTTTGTGTATTGAATCGATTTAGATGCAATACAATTATAATTTGAAAAAGATACATAGAAGTGTAAAAATGTCATGTAAAATAAAAATATTTCTGTTCTGAACCCGGAATTTTCATTTTCAGCGGGTATCTTATTTGTAACGCAAAACCCCCATGCGAAAACACCATTGACATCTGAACCCCTCAGGTTTGGACAGCAATGGTGTTTTGTTATAATTAGCATTTATGCATTTTTTGATACTGCTTTTTCTTTTTGCCGTTTCCAAGTCAAAAGAAGAAAAACGCAGATTTCAATACAAAAAATCACAAAGGGAATGTTTCTGAACCAATTAGTCTATTGTACTATCTTCACACAATCTCTTATTTTAAGATGTTATACTGTATTGTAAGGTTAAGGTAATAAATCAATGGAGTCTTTTTATCAGATTCCCTTTAAAACTACAAGTGCTGCCAATAATAGTTGTCCTTCCTTTTGAGAATGGGGAAAAACGCTTCTGCAACCGCATTATCGTGAGATCCTACAGTCTGAGAAGAGGATTGGCTTACTTCAAAGTATTCTAATAAATGAATTAAGTTTTTATTGGTTCCATGCGTCTTCAAAGCTGGCTTGGGAGGTTACGGCGTTAAGCAAGACGTTTTTCCGCTTCTTGAAGATATACTGAACCTTGCAGGAGGGACTTTCATGGATCACTCGGCTCATATCGCCAAAACGCGGAGCATATAGAGGATGCGGTGCTGGTTCCAGTAAACGGGCGGCAAGGATATCGCTTCCTTGACGGATTACTACTTGGCCGTCATGCAGTGCTTGAACCTGCGCTCCGAGATAGGTAGCGAACCGGTATTCTTCTCCTCTCAGATAAACGGAAGCAATGCAGCCGCTAAAATGGATGCCGCCAAATGGGATGTCCGCAACCGACAGCATTACCGAATTTCCGCCGATGTTTGCCTGCGTCCATAAATAGCGTCTGGGGAATGAGCGGCCGCAGTCGCCTTCCATATATCCGGTGCCGTCACGAAAATAATAACATTTTCCATTCACGGTAATATGGCCGTTTACCCGGTGAGCTAGGCTGAATACGCTGTGGCGGCATTCCATAAATGGAATAAATCGGAATGGCCCCATGATATCCGCGGCAGGCCGGGACATGGGGCCATAACGCAGCATCCCTTTGAGGTCAAGTTCAGGGGTTTGACAAAACAGGCGACAGCCCCGCTCGGAAAAAATGTTATTGCCAAGGCGCAGAACGGCGGGGCGCTTTTGCACCGAAAACTGCCGGATAGGATATTTGACGGCGTAGCTTCCTTCGTTTGTAATGACTTGCAGCGAAGCGGAACAGCCGCCCCGGCGATCGATATGGATTGCCGGAATCAGCGCAACGGTATCGCGGCCGTTTTGCTGTTTGAGATACCAGCCCTCAAAATAGGGGAGACGGGAGCTTCCATAAAAGCGCGCTTTAATCATGACACAGATCCTCCTGAGCCGGGTTGTCGATCAGATTTCCTTTATAATCAAAGCGGGAACCGTGACAGGGGCAGTCCCAGCTTTTTTCATCCGGATTCCATTCAAGCTGACAACCAAGATGAGGGCAGCGGATGGAAACCACATAGTCGTTTCCGGCTTCATCGCGGTAAACGCCGACTTTTTTACCGTCACGTTCTACAACGCCGCCATGCCCCGGAGGAAGTGCCTCCACTTCGGCGCGGCCGGGAGCAAAGATGCGGCGGGAAAGATCCCGCACGGAATGAAGGCCATCCTCCAGCAGAGATTTAGACGATGCTCCCGGCGTAAAGCGCTGTGGAGAAAAGGCTTTCTGCCACGGGTTTTCCCGTTTCATAATGAGATCGGATATCAGCATGGCGGAAACCATGGAGCTGGTCATGCCCCATTTTTGAAAACCAGTCGCCACGTACCAATGGGGTGTGTTCTCCGAAAAATTCCCAATATAGGGGACGCCGTCCAGCGTCATACAGTCCTGCGCGGACCAGTGAGCAATCTCACGGCTGTCCGGCCAAAGCTCTTGAGACTTTTCGCGGAGCTGCCGGTATTTTCCGCCGTTCCGGTTTTCCCCTGTACGGTGATTTGCTCCGCCGAACAAAAGCAGCTCTCCCGCGTTGCGGAGAGACCATCCGCTAGCCTTGTCAATACCAAGATACATTCCCTCAAGCTGCATTGCATTTTGAAGCGCCAGCACATAGCTTCGTTCCTGATGCATTCTCATAAAGTAGTACCCGGGCATATTTATAAACGGATAATGGGCCGCAAATACGACGTTCTTCGCGGTGACAGTTCCTTTGTCTGTTATAATACGGTCTCCTTCAATGGTTCGAACTCTGGTGCGCTCATAAACCGTCAGTTCCTGCGCGATTGCGTTTAAAAACTTCAGCGGATGAAATTGAGCCTGCCCATCAAACCGCACAGCGCCTTTTACAGGAAAAGGAAGTCCCGTATCAGTTGTGAACCTCGCTTCTATTCCCAAATGGGCGGCGGCTTTGGATTCCCGCAGCAATGGCTCCGACTCCTCCAGAGAATAAAGAAACGACGGCTTTTGTTCAAAGCAGCAGTTTATTTTATGCTCCCGGATAATACGTTCATACTCCTGAATGGCGCGCTGATTTGCTTCGGCGTAAGCACGGGCCGTTTCTACGCCAAGCGTTTCCAGCAGCTTATGATAGATCAGGCCATGCTGTGAAGTGATCTTTGCCGTTGTATTCCTTGTTTGTCCGCTGCCAACGGTTTTCGCTTCCAGCACAACAGGTTCCACGCCATGCTGTTTAAGAAAATAAGCGGTCAGAATCCCGGCCATACCGCCTCCGATGACGGCGGCGTCGGTCGTTAAGTCTCCTTTCAGCGGCTCCCGCGGGAGAAAATTTTCGGTACTGCTCCAAATGGATTGCATTTCCATCACACTCCTTGCTGATAGGATTTGCAAAAATCGGATAAATAATCAAGCCAGATCGAGGAGATTGGCAATCGCCATGAAGGGACCGCAGGCTCTTTATGGCGCTGGTGCGGGATAGCCGCTTTGCAGTTCTGGAGAAGCAGGATTCAATGGGCACAGCAAAAAGCGCTTAGATAGTTTCCATACTAAGCGCTTTTTGCTGTTTTATCATGGAAATCTGGGTTAAGCCAGAGAAAGCCGCCTGTCAGCTTTCGCTTCAAGCGCCGGGCGGATCGGATTGCTCATAAAAAGCTGAATATCAGATCCATGCCATCGGCTGGTTAAATGCGCTGTTTTACGGATAGCAGGGGAAAGTGAAGCAGGTGCATAGCTTTCCTTCTTCTGGAACGCTTACCCGTTGGAAGCCTTTTGAGGGCTTCTCAGCCTGCGGCTTATCAGGCGGTTTTGACTGATAAATTCTTTTCGTTTTGGGGCTTTCTCAATGAATCCAGAAAGATCGCTGTATTTACACGTTTTATAGGTTATGAAGGTGCGAACAAATTATTGTGATAGGGGAAGAACGCAGAGAAGCTTTACAGATGGCTGCGAATGATTTATAATTTTTTTAGCTGCTGTAAAACGCGGTTGATTTTTGATTGCGGTACATGAAAGCTTTTGACAAGATCGAGCACCTGGCTCAGCGTCATATTCCGGGCAAGGCGGATCAGCTGGCTGCTGAGCATAGGAAATTCCCGAAGCATTAATTCTTTTGCTTTGGGGTTTGCTTCTAACTGGCGGATCAAAATATTACCGTTTTTTAAATCCATAGCAAAATCACCTCTTATTAGCTATTGTATGAACGCTTGGCTTCCGAGGGACCAAAGGAAAGAGAAGGCATCCATTATGATTACAGAAGACATTATCAAAAACAATGAACAAATACGCACCTATATTACTAAAGCGGATGAAGCTCTGGTGGCTCTAGGCTATACAGAGCACAGCTTTGCTCACGTTACCAAGGTAGCGCGGTTTGCCAAAGAACTGCTTCTGGAGCTTGGCTATGGAAGCAGAAAGGCTGAGCTGGCCTGGATCGCGGGATATCTTCACGATATCGGCAACGTCATCAATCGGATTGACCACGCGCAAAGCGGCGCGGTTATGGCGTTTCGTATTTTAGATAATCTGGGGGCGGACGCAGACGAGCTTTCCACTATTATCAGCGCTATCGGCAACCATGATGAAAGCACGGCTTATCCAGTGAACGAGGTAGCTGCGGCACTCATCTTGGCGGATAAAACGGACGTGCGCCGGAGCCGTGTCCGCAACGGGGACTTTTCCACCTTCGATATCCATGACCGTGTGAATTATGCGGTGGTAGAATCCAGCGCTAAGCTGACAGACGATAAAAAAGCGATCCTGCTTTGCGTGACCATTGACACGGAGATTTCCCCGGTTATGGATTACTTTGAAATTTTTTTAGACCGTATGCTGCTTTGCCGGAAGGCGGCGGAAAAGCTGGGACTCAAGTTTCAGCTTGAGATCAACGGCCAAAGCATTTTATAAAGTACATTTGTGAAAACGGAACAGGAGCTTTTAGGCAAACTGTCCGGGGAAAGAATGGTTTAAAGTGAAAAGGGGATATTGGTATATTATTTTGACCGCCGTAATCTTCAGTACGATGGAGATTGCGCTGAAGGAGGTTTCGGGAAGCTTTCATCCATTACAGATGACGTTTACCAGGTTTTTGGCCGGAGGCCTCTTTTTAATTCCTTTTGCAGTGAGGACGCTGAAAAAGAAGAAGGCTTCGCTGATCTGGAAGGATCTTCCTGGTTTTTTACTGCTGGGCTTTGTGGGCATGGTGCTGAGCATGTCGATTTATCAGATGTCCGTAAAGGAGGTGCCAGCCTCTGTGGTAGCGGTTTTGTTCAGCAGCAATCCGATTTTTACTGCTGTCTTGGCTTTTTTTATGCTGAAAGAGCCGATTCGTAGAAACCAGATAGCTGCCTTGCTGCTTGAGATTGGTGGAATCCTTGCGATCATTAATCCATTTCATACCAGTTTAAGCCCCTATGGAGTACTGCTGGCGATGATCTCCACCTTGCTGTTCGCTGTATATGGGGTAATGGGAAAACGGCGGTGCGCCAGGTTCGGCGGGGTAGTGGTCACCTGTGCCAGCTTTTTATGCGGCGGCGCGGAAATGCTTTTTATGATATTGTTCAGCAGGCTTCCGATGGTAAATAAGTGGCTTGCCGGTTCTGGGCTGGAGCTTTTCGCCAATATTCCGCTGCTTTCAGGCTATAGCTGGAATACCTTGCCCTGGATGCTGATGATTTGTATCGTTAATACTGGTTTGGGCTTCGCCTGCTATTTTAAAGCGATGGAAGAAACCAGCGCCCAGGAGACTTCCCTGGTGTTTTTCTTAAAGCCGGTTTTAGCGCCTGTATTTGCATTTTTTATTTTGGGAGAGGTGATCTCCTGGAATATGGGGCTAGGAATCGCTTTCATCCTAATTGGCTCGCTATTAGCACTGCTGCCAGGTCTGCGGGCGGTGCAAAAACTTCCGAAAACGCCTGGGGCATAAATCAGAAGAAGCCCTTTCAGTTCAACTGAAAGGGCTTCTTGCATTACAAGAAGGCATCTGGTTATGCCGGCGGATATTTATGATTAACCGAACAGCAAACAGCTCCTGGAATATCATTTATTCTGAAGGTTGATCTGGACCATTTGCTGAAATCCGCCCATCATGAAGCCGACCTTCTTTTTCTTATAGTAAAAATAATAGGGAATCAGCATCAGCAGCGCACCGATGGTACAAACGATCATATCCAGCATGGTGTCCTGAATGCCAGTCGCGGCAACCATTTGGGGATCGTTGTGGACTACCAGGCTTAATACGTATTCACAGATTTCCCAAAAGCAAGCCATGGCCATGGAAACCGCTACCGTAAAGACACTGGCCAGGGGGAAATCGATTTCTTCGATTTTGCGGTTAGGCTTAATCAAATAAAATAAGATAAGGCCAAGAAAACTGACAAAGACTCCGGACAAGGTGTGGGCGACCTTATCATAATAGGGAACCACGCTATAAAACCGTAGGACAAGGCCTAAGGTATAAAGCATAAAAATGAAAATATAGATAAACGCGTTTAACTGATAGACCGGCTTAAAATGTAAAAGCTTGTAGAATAGCTCTACAATAGGGATGAACAGCAGGGAACAAAAAGCTAATATATAATAGTAAGGCTTTGCTTGAACAATGTAATAAATTCCCCAAGCAATATTAAAAAGAGCATAAAAGCCTAAGAGAAAGGGGTACAGTTTTTTAAAAAATTCCTCGCGCTTTGTCATAGGGACACCTTCCTAAAGGAAATCATTCTTGATAAATCCATGCGGCTTAGCATATAAGTATTATTATATGATGATTAAAAGGAAATAACAAGAGGAATTTGCCCGAAAAAAGAGAATTCGGCGCCCCAAAGCGCAAATTAAAAAGATAGTGTTTAAGATGTTCAGGAAAAGCTTCTTAAAAAATTTTTCTTCTATTTGATCATCAAGAATCTGCTTTTATAGGTGTATCATGCCTCGGCATAGCGGGGATATAAAAGCCTTCATGTTAGCGCTTTATCGTTAATTATGAGCTTAACGAGCTGCCCTGCGTAAAAAACGGCTATAAAAATTAGCGCTGCCGGTTTTACCGGCAGCGCCTTTTTCATAGAGCGGTCAGCATTCCTTGTGCTTGTGGCAGCCGCAGCCATGGTCATCGCCGTAAACGTCGGTGACCTTAGGTGGGAAGAATTCGTTGGTGGGGAAATCAATCCGGCTGAACAGTTCGCAGGGATTGTCGCTGGAAGTGATGCACTCCTTCTCCGGAATACAGAAATCGTAAGCAGGAATCATCATTTGGACGTTCCTTTCGATCTGTACGATGGTGAAGATACCGATGGTGGCGTAAACGACCTTATCGGTATTTTCCATACAGAAGCTTCCGCCGTACCGTCTGCAAATGCAGTCGGGAATTCTGCAGCAAGGCTCGCAGCAGCAGGTTCTTCCTTCGCAGAGCCTGGCGGACAGACCCACCGGCTGCGCTACCTGCACGCTTGCTTTCGGCAGGCTTTGTACGGAATTTTGCTCCAGCTCATCCAGAGAGCCGTCGGAGCTGAATACCTTGACGTTGCCTTCGCTGCCGTAAAGCACCACGTTTTTGCTGAATACGGAAAGGCCGGAAATGGTTACCGGCGGCGCGGCGGGAGTTTGGAAAACATCCAGGGTCACTTCAAAGAAGAAGGTCATATCCACAGAGTAAAAGCCCTTGTGGAACGGTACAGGCTCCAGCCCTAAGTATACTACGAGAACGTCTACATTACGCATACGCACCTGAGCGGCCTGGTCGATGACAGCCTGGGACGCGGGCGAAAAATATACGCGTAAATCCTCAAGACAATCCTTATCATAAGAATGAGCGCTCTAGAGGAATATAGGTAACAAAGAAACTTCCAACTGAAAATCAGCGGGTTTTGCTCCTTTTTCTTTGTGGTATATTACCTTTTCGATTACTGACTTTAAAAGTTCGTTTTGAACCTGCGGAGAACTATCTCTGTATTGCGTTAATACCAATTCAATTCTTTGAATCATAGCTGGGATATTTAATCTCTTTTCCTGTTTTCGAAAAGATTCCCTCGATGCTTCTAATTTTTCAATTTTTTTGGTTAGTGTTGATCTTCTTTCCATAAACGTTGAAACGTCGTATACTTGCTGTTCCAACAAATCGTGCAGTCTAGATAATTGATCCTTTGTTGCTTTTAATTCTTTATCAATAGCTTTTATAACTGTAATCGATGTATTTTGCTTTTCTTCTTCCATCTGCTTTTGTCGGCCTTTTAATTTGGTTATTTCATTTCTAAGAGACATTAGCACAGCATCTTCTACTAACGGCAGTTTACTGCTAGGAATACAACCACGTCTTGCACAGAGCAAATAGGGGCCGCCGCGCATGTGTGGCGCTCTGGTCATCATTCGATTGCAATTTCCACAATGAATTAACCCAGACAACGGGTTTTCAATTACGCCGGTGAAGCTGGGAGAGTGGTACTTTGTACGAGCTATTTCTTGCGCACGGTTATATAAAGCTTCATCAATGATTGCGGGGTGGAGGCCGTCTACTATAGTCCATTTTTCAGGGGGATTATAGATTGTTTCATGCTTTGTGTTTCCCCGCGTGCCTTTTCTAATATGCGTTTTTTGATTCCAGACGATTTTCCCTATATAAACCGGACTTTTGATGATTTTCATAATAGAGGTGCGCCCGAATTCTTGTGATCGATGCGGCTTTGCTCCCATGCTATTTATGGTATCTGCTATATGTTGACACCCCATGCCTTTATTTACATAAAGATCAAATATCATTCGAACAAAAGGAGCCTCGTCTTCGTTAATTGCCAAGGAAGGCCGTTTTCCAATCTTTGCCGAGACATAACCATAGGGGGCATTTGCTAAGTATCCGCCCTCCTCTATGGTTTTCTGAATTCCTCTCTGCATTCGACGTTTAATCATTTTTAACTCTCTATGAGCCATGAAGCCTTCAAATTCGGCATAGTCTTCATCGAACTCGTCATTTAAATCGTATTGCCGGTTTGGGGTAATTATTTTTGTATTGGAATATTTAAAGGTTTCCAAAATGATGCCTTGATCGCTGGTTTTTCCACGACCCAGACGATCTATGTCCATACATAAAACACCTTCGTAGGCTCCGCTTTCCACTGATTCCAATAAGCGAAGCATCTCGGGGCGGCTGTATAACGATTCGCCGGATACAACTTCTTCATAGATATCCTCGGGTTTAACGTCAATTCCGTTTTCGATGGCATATTTATCTAAAATCTCACGATGACGGCGTAAAGTTTCCTCTACGCTTTTTTCTGGATCATCGGAACGGCTTTTTCTTAAATATAACGCATAAAGTGACATGTTCTTACCCTCTTTATAATTTATAAAACTGTTCCCCCATCAGCCTCGGCTGGTGGGGGATTTTTTTATTTTCTGATTGTGAAACCCATGCCGTCAGTAAATGTTCCGGAAGCAATCTTTATGATATCGTAAATCCAGCCAAATACAAAAAAGCCAGCGGTTAAAAACCATATAATTCCGGTTCCAACTTTGCCGGCATAGAAACGGTGAATGCCCAGGAACCCCAGAAAGATCACCAAAATTAAAGTGATTATTTTACTCTTAGGGCTGATGCTCAAACCTTGTTTATATTCTAGTTGATTTATGGTTATATTTGGTTGCGGCTGCTGATCATAAGGCTGTTGATATGTATCAGTTAAAGAATTTTGCTGGCTAAGGTTATAAAACTGTTCTTGAGTAAGTTTATCGGGCAGATCATTTATAACTTTATTAATATAATCATCACCCGGATACGAAGGACACAAGGTGTAAAGGGTTTTATATTCTCTTATATGATTAGCGATTTCGTTCTTATGAATATAATACATATTGTTTTGAAGGTGAGAAAAACTCCACCAAGGATTATTAAAAGCACTGATTTGTAATCTATGGCACCCGAATGGATTTTTAGTAAACATACTAGCGCCAAAACAGAAATCACTTCGACCTGAACGACATCTATCCCCGTAGCAATAATTAAGACCGCTTACGAGTTTTCGATCCACCAACTGACCGTTTATCATAACAAATGTGGATTTCCAATTAGATATCAATTCATAAAGCTGAATAAAATTTAAATAACTAGTTGGATTGGAACGATAAAATGCTTGAAAAATATCTTGCCCCGAAAAGTCAGTTTGTAAAAAATAATCAGCATTTTTAGCAAGATATATAGCGCGGGAAAAATTAGAAGACGAAGACCTTGAAAAAGAAACTGAAATATACCAGCCCCATTGTTCCACTTCTGTGGGAACCGAAAATTCAGACAGATTTATAGTATCAGGTTCAAATAAATTCTTCATAAGGTCGTCCCCTTTATTTATACTAGTATAAGTATTTTAGTTTCGTCAAAGTATCCAATAATTACCGTTGCGAATTTGGGAATAAATTTTATAAAACCTCTTGATTTTAAATTTTTGTGTGCTATAATATAGGCACAAAAAGAACAAACGTTTTATAAAGAGAGGGGCGGAAAATATTGAAACAGAATACTAAAACGAATACGGCAGATCTTAAAAGCGAATCGAGTGTGGTCTTTGGCCCCTCTGATGAGGAAGAAAAAATTGAACTTCAATTATTAAATTCCATACGAAATTCGTCTAACCAAACAGCCGCAATGAAAATAGCTACTTCAATAATCCTTTATGCCTTAGAACACCCTCAATCATTCCGGCAACAGTTCCGCGATCTTCCGGTGGAATAAGGCGAAATAATTTAATCAGTTGTTGTTCGGAATCTGAAAGTCCATCATCGGAAACGATGGTGGGCTTTTCACTTTCTATTGGAACATTATATCCTTGTAACCACAAAGGGTTAATTGAGAGCGATTCCGCAATACTCACAGCCACATCTATTTTAGGAGCTCGTTGCCCTAACTCGTATCTATTAATAGTTTGTGCTGGAATACCCGTTATTTTTTCCATATCTGCTAAGGTGAGCCCTTTACTAGTTCTATATTCCTTTAATCGTTCTGATACAGTTTTAATGCGGTCCACTTGTTTCACCCCCTGTTTATTGTATTATATCCCAATCCATCACCAATTGCAATAAAAAAATCAAAATTACTATTGACAGAATAACCGTTCTGTGATATTATTAAATCACCAAATGGTGATATCGGAGGTGAAAGGATTGGATTTGCAAAGATTAAAAGGTGAAATTGTTGCTGTATACGGTACACAACTTGAGTTTTCTAAAGCTATTGGCTGGCATAAAAACAAAGTGTCTAAAATGGTATGCGGCAAGTATAAGCCAGATACAGACGAAGTAGCGGCTATTGTATCAGCATTACATTTAACAGAACAACAGTATTGGAATATTTTTTTGCCAAATTTATCACCAAACTGTGATAAAAGTACATCTTTCAACTTAAAACGCAACACTCAAAATCACTAAGAAAGGAAGCGGGGTGATTAAATTGAAAATCAGTAAACAAAAAATCGAAATTCTTCAAGCAGCCAGAAAAATGACTGCTACAAAACTAGCGGAATTGTCTGGCGTAACAAGGCAACAGATTTCCACCATAAAACAGCGTGGCACTTGTCAGCCTTGGACGGCTCAAAAACTGGCTGACGCTTTCGGCGTATCGCTGGAATCTATCATCGAAACCACGGAGAAATAAAAAATGAACGAGCTACAAATTTTCAAATACCAGGATAAACAAATCCGAACTGTTGAAAGAAACGGAGAACCTTGGTGGGTTCTGAAAGATGTTTGCGAAGTACTGGAAATCAATAATCATAAAATGACTGTCCAGCGACTTGACGTAGATGAGGTAAGTCAGACTGACCTCACCGATTCACTCGGTAGACAGCAAAACACCACCATCGTCAACGAAGCGGGCCTATACAATGTGATTCTCCGGTCTGACAAACCGCAGGCCAAACCATTCCGTAGGTGGGTAACCAATGAAGTCCTCCCCACAATCCGCAAAACCGGCGGCTATGTAGCAAACGACGATCTTTTCCTCAATACATATTTCCCAAGCGCTGATGAAGCCACCAAGCTTTTTGTCAGAACTTCCCTGGAGAGTTTCCGCCGCCTGAACAGCCAAATTGCTGAAATGAAGCCGAAAGCCCTGTTTGCGGATGCGGTGGAAACTTCTGAAACCTCTATTCTAATTGGTGATCTGGCGAAACTCATCAAACAAAACGGTGTGGATATTGGTCAAAAGAGGCTTTTTGCATGGCTTAGAGATCACGGCTATCTAATTAAATCCGGCGCTAGTGTTAATATGCCAACCCAAAAATCTATGGAACTGGGGCTGTTTGAGGTAAAAGAAAGAACTATCAATAATCCTGACGGTTCAGTCCGAATTACCAGAACAACAAAAGTGACTGGTAAAGGACAGACTTATTTTGTCAACAAATTTCTGTCTTAGGCTGCCAGGCGACGAAAAGGAAGCGGGGTGAAGGATTGAGGACAAGTAAAAGAAAAGCTCCTATTGGGCCACAACAGGAGCAAATCGAGCATTTGGAATTCTTGACTTTTATATTATGCGTTTTGGTCAACACTCTCACAGTCACTGTTTTATTGTTGTCCTACAGGTTCAATAACTTCGCTAGTTTTACTATCGATTGGTTGAATCGGTGTTTATTGATCTTACAGCAATTGAATAAACTTATAAGCTGAATGTTTTGGACGTGCAACGGACAAACAGAAATAATCATATACATAGAATCGAGGTGATAAAAATGGTAAACGAGAAGGGAAAGTACATTGGGGAGCCAACGGTCATTATACATAGAAGGCACGGGACCCCGGAGGAGGTAGCGCGGAATCGCGAAAACTTTAGGAAAGCACTTTGCAAAATGTATTCGGAGGTAAATGGATATCCTACAGAAGTTACGCTCGATTGGACGGAGTTTGATGAACATGCAAAGACCTTAGAATTTGATAATTAGCTCTGCGGCTAACCCCCGCAGGAGGCCAAAAGGAGGACAAGCCAGTTTGACAGTAAATAAGAAAGATATCGTGTTACTGGTTTTAGCTTTCGCTGTCTCTTTTTTAGTCAGCTGGATCATCAATCTGCTTATTTAATTCTGAAAGGAGGACAAGCACATGAGCACAGAAATGACAGTGGCGTTTATCGTTCTGGCGGTATGGAGCGCCGTATTCACAGCGGCATATATTGGCGAGC
>ERZ832317.1089-NODE-1089-length-35778-cov-21.762534_pt1 | contig 35778 bp, 36 predicted proteins | sample MGYA00519695_ERZ832317 | MGnify/ENA primary metagenome ERZ832317 (study PRJEB31850, sample SAMEA3708726) | human gut metagenome | biome: human gut; feature: human-associated habitat; material: faeces | place: China | collected 2014 ...
AACTCCCGAATTAATTACTACCTTTGTTCTTGGGTGAGGGGTGATTCTTCGGTATTACCTCTTTTTCTATTTTTCCATCTCTATCAAATAATCCATATTTGACCAACCGCCAGCAGCTTTAACAGACGCGATGCGCGTTTCCATATATCTATCTGGAATCGGATATAAAAGCTGATTTTGACGATAGCCATAACTCGATCCGCCTATAAACCGGATATTTCCCCACTCATTACGAGTCAATATGTACTCGATGAATTCCCTAACGGTATATTCTCGATCGAATATTACATCATAAGGCGCGGTCTCATCCCCGCCTATTTTATCTGTTCGTCTGTATTTTATCATTTCCTCTACCTTTCGAGTTTCACCACCTCGCCCATTCCGACGATACCCCGCCGGCGCAGGCGCTTGATAAAGTTCTTCATGTTCAATGCCTGCTCATAGTAACAGTCCTTTTCGACCTTGACACGCGATTTACGGTCGCTCTCGACCTTCATGTTCTCAGGATTCAGCCACAAATCGGCTGACACCTCCACTTCCGCTCTCGACGCTGTCCGCGTAACCGTATTGAATTTATAGAGGGTATGACCTGGCACCCGAACCAGTTGCCCGATCAGTTTGTATTCGTTCTGCTTTCGTTCGACGGCCTCAATCTGCGCTTTGGCGATCTTATCGTTCGTCACACCGTCGTGTGGAGTCAAAATGTCCATCGTTCTATTCGTTTTCGTGAATCGGACACCAACCAGTCACAACCCCGTCAAACCCGATAACGGAGTCGGAATCCGTGTGGAATACAAAATCGTCGTCAGTAGTCCACACACCGCACGAAAAAGAACCCAGAAATACATTAGTACATCTCCCGTCATACCCTTTTAACAGCACACGCTGACCCTCCTCCGGAAGTGCCTCTTTGGGATCACACCCCCGAGTCATCTCCTTGCGCATCCAATCGGCACCGGCTTTGAATGATATTTCATGCTGTTCCCGGCCACATACCTGCCACTTGTATTGCGTGGCCGCTCGTTTCAGTTTCTCGTTAATCTCTTCCATGATTATCTCGTTTTATCTTGATTTTGCGTGAATCTCGCTATTTCACCAATTCGAACTCGTAGACCACGACCCACGGATTTTGACCCCACGTTCCGCGGCCGGATACCTTGTCAATCAGCGAAGCGAAGGCTTCGCGGTGATCGTCAAAATAGAAGCCCTCTTCTCGGCGCATATCTTCAAAGTAAAAATTGCCAATTTGGAGCAAATACCAAATTCCCTCCCTAAGGCAATCAGCCTCCGAAATATCATACAACCGCTCGTACTTGATTCCGGTGATGCGGATTTGATGCGGCATCAACTCGGCCTTAACGAACATCTTATTTGACCAACTTGCCAGACGTTGATCTTCAAAGAGGCGCAATATGGCGGCGTTTGGTTCGAAACCACTGGCACACACGTCTCTATAACTCTGCGCCACAGCCACGACCTCGCCGACAAAGTAATACGGTTCGATATATTCCCACCCGTCATTCTCGGTATAGCCATATAAGCCAAATTCCATTTCTATACAAGGTTGCCAAAGTCGCAATTCCTCATATTTCGATTTGGGATCGGCTAACCGCCTCGTCATGGTCTTTCGACTCTCGATGACCGCCTTCGTCAAGCCGTAGCGGTCGTTGAACATAATCTTTTTCATCCTTTATAACTTTCGAATTCCACACTCTTGAAAATCGCCCGATGATTGCATCAGCGGGCCAACCGTTTTTGAGGACACGTTTTCATATGAATTCAAATTGTCGTTGTTTATTGCGATAACCTACACCCATACAAGCCAAGCCTATTTCGTTATTCGAGAATGTCGTTATCGGGTTTACGGTGCAAGGAAGCGACTGAAATCTACACCAGTCACCGTCGCAATGTTCACAATTAAAGCAAAGTTCCTCGGGAGTACTCCACCAGGCAATGCTTTCAAAACGACCGTGATCTCGGCTCAACTGTTTCCATGTTTCCCAGCGCGAACGGCGCATTTTATCGGACATATCTCCTTTATGCTCACCGAATAATTCACTCCACCTGATTCCCAATGTTGCCATTTTCATAATTTCTCGTATTCATTTATCGTCTCGAAAATCTGCAACGCCACTGTTCATTCGCATAATCCGTAATAACTCATGCAGCTCGTGGCCGTGTCGTCGTCGAACAAACTGCCCGTCGCGTTCTGCCCCTTGACATGACGCACGACATCGCGGATGTCAGGATACTTATTACCGCTGGCGATTGCATGGGCAGGAATTTTGTCAGGGCTGAAAAAGAAAAAGGAACTGCGCTGACCCTTGTTTTTCAACTCCTGTTCGAGCTGTGCGATGTAATCTATCCGTTCCGGCGATTGGCGGGATATATTGAGAATATCCCGTTGGTTAACCATCACGCACGGCCAGCACCCGACACGCTTGTATCCCATCCGGTAGAGCGGGTTCGGCTCCAACCCGGCGGCGAGGATATAATCGATCACCTGCTGCGCCGACCAGTCGAAGACAGGCCGCAGAAGATCGTCGGCAAACTTTTCCCGAAACGCCCGGACCTCCTTGCCTCGGTAACTGTGCTTCCTTGGCTTACCGTTTTTGTCATAGCCATAAGGCTCGAAATAGTACTTGAAATACGTGCATTGCGCTGACATCTTGGCCCGCGCCGGGGATTCCGCGCCTCTGATGCCCTGAATCATCAACATATTGTCCTGAACCTCGTCCAGCACGTAATCGATCGCCGGTTTGATTTTGAGTTCTTCCGTGCAGAACCGCGCCCACGCCGAGGGCCAACGCTTTTTCTGCCGCGCAAGATCGACCATCCCGTCGTATTTCTTCGACTTCAATGTTACCAGGTCGAGGTGCAGCTTGTCGGCAATGCGGTGGATGTACTCGTAAGTCAGTGGGTGTTCCCAACCCGTATCGCAGAACACCGTCGTGAAATTATTGGTGATATGTTCGCGTGTCCAAAGCAACGCCGCAAGACTGTCTTTACCGCCTGAAAAGGATACGATGACTTTCATTTTTAATCAATTTTACGATGACTTTCATTTTTAATCAATTTAATAGAGAACCGTGCGTCATTGGTACTCCACCGCTGCTCTGCGATCGATGAAGAAATGAATACCCGGTGCACATTCGCTCCACCTGTTATCGTCGAAATCCGGAACTTCGACTGTGGCACCGACGGTGTAGACGAAGTTTTTGTCATTGTCGGAACGAACGGTATCCTCAGTTGCCCTGGTGCCGTCCATGTTCTGAATCTCCATGACGTATGCTTTATCGCAACGGCATTTGTGTCCCGTTGCCGAACTGCGCCGTGCATCTTCCGGAATTCGTAACTTTACGATATGCCCAGAGGCTTTTTTCCAACCGATGAAACTACCCTCGGTCGGACATGATAGATAACATCCCTTGGCATCGCGTAGGTTGGCACCGCGCAGGTCGGTACTGCGCAGGTCGGCGCCGTACAGGTTGGCACCGCGCAGGTCGGCATCGCACAGGTTGGCACCGCGCAGGTCGGCATTGCACAGGTCGGCATCGCGCAGGTTGGCATCGCACAGGTCGGCACCGTACAGGTCGGCACCGCACAGGTTGGCACCGCGCAGGTCGGCATCGCGCAGGTCGACATCGCACAGGTTGGCACAGCGCAGGTTGGAGCCGCGCAGGTTGGCATCGCACAGGTCGGCACTGTGCAGATCAGCACCGCGCCTAATAGCGTCCAAAACCGTTTCGGTGATTGTGTTTCCCTCTTTCGTGTATTCAAATACGACCGAGCCCGTCCAACGGTTGCGGATTTCGATTTTAATCTGTTTCGTTGATTCCATTGTGGTAAATTTGTTTATCCGGATTCATGTATTGATTTGCGGCAGAAATAGCATCTTCGAGCGTGCGAACTACAACATACTTGTTCCCCGCAGCCTCAAAGGATTCCTGCCATCTTCTCTGTACGGCACTCTGACGACTGCCCTTTGCCTGTGTCTTGAACTCCAAACCGAGCGATCCGTATTTGCCCCTCGGAACGAGCAGAAGCAAATCCGCAGCACCGGCCGTCATACCTTCGGCCTTCATGATTGCGGCTTCGGTCTTACTCCGGAGTCCGCCGTTCGGGACACTCGTCAGACATAGTGCATAGGACGGATATTGCATCCGGAACCAGCGGACGAACGACTGTTGTATACGAGATTCAACGTGCCTCATTTGCGCAGACTGTTTCCATTGAACGCAACACGATAGCACAGGTATTTAATACGGTCATATATCCGGTCACCATAGCGTTCCTTGATGCCTTCACCCGACAGATTTGAGGAAGCTATAACCATCCGATCGGAGTTATCCTGCACCTTGTTCACGATCTCGACTACCACATTCCGGCGTGTACCGAATTCGACGCGATCCACCTCTACACCTATATCGTCCAATGCGATGAACTTGCGTTTTAATACCTCGTCGATACATACGTCCTGCGCTCCGCAGTCCACGACCGTAACGATTCGATTAGCGAACTTGCGCAACAGCATGGGAATGGCGTAGCGGGTTATCAGGGATTTTCCGCGTCCGCAATTACCGAACAGCAAAAGTCCCTTACCGTTGTTATCCGACAACCACGCTGCAACCTTGTCGTATTCGGGAAGCCATACCAATCGTTCTCCCATTGCCGACAGCACAGTAACCAGCGCGTTTTTCAATTCCGTCCGCGCATCGGGTATCCGAAACCGGAAGCGTGCGCATGGAACCGGATTACCCTCAGTTCGCAGTTGTTTGAGTATTTCTTCGTAAGACATATTCAGAATTCATCATAATGTTGAGTCGGTTTTGCATGGTAGGTCGTAGCCGGATGCCGAGTGTTCGAACGGGACAACGACGTTTCATTACGCCGACGTGCCCAATTCAGAAATGTCAGATAGGCCGAACGGTTACGTTTCAGCAAGGGTTCGTAGTTGTGCATCGCGCGCAATAGGTCACGGATGAAGTCAAGAGCATAAGCCTCTTTTAAAGCCGAGAATTGCGCCTCGGAAAAAGGCTCTTTCATTTTCGCGACTCGCGGTGCATTTTCCGAAATCCATTGTTGAAACTCCAAGAACTCGCGGGAGGGGGTGCCGCGGAACTGGGGGAGGGTGTTGGAGGAGTCAGTTACCTCTGCCTTCTCCGAAAAGGGCGGTAGTACGACTGTCTCCCCATTAGGGGGATTATAGGGGGTAATATTATTCTTGTCTAGTCTATCTTCTATACAAGAAGTATCGCCTTCGTTTTGGCTCCGTTTTTGGCTCCGTTTTTGGCTCCGTTTTTGGCTCCGTTTTTGGCTCATGTTTTGGCTCATATTTAAGCCAATTGAACCATTTGAAGCGATTCCGGACTCGGGATTCGGCTCTTCAACGAATGAAAAAGCTGTGCGGTTCCCCTTTCCGCGTCCACCCGTTGCAATACGCAACAAACCTGCTTGCTCCAATCGGTTTTTTGCTCTCGAAATTGCATTGCGTGACGCCCCTACATTCTCGGACAGTCTTCTGTCGGAATGCGTGAAGTTATCCGGCCAGCCTAACCGATTCGCTTGTTCTACAAGGTAGAAGTAAAGCCTCGATTCACAGCAGCCAAATTGCCACGTTGCATCCAATTGCCAAAATTTGCGTATCAGGTCTATATAGCTCATAACCGCATCCTCTCTTTCTCGAAACTTATCATCGTGCGAAGGTTGTCACATTGATGCTTGCACGCCGCATTGATCCGATCCAGCCACTTTTCAAGGGCATTCAGCTCGGAAGACGCACTGCCGATCAGTTTGTTCGCAAGTGACGGGGAAAGGATAAGAATAGCCTCTCTCTCGTCGTCAAACAGTTTGGCCACAGCTGCATCGCGCATTCCGACCACCTCGCTCAGCAATGCCCCGCTTCGAGCGTAATATACACCCAGCTGATCCAAGCGACGCACCATCGAATCGATGTCGGAGACCGTCGTGCACTCAAGAAGATTCTGGATGTCTCGCGCCTCCCTGCGTATCTGTTCGAGCCTTGTCATGACGTTTGTTGATTTTCTTCAATAATCTCCCGCGACGCAACGCATCCCATTCCCTTGCAGTCAGCAACGTATGCCCGCGGATGCGCGATAAAGTGCGGAGGTGCGGGAAGCACTCCGCATCCTCCGCATATCCATCGTCAGAAGGGAAGATCATCCGTATTATCCGCTACGGGCAAATCGGAGACTTGATCCGGTGTAGGTTCCGTAGGACGGAAGATAACCGACTTGCCACGGCCGACATACGTGCGCGCATCTTTTCGTTCGCGCTCCTCCTTACTCTGACGGATGAATACGCAGTGCGTATTCTCGTACTGATCCGGCTGGCGAAGCTCCGAAACGCATATCGAAATGTACTTTTTGCCGTTATCGGCGACGAAGATTTTGTCTCTGGGAATATCGCTTACGCAAAGCGATACATTGATTAAATCTGCCATTGTTATCGTTTTTTGAAGGTTACTTTAAGTGTCGTCTTGCTGCTTCGCGCAGGAGGATAGAAAATTTCGCCCGTGGCGGGATCCGTCAGGCCGGAGGCCGGCAACGCCCGCAATATCTTCTCCTTCTCCTTGATGTCGGCCATGACCGCATCGCGCATTTTGTACAAGTCGTCCAAAGCCTGGCAATTACAGCCCGAGTAGTCGTACTTGACGCCGGCCTCTACCTCTTCGATCGTACAATCCGAGGATGTTCTGCCGTGTCCGTATTTGGCCAATTCGCGTAACGTAATGTCGCGCACCTCTTCGGACTTCTTGAACAGCTCGATCGCCTTCTCCATGCGGGATATATTCTCGTAAGCGACGAGCGGATCGACGTCTCCGCGGGTAACGGCGTCGACGGCGAGCTTCGCCAGCTCCGCGGGGCTGCTCGTCTCGCGTATCAATATCGGCTGCGTGTTCATCGTTTCTGCTGTTTACTGTTTAGATATTCGTCGTAAAATTTGGCGAAAACTACCGCCGTCGTATCGTCCGCATCGTAACTGCGACGCAGGAAGGCGATGACATCGAATTTCGTCGGGTCTTTGACCGTCGTACTACCCTTATATGCCCAGTTCATGAACGAATCGCGCATGACGGCATCGTTCAGCATATCGGCCGTGATCCGTTTCTTCGGAGCCGACTGCACGGGTGCGACTGCCGGTATCGGGTCGGGAGCTGCCGAATGGCGTTGCACAGATCTCTGAGGTGTCGCCCCCGCGCCGGTCTGTCTGCCCTTGAATACCTCGGCACCGATACCCAACCAGGAACAAACCTTCGTCAGCGCATCCGTGGTCGCTCCTTTGCAGGCGTCGCCCAGATCGACATTGTCGTTGCCACCAAAACACTCGTAGTAGATGCCGTATTCAGGGATCGAAAAACGCAGCTTGACGACAACCATGCGCTCGGCCCGTTCGACGATCTCCGTCTCCACGCGCCACGAACCTACTCCGAATACCTCGTTGAGTCGCTCCGTTACATAAATCGACTTGATAGACGACAGGAACTTCTTCGTCGGATGCTGCGATACGGCTTCATCGGGAAGACGCCGATCCAATGCCTCCTTCTGTTCAGGGGTAATAGTTCGTGTTTCCATATCCTACTTATCCTCGACTATTCGATGCGTAAACTTCTTCGCATCGAGATGGCGCATCATGTACGCGATCTCTTTGCGTATCTCGTGCGTCCGCAACTTGCGGCTCCAACTCCCCGACGCTACAATATTCGTAGGACGGGCGATCTCGTAGATTTCGATTCTCGTTTTCATGTGTGACAGATTGGTTAGTTGAGTTGCTTTTCAAGGATTATTGCATAGTCCGGATATTCTCGGCCATATTGGTCATATACCACGCGAACGCATACCCTGTCGCCCGTGTATTCGGCGTAGCGCTCCACACTGCCGTCGTCGTGGCTGCCGCCGATGCGCGATTCGTATTCCGCGTAGAAATCGACCGAAGCCGTCAGACCTCTATATTCAACCTCGCAGGTTCCGGATTCCAGCCCGAGATCATGGGTGATCGCTTCGTTAATCTGTCTGGCGAACTCTTGCAGTTCGGAAGGAACGAGATGTATTTTCGGTTCCTCGATACCGCAGACCACCACAATCGGCTCGTCTTTCGACTTCGTGTGCAGGTCATGCCCGTAACGGGCCGGTACACTCAAACTCGGATAAACCGCGTATTCTTCTTTTGGCGTTTTCATGCTTTTCTCAGAATTTTGCATGTTGACGATTGTAGATTCTCCGCATGGAGTTCATCAGATCGGGGAACGTCCGGATATACCCCATATCGACCGAGAAGGCCAGTTTGCGTTGCAGGTCGTCCAACGCCCGAAGCTGATTCGGCGATGCCGTGTTCCGGATGTCGCGTTCATGCTTGTTGAAGACGATCCAGTTCAAACCCCGCGCAACCTGAGAATAATCCACATCCGGAAGCGCGGCGATCGACCGTGCAAGTACGTTGTAGTTGTCGCCCGCATGATGCCGGTACTCGATCAGCTGGTCGTAAACGAATTTCACGACTTTAACCTCGAAGCGGGGATTGAGCCACATCGCAAACTTCACGAACAGGTACGGGTGCATCCATGTACCGCCGTTGTATTTGCCGCGTGTTTTTAAATATGCCAAATTTGGCACCTTTAAATTTTCCTCCTCCATCAGCGCCTCGATGAAATCTTTGGTGTTCTGATTTTCAAAGAAGTCCTGTATTCGTTTGTTGCTGTTCTTGGCTTTGTTCCATTGCGCAAGCAACGACGTCGCGTTGAACATGCCGTCTCTCGTGCGTTGGTATACCTCGAATTTACCCAGCGGGCGGGTCATGATGACATTGCTTTTCATCGTTCGTTGAAGAATTCGTTAAACTTCCGTTCGAAATATGCTCTGTGCGCGGCCGCAAACCCGTAGGCGGCCAGGATCGCACACGAGAAAAGAACAAGGATCACAAGCTCGGCCATAACATATGCGGTTCGGAGAGACGTTTGCGCTCTCGATAGATGAACAGATCGCGTTTGCGACGCTGAGTATGGACTCGTTTATACCACATGCACCAGAAATAACCGGCCACTCTCTTCCAGAGAGGCGCGGGCTTCAATTCGAATGAATCCATGATCGTTTATTTTATCGGTTCTTGTAGATGCGTTCCAGACAGTCGAGCTTGCTGCCCACACTTTCGACGGACGAGTAGCGGCCCGTGAGTACATTGTCGCACCAACGGGAGACAACAGCAATCGCGTAGCGCGTGAATTCGCGCGGCGTGAGTGGTTCTTGAATATCTTCAAGGTGGAACAATCGAACGATCTCCGATTTCGTGAGGTGACTGTACGGGTAAGGTACGGATGTAGCCCCGCTACTGTTCTTCGCGGGTCGGCTACTTTTAACTTGGTCTCGCATTGTCAGTTAAAAGTTTGTATGTATAGGGCAATAAAAAAGGCGTTGCCCCTATCAGTTTGCGAGACCGACACGACTACCGTAGTAGAAGTGGACAAAGGGCAACGCTTTATTACAAGCGTTAATTATGTTTTTTGATACGATCATTGTATCGATCTCGCATTGCAAATATACGAATTCATTTTGAATTTGCAAAAAAATTATGGCTTGTTGTATTCCATCAACGCCATATATGCCTCGTGACGTGACGACGATGTTTTCAATCTTCGTGGGTGCTCTCCCTTGCTACGCGATCCCACGAAGGCGCTGTACAGCCAATACGTGTATCTTCTATTTTTTATCGAATAGCTATGTACCCACCCGCTGACCCATCCTTGGGTTGGACGAACATACATCCCGTTAGGAAGAGGTATGAGAAAATCGTCGCTTCTTAAATTGCATGATACCTCACGAAATCGGGCATAATCCTCTTCGGACAGCTCTGCCCATCTTATCTGATCATCTCCGGATAGCGGAAGATCTTTATATTGGTCATCAATGTTGAACAACGACCGTCTGGCCCGGACACTATCAGTTGTTTTATGGTCTATCATCGACAAAATGAGATTGTATAGATGATTATCACCACGGGATTCGCCAGATAATACTGATTGAATATACTTCTCCGGTTTTCGGAGAAGCAACAACAACGCATCATGCAGGAAATCTTCCGCATAGGAATCCATCCCAATAAATGCCGATTTGCGCCGGCAAGCATTAAGCCATCTGGAATAATACTTACTTATGGTTGCTGATAATTGTCTCGATACTTGCGGTGACATCTCTCGGCATTATTTCATCAAGATCGTTTCTGCACACTTTCGACGAGACTCCAATGTCGAGTGCGTATAAATATCCAATGTCGTCGAGACTGTGCTGTGACCCAACATTGTACTTACCGTTTTCACATCGGCCCCGTTGGTAATCAGTGTCGAAGCGTACGTGTGTCGCAATCCGTGAAATTTGATACACCGCGATAAACCTATCTTATTGAGTAATAAATTCCGATAATAGTTGCGATAAGTACGCGGTTCGATGAGTTTATCCGAACCGGAAATCACGTAATAGTCCGAACGACAAGGCGCAGCAAAGGAGATCAGGATATCTGCAAGCCAACTCGGAAAAGGTACGGAACGTTGGCTGTTGATCGTCTTCGGGGACTGGATGACAACCTTGGTTTTGCCAGTTGAATAATCGACAATCCGTTCAACAGTACGGTTGACTTGTAGCATATTGCTCTCTAACGATATATCTGACCACCTCAGACCGCAAATCTCGCCGATGCGAAGTCCCGTGCATATTACAATAACTACTCCCAGTGTGCGATAAGAAGGATGCTCTCTGAAATATTGTACAATCCGCCTCTGTTCGTCGAGGCTATAAATCTGAAGCTCCTCTTTCTTGGAAACCAGATTTGCCGTAGGATATTTCAACTTAAAAGCAGTGGGAACATTCATGTCGTGTTCATCTACGGCATATAGCAAAATCTGTTTTAATGTAATCTCTAAATCCTTCACCGTTTTCATCGACAAGCCTTCTTGAAACTTTTGGCCGATGAATAGCTGCGCATCATTCTTTTTGAATGACTCCACATCCATGTCTTTCCAGTAAGGCAGAATATGGCTGCGAAGTTGTTGATAATAAGCCGACAGGGTACTATCCTTCACAAGTCCTACCTTGGAGTGGAACCACTCTTGTGCTATGACATCGAATTTCATAAATCCTCCTTTTTAATCGAATAAGTCGTGCTGCATTGGCTTATGCACGTGATTAGCATGCGTATAACTCAATACTCGATCGTCACGAACGATATCCGAAAATGCCAGCCCATCATTCTGTTCGTTAAGAAGCACATAACGGGCTTTGGCCACATTTTCGAGAACATCCCCATGGAACACTTCGCCCATCATACCGCGAATAGCCATATTCAACAGTAGAATTGGAATCGATCTATCTGAGAGTTCCCAGCAAGTGAATATACAGGTGTGCGGTTTGAAACGCCAAGGCAATTGCTTCGATGCCAACTCCCACCAATACTGAATAATGAGACCTCCTGTCCCCGCAGTAGGTTCGTGGATAACACCTTCGCGCGCACCGGTAAGTTGCGTTTCAAGCATAGAGACCTCCCGAGGTGTGAAATCTTGACCCTTCTTCCGCCGCTCGGATAACTCTTCTTCGTAGACCTCTTGAAACCAATCGTAGGAAAGATCGCCTGCATGGCAGCGGATAAGTTCGCGAAATACGTCGTCGCGGACTTCCTGATCCCCGAATAGCAGGCTCATGATACATTCCGGTAAGGTACGGATATCGTGCGTACCGAAAACCGTGAGAAGTTCGTCTTTTTTCATTTGTTTTTTTATTTTGTCGCGCCGGCAGGATTCGAACCTGCGACTTCACCTCCAAAGGGTGACGTGTTGCCCCTACACCACGGCGCACTGGATTCATTTGTCCCGGTGGTCCTCGCCGCTCATGTCGTCGCAGCTTCGGAGCCTGTGCCGGTTTGTTGCGCTTCGGCTATTCGCCGTCGCGGGGCTGTCTCTTCGAGTCTTGCCCACGACCCGCCGATTTGGGTATTATCGGCCTACCCGATACTCTTTCTGCCCTTGCGGGCTGGGGTGATTTTGCCAGAGCACCAAACCCCTCACCTCTGCGGGTGGCTATCGTTGTGGTGTAGGCAGGATTCGAACCTGCACGGCTGCTTTCCGAGGAGCGTCCTCCGCAACTTGCGTTGCCCGACCACTATCAGCCCATCTTTTTGTGTGCGTCTACCATTCCGCCACTACACCATTTGCCGGTCTTTCCCGGCCGTCATCCTGTTGCGAGCCTCACGGAGGACAGCGAGGAATCATCACACTGATTGCCTATGCGCATTGGAGGCGCGCAAACCTTTGCCAAGCCCCGAAGCCGCAAAACACCCTTCTCTCAAAAACACCAATCATGAACACCACCGGCTTCGGACGCTCTCATTTCAATCCTGCCCCGTCGATCTTCTCGGCTTTCAGGAGCGCTTCGACTTCGAGCCGGCTGAACAGTATCGCAGAGTTTTTAGCCGCTCCGGCCTTTATTCCCTGGATATTCTTCCGCTTGATATGATAGTCGGGCCAGTCGTTGGGATAGCTCTCGTACAATTTCCGACGTGTCATCATGTCCGACTTCGGAGCATTACGACGGCACACGGCCAAAGCCACGAGATCGGCCGATTCGATCAGCGCATTCTGTATATCTCGGATGTTCATCATTCACAAAATTTTGCATTATGACAAAGATTCAAATTCGCGTCAGAATACGTATTCGCGCAACTGTAAGAACTTCGGTTCGAACGGTATACCGATAGCTTCTGACCGTGATATGGCGGGCAATTTCCGCCCTCTCTAAATTTCTCCTGTCATCCGTTGTTATTCACGCACCCACCTGATTTTGGTGTTCTCGAATCCCCCGCGTTCACGAGCCATCCGGCGGATGCGATCCGGCTGTTCGCCATAGGTAGGATATGTGAGATTCAATGCGTTATTCACAGTGTCAACCGTACACCCCAGCTCTGCGGCGATCTCCTTCTTTATCGCTGGCGCAACATCGATGAATCGGATCTTCTTTTTGGTCAGTTTGTTTGCAATCTCTTGATTCTTCATTATATTTGCATCTAACATGGTTCGTTCGGTTATCGAAACGGTTACCGTTCTATGAACTTGATAATGCAAATATATAACATTGTTATTTATTATCCAAATAAAAAATAGCAAATCTACCTAAAAAGATGAAAGAACCCAAGAAGTATACTGTAAAAGAGCGAATTATACATTATCTAAAAAAGAGCAAGATTACGCAATCAGAATTTTGCAAGCGAGTCGGGTTATCTTCGGGATATATCGGAGCAATGCGAAAATCCTTTCAACCGGACACGATAAATAAAATTGTTATTGAATTTCCCGATCTTGATATTACATGGCTTCTCACCGGCGAAGGTGAAATGCTGAAAAACGCCGTTGAAGTTGCTACATCCGGCCACCGGATCCGCTACTGGGTGGATGTTGATGCCACAGCCGGAGGTGTTACGCAGTTCGATGATATGATGAGTAGCCAATATATCGACCTGGCGATTCCGGAATTCCGCGACTGTACAGATGCGGTCAATCTGTACGGCGACTCAATGTTTCCGCTTTATAAAAGCGGGTCGATAATCATTCTTAAAGAGTGGAAGGAATCGTTCATTGACTTTGGCAACGTATATCTTATAATAACCAAGAACGGCAACCGTATGGTAAAATACCTGCGAAAGGGGTCTGACGTCGCTCATGTACTCTGCGTATCGGAGAATAAGGAATTCGACCCGTTCGAGATAGAGATAGGTGATATTCTTCGGCTATATCTTGTTAAAGGCGGCGTTCATAAAAACACCTTGTGATTATTAATAGATTTTCTTATACGACATAGTGAATGTATAAATGGAAGAGAAGGATATAACTCTTGCGGATATGATTCTGGCCAGTTTAATGTCAGAAAGCGAACACATTATGCTCTATGTCATACACGAGAAAGCAACAGACGAAGCCCAAGCCCAACGTGTAATATTGTCTCTCTGTTCTTATGGTGCGGCACATGAGACCGACATACACTTAGAAAAGACTGACAAAACAGCCAACCTTATAGCACTTGGAGGAGCGCGGTATATCTACGAACAAGAGCGCCTTAAAGAAAGATATAACAAATTATCAATGTTAGATATAGAATTGTCGATACAAGAAAAGAGACGAAATAAATGGTTGTCTATTAGCGCAATATTAATCTCTTTTGTTGCACTTGTTATTTCTATTGTGAGTCTTTTCGTATCGTGATAAAAAGTCATCTACATTTGAAAACCAATCTATATATACCGCATAGCATGAGCATGCGAAAGCAATTAATGACAATATAACGCAGAGGACTTTCATAGTATTGCAAATATAATAGAGAATTCGATCAAATATGTTGACGGGACAAAATAAAATCAATTTAATATTAGATCACGTAGGCATTAAAGCCCCTACGTTTGCTAAACATGTCGGGGTTAAATATCAGCGGATATTAGATATTCAAAACGGAAAGGTTAAAAACATCTCTGCTGAGGTAGCAAGCCGCATTATAGACGCTTACCCACAGTTCAACATTGAATGGCTTCTCACCGGCGAAGGTGAAATGCTGAAAAACGGGATTGCTCATGAACCAGACAATGGCACCACGATCGGCTCTGGCAGAGTGATCCCGTATTATGACGCCGAGGTTGCAGCAGGAACCGAGTACGGTATGGAGATGATGCAGACGGCACCCGTAGGTGTAATCGAAATAGGCGGCCTGCTCAAAGACAGCGAATTTGCGATGCGTGTCTACGGCAATAGCATGGTTCCGAACTATCCTGCCGGATGCGTGATCGGGCTGCGCCAATATAACGAACATTTCATTGAACCCGGAACTGTGTACGTGATAGAGACGGAAGAAAACCGTTTTCTCAAACGGCTGTATTACAGCAAGGATAAAAAGGCATTCCGCTGCATGAGCGACAACCACATGAAGCATGAGAACGGCCCAATGGAGGGAGAATATTTCTACCCTGAATTCGAAATCCCGTTTGAAGATGTCCGACGGTTATTGCGGGTGACGGGAGTAATTAAGCGCAATATTTTATAGGATAATTACAACAATATATTGTATTATGAAAAAGATTTATCTGTTATCGTTCTTGATGGTGATCGTTGGGATCAGTTGCGAAAAGGAGACTGTCATCACTATATCCAACGAATCTTTCGAAGAGTATTTTCCGTATCATGAAAATGGGAAATCATATAATGAACCTTTTCGATATGTAGGAGAAGATAAAACTTACGGATTTCCAGTTTGGAGATCGTTATACGAGATCAATGAATCGGGAAATAGATGTTCTCTTGAATTCATAGACAATAAAGGGTATGGTGGTCAAACACCTGAAGAGACCAGATTACCATCTTTGTCACTACTACAAGAATGGAATTATTTAAAAGAGCGACCGCAAGACTATGGAGTTGACGCATTCCATATTGTTGCCTATTTCACCTTTACCTATGAAAATATAAATGGGAATTATTATATAAAGAATTACCACTACACTACAGATGCTCGCATATTCGGAATGAACTATCTTGAATTCGATTCTTCGAACGGAAAAATCGGCAGGTGGGTTCATAAAAAGTAATGTGATAGATGTGGATGATGGGGTGATCAATTCGATGTAATGCTATTAATCTAAACTTTAAAACTATAAGATATGGAAGATTTTTTTGTAATGATGCTAATTGTATGGGCGGTGGGTATCTTGTCAATTATATTATTCTTCAAATTATGGAGGATGACAAATGACATTAAGAAGATTTGCATTTCTGTGGTAAAAGAACCGCAACGAGGCCGAAATTGGGTGGTTTCTACGATGCTGATGAAAGGCGAGTCTCCAGAAATGATAAGTAAATATTTAATTGAATCTTTTTCAGAGGATATTCATAGACTATACAAAGTTGGATATACGGAACAGGCGTTTACCCAATATGCAAACGCAAAAATCACCCAATATAAAAAGTTATATGAGTTAATTGGAATAGAGATGCCAGATAGTATACAAAATGCAAATACAATCACAAAAGTAAAAACCATTTTTCATCAAGGATGATAACGCTTGTCTCGACTCTCCGGCAGGCTTATCCCTTGCGATAGCATTTTAATAATACCTCATGGAACTGCAACCCATCCAAAGTAAGATATACGAAATACGGGGCCAGCGGGTGATGCTGGACTTCGATTTGGCGGAACTCTACCAAGTGGAGACCCGAACACTCAAACAGGCGGTACGACGCAATATTGAGCGTTTCGAAGGCGACGATTTTATGTTTGAACTCTCGGATAACGAGTATAACGCATTGAAAGACAGAATAAGGTCACAAAATGTGATCTTAGAAATCGACGGACGAGGCAAGTATCCCAAATATCCGCCCTTTGCCTTTACGGAAATGGGCGTCGCAATGCTTTCGAGCGTGTTGCGCAGTGAGACAGCCATACGGGTAAATAGGGCTATTATGCGGGCTTTCGTAGCGATGCGCAACTACATCATGACCACGACGACAGTAACGGCAGAATTGGCCGAAATTCGGGCACGGCTGGCGTTGTTGGAGCAGACGGGCAAGGACAACGCCGAAGCGGTCAGCGATCTATCGGAGGATATGCGCCAGGAATTGGACAATATCTACGAGGCAATTGCGGCACTCTCCGTGAAGGTTCCGCAGGCGCGCAAATCCCCTCAGCCAATCGGGTTCAAAAAATAGACAGATTATACTCGATCGATGCAGATGTTATCCTAATGTTGTTCGAATATTTTCGAATAAATATCGTAAATATTTAGTAAACAGCAAGTAAAGTAATTATTTATAACAGCCTTCTAAGCTGTGGGTCTTGGGTTCGAATCCCAACGGAATCACGAAACAGAATCGCTTGCGGATCGGGGAGGGGGCTCCCCGATCCGCAAGCGTTCATATCGGCGGGACCTGCACAGGTTCAGGAACGCACGAGGCGCACCCAGCCGTCCCGGCATACCGCACGACGCCTCCGGAACGGGCGCGTTCGCCGTGCGGCGGAAGGGTGCCGGATTCGGGATTCTTGCGTATTTGCGATTTTTTTCATAGCTTGCCTGCATAAATCGCCCGAAAGAAATTCAGAAATCTCCCAAACACCGTATGAAAAAGATATCGAGGAAACTTTTCCTGAAAAAAGCAGCAGCCGGATTGGCTGCATTGGCCGTGTCGCCCGCACTGCTTTCATGCGACGAATCGGACGCCGGCAGCCGGAAAATCCGGAAACTCGCCCCGCTCGCGGGCCGGTACGACGTCGTGATCGCAGGCGGCGGCCCTGCGGGATTCATCGCGGCGATCGCGGCGGCACGGCAAGGCGCGAAGACAGCGATCGTCGAGCGATACGGCTTCTTCGGCGGGATGGCCACGATCGGATACGTCGCGCCGATCAGCGTATTCGCACTCAAAAACGAACTGGTCATCGGAGGAATTCCCTGGGAGTTCGTCAAGCGATTGGAGTCGATGGGCGGCGCTTTCATCGAATGGCCCAAGGCGAACATCGATTTCGACGTCGAACTCTACAAACTCTGCTGTCAGCGGATGATCCGGGAAGCCGGCGTGGACATGTACATGCACTCGGCGATGATCGGCTGCGAAATGGAGGGGAAGAGAATCGAAACGGTGATTATCGAAAACAAAAACGGTCTCGAAACCCTCGCCTCCAAAGTCTTCATCGACTGTACCGGCGACGGCGATCTGGCACACATGGCCGACGTGCCGATGCAGCCGAATCCGGACGGAGAGCTGCAACCCTCCTCGTACTGTTTCATCCTTTCGGGAGTCGACACCGAGAGCGAATTGCTGAACAGGTGCATGTACCACAACGGCATCAACGGACCGAGCCAGTGCAAACCCGTACGCGAAAAACTGCTGGCCATGAAGGCGGCCGGAGCCGATCTGCCCGATTTCGGCGGCCCGTGGTTCAACAATGTCATGCACAAAGGCAGCGTGGCCGTGAACATCACACGCAGGGCGGCCGATGCCACGGACAACCGTAATTTCAGCGCCGCGGAGTGCCAGCTCCGGGAGGACATCTTCACCTTCACGCGCATCCTCAAAGAGAACTTCGCCGAATTCGCCGACTGCTACGTCTCCTCCACCGCGCCGCAGGCCGGCGTGCGCGAATCGAGAAGAATATGCGGCGTACATACGGTAACGGCCGACGAGTATGTCAACGCCTACCGCTACGAGGACAGCATCTCCCGCGGAATCCACCCGATCGACATACACGCCAGCAAAGGCACGCACCAGACCCGGATCGATCTCGACAAACCGGCCTACGTCCCCTATCGGGCCCTTATCGCTCCGAACTACCCGAACCTGCTCGTGGCCGGCCGCTGCCTGTCGGCCGACCGTCAGGCACTCGCCTCTCTGCGCGTGATGGCCAGTTGCATGGGAACCGGCCAGGCCGCGGGCGTCGCCGCCGCGCAGAGCGTCGCGAGCCGCCGCCCCGTACAGGAGATCGATACGGCCAGACTCGTTTCGACCCTGAAAGATCTGGGTACGGTTCTCTGACGCGGCCGACGAAACCGGTAGCGGACAAACAGCGGGGACGGACCGATGTCTACCCCCGCTGTTTCGGTTCTCCGCCGACGAATGCGCCGCAAAAAGCACCGGCACGCAATGTTGCGTGCCGGCACTCCCTTTTACCAATTCAAACCTTTCCAGTGTCGTTATCTCTGCGGACGCACGTCGAACCGATAGGTTCCCGATCCGACTGCGTAGACCTTGCAGCCCTCCTTATAGCCGAGGTACTCGATTCCGGCGACCTTCTCCACGGGCAGGTTGCTCTCGAAGACGGCGGCATCCTCGGCCGCAGGCAGCCACACGGTCGACGTCGTATTGGCGGGAACTTCGGCCAGCAGCTCGAAGCTTCCGTCGGCGCCCTTCGACCACTCGCTGCGGATCTGCCCGTAGGGCGACTCGAAGCTCACGCGCGCCATCGTCAGGTCGCCCACCGCCTCGGGTCGGATGACCGACCGTTTGTAGGCCAGCGCCCCCGTGTCGCGGCGGATACCGCCGACATGGGTGTAGAGCCACTGCATGAGATGTCCCAGCATGAAGTGATTGTGCGACTTGATCGGCACCACCTGCCACGATTCGGGCAGCGCCGTAGCGCCCTGTGCCAGCATGTAGCCGTAACCGTAGACGTCGTAACGCGAATTCATGTCGAAGATCACGTCCGACCGGCCGCCCGCTTCGAGCGCACGCAGGATATAGGTATAACCCACGTCGCCGCCCGTCAGGCCGTTGTTGCGGCTGCGGATGTCCTTCACCACGTTGTCGAGCACGCCCTGGCGGTACTCCGGATCGACCAGACCCGCGCAGAGTGCGATCGAGTTGGCAGTCTGGCTGTTGCGGTCGTAATAGCAACCTTCCTTATGGAAGAATTTCTCGTTGTAGGAGGTGCGGATCGCATCGGCGAGCTTCTGCCAGCGCTCCGCATCCTTCTTCTTGCCGAGCAGCTCGGCGCCCTTGACCATCGCCAGCGCATCCATGTAGTAGATCGGCGTGGCCGTCGCCGCGAGCGACGAGAGCTGCGCGCGGCCCGGCATCTTGGGACCGATATCGAACCAGTCGCCCAGACCGTGTTTGAGGATGTGGTCGTCGGCTTTCGAGGTCAGGTAGTCCACGTAGCGGCCCATCGCCTCGTAGTGCTTGCGCAGCATCGTACCGTCGCCGTAGTATTCATAGAGGTAGAGCGGCACCAGCACGAAGGCGCTGCCCCACTCGGGCGAGTCGCGGAACGCCTCGCGGAAGAGCGCGTATTCGGGGGCGATGTCGGGCACCAGTCCATTGGGCAGCTGCGCCATGGCCATGTCGTCGAGCATCTTCTCGTAGAGGCTGAACATGTCGAACGTATATTGCAGCGAACCGAACATCAGGTGCAGCTGCTCCAACCACGGCAACTTCTCGCGGTGCGGGCAGTCGGTCAGATAGCTCACCATGTTGCTCTTGATACCCCAGCCGATGAGCCGCTGCGTCTTGTTGAGCAGGTCGTTCGACGAGACGAACGTTCCCGATTCGGGCGTCGAATTGCGGATATGCAGACCGCGCACGTCCACGATTTCGGGCAGCCCCTCGGGGTTGGGTTCGCCCGCCGGCACGGCGCCGTCGATAAGCACGTAGCGGAAGCCGTGGTAGGTGAACTGCGGCGCCCAGCTCTCGGGCTCCGCGTCGCCGCGAAGCGTATAGGTGTAGCGCGTCTCGCCGCGGTAGCCGCCGTGGATCTGGATCGAGTCGACGGCGGGATCGAACAGTTCGCAGGTGTTCATCCGCACCGCCTGTCCGCGCTTGCCCTTGACCGTCAGACACGCCACGCCCGAGAAGTTCTGCCCCATGTCGTAGAGCCACTTGCCGTATTTGGTCTTGCGGATCTTGAAGACGGGGAACTCCTCCATGACCTTCACCGGCAGCGCCTTCGGGGCGATCAGCTCGCCGCGCTGCGAGGTGAAGAGCACCTCCTGCCACGACGAATCGTCGTAACCGGGCTTCATCCAGCCCGTGCGTTCGAGCGTCGCGTCGTAATCCTCGCCGCCGAAAATGCTGCTGTACGTCACCGGACTGGTCGTCGTGCGCCAGCTGCCGTCGCTGACAATCACGTCGTGCGTGCCGTCGGCATATTCGACGTCCACCTTGCAAATCATCATCGGGTAGCCGTAGGTCATCAGCAGTTTGTAGTAGCGTTCGCGCGGCACGTTGTACATGCCGTTGCCGAGCATCACGCCCAGCACGTTGGCGCCCTGCTGCAAACGGTCGGTCACGTCGAAGGGGACGTAGCAGACGATCTTGTCGTAGTCGCTCCACGCCGGATCGAGGAAGTTGTCGCCTACCTTGTCGCCGTTGATGAAGAACTCGAACTGCCCCAGACCCGAGACGTAGGCCATGGCCCGTTTCACAGGTTTCCGGACGTCGATCTCGCGACGGAACTGCGGCAGGCGGTTGGGTGCCGTGATGCGGTCGCCGATCGTGAGTTTGTTATACTCCTCGCCCGGCACCAGACGCAGGCTGTCGGGCTGCACCTCCATGGCGATCCAGCGGGCTCCCGACCATGCGTCGGGCGACATCAGCCCCGTCGAGAAGCGGTTGACCGGCATCCAGGGCGAGACTTCGCCCGCAGCGTTCCAGACGCGCACGCTCCAATAATACTCCTTGCCCGATTCGAGCGCCTTGCCCGCGTAAGGGATGTGGAGCGACTCCGCGCCCTTGGCCTTTACCCGCCACAGATTGCCGCGGCCGGCAGCGACGGCCGCACGGTCGTCGCCCACGATCAGTTCGTAGGCCGATTGCAGGAACCCGCGGTCGCGGGCGCTGATCTGCCACGAGAAACGGGGCGTCAGCGTATTGATACCCAGCGGTTCATCGCGGTATTCGCAACGGGGATTCACCACCGAAAAATCCTGCGCGGCCGCGCCCGCCGTCGAGCAGAGCAGCGCAAGCAGAAGGATTGTCCATTTTTTCATCGTCAGGTTTTCGTTTAAAGATTAATCGTTAGCCATTTTGATTGCAAGTTAGCCATTTTCCGCCGATCGGGGAGTATGTTTTTTGACATTTAAATTTCTAATTCTGACATTTCGGACGAAAGGAAAGAGAGCCTATCCGCCCCTCGCACCTCTACGGTTCGCCGCGGGCGGAGGAAACGGTACGAGCCGTTCAGGCGAGTTGCAGGCCGCCGCGCGGGGCGGAGAAACAGCCGTATCGTCCTGCGACATCGAAACGATTAGAAATCGAACGCGGGATACAATTGCGAACGGACACGAAAAACGGGGCGCCGAAACGCCCCGTATCTTACCGTCTTCTCCGGCCTCAAAGGTCGAGCGACCGCACCAGCCGCCGGTTGACCTCGTGCAGCCGGTCGACGTCGACCTTCACCACCTCGCGGTCGTAGGTCACCAACCCGTTGACCTCGCCCTCGACGTCGGTCGTCTGCGTATAGACCGCGGCGCTGAACCCGCGCTCGACCAACTCCATGAGCTTCTCGGCATAGGTCACGTAGCGATCCGTCACGTCCTCCCTGGTCTTGAACTCGATGTAACCCCAATTCTTGTCCGCCGACCAGAGGTGCCCCTCGACGGGCAGGCCGATGCCGCCGTACTCGCCCAGCACGTTGACCCGCTTGGCGTCGTAGAGATACATCTTCGGTTCGGGATAGTTGTGCAGGTCGAGCATGTCGCCGCAGTCGCGGTAGTTGCCTCCGCTGGCCGGATTGACCAGCCGCGACGGGTCGCGGCGCTTGGTCCAGTCGGCCACCTCCTCGGCGCGGTACTGCCCCCACGCCTCGTTATAGGGCACCCAGACCACCACCGACGGATGCCGGCCGCAGAAATCCATGATCTCGCCCCACTCCTTATAATAATTGGCGAACGACTCCTCCGAACGCGCGGCGTCGGTTCCCGCGCCGTAGCGGTGCGGCTCCCACTTGCCCGTCGACATGTCGCCGCTGGGCATGTCCTGCCAAACGAGGATTCCCTCGCGGTCGCAATGCCAGTACCAGCGTTCGGGTTCGACCTTGATATGTTTGCGGATCATATTGAATCCCAGCTGCTTCGTGAACCGGATATCGTAGAGCAGCGCCTCGTCGGTCGGGGCCGTGTAGAGGCCGTCGGGCCACCAGCCCTGGTCGAGCGGGCCGAAATGGAAGAGCGGCCGGCCGTTGAGCGTCATGCGCTCGATACCGTTGGCGTCGCGCCCGGTGGCGATCTCGCGCAGCGCGGCGTAGGATTCGGCACGGTCGATCACCCGCCCGTCACGCACGAGCGTCACGGTCAGGTCGTAGAGATAGGGGTCGTCGGGACTCCACAGACGCGGATGTTCGACGGCGAGGTGCACCGGCTGCCCGGCCATGCTGCTTCGCTCGGCCAACGTCTTGCCATCGGCCGAGAGCGTCACGCAGACGCGGTCGCTGCCCGTGCGGGCGGTCTTCACGTCGACCGAAAGGACGCCGGCGCGGATGTCGCTGCGCGTCGTGATCCCTTCGATACGGTTGGCAGCAGGAACCGGTTCGATCCACACCGTCTGCCAGATACCCGTCACGGGCGTGTACCAGATGCCGTGGGGTTCGAGCACCTGTTTGCCGTGGGGCTGGAAACCCTTGTCGGTCGAATCGGTCACCTTGACCGTCAGCTTCTGCACCCCTTTGGCCGAAAGCGCGGGGGTGATGTCGAACGAGAAGGGGGTATATCCGCCCGTATGACTGCCTACGAGCAGGTCGTTGACATAGACCTCGGCACGCCAGTCCACCGCGCCGAAATGGAGCAGCACGTCGTTGCCCCGGCGCCATGCGGCGGGCACTTCGAACGTGGTCTCGTACCACAGCGCCTCCTGCGGCGTCACGCCGCGCTGCACGCCCGACAGCGACGATTCGATCGGGAAGGGCACCAGAATCCGCCCCTGCGCTTCGCCCGGAGCCGCCGCTCCGGCCGGCGTGAGCGAATAGTTCCACAGGCCGTTGAGATTGCGCCACCGGCTGCGCACGAGCGTCGGACGCGGGTATTCGGGCAGCGGAGCCGCGGGATCGACCTCGGCGGCCCAACGGGTTTTGATCCGGTCGCCGGCAGGTTTCCACGGTGTCTCGGCCGCAGAGGTCAGGCAGCCGAACAGCGCGGCCGCCAGCAAAAGATGTTTCATAGAAAAGCTGGTTTGTAGTTTCCACAAAGATAGGGAAATTCCGGCAACCGCCAAATCCCCGCCATCCATTCCCCGACCGCAATTCCCCTCCGCACGTGCGCACCGATTTCAGAAAAAGCGAACGGGAACCCTCTCATTTCAAGACGCCGCCTCTCAAAACGATAGGGTCTTCCGCATCCGCCATAAAAACGCACTCCACTCATATTCAACATATTGACACCTGAAAAAGAGATATGGCGCTCCCTTTGTATCTTTTATTCATATGAAATTATACATCATATCCAACCGACTGCCCGTGAAAGCCGTACACCGCGACGGCGCCTACCTCTTCACCCGCAGCGAAGGCGGTCTGGCGACCGGTCTCCATGCCCTGCACACCCGTTACGAAAAACATTGGATCGGCTGGCCGGGAGTCGACGTAGAGACCGACGAAGACCGGCGGAGCATCCGCGAAGAGCTGGCGAAAATGAACTTCCACCCCATTTTCCTCACGCCGGAACAGATCGCGAACTACTACGAAGGGTACAGCAACAGCACGATCTGGCCGTTGTGCCACTATTTCTTCGCGTTCACCCGCTACCGCAAGGATTTCTGGGAGGCCTACCGGAAAGTCAACGCGCTCTTCTGCGAAGAGATTCTCCGCCGGATCGAACCCGACGACATCGTCTGGGTGCAGGACTACCAGCTCATGCTGCTGCCCGGACTGCTGCGCGAACATCGTCCCGCGCTGCGCATCGGTTATTTCCACCACATCCCCTTCCCGTCGTACGAACTCTTCCGCATCCTGCCCGAACGGGCCGAGATCCTGCGGGGCGTGCTGGGAGCCGATCTGGTCGCATTCCACACCCACGACTACATGCGCCACTTCATCGGTACGGCGGAACGGGTGCTGCACATCGATTTCCGGCTCGACGAGACGCAGATCGGCAACCGCTGCGTCCGCGTCGACGCGCTGCCGATGGGCATCGACTACGCCGCCTTCCACGGCATCTCCTCGAACGCCGGAGCGCAACCGCTGATCGCGAAGACACGGGAACAGTTCGGCGACCGCAAGCTGATCCTCTCGGTCGACCGGCTGGATTACAGCAAGGGAATTCTCCATCGGCTCCGCGGCTTCGGTTCGTTTCTGGAACGCTATCCCGAATACCGGGGGCAGGCGACGCTGGCGATGGTGATCGTCCCCTCGCGCGACCGTGTCAACTCCTACGCCGACTTGAAGACGGAGATCGACAAGGAGATCGGGGCGATCAACGGACGCTACTCCACGATGGAGTGGACACCCGTCCGCTACTTCTACCACGGCTTTTCGTTCGAGGAACTGGCGGCGATGTATTACGTCGCCGACGTGGCGCTGGTCACCCCGCTCCGCGACGGGATGAACCTCGTGGCCAAGGAGTATGTAGCCGTCAAGAACGACAACCCCGGTGTATTGATCCTCAGCGAAATGGCCGGAGCTGCCGTCGAACTGGCGGACGCGCTGCCGATCAATCCCAACGACACGGAGCAGATCGCGGCGGCGATTCACCGTGCGCTGACGATGCCCGTCGAGGAACAGCTGCGGCGCATCGAACGGATGCAGGCCGTCGTATCGACGCAGACCGTGAACAAATGGGCAGCCGATTTCATGAAGGAGCTGGCCGACGTCTGCCGCCGCAACGAAGCGGTACGCCGCAAACGGCTGACGTCCGAAACCGTCGCGGCCGAGATCGTCGGGCCATACCGTCGTGCGAAACGACGGCTGCTGCTGTTCGATTACGACGGTACGCTCGCTCCGATCCGTTCCCGTCCCGAAGAGGCCGTACCCTCGCACCGGCTCTGCGAACTGCTCCGTACGCTGGGAACGGATGCCGCGAACCGCGTGGTCATTTGCAGCGGCCGCGACTCCGGGACGCTCGAAAAGTGGTTCGGCGGACTGCCCGTATCGCTCGCTGCCGAGCACGGTGCTTTCTACAAGGATCGCGGCGCATGGCGTTGCAACATCCGCCCCGCCTCGTGGGATCCGAAGCTGTCGGCGTTGCTCGAACACTTCGCACGGAAGACGCCCCGCTCGCGCATCGAACGCAAACAGACGGCGCTGGCATGGCATTACCGCGAAGCCGACAGCTGGCTGGGACAGTTGCGCGCACAGCAATTGGTCAACGCGCTCATGCCGCTGTGCGCACGCCTGAACCTGCACATCCTGCAAGGGGACAAGGTCGTGGAGATCAAGTCGCCCCGCTTCACGAAAGGCTCCGAAACGCTCCGCCTGCTGCGGCAGGAACGCTACGATTTCATCCTTGCGCTCGGCGACGACACCACCGACGACGACATGTTCGCGGCCCTGCCGCCCCGAGCCCTCTCGGTCAAGGTCGGCAACGCTTCGGAGCATGCCCGCTACAATATGCCCGAACAGAGCGAGGTCGTTCCTCTGCTGGAACTCCTCGCCCGGGACCGCGGCAGTTTCGACCCGGCCGGCGTGAAACACGCGATCCGCACGACATGGAACAATCTGAAAAAACTGGTGGCCGGCCGCCGAACCGAGGAATATGGACAATAATCTGAATTACGGCGTCGTCGGCAACTGCCGTACGGCGGCACTCGTCTCCGCACGCGGAACCATCGAATGGATGTGCCTGCCCGACTTCGACTCGCCATCGGTGTTCGCATCGCTGCTCGACCGTCGGAAAGGGGGATGCTTCGGATTCGACGTCGCGGAGGAATACCGCATTTCGCAGGCCTACATCCCCCACACGAACATCCTCGCCACGACCTTCTCGGCCGCCGAGGGCGAGTTCGTCATACTCGATTTCATGCCCTGCTACCGTTCGCGCAGGGACGAACACTACATGCCTCCCGAACTCTACCGCTACGTCCGGTGGGTCAGGGGAAGGCCGCGCCTGCGGGTACATTACGCCCCTGCGCCCGACTATGCCCGCGGCCGCACGGAGCAGACCGTCACACCCGAATTCATCGAAAGCCACAGCCTCTCCGACCCGAAGAACCGGCTCTATCTCTACGCCTCGCTGCCGCTCGGAAAGATCGCACGGCGGGAAGAGATCGTCCTCGAACGCGACGAATTCTTCCTGCTGTCGCACAACGAAAAAGTGATTCCGGTGGACATCGAACGCGAAAAACTCGAATACTGCCGCACGCTGGTCTACTGGCTCAACTGGACGAACCGCACGAAAAGGTTCACTTATTACAACGACGTGATCGAACGGAGCCTGCTGACACTGAAACTCATGTCCTACTACAACGGCGCCGTGCTGGCGGCCCTCACGACCAGTCTGCCCGAAAGCGCCGGCGACGTCCGCAACTGGGATTACCGCTTCTGCTGGCTCCGAGACGCTTCGATGTCCATCGAGACGCTCTTCCGCATCGGACACCCCGGAGCGGCCGCCCGGTTCATGCGCTTCATCCAGTCGACGTTCGTCAACACGCACGAGCCCTACCAGATCATGTACGGCATCCGCGGCGAGCGGACATTGACCGAGACTACATTGGATCATCTGTCGGGTTACAGGAACTCCAAACCCGTGCGCATCGGCAACGATGCCTACCACCAGCGGCAGAACGACTCGTTCGGATACCTAATGGATCTGATCTACCAATACTACCGCCTGATGCCGGGTTCGCTCGACGAAATCGAGGACATGTGGGAGATGGTCAAGAACATTCTCTCGACCGTGACGGAAGAGTGGCGCAAACCGGACAAGGGAATCTGGGAGATCCGCGGCCGGAGCCGCCAGTTCGTCTCTTCGAAAGTGATGTGCTGGGTGGCGTTGGACCGGGGCGCGAAGGTCGCCGACCTGCTCGGCAAAAACGAGTACGGCCGCCGCTGGCGGCGGGAGGCCGACGACATCCGCGACGACGTGATGAAAAACGGATGGATGGAGGAAATCGGAAGTTTCTCGCAAGCCTACGACAACCTGGCGCTGGACTCGTCGCTGCTGCTCATGGAACCCTACGGTTTCATCGAGGCGACGGACCCGCGTTACAGCCGAACGGTAAGGGCGGTCAAGGAGGCGCTGCTGCACGACGGCCTGATGTATCGCTACAACAGCGAGGACGATTTCGGTATGCCCGCATCGGCCTTCACGATCTGCACGTTCTGGCTCATACGCGCGCTCTTCGTCATCGGAGAGCGGGAGGAGGCCCGACGGTTGTTCGACGGAGTCCTGCGCTGTGCCAACCACGTGGGGTTGTTCAGCGAAGATATCGATTTCGATACGAAAGAACTGCTCGGAAATTTTCCGCAGGCCTATTCGCATCTGGCACTGGTCAATACCGCCGTGCTCTTCGCGGAAGAGGACAGAAGCCTGACCTTCGTCCGCCCCTGAGAACCGGCGGCTCAGCCTCGTCCCCACCCGCCTCGATACGAAAAGAGACCCCGCTCTACGGCGAGGTCTCTTTCGCATTTCCGGCGAGCGGAACGACCGGCAGGTTCTCCTCCTCCTGTTCGGGCGGACGCCAGCCCAACGAATACATCCACTCGATCACGTCGGGCTGCACCACGTCGTTGCGGTCGCTCCAGCGGCGGCTCTCGATCAACCGGCGTTTGAAGGCGTCGATGCGCGCCGCGATCGGGAACTGCGGGCGTGACTGGCTGCTCTTGGCCGCACGAATCGAAGGCCGGATCGTGCGGTCGAAGACATCGCGCTGCGCGGGCCGGCGCTTGGCCTCCCACTTGAAATCCTTCAAGAAGAGATCCACGTCGGGCGGAATCTTGTCCATCGGATAGATCGTATAGACGGGATTGTTGCGATAGGTGATCTTCACCACCTGCTTCTCCTCGATGAAGAAGGTCAGATCGCCGCTTTCGAGCACCAGCAGCCCGATGATGTCGGGCGAATCGTCCTCCTGCATGAAATAGATCGTCTGGGCGTTGCCCTTCACGTCGTTGCGGTAGATCTGGTTGTTGCGGAACAGGGCGGTCATCGTCTTGCCCGCCACCTGGTTGTAGTGCATCGTATCCAACTCGGAGACCATCAGCGGCCGCCCGACGAACTCCGCCCGAACGATCTGGCTGTTGGCCGTAAAGATGTCCATCACGTCCGAAGTGATCTGGCTGTTCTGGTTCCACAGCACGGGATCGATGTAGAGATGAATGGTCGAGTCACGCGAAACGGCCACCAGCGAATCGCATACCGACTGGAAGTCGGAGCGGTAGATGCGCACGTTGCGGAATCCTTTGACCAACCGGTAGATCGTATCGCGCGCCAGCGAATCGAGCGAATCGGCAGGCGTCAGCCCCAGCGAGTCGAGCGACAGCGAATCCGCCGCCAGAGAATCCCTGCGCAAGCTGTCCGCCGCCAGCGAGTCCGCTCCCTCCGTATGCCGGTCGAGCGAATCGAGTTTCGTGCTGTCGACCGGTTCGGGCAGTCCCAGCTTGGCACGCCGCCGCGCCGCCTTTTCGGCCCGTTTGGCCGCCAATCGGGCATTGCGCAGCGAATCCTTCGCACGCTGTGCGTCGAGTTTCGCGCGCGTCTTGGCCAGACGGCGCGCTGCGATCGTATCGAGTTTGGCCTGCCGTTCGGCATCGCGCTTCGCTTTCAGTTCGGCCTTCTCGCGTGCGGCCGCCTCGCGCAGCAACTGTTTGCGCTGCTCCTTGGTCATTACCACCGTATCCTGCTGCAACGAATCCCGAAGGAGCGAGTCGACATGCAGCGAATCCGCCGCCAGAGAATCCCTGCGCAGGCTGTCCGCCCGTCGCGGCGCCAGAGAATCGGTGCGCTCCGTTCCGTTCCGTTTCGCGTCGCCCCGCCCCTCGGACAACGATCCCCGGCGGGCCGCGACGATCGGCGCCTCGGGCCGCACACCCTGCACCGAATCCCCGGCGGCGGGCGCCAGCGAATCGACACGCAATGAATCGGTACGCAACGAGTCGGCGTGCAACGAGTCGGCCGCACGGGCTGCGGCGCGCAACGAATCGGCGCGCTGCCTGGCCGGATCGATCGTATAGAGGAACATCGAGTCGGCCGCCATGAAGAGCGAATCGCCCTGCGACGTATCGTAGCTCACCACCGCGGGGCGGCGCGTGAGAAAGGCGTTGCCCGGCTCCTTCCAATACTCGCCGAAATCGCCGAACGCGAGCACCTTGTGCTCCGTGTCGTCGATCTGGATATTGCCGCGCAGTACGGCATGTCCCGCGAGTTTGTAGTAGTCGATCGAATCGCTCCACACCTCCTGCTTCTCGGTGAGGATATAGCCGTTTTCAGTGACGGTATACAGTTCGCCGCCCTTGTCGTAGCTGCCGCGGTCGGCATAGAGGTAGTCGCCCTGCGTATTCCAGATATTCGTATGGCGGAAATAGTAGGCGTGATCGGTCGTCAGGTTGTAGACCACCGAATCGCCCGTGAGGTCGTACTCCTCGCTGCGGATCTCCACCCGATCCACGCAGATCACCGTGCGGTCGTTGGCATAGTAGTAACCACGGTCCGATTCGAGTTGGTTTTCGCGGTTGGTCACCACGCCCCCGTCGGCGAATTCACCGACGTTGGTCTTGGTGTTGAAAAGGAATTTGTAGGTGTAGAGCGTCGCGTCGCCGTCGACCACCTTCACCAGATCGGAGTAGACGTTGGCCACGTGCGTCTCGCCGTTGTAGTCGGCGCGGTCGCCGTAGACGTAGGTGTCGTTCTTGTTGATGAGCACGTTGCCGAAACACTCCATGTGCTTCTCGCTGTAACGCACGGCGCTGTCGCAGGTGATGACCGCACCGCTGTGGTAGAAGGCGACGTTGCCGACCAGACAGACGGCCGACGTATCCCGAAACTCGATCGGGTACATCACGTCGGCTTTCAGGTCGACGACCTTCTTTTCGGGCTGTGCCGCACCGCGGCCGCCCGTCCGGGCGAACATCGTCGCGCCGACGGCCAGCAATACGAACGCTATGGTCAGGAATCGTCTCAAACGGATGACTGCTTCAAAAAACGGGCCGGCCCGCCGTATCCCTTCACCGGACGCAGCGCAGGAGCGCCGGCCGGATTCGCCGCGGAACCGCCTTCGCTATTTTACCCAATGTTTGTTGGCGAACTCCCCGTCGCGGAACTCGGGATCGATGTAGACGTACATGCCGTCGATCTTCTTGGAGAGCCACTCCCCGAAAACCTTCTCCTGCTTGCGGTTGAGCGCCATCTGCTCCAAACGCAGGTAGTCCTCGTTGAGCGAGGCGACGTGCGTGGGGATGATCTGAACCAGCTTGACGATCTTGCTCAACTGGTTGCCGTTCATGTCCTGCGTCTGATAGGCCGGTGAAATATCGCCGACTTTGAGTTGCGAGAGCGTGCGGAAGTCGGCAATGGCGCTGGGGCCCATGTTGCCGAAATCCTCTTTCAGGAACTTCGTGGCCGTATAGCGTGCGTCGTTAGCGTTGTAATGCTCCAGCAACTCGTGGTTGGTCACGATACCGCCGTTCTGGCGCGAATAGGGATCGTCCGAAAAGCGCAGGGCCGCCTCCTCGAACGTCAGCGAATCGGCGCGGATCAACTCCGCGATGCTGTCGAGCTGCCGGTCGGGCTCGGAGAGCTCTTCGGTGGTGTAGGTCGGGCGGATCAGGATATGACGGCAGTGATAGAGGTTGCCCTTTTTGTCGATGAGCTGGATGAGGTGGAAGCCGTACTGCGTCTCCACGACCTCCGATATCTGCCCCGGTTTCAACTCCGAAAGCGCGTCGGCGAAGGGCTGCACGAAGGTCTGCAACGTCGCAGGCTCCATTTCGCCGCCGTGCAGCGCCGAACCGTCGACCGAATAGATACGCGCCAGCAGGTCGAACTTGGCGTCGCCCGTGATGATGCGTTCGCGCATCTCCAACAGACGCTCGCGCGCGCGGCGCTTGGCCTCGTCGATCGACTTGGGAAACTTGGTGATATGGGCGTAGACGTATTGGTCGCCGATCACGGGCAGGCTGTCCTTGTCGGTCTGGCGGTAGAATCGCTCCACCTCGCCGGGGATGATCGTCACCTTGCCGATCACCTCGCGCTGCATTCCCGAAGCGTAGGCCTCCTCCTCGTAGCGGCGGCGCAGATTTTCACGGATGTTGAAGATCGGGTTGTGCATCTTCGCCTCGACGGCCGGAATCGTCCCTTCGCGGGCGATCATATCCTGCACCTCCTCCTCGACGCGGGCCATGATGTCGGTCTTCATGATCTCCACCGAGTCGATGAGCGCCTGGTTGTAAAGCAACTTCTGCATCATCAGCTGTTCGAGCGCCTCGTTCATCGGGTCGCGGTCGGAGGTATAGCCCTGTTCGCGGCGCGACTCGGTCAACCGCCGCGCGGTGTTCTCCACTTCGGAGTAGGTGATCGACGACCCGCCCACGACGGCCACGACCTTGTCCAGCATCACCTGCTGGGCCCGCACGCCGAAAGCGCAAACCGCCAGCGCAGCACAACACAGAATCCTTGCAAATCTCATATCGTAAAGTCTATAAAGTCTATAAAGTCTAATTGTTCCTGTTCCCGTAAATTTTCGCCTCGCCTTCCGTCAGCGCCGCGTCGACCAGCTCCTCCTCGTGCGAACGGATCACCTCGGCCTGCCGCAGGTTGAACAGAATACGGCGAATGGTGGCCCGGCGCGTTTCGAGCGGCGCCGTCTGGCCGCTGCCGGCCACCTCCGTCACGAAGAAATAATAGTGCGACTCGTTGTCGCGCAGCTGCTGCACCTCGCCCGGTCGGATCAACTGCTCCGACGCCATTCCCTGACGCAGCGGCAGGTTGGCCGCAAAATCGCTCCACGGCGTCCACTCCGCGAACTCCTTCAACTCGAAATCGTTCTTGGCGCAGATGTCCGCCAGATCCTGCAAGCGGTCGGCCGAACTCGCCTTGACCAGTTCGCGCAGTTTGAACGACTGGCGGTGGTTCACCGGAAAGCGCACGATACGCCCCTTGACCAGCGGCCGGTCGAGCTTGAACTCCGCCTTGTGGGCGTTGTAGTAGGCCGCGATGTCCTCCTCGGTGAAGGTCGTGTCGATGCGTTCGTCCACATAGAACTGGTCGAGCTTGCGGATCAGCAACGACTGGCGGTAGGCCTCGACCTTCGCCTCGATGTCGTCGGCCGAAGCCGAAAAGAGCTGTTCGGCCTCCGACAGCTTCAACTGCTTGCCGATCCATTTGCGGACATACAACTCGGCGAAGGCGACGCTGTCGTCGCCCGTCAGCCCCGCCGGCAACGCACGGTCGAGTTCCTGCTCGTCGAGCGTCGCGCCGCCCGCCTTGGCCAGCGTGCGGCCGCCGCCGACGGTCACGGTCGGCATCTCCCGACAGCCGACGGCCGTCAGCAGCAGAAGTCCTGCCGTTATCTTCGTAACAATTCGCATATCCGATGGGCAAAGATATAATTTTTACCGCAAAAGAACGCTAATCCGACCGGATTATTGTGCTTCGGCTGCCGCCTGCTCCTGCTCCCGCAGGCGCGCGATGGTCTTCCACACCATATAGCCGGCCACGAGGAAGATGCCGAGCGACACGCCGTAAACGACCGTATAGAGCATCTTCAAGCCGTGGGCGGACATCAGTTCGTACAGCGTCGTATGCGCATATCCGAGCGTGAGCAGCAGCATGGCCAGCGCATTGTTGAACGCATGGAGGATCACCACGATGTAGAGCGAATTGGAACGGATATAGATGAATCCGAGCAGCAGCCCCATCACGAAGGCGTTGACGACGGCCGCCGGATAGAAATGGATCACGCCGAAAAAGAGCGCCGAAAAGAGCAGTCCGTAAGCCGCGCCGCCCTTGGCGCGGGCGGCGTCGAGCAGAATGCCCCGGCAGAGGAACTCTTCGGCCAGCGGCGCCATGACCACCGTAAGCAGCAGCGCCCGCCAGCCCCGCCCGTAGAAATCGGGGATTTCGGGCAGCAATTGGAGCAACGGCTCCAACACCACGTTGGTCGCCGCCATCAGGAGCATCCCCCACAGAATCAGCGCGGGATTCAGCCCGCGCACGGCGTAACGCCCGAGGCGGCGGTTTCCCCCGCGCAGACGGCGGTAGATCAGCGTCAGACCGATCATCAGCCCCATCGTCAGCGGATAGGCGTAAAAGTTGAACTGCGCGGCCGCCGCATGGGCCCGGGCGGCAACGGTCTCGTCGGCACTGCCCAGCGCGGCCGCATCGGGCATCCTCGCCCCCGCGAGCAGCAGCACGAACGCCACGACCAGCTGGATGACCACGAACAGCCCTACGAGGGCAAGCAGATCGAACCACGTGGGAAACTTGTAGCGCGGAGCGGCCGGATCGGCAGGAGCGTCGTTCGGGCCGGAAGCCGCCGGCGCTGCGCCCTCCGGCGCGGACGGGGCGGTATCGTCCATGGAAACGGGAACCTCCTCCCGGTGCGATTTTCTGAATTTCATCTGTATAACTTTCACGGTCAACGGTTCGAGAGACCAAAGGTAAGCATTTTTTCGGGAACGTTGCTGAATTTCGATTTAAATTCACTAAATTTGCCCGATTGTAAACCCTTTTTACGAATGGCAAAAATCATCGCACTCGCAAACCAGAAAGGCGGCGTGGGAAAGACCACGACGGCGATCAATCTGGCCGCTTCGCTGGCCATTCTCGGCAAGAAGGTGCTGCTGCTCGACGCCGACCCGCAGGCCAACGCCACGTCGGGCCTGGGCTTCGACATCAATGCCGAGGGCATCTACGAATGCATCACCGGCGCACGCCGCGCCTCGGAGGTGATCCTTCGCAGCGAGGACGTCAAACGGCTGTGGCTGCTGCCGTCGAGCATCAATCTGGTGGCGGCCGACACCGAACTTCCGAAAATGGAACAGGGCCACCACGTCGTCAAGCGGATTCTTGCGGAGGTGCGCGACGACTACGACTACGTGCTCGTCGACTGCTCGCCCTCGCTGGGATACACCACCGTCAACGTCCTCACGGCCGCCGACTCGGTGCTGATTCCCGTACAGTGCGAATACCTGGCGCTCGAAGGGCTCTCGAAGCTGCTCAACACGATCAAGATCGTCAAGAGCGGCCTGAACCCCGCGCTCGAAATCGAAGGATTCGTGCTGACGATGTACATGCGCAACCGCCTGAACAACCAGGTTGCCACCGAGGTGCGCGAGCATTTCGGGCCGCTGACGTTCGATACAATAATCCAGCGCAACATCCGTTTGGGAGAGGCCCCCTCGCACGGCAAGCCCGTCATGTTGTACGACGCGGCCGCATCGGGTTCGGTCAATTACCTCAACCTGGCCAAAGAGTTGCTCAAAAGAAACAGGAAAAACGGGAATTGAGCATCGGCGGCCGGTCGGCCGCCATGCGGGAAACGACGCAGACGATCGTCTCTGCGCTCGTGCGAACTTTACGATAGGACGCCGACCGGCCATCGCGAAACCAAGGCCCGCGGCGCATACGGGGAAGTACGATTCCCCGACTTTAATTACGAGACAGTATGAAACAGAAGGGATTAGGCAGGGGGTTGGACGCCATTTTCGGCAACGACCACCTCGACGCAAAACTCAAACCGATGACCGAAATGGCAGAAATCGCCGTCTCGGAGATCATCCCCAATCCCACGCAGCCGCGCACGCAGTTCGACGAGGAGGCGCTCGACGAGCTGGCCGACTCGATCCGCACGCTGGGGGTCATCCAGCCCATCACGGTCAAGCGGCAGGGCGACGGGAAGTACATCATCATCAGCGGCGAACGCCGCTGGCGCGCCGCACAGCGCGCCGACGTGGCCACGCTGCCCGCCTACATCCGCGAGGTGGACGACGAGAACCTGCACGCGATGGCGCTGGTGGAGAACATCCAGCGGCAGGACCTCAACGCGATCGAAATCGCGCTGGGAATGCAGCGGCTCATCGACGAGTGCGGGCTTACGCAGGACGCGCTCTCCGAAAAGGTGGGTAAGAAGCGCTCGACGGTCTCCAATTTTCTGCGCCTGCTCAAACTGCCCGACGAGATCCAGCTGGCACTCAAAGAGGGATTGATCTCGGCCGGCCACGCCAAGGCGATCGCCGGAGCACCGGCCGACCGGCAGCTGCATCTGCTCAAACGCTGCATCAAGAAAGACCTCTCGGTACGCCAGATCGAGGAGCTGGTGCGTTCGTTCAACGCGCAGCGTCCCGCCGAGCCGGCCGAAGACGAGGAGTATCCCGAAAGCTACCTGCGGCTGGTGGAGCAGCT
>ERZ832317.1103-NODE-1103-length-35368-cov-540.141846_pt1 | contig 35368 bp, 40 predicted proteins | sample MGYA00519695_ERZ832317 | MGnify/ENA primary metagenome ERZ832317 (study PRJEB31850, sample SAMEA3708726) | human gut metagenome | biome: human gut; feature: human-associated habitat; material: faeces | place: China | collected 2014 ...
AAACATTGTTCCAATTGTTCCGGGGGGAGGGGATTTTAGGGCCTAATCAATTGAACATCAATCACTTAGGGGCCGGAACAATAAAAATTTTATTGTTCCACATTGTTCCGGGGCCCTATTTTCCAGCATTTTATCGTAGTATTTGCAGCAGAATCCCCATATTTGTGGTACAGACAAAAGGAATGGATTGCATCGCCGGAGTATACGACAAACTCTACAGACGACGAGGCTTGGCAAGCTCAGAACCAGATCACTCAGAACGATACAGTCAGATTCCTTTATACTGAATAAAAATGGGGAGGGTTTTAGGAATCCAATCAAATTGATATATATCTATAAGGGCCAGGAGGAAAAGGTTCCTAAAACACCCTCCTAAATCACAAATGGAGAGGGTTTTTGGGAGGACCAACAATCATGGACGAGCACGTACATATTAATAGGTACAGGACCTCCGTGTTCGTAAATATGGTAGGAACTGGTTTGGACACGGGGTGTATGAAATTCCAGCTCCTGGAACATAAACTCAATCAAACAGTTTTAATCCCGGGGATCCCAACTTTTTTCTCATTTTTCAATCAAAAAATTTTTTATTTCAAAAAACTTTTCTCACATTTGTGATACAAACAAAAGGATAAGACAATGGCAATTACAAGTTACATCGACAGCAATGGTTTAGGGCTTCAAGACTGGCGAAGCATACGTTTGCGGTAAGTATGGAATTAACGAATAGTAAAACATGGAAAAAAAATTCAACTGGGACCTCCCGGCAGATCCGGACCCCAAATCGGACAACTATTATAACGGAATCGTATCCAAGGAGCTGAAAGACTCCAGCAATGTGGCAGAGGTTCTCCTCGGAGTTATTCGCAGAGAATCAGTTATCAATCAGTCGGATTTTGTCAATGAGGGGATTGAGACCATCCTTGACAGGTTAGGCATTAAAAGCGACAAGCCCCTCACGAGAAAGGAGAAACTCCTGGCATTCATCGGGTTTAAGGCTGGCTCAATGTGGGAGGGATTGATGGAAATCCAGAGACAGATAGAACCAGCTTCAACCGAAATGGTCATGATGGGGATTCTTAAAACAAACGGAAAAAAATGCTGATTTTATCGTAGTATTTACCGCAGAAGTATTACATTTGTGATACAAACAAAAACCTACACAACTATGGAAAATATCGAAAAATACGTAGTATTCAAGTATGAGGACGAGTTCGGATTCCACTACATGGAAATGGACAAGCTTCCCGGGGAGGGACCTACATACATGGAGTCCATCTCGTTCAGGGGGAAGATCAACCCCAACTGTACTCCGGGAGCTATCACTCGTCAGCCATTTTCAGAGGACGGAAAATCTGCCTGTGTGCTCAGCTCAAAATTTGTCCCCGTGTCTGGTTGGTGGAACGACAAAGCCGAAGTTCGGGAATGGCAGGAAAGGACCCGGGTCTATAAGGCCCTCAAGGAACTGGAGAGGAAAGGAGAAGACCTCAAGCTCGAGAAAGCCATTGAGCCTCTACGAGAAGTATACAAACGCCTCAGTCCAAGCAAAAGGAGTACGTTTATTGCTCAAGTGGTATACCTCCTCACTAAGTAAACAATTTTCACTAAAAAAGATTGAAAAAATTTCAATATGGGGGGAAAATTAATTATATTTGGGATAAACAACATGGACAACACAATGACTATCAATCTCAGAGAATTAATTGAACAGAGGGGTCTAAGGCTTCAAGAAGTGGCAGAAATTCTGTTCCCTGATAACCGGTTTCCCCGAGCAGCTCTCAACCGGGTTCTCAACGGAAAAACCTTGTTGAATTCGGAGCAAGTCTCCCGTTTAGCAGCTTGGCTTGGAGTATCGGTCGACAACCTCTACAAAGGAGCATGGAGCTCCGAATTTAATGGAGAGACATGTATTCTGACAAACGGGAACTACAGAGCCGAGTTATCGGTCAAGACGGGAGAGACGAAGGTGTTCCACCTCGGGTCCCTGTTTCATGAAACTGTTCTCCATGACCCGGCCATATCTCTCAGCAAGTACATTGAACTTCTGAACACCATAATCAAAAATCATCAAGCCAATGAAAGTAGAAATTAAGTTCGAGGCAAACCTCGGAGAAACTCAGGATCTCGAAATGGTCCGCAAGATCTGTCAGGTTATCGGAGCAAATCCCGTGACAGTTAAGATGACTGACGTCAAGAAATCAGTCCCTGCACAGGACGTGAAAAAGCCAGCTCCGGCTCCGGCTCCAGCCCCCAAAAAGACTGAGGAGCCCGAACCCATGCCGATGGATGCGAACTCCTCTTTGGGTTCCGACCCCGCTGTTTCCATTCAGGACATCCGGACTCTCCTGGCAAGTAAGGTGGACAACCACCGCGAAACCATCCGGGCAAAGCTCACTGAATTGGGAGCGAAAAATGTGACGGGACTGGATGCCAGAAACTACGACGTATTCTACGAATTCCTCAAAGACCTTGCGTAATGGGAGCCCCGAATCACTCATCTCGTAAGCACGCCATGCTTTCGGCATCAAAGGCAGACCGGTGGATCAACTGCACCCCCAGTGCCAGACTGGAGGAAAAAGTTGAGGAAACCGGTAAGCCTTCCAAGTATGCCGAAGAGGGTACTCTGGCTCACGAGATGGCAGAATGTTACCTCCGAGCGAGGTTCAGCATAACGCCTGTTGACGTTACGTCTGCTGAACTCAGGAAGCTGAAAAAGAGTGACCTCTACACTGAGGCCATGGATGAGCCCGTAATGGCTTATTGCCAGTACGTAACGGACCAATATACGGAAGCTCTACGAAAAACCAAAGACGCACTCGTTCTCCTGGAGGAGAGACTGGATTTCTCGGCTTGGGTCGAACAAGGATTCGGCACTGGAGACGCTTGCATTATCGCTGACGGGGTCATGGAGATCATAGACCTCAAGTTTGGCACTGGCGTGCCGGTTTTTGCTGAGAACAATGCTCAGCTGATGCTGTATGCTCTTGGGGCATTGTCCAAATTTGAGATGGTCTACGACATCAACATGGTGAAGTTGACTATTGTCCAGCCCAGACAGGAGCGAATCTCGTCATGGGAGATTACCCCCGAGGACCTCTACAAATGGGGTGAGGAGGTAGTGAAACCCAAAGCAGCTCTTGCTTACTCCGGGGAGGGGGAATTCCAAGTCGGGCACTGGTGCAGGTGGTGTAAAGTCAAAGCTTTGTGTCGCAAGATGGCAGACCACAATCTGGACTTGGCCAAACACGAGTTCAAAGAGCCCGAACTCCTGACCACTGAGGAACTCGCTCAGATTTTCGAGCAAGCCCCCATGCTCCAAGAATGGGTAAATGCTGTATCTGAGCACCTGCTCTCCAAAGCCATCTCGGGCGAGAAGATCCCGGGATATAAGGTAGTCGAAGGAAGGTCAATACGGAAATGGACTGACGAGAGTGCAGTTCAGGAAGTTCTTACCGCATGCGACTACACTCCGGAGCAGTTCCAAGTTGTCAAACTGGCTGGAATCCCGGCTATCGAGAAGCTCCTCAAAAAGGACTTCGATTCACTGGTCGGGGACCTCGTCATCAAAGCTCCTGGCAAACCCACTCTCGTCCCTGAGTCTGACAAACGTCCGGCAATGGGCATAGAACAAGCAAAACTCGATTTTTCAAATAACTAAACTCCAACAATTATGAGTGCAACAACCAAAGTAGTTACCGGCAAAGTCCGGTTCAGTTACGCCAACGTATGGGAACCCCGGGCAATGGAGGGTTCCGACCGAGCAAAATACTCGGTGTCCATCCTCATCCCGAAGACTGACTCGGCAACTCTGTCTCGGGTCAAGGAGGCCATCGACACGGCTCTCAGAGAAGGCATCGCCAAATTGGGCGGCAAGATTCCCCCGACGTGGAAGAGCCCCCTCCGTGACGGGGACACCGAAAGACCTGACAATCCGGAGTATGCAGGGCACATGTTCGTCAATGCCAACTCGGACAACCGTCCTGGCATCGTGGACATCAACCTCAACCCGATCATCGAAAGAGAGGACTTCTACTCCGGGTGCTATGGCCGGGCGTCGATCAACTTCTACGCCTTCAACACCAATGGCAACAAAGGCGTTGCTTGCGGGCTGAACAACCTCCAGAAGTTGGCTGACGGAGAACGTCTCTCCGGGGGATCTTCGGCAGAAGAGGACTTCGGCCAGAACCCGTGGGACGACGACCTTATGTAGGTTGGTATGCTGGGTCTTACTTGGGATTAGGGGTTCGAATCCCCGCCCAGCAACAAATTTAATAATAGTCAACATGCCGAGACGCTTATATTTCGATACCGAAACATATAGCCCGGAGGACATTAAATCCACGGGCGCCTATAAATACATAGAATCGGGGGACTTTCAGCTCCTTATAGTATCTTTCGCCTTTGACACCTCTCCCGTTCAGGTGATAGATCTGGCCAAAGGAGAGGAGCTCCCCGATTACTTCGTTTCTGCTTTAATTGACCCGGGGATCGAGAAATGGGCGCACAACGCAGTATTTGAGAGACTCGTATTTAAGCGTATAGGACTACCTATCCCGGTTGATCAATTGTATTGCTCAATGACTAAAGCAGCCTATTGCGGACTGCCTTTGGCTTTGGATGAACTCTCCAAGGCGTTGGTCCTCGGAGAGCACGGAAAGAAGTCGACCGGTAAAGCTTTAATCCGGTTTTTCTGCTCCCCGTGCAAGCCAACCAAGTCCAACGGGATGAGGACTCGGAACATGCCGGACGACGACCCGGACAAGTGGAACGAGTTCAAGACGTATGCCAAATATGACGTGATTGCCGAACGGGAGATCGTGGAACAGCTGGACCAATTCCCATTCCCGGAGTTCGAACGTCGGAACTACCTCGTAGACCAAAGCATCAATGACCGGGGAATTCTGATAGATCTCGATATGGCCGGGAACGCCATCTCTTTCGATGAGGTATACACGGAGGAGATGACCGACCGGATGAAGGAGCTAACGGGCTTGGACAATCCTAACAGTTTAGTTCAGCTCAAGACATGGCTCAAAACCAACTTCGGGCTCGAGTTTCCAGCCCTTGGCAAACCCGAGATCCTGGAATATTTGAAAAATACCCCGGATGCTCCCGACTTGGTCAAGGAGGCTCTCGCTGGTCGGCTTGCACTGTCCAAGACTTCAACTAAGAAGTACCTTGCTATGCTCAACTGCGCTGCCAAAGACAGGAGAGCCCATGGGCTATTCCAGTTTTACGGGGCCAACAGAACAGGACGTTGGTCGAGCCGAATGATTCAGCTCCAGAACCTCCCCCAGAATCACATGAAGGACTTGGACCTCGCCAGAAACATAGTAGAGAAAGGAGACTACGACCTTGCCGATATGTGTTACGACAATATCCCGAATGTTTTGTCCGAGCTCATCCGGACAGCCTTCATAGCCCCGGAGGGAAAAATGTTTGCAGTAGCCGACTTTAGTGCTATTGAGGCCCGGGTCCTGTCCTGGTTAGCCCAGGAGAAATGGCGACTCGACGTCTTCAACACTCATGGCAAGATCTATGAGGCATCAGCATCACTCATGTTCGGGGTCCCCATTGAGCAGGTTACGAAAGGATCGGACCTCAGACAGCGGGGCAAGACGGCAGAATTAGCACTCGGATATGAGGGATCGGTCAACGCAATGGAGAAGATGGACAAAGAGAAAAAGCTGTCCAAAAAGGAAATGTATTCCATTGTAGCTCTTTGGCGTCGAGCCAATCCTAAAATCGTTGAGTTTTGGGCTGAGGTGAACGAAAAGGCCATTGAGTGCGTCCAGACCAGAAAGACTAAAAAGGTAAGTTGTCTCGTCTTTGAACATGACGGGACCAATTTGACAATAGCTCTCCCAGCTGGGAGAAAATTATACTACAGAAATCCCCGGGTGAGACCCAACAGGTTCGGGCAGACTGGCATTGTCTATGACGGCATGGTCCAGTCAGTAGGATGGACTGAGGTAGAGACTTACGGGGGCAAACTGGTGGAGAACATAGTCCAGGCAATCTCCCGGGATCTTCTCGCCGAAGCAATGTACAGACTAAGCATTATGAAAGACTTCGAAATAGTAATGCATGTCCATGATGAAGCCATTGCAGAGGTAGACGAAGACCGAGCCGGGGATTGTCTGGAGACTATGTGCAGAGTTATGGGGGAGGATCTTCCTTGGCTGAACTGCTTGCCAATGGGATTGCCTCTCAAAGCAGACGGATACGTTACTAAATTTTATAAAAAAGACTAATGACATACGACGGGGAACTTGATATTGCAATTGGACTGAGTGCAAGATCAAAAGTATGGAGCAACAAGAAACTGAAATGGTCTGAATTGGTCAGTCGACTCGGGGAGGAGAATAAGACCACTGAAACATTCAAGGAATTTGTTTCTGCAAGCAAGGAGGACCAGCTCAAAATAAAGGACGTAGGTGGATATGTCGGGGGCTACCTGAGGGGAGGCAAAAGAAGTCCGGCCAATGTGGTCCACAGACAGTTGATGACACTCGACTTGGACTTTGCCCACAAAGACCTCTGGGATGACTTTACTCTCCAGTTTGACAATGCAGCTGTTCTGCATGGGACTCACAAACACTCAGATGCGTCTCCCCGGTACCGACTAATAATGCCACTGAGCAGAGAAGTCACGGCTGATGAGTATGTGGCCATAAGCCGAAAAATTGCCGGGATAATCGGCATAGACCTTTTCGACAATTCAACTTTCGAGACCAACCGACTCATGTTCTGGCCTTCTACGCCGAAGGACATGGACTACTACTTTAAGGTTCAGGACGGTCCATGGATTGATGCTGACGAGATCCTCAACTCCTATGCCGATTGGAAGGACTCATCACTTTGGCCCACAGCTTCGTCCCGTTTCGAAGCTGTCGACAGAGCCGTTAAGAAGCAGGAGGACCCAACCATAAAGAGGGGGCTCATAGGAGCGTTCTGTAGGGCGTACTCCATACCCGAAGCAATAGAGACCTTCCTCTCCGACACCTATGTCCCGTCAGCATTGGAAGACCGATACACTTACACAAAAGGCAGCGCCTCGGCTGGTCTTATCGTGTATGAGGACAAGTTCGCTTATTCCCATCATGGAACTGACCCGTGTGGGGGTAAACTTTGCAATGCGTTTGACTTGGTCCGCATACACAAATTCGGCCACCTTGACGACAAGGTCAAGGGTCCCTCGTCGAAGTTGCCAAGTGTGTCAGCAATGGAGGAGTTCGTACGCAATGACCCAGACACTAAGACAACCATTGCCAACGACCACATCAACAGTGCCAAGTACGAGTTTGCCGATCCAGAGCATGATCGGACTCAGGAAGAGGTAGTCGAAAAGGAGGTTGACCCGGAGGCTGAGAGCGTCGAGTGGATGAAGGAGCTGGAGGTTGACACCCGAGGAGCATACCTCTCGTCGGATGCCAACCTCAACCTCATATTTGCAAACGACCCCAGACTCAAAAGACTGTTCAGACAGAACGACTTTGACGGTAAGAGGTACGTTTTTGGGAATCTCCCGTGGCGTCGGGTTGTTAAGCCGGAGCCGGTCAAGAACGTAGACTACTCCGGGGTCCGGAACTATTTGGGTTGCGTATATGGGATAACGTCCTCGCTAAAGATCGACGATGCCATGGCTCTGGAATTTGAACGCAACCACTTCCACCCGATTCTGGACTATCTCAATGACCTCAAATGGGACGGGATCCAACGGGTAGACAAACTCCTGATTGACTACATGGGGGCTGACGACAATATCTACTCTCGCGAAGCCATCCGCAAGATGCTGGTTGGAGCAGTTGCCCGAGTTATGAATCCTGGGGTCAAATTCGACCTTGTGCTTATGCTCGTAGGACCTCAAGGATCCGGCAAAAGTACGTTCATCAAAAAATTGGGAAAATCCTGGTTTAGCGATACATTCCTGACAGTCCAAGGAAAGGAGGCTCTCGAGCAGATCCAGGGGGCATGGCTTATTGAAATAGCTGAGCTCTCAGGTCTCCGCAAAGCGGAGGTTGAGTCAGTGAAGCATTTCATATCTAAGTCAGAAGACTCATTCCGACCAGCGTATGCCAGAACTTCTGAGATATACCCCCGGCAATGCGTCTTTTTCGGCACCACCAACGACAGCGAATTCCTGAGAGACCCCACTGGCAACAGACGCTTCATGCCAGTGGACGTGGTCCCCAACAATGCCAAAAAAGACGTATTCATGGAACTGGACGACGAGATAGACCAGATATGGGCTGAGGCAGTTGTCCTGTACAAATCCAAGGAGAAACTCTATTTGAGCCATGAAGCAGAAAAAATAGCCAAAAGTGAGCAAAGCTCGCACAGCGAGTCGGATGAACGGAAAGGCATCATTGAGGCGTACTTGGAACGTCAACTCCCGGACAACTGGGACTCAATGGATCTCTACCAGAGAAGAGACTTCCTGGTCGATGGATTAAACCCCAAAGGGACCACCCCCCGAGACTACGTGTGTGTTGCTGAAATATGGTGCGAATGTCTCGGGCGGAACAGAGAGGACATGGACCGGTATAGGACCCGAGAAATAAATGACTTGTTGAAGAGCATGCCAGAATGGGAGCCGTGCAAGGTTAGTAAAAGATTCCCCATCTATGGAAAGCAAAAATACTACGTGCGAAAACTCGATTGAGAAACGACTCGTCACTGAGGTGGAGAGAGTTGGTGGCTGGTGTTTGAAACTCCCCGCAATTCACAATGCTGGCCTCCCCGACCGACTCTGTCTGTTCCCCGGTGGTGAAGTCGTTTTTGTTGAGTTGAAAGCATTCGGCAAAAAGCCCCGGAAGATTCAACTTTTCATGCACCGAAAAATTAGGGCTTTAGGTTTCAGAGTAGAGGTCGTAGACACCCCTGAACAAATTAAAAAAATAATAAAGGAGTATGAAAAACAATGCAAATTTAGCTCAGGCAAGAATTGACAGAGCAATTAAAGAAGAGGGTGACTACTATGCTACTCACCCATCTATGGTTGAGAGATTTATTTCTCGGGTTTCGGATAAATATGAACTTGGAAAAATTTTAGAACCTGCTTGTGGGGGGGGTCACATTAGTATGGTCTTAGAAGATTATTTATTCGAAGTAGAATCATCAGACCTGTTCGATCGGGGGTTTGGCCATACGGGGGTTAACTTTTTAGAGAGGACCGAATTATTCGAGGGTTCAATTATAACGAACCCCCCTTATTCACTGGCTGATGAATTTGTTGAAAAAGCGATAGAGATCCAAAAGGGGACAGGGATAATCGCAATGCTATTTCAATTACAGTGGATAACTGCTCAAAAAAGGGCTGTGTTTGAACCATATTTGTCGGATATATACATCCTTAGAGGGCGCGAGGGTTGCGGTAAAAACGGAGACTTTTCCACAGTACTAAGAGCCATCAATTATGCGTGGTTTGTGTTTAGAAAAGATTTCGAGGGAGTAAAAGAAGTACACATAATATGAAATATAGTGACTTACATGATTATCAGCTACAAGCTGTTGAACACATAATAAGCCACACGCACTGTGCTCTGTTCCTGGACATGGGATTGGGTAAAACAGTGTCTACTTTGACAGCCATCAACGAGCTCATGTTTAAAGAGGTCGAGGTCCGACGAGTATTAGTCATAGCTCCCAAAAGAGTAGCCGAATCAGTCTGGACACAGGAGGTCGAGAAATGGGACCATTTGAAGCACATTAAAGTGTCTCGCATCATCGGAACAGAACGTCAACGTCGTGAGGCTCTCGCCAAGAAGGCAGACATATACACCATCGGGAGAGACAACGTGGCTTGGCTATGCGGGCTCTACGGGGGATCTTGCTTACCATTCGACATGGTGGTCATAGACGAGCTCAGCAGTTTCAAGAACCCCAAGTCAATCCGGTTCAAAGCTCTCAAGCACGTTCAGGCTTCACTCTCTCGAGTAGTAGGTTTGACTGGTACCCCGGCACCCAACGGTCTTATGGACCTTTGGGCCCAAATGTACCTCCTGGACCGGGGAGAGCGCTTGGGAAAATACATATCCCACTATCGTGACAACTACTTTAAGCCAGGACGTAGAAACGGGCATATTGTATATTCGTACGACATATCCAAAGAGAATCAGGAGCGCATATACTCAAAGATAGGGGACATCTGCATGAGCATGAAAGCTAAGGACTACCTCGATCTCCCCGAGCGCATCGACAACATAGTGGAAATCCAGATGCCCCCGGAGATCCAAAAAGCTTATGACTCCTTCGAGGAGGAACAAGTTCTCAGCATGATTGATCAGCTCGGGGACGCCGTAGAGATACCAGCTGTCAATGCAGCAGCTTTGTCCACGAAGCTCCTCCAGTTTGCCAATGGAGCAGTGTACGATGAACAGAGAGTGGCCCATGAGGTGCACACGTTGAAGATCGAAGCCACGAAGGAACTCATTGAGGACGCCGGGGGACAGTCAGTCCTCATAGGTTGGACCTTCCAGCATGACAGAGACCGGCTCATGAAGGCTCTCGCCAAGTATAAGCCCCGGGAACTTAAAACGGAGAAGGACATCGTTGACTGGAATGCTGGCAGAATTCAGGTTCTTTTGATGCACCCGGCTTCCGGGGGTCACGGGCTCAACCTCCAAGCCGGAGGACACCGCATCATCTGGTTTGGGCAGACCTATTCTCTCGAGCTGGAGCAACAGTTCAATGCTCGGCTTGACCGACAAGGACAGAAGGAGGTCGTGATAGTCAATAAACTGGTATGCTCGAAGACAGTGGACCAGGACGTCATAAGAGCCCAGAAAGCGAAGACCCGGGGGCAGGATGCTCTCATGGAAGCTGTAAAAGCGAGGGTCGAAAAATATCTGAAAAAATATCGTAAAACATCGTAGTATTTGTCGCAGAAGTATTATATTTGTACTACAAACAAAAGGACAATGAAACGATATTACTACGAATTAATGGACGAGGATTACAACAGCTACGAAGCAGCTATCCCCGACGGGAGAATCAAAGCCAGAGCCATTGCTCAAGCAAAGCGAGCAATGAGGGACTTGGGGATCCGAAGGGCTCTACTGGCAGTCAATAGCATGATGACCTCCAACATATTGGACATAATCACAGTCGAATTGGATTGAAATAATTTCAATTTTTCTGGTGAAAAATTTTTTAATTGGACATTTTTTTCTTACTTTTACACTACACTTAACAACTAAACACTATGGAAAAGTTTATCGAAAAGTACAAGAGCTACAGCTCGAAAGTTCTCCAAAAGTTGGCCAAGGTCAAGACCGGTGACGAGCTTGACGCCATCGAATCCATCCTCGCATCGAGAGGAGCATCTCAGGAACATCCGGCAGAGGAGGGCGCTGTCTACAACGCCACTGAGACCGAAGAGTACAAAGCCGAGAACGGCATCAAGGAGAACGACGAAGTCGCCGAGGAGAAGCCGAAAAAGGCTCGCAAGGCAAAGACTCCGAAGGAGCCCAAGGAACCCCGCCCGCTGAAAAAGGAGGTATCGGCAGAGGAGGCAAAGGCTAACCTCGAGAAGGCCAAAGCCAACATCGGCCGCTTCTGCAAGTTCATCTGCACGAAGACCAAGGAGCAGACCGACGGCATCATCATCGGAGTTCGTCTCGACCCCCGCAACAACTTCATCCAGTACCGCATCAAGACCAACGACGGTCACGTCTGGGGAAAGGGCATCGACTCGAAGGACCTGGAGCTCGGCGAGATGGCACCGGTTTCCGAAGAGACCGAGAAGCCGAAGCGCGGCCGGAAGAGGGCTGACGAGGCAGCTCCCGAAGCAGAACAGAACGAGCCGGAGAACGCACCGGCTGAGGAGTAAGTCAGAACTCCTCGCCCAATGGAGCCGTCACTCCGTTGGGCACCCCGGAGTGGTACAGGAGGGTTCGAGTCCCTCCCCGGGGTCTAACCTATATACTAAAAATCATGAGTAACATACTTAAACACGCTGACCAAATCATCAATGAGCGGTCGGAGGAAAAGGAGAGACAATACGGACCATTCATGGAATGCAACCAGAAGGCCGCAGAGATCGCCTCGGTCATTACCGGTAAGCCTCTGACCGCTCTTGACGTGTCTTGGGTCCAAGTGGCAGTGAAAATGGCACGTGAATCCAATGCACACAAGGAGGACAACCTCCTTGACATGGTAGCCACAATCGGGGCCATCAACAACGAACTCGAGGACCCCAAGCCATTAAAAGCTCCAGAGGTGGTACCTACGTACTTCTCAACCATTTCGGAGGCTGTAGACTTCATCCGGATCAGTCCCATCGAGGTGCATGAGATCAAACATGTTCTCACAGAAGAGGGGCGCAGAATAGCTGTATATTACTCCCACAAAGAAGATCCATTCCCAAACATCAAGCCATGAACACTCAAGACTTTAAGCCATTCATTAAGAGCTGGGAAGAGATTTATGCCCTCCAGGGGGAGCTCCAGCTCATGTACAGGCCGTACTTCAAGGAGCGCATCGCGAACTTTGACATTAACACTTTGGAGGATCAAGAACTATTCAAGAAACTCTGTTGGCAGATTGTCGAGGAGCTCACAGAAGCGATGGAGGCCAAGGACAAAAACGAGAAGGACCACGTGCTGGAGGAGCTGATTGATGCCTTCAATTTTATGCTCGAGCTTTACCAGCTGTACGGTATGGCCCCAGACTTTGCTTGGGGTCACACATACGGGTTCCGGAAGGATATTGCCGACGAGAATTTCGAGGAGAACATACTGGAGCTGATCAAGACAATAGGTTTGGCTGCCAACTGCCTCAAGAACCGGGAGTGGAGACAATCTCAGTACATGGTTGACTTGGTGGTCTTCGAGGAGAGACTTTGGAACATCTGGGCAATGTTCGCTATGCTCTTCGGGAGCATAGGTGTCACGGAAGACAAAGTCCGGGAGCTCTGGTCGTTGAAGTATCAAGTAAATCTGTTTCGCATTAAATCCAAATACTGATATGGGTAGAATATTTAAAGACTGTTTCGAAATGATCCGGGAGATGGATCGGGAGCTCAAGGTTTCCGGCATCACGGTCCCGGTCAACCATTACCAAAACCAGGAACTCAGCGGGGACGACCGGCTCACCAAGGAACTCATCGGAGTGAGCTTCGTCATCTCGAAGCCGTATCTCGGCAAACGTGAGATGCTCGACTTCATGTTCAAAGACGAGGCCGAGCTCATCGAGAAGTATTGCCGAGCAGAGCTCTCCGACCGGCTTGACCGAAATGGAGTCAACCCCGGTAAGAGCTGGGAGATCCGCCGGGACTTGTGGCAGAAGCTGGTGAGCAAGACTCGTCAGGAGGGTCGCTTCGACTACACCTACTCGGAGCGTCTGCACATCTTCCACAAGGGACCCGAGATCCACCAGTTGGACAATGTCATCACGACTCTCCGGGACGACCCGCACTCCAGACGAGCAATGGTCATGATCTTCGAGCCGGAGGACACCCGGGCAACAGCCGGGGCTCTTACCCGAGTACCTTGCTCCGTCAGCTACCAGTTCCTCATCCGGAACAATCGACTCCACGTGATATATTATATCCGGAGCAATGACTTTTTCAAGCACTTCGCAATTGACATCTGGTTGACGGAGGCCATGATGGACTACGTGTTCAACATCCTCGCAGCCACCTATCCCTCTCTCAAGAAGGGATCTCTGCATTACTTCGCTGGGTCCCTCCATGCATACAACGAAGATCTTTCCAAATGGGTAATCTACTAAATTATGACTATCGACGAAGCAAGAGCTAAAGCTCATCAGCAATATGACGATTGCATGTTCTGCCCGGGATGCTCGAAGCTCCTGACTGGGCTCCACATGGGGAGTCGGTGCTACACCAACTGGATCGAAAGAAAGGCACAACAGATCCTCGAAAATTCAAAGAAAAGTCATGACAGGAGGAAGTGAGGAGCCTATCATCATCGGGCTGGCAATAGCAGTAATAATCGGAATAGGGATCGTTTGTCTCATGGACGCTCTCAGAAACAAACTAAAGTGATATGTGCGGAATAAGTATAACAAGAAGGATTAACGCCATTGACAAGATACAGCATAGGGGCATCGAGTCCGTCCAGATTGCCGAAGGAGGATGGTTCCTCGGTCATGTTCGTTTGCCCATTCAGACTGAGCCAGGCGATGGCCTGGCTCAGCCCATAGAGCTAGCCGGAAACAATGGGTGGCTCCTTTATGTCGGGGAAATCTACAACTATCCTACGAGGTATTCCAGCGACGTCGAGTATCTTCGCGACTTGTTTGGGTCCTCGTGTCTCGAAGACATCATCTATGAAGCCAACAACTGGGATGGCATGTGGGCAATATGCTGGTACAGGAAGGGTCAAATTATTGCTTTCACAGACCCTCTCGGAAAGAAGCAACTCTACTACAACCAATTCGGGGAAATCTGCTCGGAGATAACCCCGTTGGTGTCGAACTTCAAGGACTTCGACCGGTATTACCAGTCGGAAGTGTTCAAATGGGGGTACAATTGGGATGACAGAACTCCATGGAACAACGTCAAGCGTATTATGCCGAATACTGTCTATTCCTTCGATGACATGAAGGTGAAGCCCACCATTATCCGGAGGGACTACTACAGATGGGGGATAGAGAAACGGAGTCATTTAGCCAAATCCAAGTTCGCCGAAGTCCTCCGGGGCTTGGTCGAGAAGTCCGTAAAACGCCGGGCAATGTACTCTAAAGTCCTGGTCGGAGCTTTGGTTTCTGGAGGACTGGATTCATCCATAGTTGCCTCTATTCTCCATCGAATGGGCCTGGGGGTTAATCTCTATATGGTGGAAAATAATGAATCAAAATTTGGCATGCTATTGTCCGAATTTTTAGGGGTTTCTATCACCTCTCTTGGCCCTATCCCCGATGATGATTGCCTGGAGAGGTGTCTCCGCTACAACGAAACCCCCATCGACTTGGGCTCCATGATCCCCCAGTTCCGACTCATGGAGAAGGTCAAGGAGAGGGTCATCCTGACCGGGGATGGAGCTGACGAACTCTTCGGAGGCTATCGCCGAGTTGATGATTATGACTCCCAGCTCTCAGACGTGTTCCAAGAGCTTCCGTTCTACCACATGCCTCGGCTTGACCGAGCATCCATGCGGAGCACAGTTGAACTCCGGTCACCATTCCTGGGACATGACGTTGTCAGGTTCGCTCTCCGTTTGCCCCGGGAGGACAGAACTCACAAGCGCATTCTCAAAGATGCTTTCAGCGACGTACTGCCTCAGGAGATTCTCGACCGACCCAAAGAGCCTCTCAAGTGCCAGAGCATCCGGCAGGATCCGATGGCGTACCGCAAGAAGTGTCACGAAATATTCTACAACTTATGGCAATAGCTATCGGATATTACAGGGTATGGTTTAAAGAAGATGACTCCAACACGGAGGCTCAGTGGTTCAAAATGACGCTCCGTAAGGGGGCTGTCAGACCTTCCATCCGTTCTATAAATCGGGAAGAGGCTCTGGGGTGGATCAAGTCCCGAAAAATGAAAGACGTCACCCCAGGCAATGCCTGGGGCAAGATATTTGAATCGGATGGTCAACCGTTCAAGAAGGCATTCCAGGAGCTGCCTCTTCATACTCGGTATAATTTCATAGAAGGAGCATCACTCTCATCAGGCACAACACACCGAGCTCGTCTCGAAAAATATTTTAAAAAATGAAAATCGTAAAAGTAAGAAATGTCAAGACCCCGACCAGAGGAACGGGTCTGTCCGCCGGGCTGGACTTCTACATCCCGGAAGACTTCGAAGCCAAACAGATCTGGCCGGGCGAAAGCATCAACATCCCATCCGGGATCAAAGCTCAAATACCCCGGGGGTGTGCCCTCATCATGTTCAACAAGAGCGGCATTGCTACCAAGTACCAGCTCCAGGTTGGAGCCTGCGTGGTTGACGAAGACTATCAAGGAGAGATCCATCTGCATGTCATGAACGTCGGCAAGGAAGTCGTCATCCTCAAGCCGGGGATGAAGCTGGTTCAGGGTTTGGTGATGCCTGTCTCCTATACCGGGGTGGAAGTTCTCGAGTCGGAGGCCGAGCTTTTCCCGCAATCGACTGAAAGAGGACAGGGGGGCTTCGGATTCACGGGTGAATAGGACCCCCGGCCCCAAAAGTTGGTCAAACCATTGTTCCATTGTTCCCAAATCACGGGGACCCCCGGCCCCAAAAGTTGATAAAACCATGGTTTTGGCAAAAATCTCGACAGGCCCCCCTAAAAAAGTTGGTCAAACCATTGTTCCATTGTTCCGGTCCCCCCCAATGAAAAACATCCAAACCATTAATAATCAACCACTTAGGGCCGGAACAATGTGGAACAATGTGGAACAATGATTGTTCCGGCCCTAATTAATTGAATATCAATGAATTAACCCCCCCCGGAACAATTGGAACAATAATATAGGAGAAAGACCTGATTTGAGAATATGTGTTCCAATTATGACCAATATAGGAAATGAGAAATCACCAAATAGAAGTGCATAGAAACATTGTTCCAATTGTTCCGGGGGGAGGGGATTTTAGGGCCTAATCAATTGAATATTAATCACTTAGGGCCGGAACAATAAAAATTTTATTGTTCCACCCATTGTTTATTATGGAAAAAACTGAGAAATTGGGGCTACCCCCAACAGGAAAAATTGGAGTGTTCCGGCGATGGCTTGGAATCTACTCAAAAGAGGAGCGGGAGGTACTGGACTACGCCCGCAAATTGAAAAAGACCACCATGCAAATAGCACGTGGACAGCAGAGTCTGCTGTCCCGTCCGGAATGGATGCGGCATGAGGACTGGGTTGAGGTCCGCAAATTACAAACCAAATTAGAAAGGAGGCGTAGAAAATGATTGCAATTTATCTGTTGGCCACTATCGGCCTGTTCGCGATTTTCGGCGGGATCCGCCAATGGCGGATCAGCCCCAAACGGAAATTTAGACAATTCATCAAGGAGATGGATGAAGTGGAAAGACGGATTCGAAAGTTCACCGATAAGCCGTATTAGAGTCAGTAGAATTGGTCCAGTAGAATTGGTCCAGTAAAATTGGTCCAGTAGAATTGGTCCAGTAGAACTGACAGAATCAGTAGAACTGACAGAGTCAGTAGAACTGACAGAGTCAGTAGAACTGACAGAGTCAGTAGAACTGGTGCCAAATTGGGCCTTTTCTTGACCAGCAGATACTGGACGGCACTCGCGTATACGGAAATTAAAACCAAACAAGCATGAAAGCAAAACACTTTAAGCAGCTCGGGAAAAACTGGGCTTTGTACTCGGAAGTCAATACCAAGTACTGTAATTGGACCCCATCCATCGCAACGGTCCACGAAGGCATGATTTGGCCGCAAGGTATTTCGGTCAAGTTCCTGTGGTTCGGCGTGACCCTCATTCGCGTAAGCGAATAAATTAAAGATCCCCGGGGCCAAACGCTCCGGGGATTGTTGTGCAGAAATAAATTTTTAATTTGTATAAGGTTTAATTATATTTGAGACATGGCACGAAGTACATATAAAATGAGTCCGCTCGCCTATATGGAGGAGGGACAGAAAAGGCGAGACGCCGGAGATTTTGTAAAGCCCACCGATGCGGAGGAGCTTTATTTTGCATTCATCGAGTACTGCAAATTCATGCAGGATAACTATTTCTCCCAAGCTCACAAGAATAAGAATGGCGACGACTGCAGCGTCTACATTTCCCGCCCGATGACCATTGAGTCATTCAGGCTGTTCGCTGGGATCAATCCTGTTGAGTACGGGGAACTCACGGGGGATCCGGTAGCAGCTGCAATTGGTGGCACCATCGAGGACGCCATCAATTCCCAGCAAATCGAGGGAGCCCTGGTTGGCAAGTACGCTGCCAGCCTCATCCAGGTGCTTCAAGGACGCAAGACAAATGTCAACCTGACGGGAGGCATCACTCTCGAGCAGATAACAGGAATGGAGGTAAAATAAAATGGGACGCCGGCTTCAATTTGACACCAAAGGCAACGAGAAGCAGAAGGAAGTGGCTCGGTTATGGCTGGATGATTCAGTCACTGACATTCTGTATGCTGGCACGAAAGGTGCTGGCAAATCCTACCTCGGGTGTTCCTTGATAGCCGGCGATGCCCTCACCTATCCGGAGACATTTTATTTTATTGCGCGTAAGACGGCCGCCGACTTAGTTCGATACACCATCCCCTCTCTCTACGAGGTATTCGCCCATTGGGGTATCACGGAGGACTACTACCACTTCAATGGTCAATACAATTTTTTCGAGTTGTACAACAAAAGCCGCATCTACCTCATCGATGCCAAGTATAACCCCAGTGACCCCATGTATGAGAGATTCGGGTCCATGCAGATGACTCGGGGATGGATCGAAGAGGGCGGAGAGTTTATCCGCGAGGCGAAGACCAACCTCCAGGCTTCCATCGGTCGATGGAAAAATGACGTCTACAAGCTGGCTCCCAAACTCCTCATCACCTGCAACCCGTCCAACAATTTCCTCTACACGGACTACTACAAGCCATGGAAGGAGAACAAGCTGCCTCCCTGGCGTCGGTTCGTCAAAGCTCTGCCCCAGGACAACAAGACTCTCCCAGACAGATACATCGAAGGTCTTCTCCAGAACCTGACCCAGTCGCAGATCGAGCGACTGGTCTTTGGCAACTGGGAGTATGACGATGACCCGAATTGGCTGGTCGACTATGATGCAGTGTGCGACATGTTCAGCAATGAGTTCGTACTCCCGACAGGCAATCGGTTCATTAGCACTGACCTTGCCGGAAAAGGACGAGACAGTTGGGTGGTTGGAACCTGGGACGGCATGGTCTGTCGGATCCCCATCGCCAAAGGCTTCTCGGAAGGCAAGGAGATGGAGGAGAAGATCGCCAAATTGGCCACCGGTCTGAAAGTCCCCAGGTCCAGCATCGTCTCTGACGCTGACGGACTTGGGTTCTACTTGGAGAGCTACCTGAAAGGCATCCGGGAGTTTCATGGAGGACAGTCAGCCATTGACTCCAAGACGTACAACAACATCAAGTCGGAGTGCGCATTCAAGCTGGCGGAGCTCATCAACAAGCGCCAGATCCACATCATCTGCTCTCCCGAAGTTCAGGAGAAAATCAAGCAGGAGATGACGGTCCTCAAGTCCAAGAACACGAACTCCGCTGAGCAGAAGCGAGAGCTCATCTCCAAGGACACCATGAAACAGCTCCTCGGCAGGTCACCGGACTTCCTGGACATGCTCATCATGCGAATGATATTCGAGATCAAGCCGAAGGCGACTGGCATGAAGTCCGCCAAAATCATAATCCCAGCGAAGCGATGATACTGGACATCATAACCCTCATCCGCGACATGGTCAAGGTGATCAACCCTCTGGCCGTCTTTGAATGTGACCAGGCTCGGATGCTGAACGTCAAAGTAGACACGATGGAAAGATTCGTAACAGACTCGGACGGCAATCGGGTATCGTCCGACTTTGTCTATGTTGAGGAGCCAACCACTGGCTACTACGATACCCCGTACCGGGGCTACCCCACTCAGCGTACCATTATGCAGGTCTACTTCTGCAAGTTTGAGCCGATGGCCAATGATGCCTACAAAGGCAATACGAAGTTCAGCCAGAACTCGCCCACCATCGGACGACTGGAGCTAAAGAACCAAATCGAGGAGCAGATGGTCCGGCCTTTCCTCTACTTGCTCAAGACCTCTCAGCTGGTCAAGCAATATCCGGAAATCATGAACACTGTCCGGGTGCTGTACCCATCTGCCAGATTCGATGCCAACGAGGTCAGCGTAGGACTGGAGTTCACCTTCAAACAGGACTGGTGCATTGAATCGTACAAGGACAAGATCTGGCGCCCCCTCCCCGAAGTGGTAAAGCCCGGGTTCAACTTGTCGGGGCACACTCTATTCTTTGACCGACAGGACTTGCCCATGCCGGTCTATCCCCCAGCCCGGCGCCAAGCTATGTTAGGTGCATCGGGTTTCCTGGTATTGGCATTCTCCATCTTGCAAACAGACAGTTATATTAAACATCTTAGCATTGATGAAACCGGATACCTTGTTTTTGACTATCTATGGACCAAAGAGGACGGGTGGAAAAAGTCGAGTGTGACGTATCCCAACATGGGATCCGGCTCTGGGTTCATCGTTTATAGAATACAGTTCGATGACATCCCCGACCCCTACTGGAGTCTCAAACATTGCTATATAGACTATATAAAATGATACAGCGAATCGACATACAAGGCGGTCAGATGACGTTCGGCCAACGCATAGAGCTTGGCCGGATCATCACTGAAAAGGAGCTGACCGACATTGACAAGATGAAGGAAGGAATGCAATGTCTCGGCGTCAAATGGAGTCTCAGGAACATCTCCGAAATTGTCGAGTACTGGTACGAGGTTCTCATGGGCATTAAATATTGGATCGAGCGAGAACAGACTGAGCTCAAGTACGAGCCCAGTGCCGAGGAAAAGGCAGCCGGCATTACTCAATTCTCTTTGGTGGTTGGCGAGATGGCCACCATCACTGCACTGGCCAAGGACTACTCGAAGGACCCGGATGAGATTCTGGAATGGAAATACGGGAAGGTGTACAACCTCCTTTTCACCAACTTGCAGAGTCACCTCTTCCGGGAGCGACTGAACAAGGAACTGGAGCGTAAGGCTCAGCAGAAAGCCAATGCTCGCAAACCCAGAAACAAATGGCGGTAGGACTGGAACAGATATTGGCTGAGGGTCTCACCCAGATGAGGGACGAGATCATCCGGGCATCACAGGACGCCGGGCAGGAAGCCTCCGGCAGAACCTATGCTCAGATAACAGTCCAGACGGGACGAGAAGGGGAAACAGTTTGGGGAACGATCGAAGCTCCAAACTACTTCTACACTCTCATCCGGGGACGAGGTCCTGGAAAGATCCCCGCCAATTTGGGACAGATCATCATGGAGTGGGCAAAGCTCAAAGGCATCACATTCTCGGATCCCAAGGACCTGGTCCGATTCGGAAATGCCACTGCATGGAAGATAAAACGAGAAGGCTCAGAGCTTTACCGCAATCACATTTACGTTGACTTGGTCGACACTCCCGCTGATAACTTCGAGGAGTACCTGGCTCAGCATTTGGACAAGACAATGGAGGTCCTCATTGAAGAGGCATTCACTCCTGACAACAATATGGACCACGGATATATAATATAACGCGATATGGCAATTACCAATCAACCGGCTGAGGATTCTTTATACTCAGCATATTCGCAAATACCAGTTGAGACCGACAAATTAACCCCTGGGCTTGAGATCAAGACTCAGAACTTTGACGAGGACAATATGGTCTCGTTGAACATTATAGACAATGAGGCGGTCGAAGTACTTGATAACAGTGGAGGTAGTAGTAACAACTATTCTGTGAAGTTTCCTCTCCGTAGAAAGGTGGTACCCGGGGAATGGTATGCTTTTAGGGTTTCTCGCGGGGCTGGAGTGGGTGCCACTTCACTCACCGTTGCTTTGTTCCAAGCAACCAGTTCGGGTAATCTTACCACTGTGATTGCTAAATCAAATATACCAATTATTGGTGTCAACATGACGTGGAGGGTTCAGATACCGCAAATTGTTACAACAGGATCCCCCCGCGATTTCCTTGTCATTTTTGCAGGTATTGAAGGAGCAACAGCTGGAGTGAAGGTTACTCTCACAGGTATGAGTTTGGCCTACGGAAAGAACTTTGTCGGCTATAGCCCCAGTCCAATTAAAGCAGCGAACTCACTAACTGAAAGCATCGACATCTACAGAGACTCGGGATTCGGGACGACAAAGAAATACGACCTCAGTTTCTTGGCAAAAGCCGGATTCCGGGACGACAGATTGAGAACATATCCGTACATAGACCAATCCATCGGCTTTGCCATTGACTACAGTCTCATATCGGCATATGCTTACAGAGGCATCGGCGAACGAAACTTCAATGTTCGATATGCCTCCCGGGGAGTTAGGGCTCGAGGCTACAACGCTAATTTCATCGGGTCAGACATAGGACTCGTACTGACTGACCGGGTTCCTGACAACGACAGGAATCTGTATGTAAAAAAATACTTCGGGTATCCGTACTACGTCACCCTATTCCCGGGAGGGTTTTTGGGGTCACCAAGTATCGCTACATCGATCGACGTTCGGATTAAACTTTATGAGGTTGCCGAAAAACAATTTGATATTTCTACCCGACTCAACATCCCCCTTGTGTACGAATTTGAGGATGAGGATGCATCTGAGGATGAAGCAGACTACGTAAAACTCAGACCTTCTGGAGGAGAATACTCTTCTCAAGCATGGAACATCATATTCGTCTATACGGAGGTACCTTGCAACCCATTTTACATTCGCTGGATAAACCAGAAAGGCGGATGGGACACTTACATGTTTGAGCAACACAAGAAGTATGCGCAGGAGGTTGACCGGGGAGACCAATACGTATTAGCGAATTCCAGAGACCCCTATGCCTCACAGACGAGAGGCGAGTTAGCTCCGGAGTTTAAGAACATAGTCCAAGCAGGAGCAGGACAGCTTGATGAGAACGACTTCAACTTGCTCAAAGGAATTGCTCTCTCGCCTCTTGTTCAAAGGTACAACGACTCAACCGGGGTATGGCAACGAGTCCTAGTAAATGACACGGACTTAACTTGGGACACCAAGACTCCCAGGAACACTGTTAGCTACGAGTTCCAGCTTATTGACGAACAAACTCAGTGGTAATATGAACTATGAACTACTCATGAAAGGCATTGACGGCGAGGTCTGGTCCCTGGACCTCCCGCTGGATGCTCCTGCGATGAATTACCAGATCAACAATCTGGCGGAGCTGAAAGACAGGAATGCCTCGTACTCCCAGCGGATCAGTCTGCCCAGGACGACCCATAACGAGCAAGCATTCCAATTCAGTCTTGTAGTTGGCTCAGGTTCGGGTGTGCCATACATGAGGTTTCCTTGCCAACTATTCTATGGGGGAGCACTCATATCCCCGGCTGGAGCAGTATTGAACATCGTAGACGTATCAGATACATCGATCGGGGTCCAGATCCTCGGGGCAACCGTTGACCTGTTCGACACACTAAACAACACTGACGCGAAGGACCCTGGGGATGGTATGTTCCTCCTCAAGTGGTACACGGACACAATGGGACAGACTGAGCGATACCTCTCCGGCTCCGGAGAGGCTAAAGTCCTGTACTTTTGGCTGTATGCAACTCTACAAAAGAACCCGAACTTCCCCCCTTTCGCCATGGAGGCAATCAGGCAAGTCAGTGAGTTGGACAAGTTCTACCCCCACCTCAACTGGTATGACTTGGTGACATGGATCTTCGGTCGAGCAGGCTACAGTCTCGAGACCGACGTGGACCCCGTCGACCGAGCCGAAATGTTTTTGCCTTGCACTTACCCCGTTTTGGCAGACAACCCCAAGGCTCCGGGAGCATCCGGAATTGGCTGGATCCGGAATCCCACGGTTGGCACCCCCACCGGGGTGATATGGAAAGGCTCCCCCGGGATAACTCTCAGTGACCCGGTCGCCGGACGTTTGACTATAGGCCCCGAATCCGGAACATTCAGCTGGATGACTCTATGGGACACGACCATCACGTTTAGATTCTTGTGGTCCAATATTTCTGCCATCCAAAAGAGTAGTGTGACAGTCAAAGTTACCCACTACAAGAACGACGGAACCCGTGCTATAGTGTTGACAAGGTCCTGGTCATCGGGGTCTTCTGGCAACGTTTCGGTCGACATCCAGATGGAGGCAGGGGAGCACATACTGGTGTCTGGAACTCTCGCCATAGTCACTAACCCTGGCAGTTCGTTTGACATGAGATTTCCGGTCAGCATTACTGCTCCTCCTGTGCCTGAAACTTCACCAGGGGATAAGCCCCAACCCGGACTAACCTATGACCTCCTGGCCTCTACTGGATTCAAAAGCTTGGGGGACATAGTCAAAGCATTTGTCCAGCTGTTTGGTCTAACCGTCGACGTTAATCCCGTCACAAAGGTAGCAAGAGCATACTCTATTCGGGAGTTTTACAACAGACGAAGTTCGTCCGGGAAAAATTGGTCTGACAAGCTGATAAAAGGAAAGGACACCAAACTTACGTTCCAATTGTCCAGCTATGCCCAGTCCAACGAGATAAAGTTAGAGGATAATAAGGACAACAACGTTACTGACTCGTACAAGTTCAGCATCCCGGACGTCAACCTCCAGCCCACCAAACTCCTGTTCCAAATTGGGTTCTTGGCAGGGCTCAACCAAAGCCTCTATGATGCGGACATTACAAATAAGATTCATACACTTGCTAACTACCCTATCTGGACCATCAATAGAGGTCGGATGGAGAACGGGGAAGTGACCGAGACGACTTGGGAGTACAATGTTCTAAGTAAGCCGATGGTCGTCCACATAGATAAGTCTGACTATATGCGGCCCAAGGTGAGGGTAGGCCACACCACTACCCAGGTACGACTATACACGGCGTATTTCAAAAATTTGAAATACTACGTTCCTAAGTACTACAACAAGCTCATCAACAATATACTCAAAAGACCAAAGGTCCTACAGGTCCAAATTCTTTTGGACTCGCTCGACATTCAAAGTTTGGACTTGTTCAACCCGATATGGCTGGAAGAGCATGGGTTCTGGTTCTACGTTTCGAAAATAAACAACTTCCAAGCTGGAAAGATACCCAAAGTAGACCTAATACGAATGTGATATGGCCGAAAAACAGAAAAATACAATTTACAACGTCCGTGTAACAGCTGAGGATGCCCTCAAGACGTTAGCCGAATTGAAACTCCGGTCCCAGGAGTTGAGAGACCAGCAGAAGGCTCTCGGCAAAGTAACTGAGGAGAATGCTCAAGAATACTATGCGCTTGACAACCAGATCAAGGCAATCAACAGCGAGGCGAACAAGTACCAGAAGCAAATCCAGAACAACATTAAGCTCCAGAACCAACAGGAGGCAAGTTTATCAAAACTTAGAACCCAGCTGGCTTTGGACAATGCCGAGTTTGCAGAGCTGGGCAACTCAATGCAGGACGCGGCTCGTAAAGCCGAGCTCGGCAAGCGCATTGCAGAAACCACCGAGGAGCTCAAAGCTCAGGAGGAGGCACTCGGGGACTATCGCCGGTCAGTTGGTAACTACGAGAAGGCAACGGATAACCTGAAACAGGAGCTCAACGACTTGACCGACACTCTGATCCGGATGGCTCAAGCCGGGGATACGAGTTCAGCATCCTTCAAGGAGATGGTCAGGCGAGCTGGGGAGCTCAAGGCGGCAGAGGACACGGTCAATACAGCCATCGACCAGACTGGACGAGGAATCGACACACTGGTCGCTGTCACGGATGCAACTTCGGCAATCACTTCCGTCTACGGTTTATGGACCACAGCCACTCAGGTACTGGGGAGCGAGAACGAGGAGCTCAATGCTACCATGACGAAGATGATAACCATCATCACGGCTCTTTCCTCTTTGTCTTCTCTCCAAGCAGCTCTCTCCAAGACCGAAGCCACTTATCGAGCTGCATCTAACTTGGTTCAGCTGGTTGGCATCAACCAGACTCTCGCCGAGACGAAAGCGATAGCTGCTAAAAATGCCGTACAAGGAGCTAGCAACATCCTCACCAAAGCAGCAGCAGCTGCCACATGGCTTTGGAACGCGGCTTTGGCTGCCAACCCCGTTGTATTGGTGGCAGCAGCAGTGGGCGGATTGGTGGCTGGAGTGGTTGCTCTTATGAACGCATTCAACAGTAACACGGAAGCTCAAGAGAGAGCAACCCGGGCAATGGAGGCATACAATCGAGCTGCCGAAGCCTCCACGTATGTACTGGATCAGATCGAGACCAAGCGGAACACTCTGTCCAAAGCCGAGGAGATCCGGGGCAAGAGAGAAATAGAAAATCTCAAAGCCAATCATGCCACGTCGGAACAGATCGCCGAAGCTCAGCTTAAAACAGCTAACAAGCTCCGCGAGATTGAGATGAGTGCAGCTCGTCAAAGACAGATGGCTGCAATGGATGAGTTCGACTCCTTGAAAAAGGTGATTGCAGCCAAGGAGGAGGAGCTCAACACATGGTCAGGAAGCTTGGCCAAATACAAGGAGTCCAAAAAGGAACTCGACGATTTGAAAGGCCGATACCAAGAACTGTTCCGGACAATCGAGAATGAGGGAGCCGCAATTGATAACTTGGCTCTTGAGATTGCAATAGCCAACCGGGAGGCTCAGCAGGCCATTGCCGATAAGGCTCTGGAGGTTGCTTTAAAGAACTCGGAAGCCATGCAGAAGATCCGGGAAGACGATCTCAGGTTCCAAACAACATTCCAGTCTACGAACATTGCCATCCGGATGGAGTATGAGAAAAAGCTCTACAAGGCAGCTCAGGATGGAGCCCGGGAGCGTCTCGCTCTCCAAAAAGCTTACGGCAAAATCACTAACAAGGAGTATCAGACGGCTCTGAATGCCCTGGCTCGGTCTGACAAGCAGTTCTACGAGAACCAAGCCAAACAGCTCAATGACTACCTTGCGGGGGTGAGAGCCAACATATTGGCTGTAGCCTCCGGAGGCACAGTCGACATGCAGATTGCCCAGGTTACTCAGAAGTACCAGGACGCCATGAAGGAGCTGGCCAACATTCAGTCTCCTCAGTTCGTGAGAGGTATGAGCGAGGAGGAATACCAGAAAGAGTATGCCGCTTATGAGCAGTTCCTGGTCAACAGAGCCGAACTCGAGAAACAGATTCAGCAAAACCTCCAGGATGAAATTAAAAAGATCCGCGAGGACGCTACCAAACAGCAACTTGACCGGTTCAACCAAGTTCTCAACGAACAGTATGCCGAGGACCTCTCGAAGGCAGCGGACAACGAAAGGGAGAAGCTGGAGCTCGAGAATGAGATGCTCCAGAAGCAAATCGAAGCCAGGAAAGCTGCCGGGGAAAAAACCTATGAGCAGGAGGCCCAGCTCCGAGCCAACAATCTTCGTCTCCAGCAAATGGACCTCGACAAGGAGCTCGCTCAAGCCGAATTAAATCACAAGTCCAAGTATGAGATCAGGAAAAGGTATCTGGAGGCAGAGTTGGCAGCAGCTCAAGGAAACGAGGACGCCATTGCTCAGATCCAACTTGAGATGGCTGAGAACGAGGAGGCTTTATGGGAAAAACGGATCGAGAAGCTCCGGGAGTATGCCGAAATGGCATCCGGCTTTGCTAATGCTTTCAATGACTTGGCCAGTGCTCTCGGGGAGCGCCGGGCTCAGGAGGTAGAAAAACAATACAGCCGGGAGGAGCAGGCATTGGCAAACATGTACGCTAATGGCCAAATCACGGAGGCCCAGTACAACGAAAAGAAAGTCAAGATGGAGAAACAGAAGGAGAAGGAGTTGGCCAAAATCGAACGGGAACAAGCTATCCGGGAGAGGGCAATGGGATCCTTCGAGATTGGCATCAATACTGCCATCTCCATCATGGCATCGGCTAAAATGGGATTCCCTTTGGCTATCCCGTTCATTGCAGCAGCTGCGGCTTTGGGAGCAGTTCAGATGGCAGCTCTTTGGGCAGCTCCTCTGCCGAAAGCCGCAAGAGGTAAATACATTGAGGGACCCAGTCATGCCGCTGGAGGAGTGCACATTGAGGCGGAAGGAGGCGAGACCATCATTAACAAGAAGTCGAGCCGCATGTTCCTGCCTCTTCTGTCAGCCATAAACGAACTCGGTGGCGGAGTACCGTTCACTAAAGTTGGATCGGACGGGGGATATGCTATCCGATCATTCGCTGAGGCGTCGGAACCTATGAATCGGCTTGACATGGAGAGGGCAATTCAAAAAGCATTTGGCCAGGTGAGAGTGATTGCTACAATCGAAGATATTCGGAGGGAAGATGCTAACTACGTGCAGATTCAAGACCGGGCTAAGTTTTAAATAGTCCAGCACAAATAGTATTTCAATATCTATTAGGAATAATTATATTTGTATTGAAATAATTTGGCACATGATATTCATCAACTTAAAAGGCGCAATTGACTCCGAAGAGAATCGGGTCATGATGGAGCTTTGGGGTGGGACCTCAGAGATCTGCTCCGTGGAGACCTTCCGCCGGGTACTTGATGAACACCCCGACGAACAGGAGGTGTGCATCAACATTGACTGTGACGGGGGCTCTGTTGAGGAGGGCTTCAAGATTTACGATCATCTTCGCATGAGCGGGAGGACTATATACACAAATATTGTCGGGGGATGCCACTCGATGGCAGTGTGCATCCTGTTGGCAGCTCCGGCAGAGAACCGGTCGGCAAACAGGAATTGCCGGGCACTCATCCATCGGGTATACATGCCGGTCGGGGATTGGCTCACTTCCGACGATGCTCGTAGCATTGCCGAGGAGCTTGCTCTGGAGGAGGAGGCTATTCTTGACGTGTATGTCGAGAGAACAGGTCAGGACCGGGAACGGCTCCGCAATGTCATGCATGAGGAACGCATCCATGATGCCAAATCACTTCTTGACTTGGGATTCATTTCCAAAATCAATTCATACAACACAAACCAAATTTTTAATGCTATGGCAAAAAACGAAAAAAGCGCTTATGAGAAGTTCATGAGCAAAGTCAAGGCATTCCGGAATGGCAAGAAAGGCGCTCCCGCCAATTTTGACTATCTGGATGCTGAGGGTCAGGTCGTTCTCCAGACCGTAGGTGAAGAGGACAATCTGGCCGAAGGTGTAGAGGCAACTCTCGCCAATGGCGAGACGTCGGGCACTGTCGTTCTGGAAGACGGTCGGGTGGTTACTGTCGAGGACAACATCGTCACCAGCATCGAGATGGAGGACACCGAGTCTCTCGAGGACCGCGTTGCAGCACTGGAGGCGATGCTCGACGAGGCAACGAACCTCATCAAGGAGCAGGAGAACGAACTCCGCAACCTCCGTGGTAGCAACTACCGCCCAAAGAACCGCAAGACGGTTCTGCCCGGGGGCAAGAAGCCCGAACCCTCGGCAGCTGACCTCAAGAACGAAGCTCGCGAAAAGCTCCAGAAGGTCAACGCTGCCAAAAAGATTCTCAAGTAGTCAAACTCAAAAACTTTAAGAACTATGACAGCTAAAAATGGCGGATTCCTTGACATGGATAAGTTCACTTTTTGTGGACGTGTCATTCAGGCAATCTCGGAGATGATTATGGAGGACACCATTCAGGGTCCTGACATCAACTCCATCCACACAGTCTTCCCCGACATCGTCACTAACACCGAGGTGGGTTACATCGGCGAGGGCGGCATGGTCGGCGTGGTCAACACCGGGTGTAACCCGACTCCTCAGCCGTGGAACATCAACACCCGCAAGCTGAAGTGGGAGCCCGGTGTCTGGGAGATCCTTCTGTCCCAGTGTTACACTGACCTCCAACAGTCGGCAACTATTTACTCTCTCCGCACCGGCGTCGACATTCCGGACTTCACGGACACGGACTACATGAACATTGTCATCGAGGTTCTGGAGCGCTCCATTATGGATTTCTGGTACCGCCTGTTCTGGTTCAACGACAAGGGCGCCAAGAACGTTACCGACAGCGGTATCATTACGGATGGTCTCGACCTGAAATTTTTCACCATCATCAATGGTTTCTGGAAACAGATTACCACCCAGGTTATAGCCAATCCGTCCCAGCACGGAGCCACCATTACGGAAAATGCTGGGGCATCTTATGCAGCTCAGAAGCTTACTCCGGCCAAGGCAAAGGAGTATATCCAGTCGGTCGTGTTTAGTGCCCCGCTTCTGCTCCGTCAGCAGTCTGACAAGTTTATCCTCGTTACCCAGTCGGTCTACGATGCCTATCAGCAGTCTCTTATGGACGCTTGCTGCCTCGAGTCGGCTCGCTTGGCTCTGCTGAATGGCATGGAGGCTCTCAGCTTCAATGGCATCCCGGTCATCGCAATGCCCATCTGGGACAAGATCATCGCTACGTCGGAAGACACTGGCACGAAGCTCAACAGTCCCCATCGAATTCTCTTCACCTCGAAGAGCGTTCTCGGCATAGGTGTTGATGCAATCGACAGCTTCGAGAAGATGCGGATCTGGTACGAGTACAAAGACCGTGCAGTCTACGTAGAACTCATGGGTCGGGCGGATGCCAAGCTCACTAACCCGGATCTGTTCTCGGTAGGTATCTAATCCTTAAAAATCTAAGAAAATGGCAGGACTTGATTGTTCTAAAATCAAAACAGGATTCATCAACCAGGTGTGTGGTAAGCCGGCAATCGCCGGCACCACCGCCAGGGTGATTCTCCTCAGCTACTCGGACGTCGACAAATCGAAGTCTGTTGTAACTGACAACGTTATCTCTTCGCTCATCCTTAAGACCGGTGCCACTGGTTACGAAGTCGACTCGCTGCCCAACGCAACTGTAGGCTCGGACACCATCAATGCTGGCACGTACCTCAAGACTCACCAGCACAACGTAGTTGTCCGGATCTTCAAGAAGTCGGAAGCAGCCAAGAAGTTCGTAAACGGCCTGACCAATGCCCGCGTCATCGCTATCGTCGAGAACAACGACACCGGAGACAACGGGGACACCAAGTACGAGGTGTATGGCTGGGACTCGGGTCTGGAGCTCACCGAAATCACTGTCACTACCGAAATGACCGACGGCGTCGCGTACCAGGTAACTCTGGCCAACGGCACCATCGCTCAGGAAGGTTCGCTCCCGATGAGCCTCTTCGACACGGACGAAGCCACCACAGACCTCATGGTAGACGGGCTTCTGACCAAAGGATCTAAACCGTAGCACTCATGACTGACATGCTCGAAAGACTGAGAGCTTACCAATCCAAGTATGGGTACCTGAAAGGCGAAGCCTATCGGGCCCATACATTGGAATTGGAAAAAAATCCCGCTCTCCATCGAGAAGTAGACGAACTTTCTCGGTACTTTTTGAATAAGTCAGTTTCCCGATGCGGCTTCTGCCTGATCGAAGCCGACTTAGCATTAAGACGAATAACAGAACAACAAATGAAAAATGTAGCACACCCCGATTACGAACTCAGAGCAGGTACTCTGCTCCATGACCCGATCAACAAAGAGTTCAGCAAGATCCTCACCCCGAGGAACATCACGGAGGATCTCTGCCTGTACCACATCGCATTCAACAAGGATGCGCTCTCGTACTTCACCCGAGTTCCCGAAGACCTGAACGACCGACTGGAGAAATTCATGTCTCGTTATGGCAAGGAGATGCCGGACAAGGACGTGGAAATCAAGAAGCGTCAGGCTCAGGTTCTGAGCAAGCAGATCGATTCTGTCAAAGCCGAACTCGAAGAGCTGAACAAGAAACAGATCGAGCTGAACGCCAAGCTCGATGAGTACTCCAAAGCCATGGAGGCAATCCATGCCATTCTCGACTCGGCATCCGCCGAGGAGAAGACCGAGGAGAAGACCGAGGAGAAGACCGAGGAGAAGACCGAGGAGAAGACCGAGGAGAAGCCCGCCGACATCGACACCGAGGTGAAGGAGTTCATCGACGCCGGGATGGATCTGGAAGCCATCAAAGAAGCCTATGCAGACTCGCAAATGTCTGCCGGGGAGATCGAAGAGGCTTACAACCGGATAGTCAATCCCGTTTCAGAGGCTCCCAAGAAGGGAGCCAAAAAAGGAGGGTCCAAATAGGACTGGTAATAGGACGGGGTCGCTTCCCGTCCCTCCTACTATTAAAATTACGCCAGTATGAAAGTTGCACAGATCAAATCAGCTCCTCAGTTCGAATCCCGGGACTGGAGACAATATGGCATCCAAACATACGGAGATACCAACGACTTTCCCCAGACAGTCAGCGAGATTGTTCAGGCTTCAAAGACCGGCAATGCCTGCTTGAGCATATACAATGATTTCGTATACGGTCATGGATTCAAAGACCCCGGCATCTACAAATTGCGGGTCAACAAAGAAGGGGAGAAGCTCGACAAGATCCTCCGCATGGTCTGTAAAGACTTTACATTATGGCATGGGTTCGCCATCCATGTTAACTACAATATGAACTTCCGCGTCAGTTCGATCCACCACATTCCGTTCGAGTCTCTCCGACTTGCGAAGGCAGACGATGATGGATTCATTGGCCGGACGGCATATCACCCCGACTGGGGTCACCGAGACAAGACGAGATCCCGGTGGTCCCCGTCTGACATTGAGTGGTTTCATCTCTTCAACCCGGATCCGGAGGTTATTCTGAACCAGGTAGGAGAAGCTGGCGGATGGGACAATTATAATGGCCAGATCCTCTACTTTTCAGGAGACTCCGAAGGCAGTCCCTCTTATCCGGTCCCCATCTTCATCGCTGAGATGACCGACATGAGAACCGAGGAAGCACTTGCCAACGTAGCCGGCCGAAACGCATGCTCCAACTTCTTGTCAGCTGGAATATTGGTAGACATCAAGGACGAGACTCAAGACCAGTCCCAAGTCAATGAGACGCAGAAAGAGCTCAACAAATTTCAGGGAGACGAGAATACCTCTCAACTGTGGTACATTCAGTGTAAGTCCAAAGACGAGGTGCCCCAGTTCATAAGATTCTCCGGGGAGAACTACGACAAAGCATTCGAAGTAACGCAGAGAGTCATCCCGGAGAACATTGGCCAATCCTTCAAGCAACCCCCCATTCTCCGAGCTGTTGACGTGGGGGCTAACTTTGGGGCTGATCTCATGACCAATGCCTACAAGTACTACAACTCTGTTACAGTACGGGAGCGTCAGCAGCTGGAGGAGACTTTCGTATCGATCTTTGAGTACTGGTGGGCTCCTTTGGAAAATCCCGACTTCGCTATTCAGTCTCTCACTTACAATGCCGGCGAGTCTATAGCAGACAGAATTGGCAAGGACAACATGACTCAGGTACTGGAGATTATCCGGGACCAGATGCTCTCCACTGTTCAGAAGAGAAACATGCTCAAGCTCATCTATGGGCTTTACGACGAGGAGATTATAAAACTCATGCCCGATGATACTCAACTCTAACGACCTTCGGAATGTTCGGCCGATAGCCGAGAACATCGACGATCCGGCCAGACTGGAACCATACATCCGGGAGGCTGAGACCCTCAGATTGGTGGATGCCATAGGAGCCAACCTCTACAGATGGCTCGACGAGACAGACTTTTCTGGCCCCGGACCTTTCCAATATGGGGACGTAACCATTACAAAAGATCAGTACACTGCCGCCATGGAAGGCGGGTATTATGATGGTGGCTGTTCCGGGGATTGTCGAAGCGAAGGACTCAAGATCGCCATTGCATACATTGCGTATTCCCGATTCATCGTCAACAATCCAATCAATCCCACTGCCTTCGGTGTGAGGTACAAAGATGGCGAATTCAGCACTCGAGTAGAAGACAACATAATCGTCCGTAGCTCGAACGAAGCACGGAACATCGGGGAAGCCTACCTCGAGAAGGCTATAGAGCACCTTAAAGCTCTGCAGTTATTGACTCCATGTACTGAATATAAGGAGTCTCCGGCTCGTAAAATTATTATAGGACGTGAAAAGTTATAAGTTTCACAGATATGGGAGAGGAAGTCATGAGAGCAGGAAAATGGATATGCGGGAGCATTGTAGGGTTTTGGGGGCTTTTAGCTCCGGTCCAGGTCCTTATCCTCTGTGTCTGTATTGCCGTTATCGTCGACTTCATAACTGGAAATATTGCTGACTACAAACGTCACAAACGAGCTCATCAAAAATATGTGTTCAAAAGCGAGAAAATGTGGGATACCTGTTGGAAGTTGGGACTCAGCATTATCGGTATCGGCATGGCCTACATGCTTGACATGTGTGTCCTCCCGAACTTGGGGGGTCTCAACCTTGCCAACTTCTTTGCTGCCTTCATCGTCGGAACAGAGTTTTGGAGCTTTCTCGAGAATTCAGCTATAATCTCAAATCATCCCATATTCAGGGCTCTCCGGTCGTACATGGAGAGATCAGTCAGCAAGAAGACTCAAATAGATTTTGAATGCCATGAAGACAAGTAAGTATTTTAAGCCCGAGGAATTCGAGCGATGCAATCCGTCCTGCTCCATCGAAGACATGGACCAGGACTTTCTCAATCTCCTGGATGACCTCCGTGAAAAGGCAGGCATCCCTCTCGTCCTCAATTGCGCTTATCGTTCCAAAGAACACGATAAGGCCAAAGGACGGTCCGGCAACAGTGCTCACACAGAAGGTTTGGCAGTGGACATCCGGTGTGCCTCGGGCCCCAATCGGATGAAGATCCTCCGGGCAGCCATTGCATTGCGGATCCGGAGGATAGGCATCGACGGGAATTTTATCCACGTAGATGCTTCTAAAACCCTCCCGCAGGACACGATATGGACTTACTAAAGAGAGTACTCTGCACAATAGTTCTTGTAGGTATAGGCTTTATAATCGGGCGTAAAACAATCGAGGAAAAGACCGTTATAAAGTACGTCGATTTACCCCCAATTCAGGGGGAGGTCAAAGTCCCGGATTTGGTTCCAAAATGGGAGGGTTTTAGGAATCCAATCAAATTGATATATATCTATAAGGGCCAGGAGGAAAAGGTTCCTAAAACACCCCCAGAAATCACAAATGGAGGGGGTTTTGGGGAGGACCAAAAGGAGGTGGATACTCTGGAGAGCGTAAAAAGGACAATATTGGACTGGAATACGACCAGGAAATACGCTGGAACATTTTTCAAAGATCCCAAAATTGGCCAATTTGACTGGGAGGCTACAGTCCAATACAACACTCTCCAGCATCTTACGTACAAGTATACCCCCGTCCGAGAACAGATCAAAGAAACGAGGTCCCGGAAATGGTCCCCCTTTCTGAGAGCTTCGGCTAACTCCTTCGGGCAGGTTGGGGTTGGGGGAGGCATATATTACAGAAATTTCGGAGTAGATATATCCTATATGCGGGACTTCGAGCTGACCCGATCGGGGTATGAGGTCGGCTTTAGCTGGAAATTTTAGGAAACTACTCCGTCCCGGGCTTAGGGGAGCCCGGGTTTTTTGTGTTCCCAAGCCGAGGATATTGGCCCCTGTGGCATGGACCAGCAGTAAACAATGATAGGGAACATGTGTTCTTAAAGAGGATAAGCCCCCTAAAAAAGTTGATAAAACCATTGTTCCATTGTTCCGGTCCCCCGGCCCCAAAAGTTGGGGAAACTATTGTTCCATTGTTCCGGTCCCCCGGGGACCCCCGGCCCCAAAAGTTGGTCAAACCATTGTTCCATTGTTCCGGTCCCCCCAGTGAAAAACATCCAAACCATTGTTCCATTGTTCCAAAATCAGTGGGACCCCCGGCCCCAAAAGTTGGGGAAACTATTGTTCCATTGTTCCGGTCCCCCGGGG
>ERZ832317.1106-NODE-1106-length-35308-cov-14.956259_pt1 | contig 35308 bp, 30 predicted proteins | sample MGYA00519695_ERZ832317 | MGnify/ENA primary metagenome ERZ832317 (study PRJEB31850, sample SAMEA3708726) | human gut metagenome | biome: human gut; feature: human-associated habitat; material: faeces | place: China | collected 2014 ...
AGTTTTTTCCCCCCTATTTCGACCATTTTTTTTATTTTTTTTAAAGAAAAAGCTATTAAGCTAAATAATTTTTCCGCTTTCTCCCCTGTTACTACATATGATCATTATATTATATTTTCCATTATTTGTCTTTACTTTTGTGAATTTGTCCACGGTTGTGGACACCATTTGCTTTAACTGCATATTTGTGTTCCGATTCAAATAAATCAACTATTCCAACATTCAATGCTACAGCTAATTTCTCTAATTGCACAAGCCTTGGTGAAATTCTTCCATTCTCAATATTATTGATTTCAGATTTGCTTATTCCAGTTATCTCTTCCAGAGACCGTATAGAATACCCCTTTTCATTTCGCGCATCCCATAGTTTGATTTTTATCATACTACCAACCTCCAAATATTTTTCTATTGATAGTATGTTTGATTTTTTGAAAAATAAAATTAAACGCTTTATTGGCTTATTTGGGTCATTTTCCATTCGTGCATGGAATAGTTATAATGAAGTGTAAAATGTTTCTCCATGCCATATATATTAGCCGTACACTGGTAATCAATTCCTATTGATTTTGCTATGCTCTCCCTTTTTAGAATATTTTCAATCGTAACAGATACTAAACTTCCATCATTATCTCTAAATCTGAATCGCATTGGTGTAACTTTTCCATCTGTATCCGTGCATGAAATCATTTGCACTGGGATACTAGCTCTAAGAATACTCTTCAATGTATTTCACTTCCCTTTTCTCTCTTGTTCCTTTATTATATATTCGAACATTTGTTTTGTAAATAGTTAATTTATACTAAAAAAAGCCGGCAAAGAGCATCCTATAATAATACTCTCTCCCGGCTCTATCATATTTCTATAATGATTCCAATCCCGCTTTCCAAGAATTCTTTCCTACAATGCCATCCGGGGTCAGTCCGTGATTCTTCTGCCAAGCAATTGTCTTACTTTCTGTTCCGCTGCCAAATCTTCCGTCTGGATTTGCTCCAACAATAATCTGCCATACCTTTACTGCATTACCTTTACTGCCTTTTTTAATTACTTTCATATTGTAATCCTCACTTTCCGCTTTTGATATACTTGTTACCGGTGCCATTGCAACTGTTTTATTAAACAGTGCCTGCTCTGCTACTCTACGTCTTCTAAGACCTGCCAGAACTTTTCCATTTGCCTTGCAATACTGCAGCATGGATGTGGCAATCTGGGATGCAGTTCGTCCAGCGCACAATTTCTTAAGATTGCCCTGTCCAAGATTAAAAGCAAAGCTAACCAGTGCATCAAACTGATGGGCGATAGCCATACACTCCGTGGAATCTGCAATCAGGTCTCTGGTAACCAGAGAATATTTCATGCCGACATGTCCCATGGCAATACCATCACATACCGCGATTGCCGGAAACACAACCGGTACGCCACCTGCTTCCGCAACGCCGAGTTTTACGGCATTTACAATTTTATCAATATTCATATGGCCCGGAACAATTTCATTGTAGGAACTTACAATTCCGACCATTGGTTTTTTTAATTCCTCTGCGGTAAATCCGAGCGCATTGAAAAGACTGCGCGCCGGAGCCTGCTGCATACCGCTCCTTGCGTTATCACTTATCATATTATGTTCTCCTTAAACTCTCTCTGCGATCAGGTCGCCCATCTTTGCTGTACCAACCTGTTTAATCCCTTCTGTGCTCTCTCCTGCCTGCGGCATGATATCAATGGTACGATATCCTTCTTTTAATACCTGTTTCACGGCATTCTCAATCGCATCAGCCTCTTTATCCAGATCAAACGTATAGCGAAGCATCATGGCTGCACTTAAAATGGTTGCAATCGGGTTGGCAATGCCTTTTCCGGCAATATCCGGTGCAGACCCGCCACTCGGCTCATATAAACCGAATTTGGTATCATTCAAACTTGCGGATGATAACATACCGATGGAACCGGTTACCATGGAAGCCTCATCGGATAAAATATCTCCAAACATATTCTCCGTCAGAATCACGTCAAACTGTTTTGGATCTTTCACAAGCTGCATTGCACAGTTATCGACAAGCATATGCTCATACGTTACTTCCGGATAATCTTTTGCAACTTCTTCTACGATTTTTCTCCAGAGCCGGGAAGAATCCAGAACATTTGCCTTATCCACGGAAGTTACCTTTTTGCGGCGCTTCATTGCAATGTCAAAACCTCGCTTTGCAATTCTGCGGATCTCATTTTCATTGTAGGTAAGTGTATCGGTTGCTGTCGTCACGCCATCTACTTCCTCTGTCTTTCGCGCTCCGAAATACAAACCGCCTGTCAGCTCACGCATAATCATCATATCAAATCCTGTTCCGATGATATCATCACGCAGTGGACATGCAGCCTTTAATTCTTCATATAAATATGCCGGGCGAAGGTTTGCAAACAGATTGAGCGATTTACGCAGCTTTAAAAGTCCTGCCTCCGGACGAAGCTCCGGTGCTAATTGATACCACGGGGATGTGGAAGTATTTCCTCCGATAGATCCCATCAGTACCGCATCACTTGCTTTTGCTGCCGCAATCGCATCATCGGTCAAAGGAACTCCGGTTGCATCAATCGAGCATCCCCCCATCAGGATATCCGTATAATGAAATAAATGACCATATTTTTTTCCAATCTGGTCTAATACTTTTTTTGCCTCTGTAACGATCTCCGGTCCAATACCGTCTCCCGAGATCACACCAATTTGACATTCCATTGCTTTTCCTCTTTTCTACTCTGCTGTTTCAAAGTCTATTACTTATTAATATATAGCAACAGGGCCTTCTTTTCAACTAAAAATCCATTTTACTTTTTCATAAATAATATAATCTGAGATTATAATAGATCTTTTTTATTATTCTGAATTGAGAAAGAAATGCAAAAAGGTGCCGCAAATGCGACACCCTCTCTCATGTTCTTTATGATGCAGATTCTGCTTTTTCTACGTCTGCAATTGCAGCTTTCTGCATTGGAATACGACAGTTTTTGTTGTTTCCGAACTCTACGATAACGGTATCATCTACAATATCAATAATTGTTCCATAGAAACCGGATGTAGTAAGAACGGTGTCTCCCACAGCTACTTCGGAAAGCATCAGATCTTTTTTCTTCTGCTCCTTCTTCTGTGGACGAATCATCAGAAAATACATAAATCCGAAGATTACTACCAGCCAGATAATCATACCAAACATGCCCATTCCGCCAGAAGCGGAAGCGCTGCTATTTGCTAAAATTGCGCTCATCAATGTTTCCTCCTATATTCAAATACTAAAACCCATTCTACACAACTTCCGTTCTTTGGGCAAGCCTTTTTGGCTTTTTTAGACATTTTTTATACTTGACTGTCCCATCCGGTACAGTTTTTCTTCTTTGTAGGAAGCAAAATTTCCGGCATCGAGAGCATCCCGGATCTCTTCCATCATGGTATTGTAAAAATACAGATTATGAAGAACACACAGACGCATGCCAAGCATTTCCTTTGCTTTTAGCAGATGCCGGATATAGGCTCTGCTGTAGTGCCGGCATGCCGGACACTGGCAGCCCTCCTCAATCGGACGCATGTCTTTTTCGTATTTCTGGTTAAACAGATTCAACTTTCCTTCGTTGGTATATACATGTCCGTGGCGTCCGTTTCTGCTCGGATATACACAGTCAAAGAAATCGATTCCGCGCGCTACCCCCTCGAGAATATTGGCAGGTGTTCCCACGCCCATCAGATACGTCGGCTTGTTTTTCGGAAGATACGGAACGGTCTCCTCTATGATCTGATACATCTGTTCATGGGTTTCTCCCACTGCAAGTCCGCCAATTGCATACCCATCCAGATCCAGTTCCGAAATTCTCTTTGCATGGTCCGTCCGGATATCCGAAAAAATTGCTCCCTGGTTAATTCCAAACAACAGCTGCTCTTTATTAATCGTATCTTCCAGACTGTTCAAACGCTGCATTTCTTTTTTGCACCGCTCCAGCCAGCGGGTCGTACGCGCAACAGAATCTTCGACATATCTGCGCTCTGCCACACTCGATGGACACTCGTCAAATGCCATGGCAATCGTCGATCCGAGGTTTGACTGGATCTGCATGCTCTCTTCCGGTCCCATAAAGATCTTTGCGCCATCTACATGGGAATGGAAATATACGCCCTCCTCCTTAATTTTTCGGAGTCCTGCCAGGGAAAACACCTGAAATCCGCCGGAATCTGTCAGAATCGGACGATCCCAGACCATAAACTTATGCAGTCCGCCCATTTCTTTGATCAGCTTGTCTCCTGGACGCACATGCAGATGATAGGTATTGGACAGTTCCACCTGACATTTGATCTCTTTGAGATCCATTGTTGAAACAGCACCCTTGATTGCGGCCACCGTTCCCACATTCATAAACACCGGCGTCTGGATATCTCCGTGCACCGTATGAAACACCGCACGTTTCGCACTGCCTTCCTGTTTTAACAACTCATATGTAGCCATTTTCTGTTATTCCTCTTTCTTTTTATTTACTTTCGAATTCTGCGGATCAAAATACCGTTGGACAAAAGTGTGGAATCTATGTAATGTCGTTCAAGCAGAATTTCTCCCTGCGGCACTACCTCGACATCTTCCTCACAGCAGTTAATCAGCACTTCCACATAACAATCCGGAAAATCCACTTTCTGAAACTGGATCACACGCCTGTACGCTGCATAATCATTCGGAAAATGAAAATTACGGCTTTTTAAGAGCGGTTCCTGCCGACGCAGATGAATCAGTGTAGATATGATCCTGCTGCGCTCTGCATACTTTCCGGCCTCAATATCCGACCACGGCATACATCTGCGGCAGTCCGGATCATAGCTTCCTTCCATGGCAATTTCTGTTCCGTAGTAAATGCACGGACTTCCCGGCATTGCAAAAAGTACAGCAATCTGTGCAAAATATTCATCCAGATTCTTCACATCCGAGCGAAGCCGCTTGGTATCATGCGAATCGAGCAGATTAAACAGCACATCATTGGTCTGCTGCATATAGCTTGTATAGCAGCGGTTGATTGTATACTCAAAGTCTTCATTCGTCAGGCTCTTATCAATCCAGAAATCCTTGATACTTTGTCCAAGCGGATAATTCATTACCGCATCAAACTCATCTCCGCGCAGCCACGGAAGCGCGTTGTGCCAGATTTCTCCGAGAATATAGATATCCGGGTTGATCTCCTTGACCCGCGCATGCAGTTCTTTGCAGAACCTGTGGGAAACTTCATTTGCCACATCCAGACGGATTCCATCGATTCCGTAATTTTCCACCCAGTTGGCACAAATATCTACAAAATATTTGCGTACTTTCGGATTGTTTGTATTGATCTTTGGCATGGAATCAAAAAAGGCAAATGTATAATACTGTTTCTTCTTTGCCGCCTGCCCGTTTTTATCAAACGGCCATTCATTGATCATAAACCAGTCATAATATTCCGACTCCGGTCCCTTTGCAAGCACATCCTGCCACGGTGCGAAATAATATCCGGAATGATTGAACACACCGTCAAGCATTACGCGGATGCCCCGCTTATGCGCTTCCTTCACAAGGTGTTTAAAGGTTTCCTCATCGCCAAAACGCGGATCAATCTTCGTATAATCCGTGGTATCATATTTGTGATTTGACGGAGCTTCGTTGATCGGTGTCAGATACAGACCGTTGATTCCCAGATTCTGCAGATAATCCAGCTTGTCTGTAATCCCCGCCAGATCTCCTCCGAAACATTCCTCATTGGTCACGCTTCCATGCTCTCTCCACAAAACCACATTCTCAGGATCATTGGAAGGATCTCCGTTGCAGAAACGATCCGGGAAAATCTGATACCATACGGTATCATTGACCCATGCCGGGGTACGCGGTACATCACAGGGATTCATCCACGGGAAAACAAAGCACTGACGGCTTCTGCCCTCCAGATGCATCTGTTCGCTGCTGACAAACCCGTCTTCAAAATAAAACCAGCTTTCCTCCTCTGTCTGAAGTTCAAAATAATACTTCAGACGCTTGTACTCCGGACGCACGGTTGTGGTCCACCAGATCTGATTTTTTAACCGCTTTTTATATATGATCGGCTCCTTTTTTCCATCCCAGTGCTCCCCGCCGCCTAATATTCCCGCGGCAAACGGATCTCCGAGTATAATGGATACCGATTTTACATCGTAGCCCGTTTTTATATTGATAATCAGCTCATCCTCATTCAGCGGATAACAGTAATTGTCACTCGCCTGATGATATACTGCGTTAAATTCCATATGTTCCCTCTCTCTTTTTTATGTTTATTTCCTTTAAATATTACCATATCTCTCTTGACTATTCAATGCGATGTTTTTTATAATATCCCTTAGAATATTAACGTTTTTAAGGAGGCATTTATGGCAGGCTCATCATTTGGCAATTTATTTCGTATCACCACATGGGGGGAATCCCACGGTAAAGGCATCGGTGTTGTTGTGGATGGCTGTCCTGCCGGACTCAGCCTCTGTGAAGAAGATATCCAGAAATTTTTAGACCGGCGTAAACCCGGACAGTCCAAATTTACCACACAGCGCAGGGAAAGTGACACGGTAGAAATCTTATCCGGTGTTTTTGAGGGAAAAACAACCGGTACCCCGATTTCCATGATGGTCTGGAACAAAGACCAGCACTCTGCGGATTACAGTGAAATTGCCTCCTACTACCGGCCGGGACATGCTGATTTCTGTTTTGACGAAAAATACGGATTTCGTGATTACCGCGGCGGCGGACGCTCCTCGGGGCGCGAAACGATCGGACGCGTTGCCGGCGGTGCAATTGCGATCAAAATTTTAGAGCAGATGGACATCTCCATACTTGCCTACAGTCAGGCAATCGGTCCGGTGTCCATTGATCCTGCCCGGTTTGATCCCGCAGAAATTTCAAAAAACAAGCTGTATATGCCGGATGCAACAGCCGCAGCAAAAGCCAGCGCATATCTCGAAAAATGTTTACAGGAACAAAACTCCAGCGGTGGCATCATCGAATGTCAGATTTTTGGGCTTCCCGTCGGACTCGGTGATCCCGTTTTTGAAAAACTCGATGCGAATCTGGCAAAAGCAATCCTCTCGATCGGTGCCGTAAAGGGCTTTGAAATCGGAGCCGGATTTGGTGCAGCTACCGCTACCGGACTAACCAACAACGATGCATTTTGCATGGAGAATGGACACATCTCCAAGAGAACCAATTATTCCGGTGGCACGCTCGGTGGCATGAGTGATGGCTCTCTGTTATTTTTCCGCGCAGCTGTCAAACCGACACCGTCCATTGCAGCAACACAGCAGACCGTCAACAAAGACGGAAAAGAAATTGAGATCAGTATCAAAGGACGACACGATCCGATTATCGTTCCGCGTGCAGTAGTCGTTGTTGAGGCAATGACAGCTATCACAATTTTAGATGCGCTCCTTTCCAACATGACCGCAAGGCTTGACCGGATTATTGATTTTTACAGACAATAACGTTTAATCACAATAAAAATTGGCAGTGAGGCTACGATGCAACAGCTTCACTGCCAATTTTTTCTTGTTTATTTTTCGTAAAGAAATTCTTCCGGCAATGTAACGTTAAAATCTTTTGCCAGATCCCGGAAATTGTCCGGAGTGATCGTCTGAAGCTTATCCGGTCTCATGGATAACATCTTCACAAGAATTTCTGCCGATTTCTCAGCGGTGTGCATCAGACCGAATGTCAGATCAAAATCTTCGCCTGCTGCGAACATTCCGTGATGTGCCCAAATGGCCAGATCATACTTTTTCATCAGTTCACTTGTTGCAACCGCGATCTCTCTTCCTCCCGGAACCATCCACGGAACAACACCGACACCGTCCGGAAAAACAACCGGACACTCCGTTGCCATCTCCCACAGTTCTCTCGTAAACACTTTATCTTCGAGTGGAAGTACAAATGTGAGTGCGATAATATTGGTGGTATGTGCATGATAGACCACGCGGTAATTTGGATTTTGAAGTTTTTTTACTTCGAGATTCATCAAATGACTCGGAAGCTCGGAAGTCGGTCTGCCTCCATTGACCAGCCCCCAGACAATACGGTAATTTTCACCTTTTTCGTCCAGTTCAATCATGCAGATGGAATCTTCCGGCTTAATGATCACATTGCGGAAATACTTACCGCTTCCCGTAACCAGAAAAAACTCGCCGGCAAGATTCGGTACACTTGTGCCAATTGGCTGCCATTCCTTCGCCTTAAAATTCTCTTTTATCAATTCTACTTCTTCCGGTTTTACACGATAAGAAAGGTTTCCACCATTTCTCTCATGCCATCCCTGCTCCCATCCGTCATTCGCCATGCGGATAAATTCCTGTACAAATTCTGCATCTAAAAAATTCATAATTATAATTCCTCTTTTCTATTCTTTTTTAATTTCTCTTTTCCAATACTTCGTTCTCATACTTTTCGATTTCATCATAGAAATGAAGATCATCAACGACGCCCTCACGTCTTAAGTACTCATCCCATATCTCACCGATCGGCAACATCTTCACCGCCTCATTCATAACCATAAGTTTGCTCATCTGATTCGTATCCTGAAGCGCTTTGAGCATTGCATTCGGTGTACATAAAGCTATAAGAAGGGCTTTCTGCCAGCTTCGAAATCCTGTTGCAAGTGCCGAAACACGGTTGATACTTGCATCAAAATAGTCCAAAGCCATATAGACACGGTCAAGCGCATTATCTCTTACAATTTCTTTTGCCATCTCCTTCGTCTCATCATCAAGAATCAGCACATGATCGGAATCCCAGCGCACACCTCTTGTGATATGCAATGCAAATTCCGGATAAAAGCAGAGCATTGCCGGAATCTTGTCAGATACATACTCCAGTGGATGATAATGTCCGTTGTCCATAAGTGGCATACAGCCGTCATGTAAAGCAGCAAAACTAAGTGTAAACTCAGCCGATCCGACTGTGTAAGACTCCACACCTATACCGAAAACTTTTGACTCCACACAAGGCTTTACGAGGTTATGATCGTATGGCTCCGATAAGATCTGCTCGATGGAATCCTTGTATCGCATACGAGGTCCCATACGGTCTGCCGGAACATCTTTAAATCCATCACCGGTCCAGATGTTCATAACGCAAGGCATTCCGGTCTCTTTTGCAAAATATTCCGAGATGCGGATGCATGCCTTTCCGTGATTGATCCAGAAACGTCTTGTCTCCTCGTCCGGACTCGAAAGTGTCTGACCGTCCTTTACTTTCTCGTGTGAGAAAAAGGTCGGATTAAAATCGATACCCATATGATGCTTCTTGGCAAATTCTACCCATTTAGCAAAATGCTTTGGTTCAAGCGCATCTCTGTCTGCAAATTCCCCCGGTGCAAAGATTGCATAAGATGCATGTATGTTTAATTTTGCGGTTCCCGGCATCAGTCTCATCGCTTCTTCCATATCTGCCATCAACTGTTCCGGCGTTCTAGCACGGCCCATATAATTACCGGTCGTTTGAATGCCTCCAGTAAGTCCTCCGTCATTGTCAAAACCGATCACATCATCCAGCTGCCAGCAGTGAAGCGATACCGGAACTTTCTTTAATGTCTCGATCGCCTTGTCGGTATCCACACCGAGTGCTGCATATTTTTCTCTTGCTGCTTCGTAATTTGTCATGTCTCTTCTCCTTTACTTTTCGTATTTATGAATTGGGAAGGAAGCATAAACACATTGTCTTGCCTCCTTTAAGTTTTCTAATTCTCCCGCTGCGATCATCTGCGCACAGAGATTACCGATCGCAGTCGCTTCCGTCGGTCCTGCATAGATTGTCTTCTTCGTGAAAAATGCGGTCAGTTTGTTCAGATAATCCGCATTGGCACCGCCACCAACGATCTGAATACAGTCGTATGTTTTTCCGGTCAGTTTCTCAATCTCCTTTGCTGTATCGGCATAGCATTTTGCGAGACTGTTGTAGATCACACAGGCAACTTCCGCAATGCCCTGTGGCACCTGCTGTCCACTCTCTTTACAGGCTTTCTGCACCTCGCTCGTCATATGCTCCGGCGCAAGAAATCTCGGATCGTTGGCATCAACAAAAGAAGGAATCGTCTGCTTTGACGCAAGTTCGCTGATCTCTCCAAAACCAAGTTCCGGGGCTATCTCCTTTCGCACCGACTGGATCATCCAGAGTCCCATAATATTCTTAAGATAGCGGAAGCGATAATCGTATCCGCCCTCATTCGTCATGTTATGCTTTCTGCTTTGCTCATCACAGGCAGCTTCTTTCAATTCGGTTCCCATCAATGACCATGTTCCGGAACTGATATAAAGTGGCTGTTCCTCTTTGGATGGAACTGCCATCACTGCAGAAGCTGTATCATGCGTTGCCGGCAAGACTACTTTGCATTCAAAACCTACCTGTTTCTGAATAGAATCCGCCAAGTTTCCGACAATGCTTCCCGCCATCATAATTGTCTGAAAGAGGGTTCTCGGATATCCCAGCCGATCAATCAATGCCCAGTTCCAGTCATTGGCTTTCGGATCAACCAGCTGTGTTGTTGTCGCGTTCGTATATTCCTGTAACTTATTTCCCGTCAAAAGAAAGTTAAAATAATCCGGAATCATAAGCATACTTTGTGCCCTATCCAGGCTTTCCGGATTCTGCTGCTTAAGCGCCATTAGCTGATAGATCGTATTAAACTTCTGCTTTTGAATACCCGTAATTTCATACAAATCATTTTCCGAAATAATCTCATATACCTGCTTGTCCATCCCATCCGTTCTCGCATCACGATATGCCACGGCATCACCAATTCTTTGTCCCTGATCATCCAACAATACAAAATCTACAGCCCAGGTATCGATTCCCATACTATACGGAATCTTTCCTATATCCGCACATTTCTTCATTCCGGTTTGAATTTCCCAAAAAAGCTGATCCACATTCCACACTTTATGTCCGTTATGTTCCTGCATTCCGTTTGGAAATCGATAGATCTCCTCTAAGACAATTCGCCCGTCTTTCTTATGCGCAAGAATATGGCGTCCACTCGACGCTCCGATATCAATCGCCAGATAATATCTGTTTTCCATTGTCTGCCCCCTTTTTCTCTTATCTGATACACCAAAAAGATAACAAAAATAAGGACAGCTTTTTAGCCTCTGATTAGACTAAAAAACTGTCCTTATTTTCTGAATAGCCTTTATTATCTTCTCATATGTTTTTCTTTCTTTTCTTCATACATGCGCTTGTCCGCCGATTCGATCAACTGATTTAAATCATCAATCTCGTCAGATGCATGTACGGAACATCCGATACTGGCAGACAATTGGTAGATTCTCTTCTCGTTTTGATTTTCTTTTTCCATTGTATTTTTTATCTTACTTACGATCATCTGCATCCGCTTGGCATTCGTACAACTCCCAAACACCACAAATTCATCACCTCCATAACGCATTACCAGACAATCCTTCGGAACTGATGCCTTTATCACATCTGCCATCTCGCGTATGAAAGCATCGCCGACCTTATGCCCTAACCCATCATTGACACTCTTTAGACCGTCAATATCTAAAAAAATCATAAATGCCCGCCGATGTTGTCCTTTAATCCGTTCAACAACCGCATTTGCGGAATAAAAAAAGCCACTCCGATTGAACACCTGTGTCAGCATGTCATACTTCCACATACGGTTGATCTTCTCATTCATCTGATTGATCCATTTCCATTTGCGAATATTTTCGAGTGCCATACCGATATTAACCGTCCATAAATATGCAAGCTCACTTTTTAACGCAAAGACACTTCCATCCGAGACACAATATCCATAACATATTTTTTGATAATAAATTGGTGTCACTATGTAGAATGTTTTCTGTAATTTATTTCTCATTTCATAAGGCAAAATTTCCTTTGACGGAAATTTTCCATAGGAGTCAAACTTTCTATCATGATAGGCAAGCGGTATATGAACCTTTTGGGTATAGTGCTCACAAATCGCTTGTTCTCTGATATTAGTTTTTATGTCATCATACGCAAACAACTTTTTTTCATCACACAGGCAAAGATAAAACTCTTTCATATCTGATCGGATAACATATTTTTTTAACCGCGAACACAATTCTTCCACACTCTCAAGCCCGGTCAGATCGAGTTCCATACTTTTTAACGCATCTAGTGCCTCCTCATAGCTTAAGCATTGGTTCTGATATTCCACTCGAAGATCCCGGATCGACTTTGGTGTCTGGCAGTTACATCCGCAGCTTTCCCGATACAGAATCTGGGTTTCCAATTTCACAGATGTATGACTTTGTGCATCAAAAAGCAGATCGACCGCCTTTTCCCCGAGCATTTCCTGTCTGCGATCAACGGTCGTCAAAGACGGAATATAAAATGCGGACAGCTCATCATTGTCAAAACCGGTTACTACGATATCTTTTGGGATTTCATAACCATACTGCTGCAAGCGCTCCATTCCGCCGATCGCCATCGCATCATTTGCAAATACAATTGCCTGCGGCGTCTGGTTTTTCATAAAATATTCGATGGCTTTTCTTCCGCTTTCACGATTATAATTTCCGCAGTAAACCTGACAATCACAAACAGGAATGCCATGCTCTTCCATAGCATCCCTATATGCCCGATAACGTTCCATTCCTTCTTTGCCCTGTAGAATACCGCACACATAATTGATTTTTGTCAGATGATGTTTCTTTATCAGATGTTCTACAATACGTTTCTGGCTATTGTAATCCGATATTCCGACATTATGCATTCCATCAATATATTCATCAACACTTACCGCTGGAATCCTGCTCTCTTTTATCCGGTTCATCAACGAGTTGGAAGCCGGTTCATATTGTATTGAATTTTTCATAACGATCACACCATCGTAGGTAGTAAGATCCGGAAGTTCCATAATTTGAAATGCTCCGACTTTGTTTTCTTCCGACTCATCATAGTTCACAAAGCATGTAAAAATAAATACATCCGTATCGAATTCCGCAGCACGTCTTAATACACCGTCGATCACACGATTCTGATTATCAAAACTGATTGCACCTGCAAGAAACGCAATTTTTTTTCTCATGTTTCCCATCTTTCCCTGAATCTGATCCTAAATTTTCTGAAAACGATTCATTTCTTCCATAAGATGTTTTGAAGAGTCAACGTTTTCCGTTGCTTGTTGTCGAATGTTCGTGATAGAATTTGCAAGATCAGACACATTTTCTGTTGCACTGCTAATTCCCTGTGCATTTTCTTCCACAACCGTTGATATGTTGGTGATTCCATTATTCATCTCAGCCATAACCTTATGTAATGCCGAAATATTATCGTTAAAAACAGCCATAACAGAATCCATATGCTCTGCCTTCTCATAATACGTATCCGTAGCACCTTCAAATCCAACGTAATCACTCATAATCCGATTTTGTACAAAGTACATAAGATTTTGTGCATTCTCCATAAGTTGATTTACTGCCGATATCACTTCTACACTAATACTCTGAATATCATTTGCAGTATTTTTACTGTTTTCAGCCAATTGTCGAATTTCTTCAGCCACAACAGCAAAACCTTTCCCTACTTCTCCGGCACGCGCAGCTTCAATAGATGCATTTAAAGCCAGAAGATTTGTCTGACTTGCAATATCAAGAATATCATTGGTTAAATTATTTATATTTGTAATCTGCCTGCTCGCCTCTATCGAAGAAAATAAAGCATTCTGTTTTTCATTAATAAGATTTGAAATTTCATTTTTCTTCTTTTCAGTTTCTTCTTTTACGCCAATTGCCAAAGCTTTAATATCGGAAGAAATGGAAACACATTCCTTCGTCTGATCACCTACATTATTAACAAACTCCAATATCTCATGTGTATTCTTCATAAGCCCTTCAATTGAAGATGCTATTTCTTCCATACTTGCCGTAATTTCTTCCATCGTCGTAGCAATATAATTTACATTTTCGCTGGAACTGTTCACTTCTGTATTCATCACCCCAAGAGAATTCTGCATTGACTCCGATTGGTGGTGAACTTTACGAATAACCATCTGTAATTGAATAATAAAATTATTAATACCTTCTGACAATTGACCGATTTCATCATGTGAACGGACTGTAATGCGTTTTGTAAGATCTCCTTTTTTCTTGTTAATATCATCAATAATATGATCTAACTGACAACTGGCTGCACTTGCCGGTTTGCTTACTGTTCTCCTCATAATCAAAAGAACCACTACCGACACCATTATAAATATAACAAATAATATTTTCGTCACTTGAATATTCATATCAACTGCCTGATTATACAACTTTGACTGTTCAGAAATTCCACCTTCCAGATTTTCCGTGAGATTCGTTTCCGTTTTCTCTCCCATATCTCTAACAAGATTTTGGAAATCGGATCCAAGTGCTATACTTGCCTGCGCAAAATCCCCCGTATCTACATATTCCTGTATTGTTGAAAATTGCAAGAGCACTTTATCAAGGAATTCTTCATATTTCTTAATTGCATCTTTTAACTTTGTATTGTTATTATCTTTTAGATACACATCTATCTTCTTCTCGCTCTCAGTAATAGTTGACACTTCCTCTGCCAATGAACCTTCAAGCTGTTGACGAAGTTCTGCATTATCATACAAACTAATAATATTAAGGTATTTCTGACCTCGTTCCATACTTTTTTGAATCGTAAATATTTCTGTCTGAATTGGAATATACTGCTCCGTGATTTCTAATCCAGACCGTTTTACACGATTTTGTGATCTTACAGAAGTTATCGTATTTAGTCCAAATATAACAACAAACAGAACCATCATTAAAAGCACTTTGCTCCCAATTTTTTTCATAAATAGTTCCTCCTATTTAATTTTCTCCAAAATATTTACGCAAGAAATAGGCCGGTGCACAGCTCCATGCATGACAATAACTATTGACAATAGTTCCGCCGTACGGGGATTCATCCGGATTCTTCGGATTATACAGCTCCCAGAATGTATCTGCACCAAGCCGCGCCATACCACCCCAATACTCTGTCAAAACAGCAAGTGCTTCCTCATCCGCGTTGCATTTTAACAATGCTTCAATATAGTAGTGATACATATACGGAGTCACCATCTCAAGAGCCTCCCTATCTGCTGCAACATTATGTAAAATCCGAAGACCTTCTTCGGAATCGACTACACCGCCAAGAATCAGCCAGACCTGACTTGCATAAGAAATCTGTCTATTTTCTCCGCTGACAAAAAGTCCTTTCTTTTCATCGTAAAAATATGCTTTTGCTGCCTTTCGATAGACTTCATAAGTTCCTTTTAAGCATTCTGCATCACGATTTTCTCTTAATTCTTGTGCAATTGCAATCGCACTCTGCATCGCATACAGTAAAACCCCCTGTGCTCCCGCCTGCTTATTTAATTCTAGCGACCAGTCAAGAAAACACCATCCTAACACATCACGGTCTCTTACAATGCCGTTATCCACTCGTTTCTGCGCCAACGAAATCTGTGTTCTTGCAGTCTCCCACAAGTCACGAAGCGCCTCCTTGTCTTTTGTCTGCTTATAATAATCCCACAAAGCAACAACATACAGAAGTGAATAATCAAACATACTCGTATCATCCACTTCCGGCTCCGGATCTAAGAATACACAGGCTCCAACCTGACCGTTTTCCATCGGTAAGGCCCCAAACAGATACAGACATCCTTTTACCATATCATTCATCTGATAAGTCTCGTAATTGGCAAGTGCCTGCAGACGAAGATCTCCCATCCAGAGTCTCTGGTCACGTTTTGGTCCATCCTCAAATACCTTCTGCATACAATCATGCAGCGTATTACAGGCAATGCGATCAAGCTGTTCCAATTCCTTATTCTCGCTATGATATGCGGATAAACGGCTATCATCTGCTGAAGACAACGCAACCGCTTTTGCCTCTTCAATAATCAGGTCAAATTTAGAGCTGACATCAAGCACTTCGATTTTCACGTAACGAAACGAATATCTTCTGGGCAGAAAATATTCTCCCGGGACAAGATCAATATGCACCTGTTCCTGCTGCACCCATGCCGAACAGATCCAGCCCTGATAATCTTCCACCCGTTCCTCGAATTCCTTTTTATTTTCTGCAAACGAGAAACGAAGCCATACCGGAGCATCCGGATGTGAACGAACATACCCCAACTTTAATTTTATGTGCCCCACAAGATGTCGACCAAAATCAATTTCAACTGAATCTCCCTTTTTAAGAGGCTTTAAAAAAGCTGCTATATCCAGAGGTTCAACCACCGTTTCTTTTACTTCCGGTAACAGCTGCAACGCTTTATCCAACAATTTTAAATTTTTCACCATAACTTTTTTCTCTCACTCTTACCACTTCAAGTACTCTTTTCCACAGAACGGGTCTACTGGATTCTTACCAGTAAATGCACTTCTTCCCATGATTTTTTCCACAACGCTTTCTATCACATACTCACTGTTAGAATATCCGTTGATATAGGTTTTGATCATCGGCACATCTATCAGATGATACGGATTTGCGAGGCTGATGAACATCACCGGACGTTCCGCAACAAACCACGGAACATTGTTTCCGTTTCCCCAGAATGTGTACCAGGAAAGACGATTGGTCACTTTATTGGAAGCATTCTCAACATTTCCTATATAGATAACGAGATCATAACTTTTCTTAAACGTCCCGACATCAAATTTTGCAGTCTCGAAATTCTCCGGTTCATATATCGTTACATCAAAGCCTTCTTTTACCAGTTTGCTTCGAAAACTCTCCAACACTCTCTCATTTGAAGGGAAATCTCCCATAATCTCAAGCAGTACTTTCTTCGTTTTCCGCGGACTCAGCGGCAAGATCTTCTGTGTATCCTTAACCAGCGTAACCGCAGCATTGGCACTTTCTTTCGCCCATGTGACATGTTCGTCCGAACGCATCACACGAAGTGCTTCTTCCGTCGGCACAATCTCACTCTTTGCTTTCTTATAAAGACCCAGCGCAGCCTTAGTTGCAAGAATTCTTGTGATTGCCTCGTCCAAACGCTGCTCCGACAGAATTCCCTGCCTGTATCCGTTTAACATATACCGATAATCTTCGTCCAGATCTTTATTAAAGAGGAACATATCACATCCGGCTTCAATTGCATAAGGCACCGCCTTCTCTCTTTCCATTGCACAGCTAAAACCAACCATGCAGGTAGAATCGGTAACAATCAATCCGTTAAATCCAAGCTTTTTACGAAGCAAGCCTTTTAACAGTTCCGGAGAAAGTGTTGCAGGAACTAACTTGTCCGGAAAATCCGGATTATAAGCTTTCTGGTATGCCGGCTGTGCAATATGACCGACCATCACCGTCTGCGCTCCCGCCTGAATCAGTCCGCTGTAAATCTTTCCGTAGGTTGCATCCCACTCCTCACAGGAGAGACTGTTCACACTGGTAAGAATATGCTGATCCACCTCATCGCAGCCATCTCCCGGAAAATGTTTAATTGCAACAAGTACATTTTCTTCTTTTGCAGCCTTTATATAATTAACACCACATGCTAAGACCCGATCCGGATCGTCACCATATGTACGCACATTAGTAATCGGATTTCTCCAGTTTCTATCAATATCAACCACTGGTGCAAACGCCCAGTTACATCCCACCGCTGCCCCCTCGCTGCAACTTACTTTTCCTAAACGATAGGCGTCCTCGGTATCTCCGGTTGCAGCTATCTGCATCTGTTTTCCGTACTGTGTTCCATCCGTTGCAATTCCACATCCACCATCCTCAAGATTAGCTCCGACCAAAAGTGGAATTTTACTATGTTCCTGAAGATAACGATGTGTTCTCTGCATCTCCTTAGCCTCACCGCACCGATACATGATTCCACCGATATGGTGTGAAAGCATAACATGTTCCAGATAATCTGCATCTCCTGAATATCCGATCGGTACAAATAACTGACCGATTTTTTCTTCTAACGTCATTGCTTTTTTTGTATTTTCAACCCACTCGATATCCTCTTTCACAAGAAAGAAGGGTGCCTTTGTCAAATTGATCATATTTCTGTCCTCCATTTGTTAAGCATCAGTTATTTAAGGTTGCATTCAGCAAAGACTGACGCTACATGTCAGGTTTTTTGTAAAAACTTGACGCAATTTATTTGCGTTTTCCGGTAAACACACGAATCAATAAATGTTCGTTACTCAGATAAATTAGGAACACTACAAGCAATAAAGCATTAATGATTGCCTGCATGGATGCATTTACTTCATTTGAGAATACCGCAAATGTGGAATTCAACATTGACATACATAAAGCTGCAAGTAAAAATCCAATCTTTTCATTGGTAAATCTGCTGATATAAGATCCAATAAACATTGGAAGAAATGCAGTAAACATAATACTGATAGATCCAAAGTTAAGCTGACCTCCATTGATGGTTGTATTTCTGGAAGCGTTTAAAAAGCCAACAATTCCCATCATGCCACCGCAGATCACATAACAGGCAATTGCATTTGGAATTTCTTTAATTCCGGTATTAACTGCAACCTTCTGACCATTCTTAAGTGCGTTATAATCGTATCCGAATTTTGTATAATCAAAGAGTCCAATAATAATTACCAGTACCGCCACAATAATAATTGCTGCATAAAGCCAGTTTCCTGTAAAAGCAGTCATGGATGAATTCTGTACCTCTTTCATAACGTAACGACCTTCTGTAATTGTAAAAAGAATTCCTTCATAAATCAGTGTTACACCAAGAGACGTAATAATTGGTGGCAAATGTAAAACCACATACAAAACACCGGAAATCAGTCCAAGCAGCATACCAAATAAAATAGTAAGCATCAGCATTATCGGTGCACTGCCCTGACCTCCACCTAAAAACGAATATGTAATCTTTGCACCAATCACAGAGGAAAGCAATGCCATTGATCCCAAAGAGAAATCAAAACGTCCACTGTTAAGATTGATGGACAAAGCGATAGTTGTGATCATAACAATTGCAATATAGACAACAAAATTGTCAAAGCTTGTCATATTCATGATCATTGTTTTTCCTTTTGCCATACAAATACCCTGTAACAAAATAGCCACCAGTACCGGTATGGCAAGTGCTCCTGCTAAATTTTTTATACAAAGTCTGTTTTTACTTTTCATGTTATCTTCTCCTTTCTTTTTACAGGATAATTTTTCATACCCTCTCCCAATAGATGAAAGTAATAAATTCATCTATTGGGAGAGGGTGCGGCTTCTTTAAGAAGCCGCGACCAAATAATAAAAAACAAGTTAATTAGATGCAACCACCTCATTGATAGTATCAAAAGTAACTGTATCACCAATAATTTGATCCAATGTATCCCTACTGTAAATCGGGTTATCACCATTATCATTCTTGTAAAATTTATCAAATGTCTCACTATCTGTTGCTACCTGATAATTTTGGCTGAGTGACACAGCATTTCCCTGCGCATCACGAATTACATTCCCATTGATTGCATTCATCACTAATGCAAAAGCAGGTCCTACCGATGATGAATATTTTCCAGCAAGATATACAAGCTTTCCGTTTGTGATTGCCTCTCCATTACTCTTGGTAAAGGAATCAATATCAGAAAACTCAATACCTGCTGCATTCAACTGCTGTGTAAAGAATGTTGTTGCCATTCCGACAGAGATGAATGCTTCCGGAGCCGCCTGAATGGCTGCATTGATCTCGTCTGTTGTTGTATCACCATATCCCTGTAAATAAGATACGATCTTGATATCTCCTGAAATCTTTGACAAATCTATACCCTGATCAGCAAAAATCAAACCAACTACATCCTCTTCAGTTGTCGCTCCGCCATAAGAAAGTCCAAGTCCTGCAAGTACGCCGGCTGTACGATATACGTGCATTGGATTCGGAATAAATGCGCCATAGATTGCAGCAGTCTTAATGCCTTTATCCGCAAAGAACTTGCCCATTTCTACACCAGCTTCATACTCTGTATCCATACTCGGACCCACCTGTCCAAGAAAATATTCATCTGTTTTATATTTTTCAAACTGTTCCTGATCAAGTGTTCCTGCTGCAACTGCATAATAAATCTTGTTTTCCTCACATGTTTCAATCTGTAATGCACGATCATTGCTTGAAAAAGAAATGACTGCCTGATATCCCTGAGAAGCAAACTTCTCAATTGCAGATTTCTCACTTGCAGCATCCTTAAGTTCGTCTGTGTAAGTAAATGTTACACCATACTGATCCGCAATATAATTCTCATAGTAAGAACGGAATCCTAATGCTTCCTCACCACTGACATCCTGAACCAGAACACCAATCTTGACATCTCCTGTCGGCTTTTTTTCCTCCTGTCCATTTGAAACATTTGTATCATTTGTTGCATCCTTACTGTTTCCACATCCGGCCAGCATTGTCAGAGACATAGCTGCAACAAGACCAAAGCTTAACATTTTTTTCATTGTTCGTTTCATAAATTTCTTCCTCCCTGTTTTCTTTTAAAATTTATCTTTAACACACAATGTGTTAAATTCTTGTTTTATCGCGGTAAAGTCTGCGAACGATAGTTAACGCTTGCAACATATACTATAATCAGAAAAAACACTGCACTTACAATCTGCGTAATGCCATATCCCGATGTAGAATCAATGAGCAGATCCAAAATATTATTTAATACAATATAAGAGAATCCTCCAACAACTGCCGCGTAAATCTTTGATCTGGCACCACCTGAAATCGGCATTCCTCCAAATACAATTGCAACCATAATATTCATTCCAATATCCCCGGCTGTCGTTGTTGTAACAGATGGTGTATATACCAATGTCATAAATGCACCGATTCCTACTCCTACTCCCGCCAAAAGGAAGCCCAATATTGCATATGTGTTATATTTAATACCGGAAAGCTGCGCACAGATTGGGTTTCCACCTACAAATTTTTCTCTTCTTCCAAACTTTGTATAATCAAAAACAAATACACAGATCGCAACCCAGATTACCAGAACTCCAATCTTAAATGCCGAGTTATCCAGATGTTTTACAACCTCGCTTGGAATACTGATTCCACCAACCGCACCACCTTTTGTCGTAATAATCTGCGATGCAATCGCGGATAACACGGACATCATTGCTACCGTTGTAACAAACACCGGAATATGAAATATGGACGCAAGCACTGAATTGACCAGTGAGCAAACAATTCCTGCTAATAAAATCACGATAATCATCAACGCAAAATTTTCAGTTGCATTATAGGTAAGTACTCCCAGCGTGGCCGCAAAAAGCGTTGCGGCTCCCAGGCTGATATCAAATGAACCCAGTGTATAAATAAAAATTGCACCTGTTGCAACAATTGATAATACAATCCCTTCATTAAATACAATCTTAATATACATATCCAGACGATATCCTTTACTGCTTACAATTCCACAAAATACTGCAAGCAATACGACAAGTGCTACAAAAGGCAACGCACTTATCATCATTTTTTTATTTTTCGTCATTCTTTTTTTGCCTCCTAAATCATATATTCAATAATCTGTGCATCAGAAAGAGTTTCGCTTCTCTCAAATTCCGCAGAGACCTCACCATTTTTCATAATTAGAATCCGATCACTCATTCCAATCAGTTCCGGTAATTCCTCACTGATCATAAGGATTGATTTTCCCTCATTTTTCAATCTCACCATAAGCTGGTACATTGCCTGTTTTACACCGATATCCACGCCTCGTGTCGGACAGTCCAGAATAAGGATTTCACTTCCACATCCAATCCATTTTCCAAATACAACCTTCTGCTTATTTCCTCCGGAAAGCTGTGATACTGACTGATCTCTTCCCGCACATTTGATGGACAATTCTTCAATCTGATGATTCACATATTTTTTTTCTCGATTTTTCAGAATCAGAAAATTATTGATCGCAAATTCACTCATTCCTGCAATTGAAATATTATCTTCAATACTTGCATTAAGACATAACGACTCAACATCTCTGTCCTTCGATACATAACCCACACGTTTCTTCATTGCAATTGCCGGACTGTCAATGATCGTTCCGTCTTCCACCGTAACGCTTCCCTCTTCCGGCTTTAATGCTCCAAAACAAACCTTTCCAAGAGAATGCATTCCGCAATGTGCCAATCCACCGATTCCAACGATTTCTCCTTTATGCACCTGAAATGAAATCCCTTTTAACCGGTCTTCATATACCAGATTTCTTACATCCAATGCCACTTCCGGCTGTGAACTTGCCTGAAAGTCACTTCGATAATAATCACCTTGCAGCTCTCTTCCGATCATGCTCGCGCGGATTGCTCCGGCCTCAAATTCTGCTTTTTCAAATGTCCGGATAATCTTGCCATCTCGAAGAACGGTCAACGTATCACAGACTTCCATAATTTCATCCAGATCATGCGAAATAAAAATCACTGATTTATTTTCTTTACGGAAGCGATTCATAATGTCATATAAAATTTCTCTTCCGTCATGTGATAATGCTGTACTCGTCTCATCGATTACCAGAATCTGAGGTTCTTTCATCACAACTTTAGCAATCTCTACAAGCTTTCTGGTTTGAAAATCAAGCTTCTGCATAAGCATTTCGCCTGTTACATCATTGACACCGATATTTTTCATCACCCTGGTCGCATCCGCATTCATTTTCTTACGATTAATCAGGCCGAACTTATTCTTATACTTTTCAGACTCCGCAAGGAAAATATTCTCAGCTACCGTAATCCCCGGTATTGTTCCGCTCTCCTGAACAATCATTCCAATTCCCTTGTGAAGTGCATCGATCATGCTAAGCGGCTTCCAGCTCTGTCCCTGAAATGTCATCGCACCGCTGTCACATTCCTGCATTCCTGCTACAATAGAAGTAACCGTTGACTTTCCCGATCCGTTTTCTCCAATGAGTCCTCTTATTTCTCCCGGATATACAGTCAGTGATACATCATTCAAAGCCACTGTACTTCCAAATTTCTTATTCATATTTGCAACTGTTAAAATTGGTTCACTCATTTTTATCACCTCGTCTTTATGCTTATTATAGATTTTTGTTAATTTTTATGTGATTTTGTTTTTTATCTGTTTCACTCATTTTTTTAATGTGTTTTTCTTTTTTCTATACGTTTACCTTAAATTTAGTCTCGCCTCTAAAAAATAGATTAAAAATCCTATGTTTTTATTGATTTTTGTATTGCATATATGTTTTAATCAATATAGTTACCTTTTTATATGAAATGGAGGAATTTTATGTCAGAGAACTACTATCTTATTTCCGATAACGATGTACACATGCCGATCCGGTGTACGATGCAGCGATTTGATCATATCCGCCAACAGATGCATGATTATTTTGAATTGTCCATGATTGTTTCCGGAAGCTGTACATTACAATTTGATGATCATATGTACAGTCTCAGGGAAGATGATATTTTTTGCATCAATCCACTTACACTTCATGAACTACATGGTGTCAATTGTGTCATCATAACCGTTCTGTTTAATCAAACATTATTTGAACAGATTCTGCCGGTTCCATCACATCCCCGCTTCTTCTGTATTAGTCCCATGTCGGATAATCAGGAAGCAATTGCACAATTACGCTCTCTGATTGCTCACATCATCAAAACAAATGTGGACAAAAAAGATGGCTACGAACTTCGCAACTGGTCATATATCTATAATGTTATGGATATTATGTACCTTCATTTCCGTGTAAAATTATCGACTGCAAATGAAAAGAAAAACCACAAATACGCTATCCGGATAGCAGAAATATCACAATTAATCCAACAGCGCTATACAGAAAACATAACCTTAAAAGAACTTGCCGATGAAGTTCATTTGTCCGTTCCCTATCTTTCAAAATTCTTCGTTGACTATTTTGGGATGAATTTTCTAAGCTACCTGAATCAATACCGCCTTATGCATGCGATGCAGGAACTTTCCATAACAGATAAAAATATTGATGAAGTAGCGATTGACAGCGGATTTCCTAATAGTCATGCCTTTGTAACTCTTTTAAAAAAAGAATATGGAATGCTGCCAAAAGAATATCGGCGCGAGCAAAAAAAAGAAAAGCAACAGACCTCTCAACAATTAGAACAACATAATTATATTGCAGGATTAAAGAAATATTTAAACGACAATACACATACCCACGTCGTATCCCCTATATCAAAAAAACAAATTGATTTCTCTGTAAATGGAAGTTCTTACGTATTGCTACATACATGGAAAAAAATGATGACAGTCGGTCGTGCCAGTGATGTGTTAATCTGTGATATTCAGGAAATGTTGACCAGATTTCAAAATAGGATTGGATTTGAATATATTAAATTATGCGGTATATTTTCAGATGATCTGCATGTGTACAATGAGAAAGCAAACGGTACACCTGTGTACAGTTTTACATATATTGATAAAATTCTTGATTTTGTAACCAAACTTCATCTTAATCCATGGATTCAACTTTCTTACATGCCGGAAAAGCTCGCCAAATATCCAAATAAACGCTTGTTTGGTTCTAATGTCAGCCAACCCCATTCCATTGCCGCATGGTGCCGGCTTGTTTCAGAGTTTCTGCAACATATCAGCAACCGCTATGGACTTGAGGTAATTCGCTCATGGAAATTCGGTCTTTGGAACCAGCCCAACACAAACATGGATCTTTTCGGATTTTCAAACGAAAAAGACTTCTTTCAGTTTTATAAGGAAACTTTCCTTTGCGTAAAAAATTTCTGTCCGGATATTGAATTTAGTCTTCCGCCGACTTACTACATCGTATCCGAAGGCTACGAAAACTGGTATCTGAACTTTCTGGAATGGTGTAAACAAAACGACTGCATCCCTGACAGTTTAAGTTTCACTTATTATGACACCAAACTGATTTCCAATAAAAATCATTCAAAAGAATCTTTCGGTTTCATATATGCCATGAGTTTATCGGAATCACCAGACGGACTCAAAGATTTTGTCATGCAGGTTCTCAGAGAACGACGCCGGCTAAATCTTGGTAAATTGCCAATCTACTTATCCGAATGGAATAATACACCAAGCCAACAGGATCTACTGAATGATACCTGCTTCAAATCCTGTTATATTGTCAAGAACATCCTTGAAAACTATGACCGTCTGGAAAGTTTTACTTATCAGGCGCTCACAGATCTTATGGCAGACAGTTCTTTACCAAATATGTTATTTTTCGGTGGACTTGGTCTTTTTACCGTAAATGGAATTCCAAAAGCCAGTTATTATGCCTACACACTTCTTCAACAATTGGGTGATCAGTTTCTTGGGCGTGGAGACGAATATTTTATCACCCGTGAAAATGATAGTTTTCAAGTCATGCTTTACAATTACAGGCATTTTAATTACTTATATGCGAATGGAGAACGTTTTGATATGACAGAAACAGACCGCTATACCGTTTTTGCTGATTCGGAACCGGTAATGATCTCCCTGTGTTTATCTGATATTCCACAGGGAAACTATAAGATTTCTGAAACCTATGTAAATCGAACGCATGGAAGTGCTTTCGATCAATGGGTTTCTATGGGTGCATTGGAACTTACTACACCTCAGGAAATTGATTGGTTAAAAAAATCATCCGTTCCTGGATTTCATCAGAAAATTGTGTCTGTCAACTCCGATGAAATCCTCGAACTGGATGTCACATTAGAATTGTTAGAGGTACGATTAATTCAAATTACACCTCTCCACTGACTTTTTCACAACTTATCAATGGAAAGCAGATCCGAAAATGTATGGATTGGATATGTCACATATTTATGACTCGCGGCATCTCCAATCCCTGCACTTATGAATCCACCGGCATAAGCCGCATCAATTCCTGCAAGTGCATCTTCTACAACAAGACAATTTTCCGGCTTTTCCTCAACCATTTCCGCCGCTTTTATAAAAACCTCCGGATCCGGTTTTGACTTTGTAATGTTTGTTCCATCGCTGACCGCGTCAAAATATCCATCTAATCCAATTTGCTTTAAAATCTTCTTTGTATTCTTACTGCTTGATCCGATTGCAAGCTTGTAACCGCGCTGTCGCAAGGTGTCCAACGTATTTTTTACTTCATCCGAAAGATCCCTTGGAGACATCTTTTCCAATAGACGAACGTAACTTTCATTCTTTCTTGTAGCAAGCTGTTCTTTTTCTTCCTGTGTATAGCATCTTGATGCTCGCTCCAAAATGATATCAAGGCTTTCCATACGGCTTACACCCCTTAATCGTCCATTAATTTTCTCATCAAAATAGATTCCTTCTGCATCTGCCAATTCTTTCCACGCCTGATAGTGATAGTTATCTGTGAAACAAATGACCCCATCCAGGTCAAAAATAATAGCACGTATCGTATCCATAAAACACGCCTCCTTTTTCATTTGCTTCACCATAACAAAAATAAGGACAGCTTTTTAGCCTCTGATTAGACCAAAAAACTGTCCTTATTTGATATTTTTATTTTTGATGTGTTATGCGATAAGATCTCGGTGTCATACCAAATCTTTTTTTAAATTGCCTGAAAAAATAACTCTGATTCTCATATCCTACATCAAGTGAAATATCTTCGATTGACAGATCCGTTTCCTCAAGAAGTTTGACCGCAGCCTGAAATCGCCTCTGTTGCAGTAAATCCTGAAAATTTGCCCCTGTCTTTTGCTTGATCAGCTTACTTAATACGGTAACTGACTGATGTGTATCTGCTGCAATCTTTGTCAAATTTGCATTTTTACAATCACTGTTGATATATTCAAGAACCGACTGCACAATAGTCTCCTTGTAATCCATAGAAGAATTATGGCTCAAATTCTCCAAATGATTTAACAAATACAAAAAGACAAGTCCCATGGAATACTGATTGATAACATCTTCATTCATATATTCATAAAGCATGGATTCTATCATATTCTCCATCAGATTTTCAATCTGGGGATTCTCCTTTAAACGAAAAATCAGATAATGAGGAACCGGACTCTTCTGCCGGAATGCCCCTGCAATGAACTCCGCTAAAACATTTTTTTCCTGAAGCATTCCAAGCGGAATTTCAAAAAATTCCGGCAAAGCAATAAAATTGATTCCAATGTCTTCAAATTCAGCTCTGTGAATCGCATGTTCCACATACTGATTGAGCATCAGTAAATCTCCTTTATAAAGTGTTAATTCTTTTCCGTCAATTACATGTGTAATCTCCCCCTGTACCACATACATAAATTCCACATAATTATGCCGGTGCAACGGAAATTCCACAAATCTGCTGTGACGTCTTACAGTAATCAGTTTTCCCCTTCTGAGCAGTTTTTGACGATCAATCTCCTGTATGGACGCTTCGCTGTATAACTGTTCCTCAATCGCGGCCTGTCCTGCCTTATATTTACTTTCCTCTTCTGATATCTGCATAAGTTCATCAAGAAGTTGTTGTCTCATTCCTTCTTCTCCATTAAATACCCGGTCAAAGTCTGCATCACCAGATTTTGACTTAAAAGGGGGCATGATTCAAAGAATCATACCCCACTATTTACATGCCATTACCAATAAACAGCTTACTATTGATTTCTCAATGTCCTTCCCACAGAAACCGTATAATTAGATACAACCGTTGTCTTATCGGAAAGTGTTGTGGTTGCCTGTACAACAACGGAATTGATATTGACAGACATTCCTGAAGTAACGGAATAACTTGCGCCCGGTACACTCGATCCGGTGACGGTACAGTCTGCAATCACTCCGCCATCCATTCCCTGAATGCTCAGGCAGTTCTTTGCCAGATCCAGTGCCGTCTTACAGTTTACGGTAGATACGGTGCGATCTACACTGATCACTGGATTTGCCTGACTGTCGGTAACTTCCAGATATCCCGTAGTTGTAGCCAGTGATGTGCTCTGTCCATCACTTGGATAGAACTTCAGTTCCAGCAGATAAGTACCTGTCTGTGCCTTTGTCACAACATTTCCATTCAGTGAAACCGCAGAAATCGGAATTTCTGATCCACTGCCAATTGCTGCAGGTTCTGTTGAAGATCCACCCTTTGACAGATCACTTTCATAATATTGTCCGCCCTTACTGATCCTTACAGATGCAATATTCACATACTGATAAAATACGCCTCCGCGATACTCTGCCAGACGCAATGTTGTCACTTTTGATGCAAGCAGATCCGATGCAGATGCTCCGGAAGTAATTGCCAGATCAATGACCGGTTTGCTGATATCAACCTTATAGGAAGATGCTCCATTATAAGGAGGAGTCTGTACAACAACGGTAACATTAACGGATGCCTTATGTCCGTTCATTGTCAGGGTCAGGGTATAATTGTAAACACCTGCTGCCCTTCCGGATGCGTCAAATACCATACGGTCGGTTGCCGGATCATAGGTAGCCATAGATACTTTATTGGTACTGTTTTCTACGATCTGGTATGTCTCGTTTTCAAGTTTCATACTCTGACCATACTGATCCCGTCCATCGATATTGACGTATTCCTTATAGCCTGCCGCATAAGCGTTTGACATGGTAATCTGCGTATTATCTGCAGTCAGTGTTGCAAGGTATGCCGGTTCCGCCACCGTAATCTCGTATACATAAGTGTATTCCTGCTTTGCATAGGTTGCGGTAACGATAATATTTGCGGTACCTGTCTTGATTGCTGTTGCATAAGCAACATTGTTCTTTCCTGGATTTACAAGCAATGTGTCCGGATCGGAAGACTCAAACTTGATGCTGTCATACTTCATCTCGGTATTGTCTGTATCCAATGCCCGGAAATGTACATAATAATTGCTGCCGGATGCTACATTATGATTGTCCTTGTAACTGGATGCACTGTAATTTGGCACTGCTTCCGAAGAGGTAAGTGTAAGGTTTGTGTTGTTTGACACACTGGCTGCCTTACATACAAAGGTTCCGCTTCCGGTCAGTACCAGATTCGGATCGCTTGCACATTTATAAGTCAGTGTAACCGTTCCGGTATCCCCAACTCTGGTCATATAAATCTTATTATCCTTTGTACGGTAACCATTTGTAATCCGTTCCGTATAAGTAATATCTCCCGGATATGCTGTCTTGACATCAATTCCGTTTGCATCAAGAATCTCGTATTCGATTGGTGTCTCTTTTCCGACGGTCACTTCTGTTGTCACAACTCTAAGGCTGACCGGTCTTCCCACGGATGCGGTAAAGTCATATGTTGACTGTCCATCGGTAACCGTATAGGTTGCACCGTCTTTCAGCTGATTATAGGTTGTAAGAAATACCTGTGTTCCGTCATCGGAAAATACAGCCGACTTGATTTCCATCTTTGCACCTGCCTGGGTCCGGATAGAAAAATCTCCTGTTTTCACAAGATTTTTGGCATTTCCGGAATATACAGCCGCTACCTTGTTTGCTGCCATCTGTGCAATTCCGGTCATGGAAGTTGCGACAGTAATAACCTTGCTGTCGGAAACCACTTTATTTCCCGCTTTGGCCTGCACGGTGATGGTATAAGTACCTTCTTTTGCCGGAGTAAATGCACCGGTCTTTGTAATCATGGACGAAACATCATTTCCGTTTCCATCCACAGCGGTCCAGACATTGGTGCTGATGGCATTTGCCGGAGTGATACGGAACTGGAACTGATAGGTCTGTCCCACCTGATATTTCAAGACTCCGTTATCTACAATGGAAATTGTTTTCGGCAGTATTTTAATCTTGGCAGACTTTGTCTTGATCGTGCTCACGCACTTCTTCCCTTTGTAAACTTTTGCAGTTACAATTACGGTTTTATTCTTTGCGGCTGCCTTTCCCCGGGTGCGGATTGTCAGACTGTTTGCAGATGTCTTTCCGCTCACGGATGTCGTTGTTTTCTTCAGCTTTGCATAACTTTTTCCGGTGCCGGAAAGGCTCCATTTTACCCTCTGACCTTTGGTAAGATTGGTTACGGTATATGTATACACACCCTTACCGGTGCTGTTTTCATAAAGAACCGTATAATTCTTTACAAATTTCGGTTTTGCTGCCGCATCTGCCTGTACTGGAAATACAGAAATAATCATTGCCAGCGCACACAATACAGCAATCAGTTTTTTGCTTTGCAAACGCATAATCTCTCCTCCTTATCTGGTTCATTCGCTACTTAAGAACAACGTCCTTTTGTCTTATATTAGCACACCCTCTGTGCTTTCGCAATTGTTCAGACAGAGGGTGTTTCTTAAGATTTTTTTAATCCAGGGCGATCGCTTCTTCTTCCCGTCTCCGGAGAATATCATATTCATCCGGTTCCATCCCCAGATCCACATAAAAGATCTGCTGCGGATGCGGACAGGATTCCATCGGCTCTCCCTTTTCATCCATCAGTCCCCGCACCGTAACGGTCACATTGCGTCCGTCCGGTTTCATCACTTCGATCTGTTCTCCGACAGAAAATTTATTCTTTTGTTCCACCCGGTACATTCCCTTTTCATTTTTCGGACCGACAATTCCCAGATAGGTATATCCCTTTTCATACGTGTTGTTATCGTAAATCTGTGTCTCCTCCGAAGGTTTTCCGTAGAAAAATCCCGTGGTAAACTGGCGGTATGTGCAGCTTTTGATCTGTTCGAGATACCATGGCATATTTTCCTGATATTTCTCCGGAGATTCCAGATAATCGTCAATCGCCTTACGGTAAGTACGCGCCACCGTTGCCACATAAAGTGCGGTCTTCATACGTCCCTCAATCTTAAAACTGTCAATTCCTGCTTCCAGAAGATCCGGAATATGCTCAATCATACACAGATCTTTGGAATTGAAAATATAGGTTCCGCGCTCATTCTCATATACCGGAAAATACTCACCCGGACGCTTCTCTTCAACCACAGAATATTTCCACCGGCACGGATGTGTACATGCCCCGCGGTTGGCATCCCTTCCTGTAAAATAATTGGACAGCAGACATCTTCCAGAATAGGAAATACACATAGCGCCATGTACAAATGTCTCTATCTCCAGATCATCGGAAATGTGTTCCCGGATCTGCCGGATCTCCCGCAGGGAAAGTTCTCTTGCCGTTACCACACGGGTAGCACCGAGTTTCTCCCAGAACTGAAATGTTCCGTAATTGGTGTTGTTTGCCTGTGTACTGATATGGCGGTCAATATCCGGGCATACTTCTCCGGCGATCGTAAAGATTGCCGGATCTGCAATGATCAGAGCATCCGGCCGGTCCGGCTTCATGTTCTGCAGTTCCGTAAGATATTCCCGCGCACCGTCAAGATCATAATTATGTGCCAGAATATTTGTCGTCACATAAACTTTAACTCCCCGTGCATGTGCAAATGCAATTCCCTCTGCCATCTCTTCCATGGTAAAGTTTTTTGCCTTGGCTCTGAGTCCGAATGCCTCTCCCCCGATGTAGACCGCATCGGCTCCATAAATAACTGCAATTTTTAATACTTCCAGACTGCTTGCCGGAACAAGCAACTCATTCTTTCTCATCGTTTTCTACCTCTACTTTTGTACTGACTGTAATTCCATCTCCCACCGGCAGCACCGCTGTTACCAGATCTTTCCGGTGCGTTAACTCATACAAATATTCCCGCATCCGTTTGTAAATCGTCCGGTTTCTGCGGATCACCGCATAATGGGACTCAATAATGTCCCCATCCTGCAGCACATTATCCGAGACAAGTGTCCCTCCGGTTTTCAGCAGACGCAGAATATCCGGCATAAAATGAATATACTGTCCTTTTGCGGCATCCATAAAGATCAGATCAAACGGCTCGGTGAGTGTCGGAAGGATTTCCGCTGCATCCCCTTCAAGCAGTGTAATGTGCTCTTCTTTCCCTGCTCTTTTAAAATTTTCCCGGGCAATCGGGATTCGCTTTTCATAATTTTCAATCGTGACAATCTCACACGGTACCGGATCATATTCTGCCATCAGAATGGAAGAAAACCCTACCGCAGTACCGACTTCCAGAATTCTTTTTGGTTTTGTCATCGCCAGCAAAAGCTTCAAAAAGCTCTGCATCTCCTTCCGAATAATCGGAACATAGGAATCCAGAGCTTCTCGTTCGACAGCATCCAAAATTCTGGTATTTCCCGTATCCAGGGAATTGATATATGTTACCAGTCGTTCATCTACTATCATATTTATTTCTATTGTGCCTCCGTGCTTTCCACATCCTGCGTATCCGGTACCATCTGCTTTTCTGCAAAGAAACGATACCCATAATTATAACAGGTCCTGCATAAATGAACGGTTCCATATAAAATCAGCAGGATCAGCATAATAACAAACGCAATTTTAATGAAAGTGAACAAAGCTTTATTCATAATACCCCTATACTTCCATGATAATCGGCATGATCATCGGACGTCTCTTGGTCTCTTTCCAGACGAAATCACCCAGAGCATCTTTTACTTCATTTTTGATCTTGCCCCAATCTGTAATGTTGTGATCCATACAATAATCCATGGTCTTATCGAGAACGGTTTTTGCTTCATCCATCAGACTCTCGGAATTACGTACATAGACGAAACCTCTCGATACGATATCCGGTCCTGCAAGTACCTGTCCGGTTCCGTTTTCGAGTGTCATGACGACAATAATAATTCCGTCTTCTGCCAGACGCTGACGATCCCGAAGAACGATATTTCCGACATCTCCGACACCAAGTCCGTCTACCATTACATTGCCAACCGGCACATGTCCGGTCACTTCTGCACCATTCTCATCGATCTCAAGCACATCTCCGGAAGAAAGGATTTTGATATGATCACTGTCATATCCAAGCTCTTCCGCAATCTTCGCCTGTGCAATCAGATGCTTGTATTCTCCATGCACCGGAATCGCGTACAGCGGATTTACCAGAGAATAAATCAGCTTGATATCTTCCTTGCACGCATGTCCGCTGACATGTACATCTTCGAAAATCACATCTGCACCCTTGCGCATCAGTTCATTGATCACACCGGTAACCGATTTCTCATTTCCCGGAATCGGATGGGAACTGAATACAATGGTATCATTTGGCTTAATGGTAACTTTACGGTGCATGCCGGATGCCATGCGGGACAATGCGGCCATGGACTCTCCCTGGCTTCCTGTGGTGATGAGCACCGTGTCCTCTTCCTTATAATTCTTTAACTGCTCGATATCGATGAGCGTGCCGTCGGGGATGTTGATGTATCCCAGCTCCTGGGCCGTCCCGATGACGTTCACCATGCTGCGGCCCTCGATGACCACCTTTCTTCCGTACTTGCAGGCTGAGTTGATAACCTGCTGCACCCGGTCCACGTTGGAAGCGAAGGTCGCCACGATGATCCGGTTCTGGGTGTGCTCTGCAAAGATCGCGTCAAAGGTCTTTCCCACAGTCCGCTCGGACATGGTGAAGCCCTTTCTGATGGCGTTGGTGGAATCGCACATAAGGGCTAAAACGCCCTTTTTCCCCAGCTCCGCCAGCCTCTGGAGATCTGTCACGTCTCCAAATACAGGTGTATAGTCGATCTTAAAGTCTCCGGTATTTAAAAGGATGCCTGCCGGCGTAAATACTGCCAGGGCTGCGGCGTCCTCGATGCTGTGGTTCATCTTGATAAATTCCACACGGAAGCAGCCCAGGTTCACGGACTGGCCGTGCTTTACCACCTTGCGCTTCACGTTTTTCAGCATATTGTGTTCTTTTAATTTATGGTCAATGAGCCCGATGGTCAATTTTGTCCCGTAGACCGGAGCGTTGACCATTTTAAGCACATAGGGGATGGCTCCGATATGGTCCTCGTGTCCATGGGTGATCACAAAGCCCTTTACTTTGTCAATATTGTCCGTCAGATACGTCACGTCCGGGATCACCAGGTCAATGCCCAGCATATCATCGCTGGGGAAGGCCAGGCCGCAGTCCATGACGATGATGCTGTCCTCATATTCGATGGCAGTCATGTTCATTCCGATCTGCTCCAGACCTCCCAGGGGGATGATCTTTACTTTGCAGTTCTTATTGTCTTTGTTTGCGTTCTTCAAGTTTTAACCTCCATTGCGTTCTGCGCTTTTCTTCTGCACGCGCTGCAAAGGCCATACAGCTTTACCTCATGGTCCGTAACCTCAAAGCCCAGACTCTCGAACACCTGCTTTTCCAAAGTGTCCAGAAGATCCGTCTCCAGGGAATACACCTTCCCGCACTGGGTACAGATGGCATGGTGATGGCGGTGGCCCGATCCCGTCTCTTCTCCGTTCAGCTCATACCGGGCGAAACCGTCGTCAAAGGTGACCTTTTCGATCACATGCAGTTCCAGAAGGACCTGTACGGTCCTGTATATGGTTGCAAGCCCGATCTCCGGGCTTTCCTCTTTTGCCAGGTCATAGATCTCCTCCACCGTCAGGTGCTCGTCCCCGTGGGCACTCAGGATATTTAAGACCATGAGCCGCTGGCTGGTAACCTTAAGCCCCTTTTCCCGCAAAAGATCCTTTACCTTTTCTTCGTTCATGAAATAACTTCCTATTCCTTTGTCTCAATGTCCACGTCGTCCAGAAGCTCCTCAAAGATCTTCATAAGGCCCTCTAACTCCGCTTCATCCTCCACAAATTCATAAAGAGCGTCGGCCTCTCCCTCCCTGGACATATCCTTTAAGATATAGCAGTCGGCCTCTTCCTCCTCATCCTCGGCGTCCGTCACCAGCAGATAATCTGATCCGTTTAATTTTGTCTCTTCCAGCACGTAAAATTCCAGGGTCTGCTCGTCGTCCACCAGCGTGATCTTTCTTTCTTCCATTTTTTCTCTCCTATTTCGTAACGGTCCGGCCATGGTGATCCAGATACCCCTGGAGGATCAAACAGGCAGCCACCTTGTCGATGACGGCTTTCCTGTTCTCTCTCCGTACCCCGGATTCCATCAAGACCTTTTCTGCAGCAACTGTCGTAAGGCGCTCATCCCAGAGCGTCACCAGAAGCCCGGTCCGGCGCTCCAGCATCTCTTTAAATTCCTTTGTTTTCTCCACCCGGTCTCCCTCGGTATTGTTCATATTTTTCGGGAGTCCCAGCACGATCTCCTCCACGCCGTATTCCTTTATGATCTCCTCGATCCTGGCGCAGGTCTTTCTCAGCTTATTCTCATCTTTCCGTTCGATGGTCTCCAGTCCCTGGGCCGTTAAAAGCAGCTCATCGCTTACGGCCACCCCCACGGTCCTGGATCCGAAATCAAGTCCAAGTATCCTCATTTTCTCCACGACAAAATCAGCTGGCCCCATATCCCCCAACTGTTCTGCCGCTTTCCCCCTATGGTTCTTTTCTGGCTTCCGCCATTTTGTCTATTTCAGTCTCGTATTGATGTAATTTTCCATCAATTCCTCTAAGATCTCGTCC
>ERZ832317.1145-NODE-1145-length-34703-cov-15.492756_pt1 | contig 34703 bp, 35 predicted proteins | sample MGYA00519695_ERZ832317 | MGnify/ENA primary metagenome ERZ832317 (study PRJEB31850, sample SAMEA3708726) | human gut metagenome | biome: human gut; feature: human-associated habitat; material: faeces | place: China | collected 2014 ...
TTGCCCGAACGAGAAAAGAATAAACAATGAACTCGTTGGGCGATAACCGTTCATCGAAAATCCTATTCGGCAAAAGAAAAAATTGACCGCTGCAATTTTTACGCATACGAAAACCTCCTTTAAAATTATTCGAGAGAATATTTTTATAAAGTGAAAACCAAAAGAAAAACACCATTCAAAAACTCCCTCTACTATACGGAGAAAAAATTCCATTTTGTTCGGGTGTTTTTCAAAATTCTTTACACCTTGTTTACATTTGTTTTCACCAAAAAAAATACCCCTCTATAATACAGAGAAAATTTCAAGTTTTGTTGATGTGTTTTCAGAAAAAATTTGTAAATCTTTTTGGCAAGATAAAAAGCGGACATCGTTTGAGTTATCATATAAGCAGAAATAAAAAATATGAAATTGCGGACCAAGTTTGGTGTGTGTTTGCGATTATGTAGATGAAAGCGGAGAAGTTCTGTTTTTTTATCTATAATTTATTTTTTCGGAGGTTTATTATGAGAATCAAAAATCCAGATGCAAAAAAAGAAAATTTTATCGTTGCTGTTTCGTCGGTTGTGCTGGTGGTGTTGCTATTCATCATATTCGGCTTGAACGGAATTGAAAATTTCTTTTCACAACCAATTGTGTGGAAAGAGGCTGATTACATAACGATTAAAGCAGTGAATTTTGTACCCGACAGTTACAAAGAAAATTGCGGCAAGTTGAATTTTTTTATCGAGAATGAGTCAAGCAACAGCATAAGTTCTTATGATTTTTTGGCTGATATATATGGTGAAGAATTCAAAATCAGCAGCTATAAAAATCTTGAGCCATATTCTATAGCAGATGTAATCGTTGATATAGCAAGCAATGAGGTTACTTACAAACCTTTGGGCAGTAATGTGGTAAGTAAAGCGAATTTTGAAAAAATCAAAAAAATTAAAGGTGAAAATGTAAAATTCAAAACAGTTGATATTATGAGCACTGATGGCAAGTATTTGATTAACAATAACGGTACTCAAAGAATCATTGCCGTATTTGCGCCGTCATTTGTTTTAGGTCTTGTCGGTTTTCTTGAAATTATAAAAACAAAATGGTTGCGTATGTTTTTCAAATTCTGCGGTATGCCGGTTGTTGCCGTTTTTTCAATATTTATGATTTGCGGTTACCTTGCTAATTCCGGACTTGCACCTAAAACTACAAGTAACACTAATGCCAATGTTGCAAAGCAAAGATACAGTGCGGCGGCAAACAGAAAGCGTGGTGCTGTCGCTCGAGGTGACAAGAATGCCGAGGCACTTGCGCAAAGAGAAATGGATAAGGCTATGGCAGATATGATGAGGGAAAACGGAAAAGTATCCGCCGCAAGCGCACAAAAATTCAAAAATGCCGCCTCAAATTATGCCGGTGCGAGAATGAGCGGTACAAAGGATGCCTTAGCTTCTGCAACTCATAACAGAGAAGTTGCTTTTGCGGATATGATTTCGCCTAACACTGACGCAAACAGAAAATTCAAGGAAGCATCAAATGCAAAGCGTGGCGCACATTCTAAAGATTTAGAGGCTTCTGCCCAAAAGAAAATGGATGATGCCTTAGCCGATATGCTCAGCGGTAAGGATTGATGAATGTTGTAATTGATTATTTGGTTTGTTATAATTAGGTGGGTGATAAAAATGTTTAAAGGCGTATATGAAGGCGAAAATGCAAAATATCAAAATAAAAGAATACTTATATTAGGCGAATCACACTATGACAAAGACGGATATGATGATTTTACTACTAAATCTGTAATTGAAAATTATCACTTAAATCCAAATGAAAAGAAATACAACTTTTTTCATAAGATAGCTCAATGCTTTTCAGTAAATACAAATGATATTGATAAAGAATTTGAGTGCTTTTGGAACAATGTATATTTTGCGAACTATGTTGACGAATTATGTGGTATAGGTGATTCAAAAGCTAAAAGTCTGATTGAAAACAACAAAAAAGAATACAATAATGAATTGTTTGAATTTATAAATAAAAATGAAATTGATATAGTATTTGTTTTGGTAGAACAGTTTATAATAATCTGCCGAGCTATTCCAAAAATAAAACAACTGCTGAAAAACAACCTAATTTAGATAACGGCGATTTGTCTGTCGGCAATAGAAGAGACTTTGTTAATTATTGCATTTATCTAAAAGACGAACCACATGAAAATACAGATATAAAATTAAACAAAGATGTTCACGTTTATGGGCTTCGTCATCCTTCTGCGAGATGTGGTTTTAATGCCGAAAATTACAAACCATATTTGAAAAATCTAATATAACATTAACACCACAGTGAGAAATCATTGTGGTGTTTTGTTATGCCCGAAATTCGGCACATAGCGTTTTATATAATCACATCAAGAAAGGGTGATGATATGAAGCAAGGCGTGTTTTGGTTAATTGATAATAATCTGCTTGCAATTCAGTTTGATAAAAGTAAATATCCTGATGGCATTGCAAAATCGGGTGATACATATAATCACGAAAAATTGTGGAAATATGTTAAGCCCCAAAATTGCAATAAGCCGTATAATTACTACCCTCGTGGCAGGGTTGTCAAAGGAATTAAAAGCAAAGCGATTATTTATATGAATCCAAATATATCAAACGAGTTTATTTCAAGCATAAAAGAAATGTTTGAAATTAAGGAAGAACCGATTATTAAGTTAGATTACAGCAAGCATTATAAATGCTTTTTAGATTAGGAGGCAAATATGGACATTTTACAATTTATAAATTCAAATGCTATAAGAAATCATTTGAAAAAAATCAATTATCAATTCTATACTTTGGAGGCTGCATGGCTTATTTATCATTCATATAACCATTCTGTTTATGAAAAATTCAATGCCTACGAACAGCTTATGCAAGAATATCCGGATTGCAGAGTTGAAGAAAGATTGCACACTCCGGCGCAGGATAGCCTGTTTAAGTATCTGAAAAATTATATCAATGAGTACAAAAAAGCTATTTATGAATTTGAAGCACCGGTTTCAGTCTATTCTATTGAGGTAAAGCATTTTGATCGTGAAACAGATTATGCTGTTAAGACAATGTTTACTAATTTGGATGCTGTTAGAAAGCAATGCAAAATTGAAAATGACGACGAAAATCCCGGCGATATAAAGAATTTTGTAATAAGCAAGTATATACCTGAAAGTGAAAAAAGCGGGTTGTGTGTTCCGCAACAAATGGTTTTGAAAGGAGATGACTTAATACCAATTTACTTTGATTTCCAAAATGATATTGGATACAACTTACTCGGAGATCTTTGGTTTGATTTCCCTACACCGTTTAAAAAAGGAGATATTGTTTGGAATAAACATTATAAATTTACCCCTGTTGTTTTTTTGTTTAATAGCTATGAAGATCTAAGTAAAGAAGGTCATAAATGCTTAAGAGAAACCGGTGACGAGACGGATATGACTTATGAATACTACTGTATGATTGACAGTAACACAATATTTAGAGATATAGATTACAACTATATGGATTTGGAATATTATCCTTATGAATTAACCGATAAACACAAGGCCTTACTACTAATCAGTCGGTTTTTGAAAGGTGATATTGATATCGGCTCATGTTACAATGCTTTTCATAGCTTATCTTTAAGAGATTGCGCAGAAAAATCAATGCCGAGAGGATACACAGATGAAATTATGAAAGAGTTGGGGATAAAAAATGAATAATACATACAAAAAATACATTGACGAATTTATGCCGTCTGATGAAATGCGAATTTACCTAAAAAAGCAGGAACTTACGCCGTATCAATTAGCGTCTTTAATATTTAATTCTCCGTATTCTATTGACCAAAAGAAAAATGCTTTTTATTCACTGCTTAGCGAAACTGACAATAGTGAACTAAAAGCACTTTGCTCAAATTGTATTGAGAATATTGAAAAAGCTTATGAACTGCTGAATACAGGCGGAGTTTTCAAAGTTACAAGCACTTTTGTTAACGGTGTTGTACCCAAACTAAATGATGAGGGACTGTTTGCAAAATATGACGATGTGAAAGAATTTATAGAATTTGATATAAAAGACTGCGAATATGAGGACTACGATTATTACAGCTATTATATTGAAAAATGGATAGAAAACAAAAACGGCAAACTTGAAAATGTCATTACTTATTATGTAATCAAAAATGAAATTTGTTATTTTAAGTATTCGCCTTTAGGTGATTACTTAAAGAAATTTTTACACGACTTTGAGCCCAAAATTCGTAATTTTGAACTTAATGTTCCTACTCCGTTCAAGGTTGGTGATGTTGTTGAGTTTGACGGATATCCTTTTGCACAAAAAAGATTCTCTCTTATTTTAAGCACAGGCGATAATCAAGATTGTTGCAGTCTTTGGAATCTTTATTGGGCAGGTCCGAGAACATGGAAAACAGGCGCAGTTAAGCACGGACGGGTCGGCTATGTATTACGAAATGATTTTATCGTTCCGCCGCTTTATAATGCAAAGAGATATGACGGAGTGTTACCGTCAACATTTAAGATTTTTCATGAAATAAAACAGGCCTTCGGCGATGATGAACAAAAATATTATGAATTAGATTCATTTGTTTCTGCAAGAGGAATAACCGAAGACGAAATACAAAATTTTATAAATTCAGAGGTGGTGAAAAAACAAATATAAACAATAATAAAAACGATATTATAAAAAAATAAGGAGATTAAAAATGAAAAAGATTTTATCAATAGTTATCGGAATAATTTTAGTTGCAACAGTATTTGCAGCTTGTTCAAAGGCACCGGTAAATGAAGATTCGAATTTAGAGGCGGACAATTCTGTAACAATTCAGGATGAAGTGTCGAGTGAAACTGATTTTGAATACCCGACTGAGCAACCGTCTCAAAATTCCAAACCACGAACATATAAAAAGAATGTGATTATGTCGTTCAATGCTGTTCAGGGTTGCGTTATTTATGACCAAAGTTACGATTCAAACGGTTACCTTGAAAGCTGTCAGTTTCATAAAAAGTGCGAAGCGTGCGGCTATGTAAGCAACAGTAACGGCCAAGCCCATGGCAATCTCTCGACTTCATATCATTGTACACAGTGTGGAAATAATCAAGCTGTTGAAATTGTGGCGAATTTTGAATGTGTTGAAGTGCCGTATGATAATTAAGATATTCAGTCGACAGCAGGCGGTTAAGCAAAGTTATACGGATTTTGACGGCAGTAAAATCATCATATCAATCAGCGACCCGTTTGAGAAAAAAGCAAAGTTCAATAGGAATAATATTTCTATCAAAAGTGTGCTTTATTTGTCGTTTTATGATATTGACGAAAAAACAAAAAGCATCTTCGCCGGCTACGATTCTATGTCGCCGATTGATGCTGTTTTGATTAGAGATTTTGTTTTGAAATGGGAAAATTTCGTTGATGAAATGTGGGTGCAATGTGAAATGGGCATATCCCGTTCTGCCGGCATTGCCGCCGCAATATCGGAACACTTTGAACTTGATTCAACCGATATTCTGAACAATAAGAAATATATCCCTAATATGCTGTGCTACAATTTAACAAAAGATGCGTTTAGCAAAACGGAGGTGCAAATATGAATGATACAAAAAATGAGCCTGTAATCGAATTTGCAAAAAATTTTATTGATGATTGCAACAATTTTGAAATTAAAAATTTGGATTCTGCCAAGTCGGAACAAAACAATTCGCCCGATATAAGCCTTTTTTCCGACTTTGTTAAAGAATACTTAAATCCGTTTGAAGAAGAACAAAATCAAAATCAAAATCTTATAAAAACGGGCAACAAGGATTTAGATGAACTTTGTATATTTGAAAAAGGTATGTTTAAGTTGTTCTGTACCGATGAGTTTAATGTGCCTCTTACAAGAATGGTAAACAGTTTTGTTATCGAAGCTGTCGCCGGTGGCAAACGAGTTTTGATTATATCACCCTATCATAATGTAGTTGTTCGTAATTTCTTAAAAGCAATTGTACGAAAGGATTACAAAAACAACAATTCTTGGTTTGATGATAAAAAACTCTATTTTTATGAGTGTATGCTTGATGATAATATAACTGATTTGACGGAAAAACTGAGAGCAAAAATTATTGACTTAAATATTGATATTATATATATTCCATACCTTGAAGATTTACTTCAAAATTATTGTGAAGATTTGCAAATCAAAGCATTGAAAAATTTATGCTTTTTTGCTTTTGATACAAGTATTTGCATTGTTTCAACATTATCGTCATTTGATTATTACGGATTGAAAAATGATGACGCTTTGTTTTATCCGCAGGATAAATTAGACATTGCAATATTAAAGAAAAATCTACCGGCGGAGGCAATGTATATCACTTCGTTTGCTAATAATATAGCAAGTTTTGATGACTGGTCCGTATGGGATAATATTAATGATACCCCGTCAAAAGTTTCAGTGCAAAGCTTTGATGATTTTTATACTTTTGATTCAATAAGTATAAAGCCAAGATTAGTATAATGCATAAATATATTTTATATTTATATGCGGTCACAGAAAAAAGTGTGCTATAATACAATTGAAATAAGGAAACGGCACAAAATGAGGAGAAAAACTTGAAAGAAAAAATAACTTATTCATCAGATTTGAAATGCTTTTTTGATTTGTGCAATCGTGCTGATTTAAACGATTCGGTTGCTCAATTTGATTTGGCAAAACTCTATTTACATATTAATCGAGAAAATACAAATAAAAAAGCATTTCAATTATTAAAAAAACTTGCAAATCAAAGTTATAATGCCGTTCAAACAAATGCACAGTATATGCTGGCTCGGTGTTATGAAAAAGGGTGTGGCATTACAAAAAACTATAAGCAGTCTGCAAAATGGTATAGGCAAGCCTACATCAATGCCAACAATGATATCTATAAAGCCTTTGAAAATGAAATTGGTGATATAATAGACGAGGCATTGAACGAGCCTGAAAGTGAAAAAATTACACCTGAATTTATTGAATGTGTAACTGAAAATGCCGAAAACGGAGATTCGGCATCGCAGGAATATTTAGCAAATCTTTATTGGCGTGGTGATGAAAACATTAAGGCAAATGATAAGAAATTCGTCTACTGGGCTGAAAAAGCTGCACGGCAAGGTGATTATCTTTCCGCTTTTCATCTCGGCAGATATTATGAAACAAAGAGGCGATATAAAAATGCGGCAAATTGGTACAAAATAGCCGCCGAGTTAAATATTATGCGGCGCAATAAGATAAACGCCCGAAATTCATCGGGAAATTATATTAAATGAATAAAGGAGATTATTATGGATTTGAAAAATGTGTCAACAAAAGCACTTGTTGAAGAATTGGCAAGCAGAGAGGCTGTTGAAAAGACAGTGATTGAGCCTTATGAGGAATATTCAATTACCGTCGGCGAAGAGAAAATCAACGATGCCGGACCGGTTGTAATATTAAGAATTTGGGATTGAATTAAAAGGAGATTCATTATGAAAGAATTAGAAAAATTGGTTGAGAAACTTGAGGACAAAAACAACAAAGAAGAAGAACGAGTAAAAATTTTACAAGATATCGGTAAAGTACTTATAACAGAATATGAGATTATAGTTGATGGAATAAAAATAGAGCCATTATGGGTTGAAGCATATTATTATAGTCAAAATAAATTTGCTGATTGCAATACGCACTTGGATGATAAGCAAAAAAACAGATTTGGACAACTATATTTTCATAATAAAGGTTATGGCGGATTTGACATATGCCTTTCAAATTCCGATGAATTTTACCTATCATTTCTGTTGAAAGCAACGCTTATTAACGGAAAGTTTAGTACACAAACAGGTATTTATGATTTTTTGACTGCTAACGATAAAAGCGAATCCGAATTAGAAAATAAAAAAGACATATTGGTAAAAAAGAATTCGCCTGAAAGCTATGAAATTAAATATGCAGAACGTGTCGGAATAACTAAACCATGCTATAAAACAAAAGCATTAGCAATGTTCTCGTTTGATGCTTTAGGAAACGATAAATATAATTTCACATTTGCACACAAAGTTTTAATACCTTTAGTAAAAGAAGAAATGCAAAATTATAAAAACATCTCTACTCAAAATCTTACGGAAAGCGATTATAAAAAAAGATGTAAAAAGGTATTCGGATGGATACCGGATGCTATAAATGATATTTTGAAAGATCTAAACTAATGCTCTATTTCTCATCTAAACTAAACACACAAAAATACAAGTCTGCGGCGAACATTCTGTCCGCCGCACTTGATTTATTTAATATAAAATATAAATTATTAAATAATACAAATGATATTTGGGCAAGGGATTATATGCCAATTAAAACAAAAAGCGGTAAGTATATATCATTTCGGTACGAGCCGAGTTATCTTGCAAACAATCCGCAATTAAGGACTGATTTCAAAACCGATATTGCACCTAGCTTTAAGGTCGATAACCTTGTTTATACAGATATAAATTTAGACGGTGGGAATGTGGTCTTTTCTCCGTCCAAAGAAAAAGTTATCATAAGCGACAGAGTTTTTTCGGAAAATCCCGAATATGACAAGAATACTCTTTTATTAGAACTTGAAAAATTGCTCGAAGCAAGCGTACTTATAATTCCCTCACTCAAAAGCGATATGACAGGACATGCCGACGGTATGGTGCGTTTTGTTGATGAAAATACGGTTGTAACAAATGCTCCGCTGTCGCCGTATGGATTTGAAACGAAAGTTAAAAAGTCTTTGCAAAATTACGGATTTAATGTTATTGATTTTCCGTATTTTTACTCAAAGGGTGACAGTGCCGTCGGTTGTTATCTTAATTATTTAGAAACTGAGAAATCCATATTCCTGCCGGTGTTCGGCGTTGACACGGATAACGAGGCAATAGAACTGGCAAAAAACATTTTTGATAAAACAATAATTCCGGTTAATATAAATGAAATTGCCGAATACGGCGGTTCACTTAACTGTATCAGTTGGGAAGATTAAATATTATGTCCGAAAAAAGTCGCATAGTCTATTGCATAATGTGAGCATAAGATATAAAATAAATTTGAGGTGAACATTATGTTAGGTGCAAGACCAAAGAAAATGATGAATATGTATATTTACGATATACTCAGGCGAAACACCGATGCCGAGCATCCTATGACGCAAAGGGAAATACAAAAGCGACTTGAGAGCGATTATGATATGACTGTTGACAGAAAGGCGGTCAAGGCTAATCTTGAGGATTTAATCAATGACGGCTCGTATAATATTGAATTCGCAACGAAAATCCGATTGACACCGAACCGCTTGACGGGTGAGATTGAGAAAAACGAGGTGCTTACAGGTTTTTATTACGATAATATATTTACCGATTCAGAGCTTCGTTTGCTTATGGATTCGGTTTTGTTTTCAAGGAGTATTCCGACTAATAATAAAAAGGAAATGCTTGGCAAATTAAAGGATTTGTCAAATAAATATTTCAAGTTCAGCACTGCCAATATTCAGTCATATGAAAGCGTTGACAGAGAGATGAACAGGGAATTGTTTTATACCATTGAGGTGCTTGACGAGGCGATTTCAAAGGGATTGCAGGTTAAGTTTTTCTATAATGAATATGGCACCGACAAGAAACTTCATCATAGGAAAAATGAGGACGGCGATGTCAGAGAATACATAATTAACCCGTACACTATGGTTGCAAATGGAGGTAAATATTATCTTATTTGTAATTACGACAAGTACGATAATCTTTCTCATTATCGTATTGACAGAATCAGCAATATTGAGATTTTGGAAACGCCGAGAAAACCGAAAAATCAGGTTGAGGGGCTTGTCGGTCTTGATGTTGCAAAGTATATGCAGGAGCATATTTTTATGTTCGGCGGCAAGTCAATCAGGGCAAAGTTTGAAATGCCAAGCTACTTGATTTCCGATGTTCTTGATGCATTCAGGGCTAATGTTGATTTTAAGGATTTAGGCGACGAAATGGTGCTTGCAAGCGTTAAGGTCAACGAAAACGATATGCGCTTTTGGGCAAGACAATACGCAAGCCAAATCAAAATTACCGAACCGAAAGAGCTTGTCGATATGTGCAAGCAGGATATGGTTAATGCATTAAAATTATATGAAGACTAAAAGGAGATAAAAATGGATTCAACAACATGTAGAGATTTATGTGAAAGATGGGAAAATGATTATATTGCAAACAAAAATATGTTGGCATTTGGCGAATATGATTTTGACTATGACGATTATTCCGATCTTATAAAACAATCGTATTATTTCTTAAAAGAAATATTTGACTCTTATAATTTATCAGTTGCTGATTTACACAATTCAAATTCAAACTTTTTGCTGGATTATGCCGAACTTGTTTCTTTGATTAAAAGCTACGGTACAACAGAGAATTTTCAAGATTATTCTGAAGAATATTTATCATCTATGTTGATTGCTAAAAAGTTTGCTGAAAACTGCTGTATGCCATATTCAACATTGGATAGTGTACTTTCATTTAGCATGGGTTATGCAGAGGAAGACAATATTAAATATGATATTGAAAAAGGTGATTTTTCAGATATTATTGAACACGCCTATGATTTTTGCGATTATTTGATGTATTAAATTGTTTTGCTTTTGGTGTTTCGTTAAGTGTTAACGGTAAAGGCAACGTTTTTATGCTATATATTTGTGATAATTGAGGTTGTTGACAATTCTCATGATATATATTACGATTGATTAAATGAACAAGGAGTGAAATTATGGAATACAATAATAATGAACATCTGAATATTTTCCATCATTATTCGCAAAATGGTTCTATTCCGATTGAAAACAATATTTCAAGGGGACTGGCTATTGTTTTTCAAGAATATCCAACTTTTTTATTGATGTTTTTGAATAAAATAGGTTCTCAAATAGATGAACATAAAGAAGCAATAACTATTGACGGTGAGTACTATGTGAATTTTCAAAAACGAGTTTCTGATTTTTCGTGTCCCGATAATATTGTCGGCGTTTCTTTAACTGCAAAAAAGGGACTTGGTGAAACATGGGATAATACTCAAAATAGAGAAACGACAGATGATCCTATTACAGATATCTCAATTGAATTTAATGATACAATAATAATTATTGAAGTTAAAAGAACAGACGAGGATTGTAATGGACAATTAAAGGAACAAATTTCAAAAATAATAGATGATAATACCAATGTCATTAATGCTCATTTTACATGGACTGATATTATAGAAATGCTTGAAACATATCATTCTATAGCTAGCAAAGAGGATAGAATTATTGATGATTATTATCATCACATTTGTTATTGCTTTCCTCAATGGTGTCCGGTAAAGAATTTAGCTAATATCTCTGATTTTGATATAAATGCACAAGAGAAAAGATTGAATGTATTGATAAATGAATACAATAAAAATCATTCGCTTCCGTTAAAAGATTATATTGATATTTCAAATAAATTTGATTCTGTTTCAGAACTTCATGTTTGGATTTCCAAAAAAAACAATAATAGTTCTGTGGTTAAATTTGGTATTTGGCCATCAGCCATTAAATCTCAATATTGGGAATTTATAAATAAATCCACATGCAATTTTTTGAATGAAGGAGTTAATAAACAGATAAATAATATGGATACTAGCAATTGTGTGTATGTTAGAATTTATGATACACACGGAAGACCAAAATATTCAATTTCGACTTTCGGAATAACAAGTAAAGAAAAATATACACAATTCTGCGAAAAAATTATTGGTCGCTGGGGACGAAATAATTCAAAATCTTCTTGGTACGAATTTTATAATATTATTATGAATAGTTCTTATGTGTCTACAGAAAATAGGCAAAACTTCAAAGAATACTTTGAAAAAAATTTGATGCCAAGTAATATGAATTTTTTTAATGCAATTTTAAGTTGTGAGATTATAAGCGACTTGTCATATAAAGAGGCTCAAAATATTGATAAAAATGGTGCATTTGATAAGTTTATTACAGATTACATATGCAATATGAAATCAATTGTTGAGGATATTCATTGAAACTGGTGATAATCAATGACTTATGTAATATCTGACCTGCACGGTTATCCGATAGAAAAATTAAAAACATTGCTTAAAAAAGCCGCGTTTTGCGAGGATGATTTTCTTTACATACTCGGTGATGTGATTGACAGAAACGGTGACGGCGGTGTTGGGATTTTGCAGTGGCTGCTTTCTCAGCCTAATGTTCAGCTTATTCTCGGTAATCATGAGGCAATGCTTCTTGCTTGTGCGTTTTTGTTTGATGAAATCACTGACGACAGTATTGCTGATTTTGACAGCGAAAAAATAGAAATTCTATCAAATTATCAGCTCAACGGCGGTGATGTTACGCTGAAATCACTTGCAAAACTTAACAAAGAATCACCCGAAACGGTTGCGGATATTCTCGATTATCTGCGTGACTGCCCACTGTATGAAGCTGTTACGGCAGGAGGAAAGGATTATTTTCTTTGTCACAGCGGCATTGATGAATTTGAAAATGGTAAAAAAATCAGCGACTATCCTGCTGATGCTTTTATTTGGGCTTGGCCGGAGTTTGACGATGAATATTTTGACGATATTATAACCGTTTTCGGTCACACACCGACAATGAATTACGGCGAGCAATATCGTAACAAAATAATCAAAACAAGAACTTGGATTGATATTGATATGGGCGCTGCCGACGGCAAAACCGAGCCTGTCTTCCTCCGCCTTGATGATATGAAAGAGTTTAGAAATTAAATAAATCAATTAACACCACAGTAATTATGCCGTGGTGTTTTTTATGTGTAAAAAAAGTCGCATAGGTCTGTTTATAATGAGGCTGTAAACAAAAGAAAGGCAGGAGAATTTTATGAACAAATTTGATAATGTAATTGGTTATGACTCGATTAAAAATGAACTTATGCAGATTGTTGATATGGTGCATAACAAGGAAAGATATGAGGCACTCGGCGCAAGAATGCCGGTCGGCGTTTTGCTTCACGGTGAGCCGGGACTCGGCAAAACTTTGCTTGCAAAATGCTTTATTGATGAATGCGGATTGAAATCATACACTTTGCGAAGCAATAAGGGCGGTGACAAATTCGTTGATGAAATTACTGCCACCTTTGAAAAAGCAAAGCAAAACGCACCGTCAATCATTTTTCTTGATGATATGGATAAGTTTGCTAACGATGACGATATGCATTGCGATGCGCAGGAATATGTTGCCGTTCAGGCAGGAATTGATTTTGTAAAGGGCAACGATGTTTTTGTTATAGCAACAACGAATGACATAAATAAACTTCCTGATTCTCTTGTCCGTACGGGTAGGTTTGACAGAGTTATAATTGTTCAAGAACCAACACAGTATGACGCTTCCAAAATCATTGAGCATTATCTGAAAAACAAAAAGCTTTCCGACGATGTTGATTTCAACGACCTTTGCAAAATGATGACGTATCATTCTTGCTCGGATCTTGAAACTCTTTTGAACGAGGCGGCAATTCGTGCAGGATATGGCAAAAAAGACTGCATTGAGATGGAAGACTTGATAAATGCCGTGCTTAGATTGCAATATAAATCACCAGACGAATTGTTGCAAAAGGACAAAGACGAAGTTCGCAAAACTGCCATTCACGAGGCAGGGCATATTGTTGTCAGCGAGCTGCTTAATCCTGAAAGTGTTGGGCTTGCTTCTATTCGTTCAAAAGGCAGAAGCCAAATCGGCGGATTTATTCACAAATGCAAGGATGACGAATCGTTGCAAAATCAAGTGATGATTTGTCTTGCAGGCAAGGTTGCAACAGAAATGTACTATTCCGACACTTGTGCAAGTGGATGTTGGTCGGATTTCAAAAGTGCAATAAATTTGATTCGTAACGGTTTAGCGGAAGAAGGAACAAACGGAGTTTCGTTTTTGGAATTTAAAAACTACTGTTATGATTTGTCTGAAAGATCATGGGATAACAGAGAAGCGGTTGTTCATGCAGAAATCGAAAGATATATTTTGCAAACAAGGGCTGTTCTTATTAAAAATAAAGAGTTTCTTGAAAAAACTGCCGAAGCTCTTGCAGAAAAGGAAACCTTGCTCTATTCCGATATTCAGTCGATTAAGAACAGCGTAACAATCACAAAATGCGTGGCATAAAGCGGTTTGGCTATTATTAAATAATGATAACTGCAAAAATGTATAAGATTTACAGTAAATGCGGGTGGGAGAATTTTATCTCATCCGCTTTTGTATACTCTCGTTAAGGTGGTGGCAATATGAGCAGCAGTAACGCAAAGAAAATATTTGATGAGTTTTTTCAAAATTTAAAGGAGTTCGGGGACAAACTTTCCAAGGAGGATGTTGATGTTGCCGTCGAATCGCTTCAAATTGCATTTGATGATTTGAAGCTTATGAAAAGAGAAGCCGTACAAAAGAAAAAAGAGGCAGAACGAAAACAGCGAGAGGAAGAAGAAAGACGAAAAAAAGAAGAAAAAATCCGTAAGAAAAAGGAACATATTGAAGAAGTAACCTGTATGGATCTCCCGTTAGACTGGAACAATCCATATAATGCAGATGAGCGTGCATCCGGAATATATATCGAAAGTATCTCAGACGCACTTGTAAAATCTTTAACAACGCTCGGAAGGGTCGATATTGAATTCATTGCATCGGTTACAGGCAGTGATTATAAGACTGTTATAACCGCCCTGAAAGGTTCAATTTATCAAAATCCATTGACATGGAATGAGTGCTTTTATCAGGGTTGGGAAACAGCCGATGAATATCTTTCCGGCAATCTTATGCAAAAGTGGAAATCGGCAAAAAAGGCAAACAGAAAGTATAACGGATATTTTAGAGATAATGTCAAGGCTATTGAGTCGGTTCTTCCGCCGACTGTTGCAACCGAGGATATTTATATAACTCTCGGTTCACCGTGGGTGCCGTCAGATGTTATTGATGATTTCATTGAGCATCTTTTTGGTGGGCAAGCAAAATACTGGAGCAATAGCAAAAGCACACAAGAATACCTTTCTGTAAAACATGACGAGCTCACCGGAACATGGGAAATACCAGAAAAAACTCGCTATGCACACAGCGTAACAGATACGGAGACTTATGGCACAAGCAGGCTTGAAGCTTTATACATTCTCGAAAAAACGCTGAATATGAAAACTGTTGCCGTAAAGGATGAAGTCAATTGCCCAACAAATGCTTCGAGTGTAAAGCGTGTTATCAACAAAGAGGAAACTCTGTTTGCACTTGAAAAACAGCAGAAAATGATTAAAGAATTTCAGGATTGGGTGTGGAAAGACGAAGAACGCAAGGAACGCTTGGAGCGCATATTTGAAAACAAATACAGCTGTGTTCGCAGGAGAATATTTGACGGTTCGTTCTTGACTTTTCCGGATTTATTTCCAAATATAACTCTTTTTCCATATCAAAAAAATGCAGTTGCAAGAATTCTTTTTACACCGAATACGCTTCTTGCCCATGACGTCGGCAGCGGAAAAACCTATATAATGATTGCTTCCGGTATGGAACTCAGAAGAATGGGACTTTCAAAAAAGAATTTATATGTTGTTCCGAACAACATTGTCGGCCAATGGCAAAAAATATTTCTCGAAATGTATCCCGATGCAAAGATTTTGACTGTTGACCCAAAAAGTTTTGTTCCGTCAAAGAGGGAAACTGTGCTTGAAAAAATCAGAGATGAAGAATTTGACGGCATCATTATGGCTTACAGTTGTTTTGAACAGATACCGCTTTCGCAAGAATTTTACATTGACGAACTTCAGGATATGAAAGAAAAAGTAAACGACTTGCTGAGTGATTCAAAAAAGATAACAAGGAGCCTCAGCAATAAGAAAGAAAAATTGGAAAAGCAACTTGCCGAACTTGCGACCACGCTTGATAATATTGATTGTGGCGTTTTCTTTGATGAACTTGGTATAAGTCGTCTTTATATTGATGAGGCACATAATTACAAAAATGTGCCTATCGAAACAAAAGCGGACAATGTGCTTGGAATCACACGTGGGGGTTCAAAAAAGTGCAAGGATATGCTCGATAAAGTTCGTGTAGTTCAAAAAAGCGGAGGGGGAGTTGTTATGGCGACAGGAACACCGATAACCAACTCAATAACCGATGCGTTTATTATGCAAAAATATCTACAAAACGGAGAACTTGGACTTCTTGATTTGCAGAACTTTGACAGCTGGATAGGTATGTTTGCCGAAAAATCAACTGAGTTTGAAATAGATGTTGATACCTCAAGCTACCGCCTTGCTACAAGATTTTCAAAATTTCATAATCTGCCGGAACTGACAACGCTGTTTTCACAGATTGCCGATTTTCATCATATGGACGAGGTTAACGGAATCCCTGCGTTTGATGGCTATTCGGATGCGCTTATCGGTAAAACGCTAAGCTTTGAAAATTATTTGAATCTTATTTCTTCTCGTGCGGATGATGTCAGAGCCGGCTTTGTTAAAAGAAGCGTTGATAATATGCTTAAAATCACAACAGACGGTCGTAAAGCGGCACTTGATATAAGGTTGGTTGACTCGAATGAGCCATTTACACAGCAGTCTAAAGTGTATCGTTGTGCCGAAAATGTTTTTGATATTTATCTAAAAACCGACGGAACGCAACTCGTTTTTTGCGACACATCAACGCCTAAATCAAGTTTCAATATGTATGATGAACTAAAACGGCTTTTGATTAAAAAAGGCATATTGCCGTCGCAAATTGCATTTGTCCATGATGCAACAAGCGAGGCGAAAAGAAACACATTATTCAAGATGATGAGAAACGGTGAAATTCGTGTTTTAATCGGCTCAACATTCAAACTCGGTATCGGAGTTAATGTTCAGGATAAACTGATAGCAATTCATCATCTGGATGTTCCTTGGCGACCGGCTGATATGACGCAGCGTGAAGGCAGAATACTTAGACAAGGCAATCAAAATCCAAAAGTTCAAATATTCCGCTATATCACCGAGGGAAGCTTTGATGCGTATTCGTGGCAACTGCTCGAAACGAAACAAAGATTTATTACAAGCTTGTTGTCGGGCTCATATACGGAGCGTACGGGCAGCGATGTTGAGGACACTGTTTTGAATTATGCAGAAATTAAGGCTCTTGCAGTAGGCAATCCGCTTGTAAAAAAGCGTGTTGAAACCGCAAACGAACTTTCTCGCTATTATACCTTGCAAAGAAAATTGGTCGAAACGAGAATAAGACTTGATAAGGAGCTTGAAGAACTTCCGTCAAAAATGCTTCATCAGAAAGAGCTTATCAACAAGGCAATGCAGGACAAGCAATATTATGACCAGTATCGCAAAGGCGTGCCGGCTGCGGTGACCTCTGCTGAAAAAAACAGAGAAGCAGAAAAAAGAAAGTTGTTGCGTGAAACACTGTTTAATGCTGTTAAAAACAATGAATTGCAGTTCAAAGAAACGGTCGTTTTTGAATATTGCGGATTTAAGATTATTCTGCCTGCAAATATGACAAAGGAAAAACCATTTGTCTGGTTAGAACGGGAGGGCAAATATTATGTCGAACTTGGCGATACGGAGGTTGGCGGTCTTATAAGAATTGACAATTATCTAAACAATTTTGATAAGCATATAGATGAATTGAAGAAAAAATTGTTCGATTTGAGTGAGCGTAAAAAAGGAATTCAAAAAGAACTTGACAATGATGAAAACTATGCGGATGTAATTGCCGAACTGAAAGAAAAACTTGCAGAAATAGATGATAAATTGGGGGTAAATAAAAAGTGAGCGGAAAAGAACAAATAAAAAACGCAAATATTCCGCAGATGAATATTAACAGACTTGTAAACGAATTGACAACGGCATATTGCAACATAATCAATGCAAATGTGCCTATTAGAAAATTTCCGTCAGTTATGCTGTGGGGAGCGCCCGGTGTCGGCAAATCGCAGGCTGTTCGACAGATTGGAAAAGAAATAGAGAGCCAAACAGGAAAAAAGGTACATATCACCGATGTGCGTTTGCTTCTTTTTAACCCTATTGACTTGCGTGGTATTCCAACTTCAAATGCAGACAAGACACTTGCCGTTTGGCTGAAACCGCAGATATTTCAAATGGACGAAAGTGATAGTGTAATCAACATTCTTTTTCTTGATGAAATCTCCGCAGCACCTCAATCGGTTCAGGCGGCGGCATATCAGATTACTCTTGACAGGGTAGTCGGAGAACATAAACTTCCTGGAAATTGCATAGTCATTGCTGCCGGCAACAGAACAACCGACAAATCCGTGGCATTTAAGATGCCAAAAGCACTTGCCAACCGACTTTTGCACATTGAGGTTGAAGGCAGTTTCAAGTCGTGGAAACAGTGGGCTGTTCAAAGCGGAATAAACGCAAAGGTTGTCGGATTTCTTACTTTTAGGCGTGAGCGTCTTATGAATTTTGATTCGAATGCCGACGACCTTGCTTTTGCAACGCCTCGTTCGTGGGAAATGGTGAGCAACATTTTAAATTATGTCAATTCGGATGTAGACGAGATGTATTCATTGATTGCCGGTGTCATCGGGTTTGGACCTGCCATTGAGTTCAGAACTTGGTCAAAGGTGTATAAGGACCTGCCCGATATAGAGGACATATTTGATGGAAAGCAACCTCCCATGCCTACACGCACGGATGCCATGTATGCGCTGTGTGCCTCTATGACTGCTTATGCCAGAGAGCACAAAGACGATATGAAACGTATAGCGAATTCTATTATATACGCCCAACAAATGACCCCTGATTTTTCAACAGTTTTGCTTAAGGACTATATGTATATAGAAAAGGATTACAGAACAAAACTTCTTAATATTCCTGAATTTTCCGCATGGTTGAATTCGAAAGGAAAGTTGTTAAATGGAAATATCTAACGAAAAGATAAGGCAATATATCCATCGACTTCTTGTGGCACGAATGCGTATTTTGTGTAATCACGGTTTTTACGGCTTGCTTTTAATGCATATGATTTATTCTATTGATGAGGGGTGTGAAACTGCTTATACTGATGGTGAGCGAATTGCGTTTAGTCCGACATTTTTGGAAGAACTTTCCGATAACGAGTTGGATTTTGTTATGATGCACGAGATACTTCATGTGGTTTTGCAACATTGCTTAAGAGGTGAGGACAAAGATAACGAACGATATAATATTGCTGCCGATATAGTGATAAATTCAACTATTATGCACGAAAATGATGACAAGGCGAGCAGTATAACTTTGTCAAAATACGGCGAAAGTATGCACATTGCTCCTGACGGAAAGGAGGGTTATCTTTATACAGCCGAAGAAGTTTACGTGATGTTGCAGAACAAGCAAAAGAATTCTGACAGCGGAAACAAAAAATCAAAAAAGGCAGGTAATGTTGGCTCTAAAAAAGGTCGGGCAGAAAAAGTACAGCAATCAAGAAAAAATATGGATAAGCCTGTTGCAAAGAGATGGGATGACCATTCTCAATGGGGGAAATTTGAAGAAGACAGCAAGCTGAGAGATGTCTGGGTAAAGAATTTTGCAGAGTGCTGCGAGGCTATTAAAGTCCGTGATGCCTCAAATTACAGAGGAACACTTCCGATATTCGCACAGCGTATGCTTGAAAAATTAAAGAAACCGCAAACAGACTGGAGAACGATATTGAACGATTTTATTCAAGAAGAAATTTGCGATTATTCCTTTTCTCCACCGGACAGAAGATTTCAAGACAGTCCGTTCTTTCTTCCGGATTTTAACGAAATGGGCAAAAATGATAATATTAGTGATATATTGTTTTTCATAGATACTTCCGGCTCAATTTCTGATGATGATATGACCACCGCCTATTCCGAAATAAAAGGTGCGATTGACCAATATGACGGAAAATTGCAAGGCTGGCTTGGCTTTTTTGATGCGGCAATTATTGAGCCAAAGCCGTTTTCATCTTTTGAAGAATTTATTGTTATAAAACCAGCAGGTGGAGGTGGAACGGATTTTCAAATCATTTTTGAATATGTCAATCAGTATATGAAAGAAAAAAAGCCAAACTGTATTATCATTTTGACTGACGGTTACGCTCCGTTCCCTAAAGAGGAACTTGCAAACGACATCCCTGTTCTCTGGTTGATAAATAACCAAAATGTAACCCCGCCGTGGGGCAAAGTTGCAAGATTCACTGTTTGAGCATAAAAAATCAGAAAAATATGTTATGAAAAACTAATAGCAATAGAGGAATATATAGACTCTTTTTGACAAATAAAGTATGGTTTATATTTAATGATTCTTTGACCATTTATTGACCACTTACGAACGGAAAGCGGGATAAAAACACAGCGCTAAATTAAAAAACAGTCATTTCAATGTATAAAAGAAATGTCTGTTTTTCGTTGTTTTGGGTGTATTTCATATTTTTTCATCTGTTTCGTAATGCGCAGGTCGTCGGTTCGAGTCCGACTATCAGCTCCAAAAAAGAGGTTTGATCTATGCGTTGGTCAAACCTCTTTTTGATTGTCAATAAGCGTATTAAAGCCCATATAATTTATGGCTTTTTGTATTTCTTTTTATCACTGCCTTATAACCGACATTTCTAATGGTAACAATTTCAAATTCTTTATTGTTCCTTAGCTTGTTACGAAGTCTGTTCACATGTACATCAACAGTTTTATCATTGCTTTCCGTATTAACTTATGATATTATAAGTATATAATTATCAGTTTGTTTTGAGGAGTAAGATGAAAGAGTATATATGTAAAATCGCTTCTATTGATGAAGTGATAACAAAATGGAATTATGAAATAAAAAAACAAAAGCGAAAACAAATGAAATCGGCTTTAGAGTTAGTGAAAAATAATGCAGTTGAGAATATAAAAAACGAGCAGGCTGTTACATATTACGGTAAATTAAATCACAAAATTATTTGTCAAGCGACTGCAATGTTTGACGAAAATATTATTCAAAACAGTGACGGTCTTGTTGGAACTAAAACTGTATATCTGTGTAATTTCAGTACAGATAAAAAACATCAAGGCAAAGGATATTTTTCAAAGCTTTTCAAATTTGTAATTGAGGACTTAAAAAACAAAGGTTACACAAAGTACACTTTAGGCGTTGAACCAAAAGAAACAAAGAACTTGCAAATTTATCGGCATTTCGGTTTTAATACACTGATAAAATCAGGGCATCAAACCTATCCCGACGGTACGATTATTGATGTTGATTATTATGAAATGGAATTAGATTAGAACAAAAAATTTCACTCTTTTTTACAAAGTGAGATTTTTTCCGTTTATTCGTTTTTTATTAAAGACCATCTATTGACCATTTATGAATTTGCCGCATTTCCGCCGAGTAGATTTCCCATTGTGTTTGCAACATTTTCTTGCATAGAATCCGTCACATGCATATAGGTGTTCATTGTAAAACCTGCGTCTGTGTGACCGAGCATATGCGATACTGTTTTAATGTCCATTCTTTGTTCAAGCGATAAGGTGGCAATGAAATTATTGAAAAACAGTTTATTTAGACTTTTGTATGATTAATAATATATTGTCTTGAAAATAGTTCAATTTAGGAGTATAATTATTTTGCGTAATGCACATTTGTTTGGAGGGGTATTGTGGTAAGTTTTAGGGAAACTTTGCGTGAATATATAAAGAAAAACGGATATTCAATTAATGAATTTGCAAATAAATGCAATATAGACAGAGCATGGTTGAGTAACGTTCTTTCGGGAAGAAAGGAACTTAGCGAGGCAAAGTTTAAAAATATTATTGAATCTAATATTTTGAGCGAAACTCAAAATGAGAATTTGACTTCACTTTACAGGCTAAGGGATTATACGCCTGAGCAAATTGAGAGAATTGAATATATGCTTGAGCGCCTTTCAAGAAATGTCAGAAGAACTGAATGTTTTATTCCTATTGATTTTGATGATGACAGACAAATATATATCGGAAAAGAAAATTTGCTCTCGGCTCTTTTTAAAATTCTTGCAAAAAGAGAGGAAATATCGTTTATTTATACCAATATTACGGCGGAAAGTGAACAAGCAGTTGACGTTCTTTATCATTTTATGAAAGAGGATAAGTATAAAAATATAGATTATAAGCATATTTTTATGACCGACATCGGCATATCAAATCATAATCTTAATACATATTTTACCGTTTGCGATTTTGCGGAGCTTGGCTACACAGGTTTTTCGGTTATTAAAAATGTTGAAATTAAATCGATAGAAGATAATGATTTTTTTCCTTATTTCATTTTGACTGACAAAGCAATGATGATGTTTGACCCCGAATTTAATAACGGAGTGTTCATTGATGACGAAAATATTATTAAAGTTTATACAGGAAAGTTTATGAGCCTTTATGAAAAGGGCGAGAAAGTAATTGTTTCTTTTTCAAATGCCGTTGAGCTAATGAGAACGCTTACGACTATGCACGACAGCACCTCGGAGCTTTCGTTTACACCCGATTTTTGTGTTACCCCATGCCTTGATTATGATGTTCTTTCCGATAATGCTGCCCAAAATTTGCCTAATAGGGAACTTTTAATTCAGGCTGTTTTAAACCACTATAATCTTGATTATTCCAAGTTTTCAAATTTCTTGACTGTTGAGTCACTTAACAGATTTGTTAAGGACGGAATTATTTATGAAATTCCGAGAACATATCTTAAACCGATTGATATTAATAGCAGAGTTAAGCTTCTTAAATGTATTAAAGATAATATCGAAAAGCACGGCAAATACAACACATATATTTTAAACCCTACTAAATTTGAATATAATTCCTATGACGTGCAGGTTGAAAAAATCGGTGTTGTTACTATCTGCGGCATCAGGCAGGGTAATAAGGAAAACGATGAAAGCTTTATGGGCGAATGGCTTTGCTCAATCAATGATGAAAATATATTTAAGGATTTTATTAATTTAAAACGTTTTCTTGTTGAAGGCTTGTATGTTTACTCCGATGAATTTTCAAGCAGTTATGTTTCAAATCTTATTTTGGAGCTTACTGCCGAGCTTGGCGGGGAGAAAAGCTGATGACGCTTCATACCATTGCTCCGGTTTTCGACGAAAATTCAAAAATTCTTGTTTTAGGCTCTTTTCCGAGTGTTAAGTCAAGAGAGGAGGGCTTTTTCTACGGTCACCCTCAAAACAGGTTTTGGAAAGTGATAGCAAATGCCTTTGATACTCACACTCCGCAAAGTATAGAAGAAAAGAAAGCACTTCTACTTTCAAACGGCATTGCCCTTTGGGATGTTATTCATTCGTGCGATATCGTCGGCTCGTCCGATTCGTCAATAAAAAATGTTGTGCCTAACGATATTTCAAAAATTCTCAAAACGGCAAATATTGAAAAAATTATCACTAACGGTAAAAAGGCGGATTCGCTTTATAAAAAATATATTGAGCCTAAATTTAATATTAAAGCTACCTGCCTGCCGTCAACAAGCCCTGCCAATGCGCAATGGTCACTTGATAGGCTTTGTGATGTGTGGAAAAACGAATTAAGATAAAAAAATGGCTGTTCATTTGAACAGCCATTTCAGACTGTCGATAAAGTGGCTAAACCGTGCCAAATAAAATTAATATACCTCTTTGCCTCCCTTGCAAAGGGAGGTGGGTGCAACTTATTGCACACGGAGGGATTGGAAAAACGGCAAGGACATCGAGTCCTTGCCATTTTTGGCACTTTTTGTCTTTTGCTCGGGGGAGTGAATTGTGCAAAGCACAAGAGACACGTGGCTCCAAATTCACGTGTGAATTTGGGAGAAACAGTACAGTGTACTGTTTCGTAGCAAGTGGATAAAACAGCTCCCACTCGCAAAATGCAAAATTTATCTCACTTTCTCAACATTCTCCAGCGTGTAGAAATTTATTATTTGACTTTTTCTACACGCTAAAAAAATGGCTGTTCATTTGAACAGCCATTTTTTGTTATTTTGTACCGAATAAAAATTAACTTGACAGAATTATTAATATATAACTTAATAAAAGTGAAATCCTTTTAATTAATATTTTGCATAGCTATGATATTCGATGAACACCGTTAAGAAATATTTTGTTCTTAAACTTGCCGTTGGTTTCGCTTTTCTTAGAACGCATTTCTTCAAATTCTTTGCCGTTAATGTTCCTATAATCTAAAATAGCGCTTATTACCTCAACAAGGTCGCATAATTCCAAGATATCATCGGATTCATTAAATTCAGTTAATTCTTCCGAAAGCTTCTTCTTTAATTCATTATAGTAATCAAAGGAATCAAGAATTACAAAATCCGGTTTATCTCCTTTTTGCTCTATTATGTTAGGTATATTATCTCTTACAAGCTTATTCATTTTTTCGTACATAAAATGACATCCTCCATCGTTCGCCTTACTGTAAAAAAATTATTTAATCAGCGCTACGAGGCCTACGCCGAGTCCGCTGACAGCCATAAGAGCCGCTAAAATTACTGCGGTTACCTTAACCCATTTTTGTTGCATTGTTTATATCTCCTTATTTCATAAGCTCATTTGCATCGTCAAGAAGCTTTTGAGCAATTTCTTTTGCATTTTCCTCACTCTGGCCGATAGCGGTAATGTATGCCTTAATTTTAGGCTCTGTGCCTGACGGACGAACGATTACCTTGTTACCGTTTGTAAGCGTGTATGCAAGAACGTTTGATTTAGGAAGAGTGATTTCACTTTCCTCTCCTGTTTTGACAATTGTTGATTTCGAGGTTTTGTAATCGTCAATTTTAGTGACCTCATATCCTGCAAATGATGAAGGCTTGTTATCTCTTAAGCCGTCCATAATAGCCGCCATTTTTTCCATTCCTGCCGCGCCCTCAAAGGTGTAGCTTTGAACGGTATTGCAATAGTAGCCAAACTCGTCATAAAGACCGTTCATAACGTCAATAAGAGTTTTGCCCTGAGATTTATAGTATGCTGCCATTTCGCAGATGAGCATAGAAGCAACTACGGCGTCCTTATCCCTTGCGTGAGTGCCTGCAAGATAGCCGTAGGACTCCTCAAATCCCATTACAAAATCGCTTGCCTTGCCCTGCTTTTCAAGCTCGGTAATAAGCTCGCCGATATATTTAAAGCCTGTGAGAAGATTTTTAAATGTGCAGTTATATTTTTTTGCAATAACTTCTGCAAGGTCAGTTGATACAAAGGACTTAACTGCAATTGAACTTTCAGAAAGAGTACCTTGTGCCTTTTTTTGCGATAAAAGGTAATTGAGAAGCATTGCGCCGACTTCGTTACCCGTCATAAGCTGAAAATCGCCCTTGCCGTTGTTGACTGCAATGCCTACTCTGTCACAATCGGGGTCTGTTGCAAGGAGTAAATCAGGCTTAACGCTTTCTGCAAGCTTGAGTGCACATTCAAACGCTTGCTTAATTTCCGGATTAGGAAACGGGCAGGTCGTGAAGTTGCCGTCGGGATTTTCCTGCTCAGAAACAACAGTAACCTTTTTAACTCCTATTCTGTCAAGAATTTTTCTTACCGGCTTGTTGCCCGTGCCGTTTAACGGTGTGTAAATAACATTGAGGTCGGCTTTTTCACAAATTCCGAAATTAACGCATTGCTTGATTACCTCGTCAAGGAATAAATCAATAACATCCTGACCCATATATTCAATAAGACCTTTTTGCTTAGCCTCATCAAAGTCCATAGTTTTAATGCCTGTGAAGTAGTCAACCTTTTGGATAAAATCATAGGTTTCGCTTGCTTCCTCGTCGGTCATTTGATATCCGTTTTCATTGTAGCATTTGTAGCCGTTATATTTTGCCGGGTTGTGAGAAGCAGTGAGAATAATACCGCTTGAGGTTTTAAAATGCCTGATTGCAAATGAAAGGCAAGGTGTAGGTTCAAGCTCCTCGTAAAGATAAACCTTAATGCCGTTTGCGGCAAGAGTTTTTGCCGCTTCAATCGAAAAATAATCCGATTTGATACGTGAATCGTAGCCGATAGCGATTGACGGATTTTCAAAATGCTTGTTAAGAAAATCAGCAAGTCCCTGCGTCGCTCTGCCGACGGTGTAATAATTCATTCTGTTAGTGCCTGCGCCGATAACGCCTCGTAGTCCTGCAGTTCCAAATTCAAGACTGCGATAAAATCTGTCTAAAATTTCTTCGTCCTTGCCCTTAATTGAAAGCAATTCTTTTTTTAAATCAGGGTCAGCAGTTGCCTTTTCAAGCCAAAGGTCATAAATCCTATTTATATTTTTGTTTTCCATTAAAAACACGCCCTTATATAATTTATATTTATATTTTAACCTTTATAAAATATATTGTCAATATTCTTATTAAATGTTATAATTACAAATGGTGATGAAAAATGTATTCAAAAGTCAAAAGCTTAGGCATATCGGGTATCGAAGCGTTCAATGTTACTGTTGAATGTGATATCAGCGGTGGGCTTCCACGCTTTGACGTTGTTGGCTTGCCCGATACCGCCGTTAAGGAAAGCAGGGAAAGAGTAAGGTCGTCAATTAAAAATTGCAAACTTAATTTTCCCGTTTCAAGAATAACCGTTAATATTGCGCCTGCCGATATTAAAAAAGAGGGTGCGATTTTCGATTTGCCCGTGTTTATCGCTATACTGAAATCAAGCGAGCAAATTAAAGAAAATATTGACGATTATGCATTTTTGGGTGAACTTTCTCTTGACGGTGAAATTCGCAAAGCAAGTGGTATTTTGCCTATGATTATGGCTGCAAAGGAACATAATATTAAAAAAGTTTTTGTGCCTTTTCAAAATGCGTATGAGGGAAGCGTTGTCGACGGGGTAGACGTTTTGCCTGCTAAAAATGTTATGGACGTTCTCGCTCATATTAAAGGTGAAAAGGTTATTGAAAGCGTTAAATATGATTTTGACGCCGAAGAAGAAACTAAATACAATGTTGATTTCAGCGACGTTAAGGGTCAGGACCAAGCCAAAAGAGCACTTGAGATTGCGGCGGCAGGCGGTCATAATTGCCTGCTTATCGGCCCTCCCGGTTCAGGCAAGTCTATGCTTGCAAAAAGACTTCCCACCATTTTGCCGGATATGACTTTTGAGGAAAGGCTTGAAACGTCAAAGGTTTATTCAATTGCAGGCAAAATTCCGTCGGGCAAATCGCTTGTAACAAAAAGACCGTTTCGTTCTCCGCATCATACCGTGTCTGCCCAAGCACTTACGGGCGGCGGTGCAAACCCAAAACCGGGGGAAATAAGCCTTGCGCATAACGGCGTTATGTTTATGGACGAATTTCCGGAGTTTGACAGAAGGGCGAAAGAGTCGCTTCGTCAACCTCTTGAGGACGGAGTGGTTACTGTTGCAAGGGCAGCAGGCACTTTTACTTATCCGTCAAGTATAATGCTTGTTGCAGCAATGAATCCGTGTCCGTGCGGCTATTTCGGCCACCCCACAAGGCAGTGTACTTGCTCTCCTGCCGCTAAAAAGAGATATCAGGACAAGGTTTCCGGTCCGCTTCTTGATAGGATTGATATTCATGTTGAAGTTGCGCCGGTTGAATATAATGAACTTTCGGATAACAACGAGGGCGAAAAGAGCAGTGATATCAAAAAGCGTGTTGATAAAGCGAGGGCTGTTCAGCAAAAGCGATTTGCGGGAACGGGAATTACCTGCAATGCAAAAATGACTCCTAAAATGACTAAGGAATGTTGCGTGTTAAGTGAGGAGGCTGACGAACTTTTGCATGAAAGCTTTGATAATTTTTCAATGAGCGCACGTGCTTACGATAAGGTTTTGCGCCTTGCAAGAACTATTGCTGATTTGGCAGACAGCGAGGAAATCAAGCTTGAGCATATCGCCGAGGCACTTCAGTTTCGTGCCCTTGATCGAAAATATTGGGAAGTATGACAAATGAAAAAATCTGTTAAAATAATCATTCTGATTTTGGCAATTGTTTTGATAGGTGCAATTGTGTTTGATGTGACGCTTGTTAACAATGCGAAAACGGGAAACGAAAAAACCGCTTCTACTGCTCAAACTGTCAGCGAGAGTACAACAAAAGCGGAAAAAACATATTCCGACCCTGTCGAGGCGCAGGCGAGGGAAATGATTAAAAATATGACTCTTTATGAAAAGGTAGGTCAAATGCTTCTCTACTATATTCCTAAAGAGGAGGACCCCACAAGAATGATGGCAAGGTGGCAGTTCGGAGGATATATTCTTTTCTCCCGCAATTTTGAAAATTCCACTCCTGCCAAAACAAGAAGTGATATAAACGATTATCAGTCTGCGGCTAAAATTCCGGCATTTATGGCAGTTGACGAGGAGGGCGGCGGAGTTAATCGTGTTTCGCAGTATAGCCAATATCGAAGTGAGCCGTTTCATTCGGGAATTACAAATTATCAAAAAGGCGGCTGGCAGGCGGTTGTTGATGACGCTGAGGATAAAAGCGAGTTTATGCTTGACCTTGGTATCAATACTGTTTTAGCCCCTGTTGCCGATGTGCCTTATTCAAGGAGCAACTATATTTATTCCCGTGCTTTTTCAACTGATGCTGACAGCGTGAGCGAATATGTATCAAAAACAGTCAGCACTATGAATGAAAATAACTTTTTAAGCTGTGTTAAGCATTTTCCGGGCTATGGTAATAATACAAACACTCATACGGGTATGAGTGTTGATGATAGAAGCTGGGAAAGCTTTGAAGAAAGGGACTTAAAGCCTTTTAAGGCGGGTATTGATGCAGGCGTGCCGTTTTTAATGGTGAGCCATAACGTGATTGACGATTATGACGAGGGTGTTCCTGCCTCTCTTTCCAAAAAGCTACATAATTATATTCGTAAGGATATGGGCTATGACGGCATAATTCTTTGCGACGGTCTTGGTATGAGCGGCGTTCGTGATTATGTCGGCGGCGATAAAGGCGAGGTCGCTGTAAGGGCGGTTATGGCAGGTAACGATATGCTTTGCGCAACCGATGTAGGCGTTCAGCTTCGTGCGATTGTTAAAGCTGTCAACGACGGCAGAATTGAGCTTTCTCAAATTGAAGATTCAGTCACAAGAATACTTATGACTAAGATAAATTACGGCTTAATTGAAAAGGAGTAATAAATTATGGATATTCAAAAAACTATGCAAAATCTTGAGAAAAACGGAATAAAGCCTTATTTCGTCGAAAATAAAGATGAGGTTGTCCCTCTTGTAAAAACGTTAATTAATAACGGCGAAAGTGTTTCGTGCGGCGGCTCTGTCACTCTTGATGAAACGGGAGTTAAGGTACTTATGCAAAACGGCGATTATGATTTTATCGACCGCACGGGCTTGCAGGGTGAGGAGCTTAGGCAGTCATATATTAAGACGTTCGGTTGCGACACGTTTTTTACTTCATCTAATGCAGTTACGGAAAACGGCGAGCTTTATAATGTTGACGGTAATTCAAACCGTGTTGCCTGCATTGTTTACGGTCCACGTCAGGTTATTATGATTGTCGGCGTAAATAAAATTGTTAAGGATATTGACGAGGCGATTTATAGGGTTAAAACCGTTTGCGCTCCTATGAACACTCAGCGCCTTGACGTCAAAACCCCTTGTAACAAAACAGGTAAATGTATCTCTCTTTCTAAGGGAAATCCGTACCTTTGCGACGGCTGCGGCGGCGATAACAGGATTTGCTGTAATTATGTCGTTTCCGCAAAGCAGCGCCATAAGGACAGAATCAAGGTCATTATCGTTAATGAAAATTTAGGATATTGATATTAAATAAGGATATCATGCGGTTTGCCCCAAATGATATCCTTATTTTTAAATTATTCACTTTTTGCGTATACAAAACAGATAGTACAAAACCTTTTATGGTTATGTTGATAATACATATAGAAAAGGCGGAGGCTCTGCAAGCGGACAAAGCTCCGGCAATCCTGAGCATATTCGTTTGCCAACGAAAGCAAAGCCGAATTCGGTAATGACACTTTATCGAAGTGGAAAAAAGATAAGGGATCGTTATTATGATAAAAAAGGTCGTGCAAAAAAAGATATAGACTATACTGATCATGGAAATCCAAAAGATCATCCTAAAGTGCCACATGCGCATTTTTGGGATTGGAGCGATCCTGATAACCCAATAAGGAGTAAAACAGATGACTAACTATAATGAATTAAAGAAGTTAATTGAAATTGGGTATGATATCGAGTTTTCTTATAAAGGAAAATCATATTCAATTACTAAAACCAATAAAAATTTAATATCATTTTGCGAATATTATAAGGAGCCAAAATATTTCAATACTGTTGATGAATTTATGAGTAATGCAAAAATTGATGATATGTTATTGTCAAACATTTGGGAAAGCATAACTGATTTGATGTACTAAAATGGGGAGGACAATAGTTATAAGCAAAATGAATAATGATTATGTGAATAATGATTATGACGGAGATTACAAAAGCAAGGAAGAATTTTACGATTCCGTAGAGCGCCATTCAGAAATTGTTTTTGAATGGAAAGACAAATCGTACGAAATATGTTCTATGGACGGAAAACGCTGGTGGTTTTTCAATGTGACAGATGACACGGAAGTTATAGTAAATACAATAGAAGAACTTATGAACTGTGAAATTGACGGCGAAAGGCTTGTTGATATCTGCACAAAATTCACGGTTATTGAAAGAACATTTTAAAATTATATATTTATTTTTATTAAGCACGTTGAGTTTTTCTCAATGTGCTTAATTTTTTTGAAAAATTCTATTGACAAGCGGTGAAAACTGTGATATAGTTCAACTGTGATATCTTGGATATCACAGTTGTATGATGCAGCTATTTTGAAAAAAAGGAGGGGCAAACGTGCTTTTTATAGATTATCATTCCCGTGTGCCGATATATGAGCAGATAAAAGAGCAGGTAATAATGCTTATTAATACAGGTGTTTATAAGCCGGGCGATAAGTTGCCGTCGATAAGAAATTTATCAAATGAGCTTAATATTAATGTTAATACGATTAAGCGTGCGTTCGGTGAGCTTGAGCATGACGGAATTACATATTCGGCTCAGGGCAGGGGAATGTTTGTAAGTGAAAACCCGATAGGAAATGCAAAAATCAAAGCTTCCGCACTTGAGGATGCAAAGCTTGTTTTGTCCTCCTGCAAAGCTAAAGGCGTCAGCAAGAATGAGGTTGTCTCTCTAATCGATGAAATATACTCGGAGGATAACGGCAATGATTGAAATTAAAAATGTGACTAAAAAATACGGCAATTATGTTGCCGTTGAGGATATAAGCTTCAAAGTTGAGGAATCGTCGATTTACGGTCTTGTCGGCTATAACGGCGCAGGCAAAACCACACTTTTAAAAACTGCGGCAGGAATACTTAAGCCGGAAAGCGGCGAGGTGCTTTTTGACTCGCAAAATGTTTATGATAACGGCAAAGTGCGTTCCTCTCTTCTTTATGTGCCAGATGAAGTTTACTTTGTAAAGGGTGCAAGCCTTCAAAAAATGGGAAAAATTTATAAAGGTTATTTTCCTAATTTTAATTCAAAAGTGTTTAAAAATATGACGGAGGCTATGGGTCTTGACCCTAAAAAGAATATAGGCTCTTTTTCTAAGGGTATGCAAAGGCAGGCTGAAGTAGTTTTGGCTATGTCTACAATGCCTAAATATATGCTTCTTGATGAGGTTTTTGACGGAATTGACCCGCTTAAAAGAAATCTTTGCAAGAAAATTTTTATTGAATATATGGCTGAAACAGGCTGTTCAATGATTATGAGCAGTCACAATTTGCAGGAAATTGCCGATTTGTGCGACCATGTTGCACTCATTAACGGCAAAAAACTTGCAATGAATGTTTCTGTTGATGATGCAAGCTCGGCTTATGTTAAATATCGCCTTATTTTTGATAGGGATATTGATAAATCAATTTTTGACGGGATTGAAAATAAGGGTATTACTATTGATAATAAACTTGCAACAATTATTGTGCCGTCAAGCTTTGACAACGGAGCGCTTGCTTGCCTTTGTCCTGTTCACATGGACAGCGTTACTCTTTCTCTTGAAGAGGTATTTTTGAATGAAATGGAGGACAAGAATTATGACATCTCCAAAATCTTCTGTTGATAAGCATTCGGCAAGATATGATTTTAAGCGTTCGTTTGTTAGATTGATTGCTCCGGGCATTGTTTCACTTTTATTCTCGGTTATATATTTTATTATTATTCCTGTAGCAACAATTTCATCTGCCGGCACTTATTCGCTTAGCTTAAGAGCGGAAAATATAGCTTCAATAAGAAAGCAACTTGCTTGCGCTCTTTTCGGCAACACAACAAGCAATTTTGTGTTTTATGGAGTTTATGCGGTAATAATCGGTGTGCTTTTTGCATTTTGTATATTCTTTCCGATTATGAGAAAAAGCAATGTTAATTTCTTTTTCTCGTGCGGAATTGACAGAAAGACATATTTTAAAAACAGAGCGCTCTCGTCGATTATCATAATGATTTTAACGTCGGCTGTGCCGCTAATGATTGATATTATAATTAATATAAGATATTTAGGCCATGCAGATTTTATTATTCATCAGGGATTTTTCCTGTTTTTAGAGCATTTTACGTATATGCTTGCAGGATTTTCGCTTATGAGTATTGCAATGATGGCTTGTTATACTGTGACCGAAAGCCTTTTCTTCGGCGCCGGTCTTATTTGGTCACCAATGCTTTACATTGTTTCGATAGAATGGCTTTTCCAAAATTTCCTTAGGGGATATTCACAAACCGCCACGGTTGACTATATGCCGCTTGGAAGTTCGTCTTTGACGGTGACGGTAGATACGCTTTGGTCTAAGCTTTCGGTGATTAATCCGCTTATTTTCGGTACGGCGCTCGGTTCAAATAATGTTCGCAATAATATGTATTTCAATTGTTTGAGAAGCACTGCAAGCAATGGCGGAGTAGTTAACGATTTTTATTATGATAATGCAAGCGGAAATGTCGGATTTGAAAAAGCGGGAATGAATTATATTTTACCTATTCTTATCTGGCTTGTATTATCGGTATTGTTTATATTTATTTCTAATAAGCTTCTTAATAAACGTAAGCTTGAAAATACAGCACTTCATTCTTCTAACCTTTTTGTAACGGTATTTGTAAGCCTTGAATTTTCGGTGCTTGTTGCAACGTTCTTTATGCCGTTATTGTCTGATTTTGATGTTATTCAGTCAAGTGTGCTTGATATTTTTGCCGGCTTAATTTGCGGCATTATTGCTTATTTCGTATTTATGTCGATTTCACGCAGAAAAATCAAGCATGGAATTAAGCTTGTAATTCCGGTAGGGGTGTCATCAATTGCCGTTTTGGTTATAAGTGTTATTTGTATTTCAGGCGGCTTCGGCTATTCAACATATTGCCCCAATATTAAGGATATTGACTATGCAACAATAAACAGTGAATATATAGACGCTTCGGGTGTTATGTCAACCAATCATTTTAATGACGGTTCACTTTCGGCAGGTACTGACCAGCTTTATTACGGCACGTATGAGCCTTCGGGCGCATATCTCGGTAAATTCAATACAAAAGACTCAATAGATAAAATTGAGAAAATACAGAAATATTCTTTTAAAAACAGAATTGCTAAAAGAAATGAGCCGTATGTTACCGTTAAAATAAAGTATTTACTCAAAAACGGAAAGGCTGTAAATCGTGAATACACTTGCACAAACAGTGACGTTTCACTTGATATTATCGAATTAACTCAAAGCAGCGAATATCAAAAAGAACTTGAATTCTTAATGTCATCAAAGAAAGCCGATGAAAAATCAAGCGGCACCTTTAATTCTGAAGATGAATCCCAATCTTACTTCGCTTATTTTGCAAATGAGAATAATGTGAAAAATGCACTTAATTTCGGTGTTGCATATGTAGTTTCAAACGATGCTGTCACCAAAACTAAGATTGAAAATACGCCGGCACTTCGTGATGCAATACTGAAAGATATTGAAAAAGTAGGTTACAAAAAGCTTTTAACCGGCGGCAAGACTCCTTTGGGCGCAATCAATTTTTCGTATGATGACAGCGTTCAAAATTATGATAATATAGATTATATGAATGACGCCACATATTATATTTGGGACGATATGGTTAACACCGTTAATTATCTTAAATCTATTAATAAGTTTACGGCGTTTACCGATTTGTCAAAGTCCGGTGAGATAGAGTATGTAACCGTTACCGCTCTTGAAACAAGGCTTTCAAGCGAGTTGTCGCTTACTGCGCTTTCCACCTTTGAAAGTGATACGGCAACACCTGAAAGCTATTATGAATATCAAGGCAGCGAGCTTAAAGAGGCAGATGTGCTTAAAACTTATAACGGTAAGAAAATTACCGACAGTCAAAAAGCACAGGAAATATTTAACCAATCGTCAATTTACTCGCTTTGCAAAAAGGACGGCTATGTTGTCCTTGTGAAATTTAAAAACAATACTTATGTAACTAAGTATCTTTCAAAAGAAAAAGCACAATCGCTTTTGAAATAATTTAATAGGTTTTACCTGTCTGTTTAATTATGTTTTACCCAATTTAAACCCAAAACCCTTGAGCAATAATATGCTTATCTTAAACTCCTTTTATAATTCAAACAGACGGTGAACATAAAAAAAGGACTGCCGAGTAGCTACGGCAGTCCTTTTAGACTTTCGATAAAGTGGCTAAACCGTGCCGTGCTATAAAACGAAATTCCATTCGGGGTCCCCG
>ERZ832317.1153-NODE-1153-length-34612-cov-30.595682_pt1 | contig 34612 bp, 32 predicted proteins | sample MGYA00519695_ERZ832317 | MGnify/ENA primary metagenome ERZ832317 (study PRJEB31850, sample SAMEA3708726) | human gut metagenome | biome: human gut; feature: human-associated habitat; material: faeces | place: China | collected 2014 ...
TTGGCACTTCTGGGCGAACAAAATGTTTCGCCTCTCATTTTGCGCTTTGATTTGATTTTCAGATCAGAGCGCTCTTTTTTGTCCAAATTCCGCATTGCGGGTTTGAGAAATATTTATTTGAAAGGTGGAACAAGCAAATGATGGAAAGTAAAGTATTCGCGGACAACTTCAGTCGTAGCTTCAGCGAGTCGGGGGACTTCTTTCAGTTCCTCAGCGCTCGGCAGGCCCGCAGCAAGTGGATGACAGCCCCGTCCAAGGAACTCCGGTTTGAGCCGGTGGAACGGGGATCCACGCTCGGAAATCTGTATATGCAGATCTACGACCACAACGGCGATGCAGATGTTCTGGAGGACACAATGGAGAATACCAGCCTCCTGCTGAAGGTAGATGGCAAGGACTATCCGGTCCGTTCCTGTGCGATCAAGACAGTTCTCGAGCGCGCACGCATCTCTGGGCATGCACTCAACAAAGTTTCCAAGACGGTATTCGCCGAGATCCTCAACTACTGCATGGGCGTTGCCTCTGGTGACAGCCTGATCAAAATCGCAGATGAGAAGGTATCGGCAGTACATGGTGGCGATCCGAAAGACTACACCGTTATGGAGATGCTACCTCTATTTAAGGCAACGAGCGACTTTCTCAACCGTGAGTATCCCGGAAACACTTTTATGACAGCCCACTTCGATCACTCCATTGCGACAGCAATCTGGCGTCTGGATGGGCAGGCAGACAATCTTCTTGATACATATCATAGGGAGATTGCTGCCAAAGGCTTGCAAACCGAGAAAATGGTTCCTGCGCTGCGCTTTTCCACCTCCGATGTGGGTATGAGCGGCGCAAATCTCTATCCGATTTTTCTGGTTGGTGCCGAGAGCCGTATTGTTCCATTGGGGTACTCCATTCGCACCGAACACAAGAATGGTGTGGATATGCAGTATTTTGAGGAACAGCTCAGATTGGTCTATGCGCAATTTGAAAAGGCGCTGGACAAGCAAGTGCAGCTCATGAACATCGAGATCCGCTATCCCGTCACTACACTCATGCGTGTCCTGAAAAGAATCAAGGCCCCGAAGAAAGCCTCCTATGAAGCTATGGACTATTTCGTAGCAATTCATGGAGACAGTCCTTGCACGGCCTATGAACTCTTCATGCAGATGAGCGATGTGATCTTCTCTGCGCAGTGTGACGGTGCCTCTGGGCTGAGGATTGCTCAGTTGGAGGAGATTGTATCTCGTGCCTTGAATGTGAATTGGCATGAGTATGATCATCCCGGTGACTTTAAGTGGTAAGAGGTGGTGATCTCACATGAAGAATATAACCTTCGAAGGCATCAGCACCTTACAACGTCTACACCTTTGCTGGCAGATCAGAAAGCAGATTGGAAAGATACATCAACCTATCAAAGTTGAATTCCATCAGCCGATTTGCCGCAAGCAGTATTCTTCCCTCTGGTACGGCGGCCTGGTGGTATCTATCAAGGTGCGCGGGTGTGTTTTTGCCATTCACGCCTGCGGAGATATCTACGCCACACTTTACGATAAGAGTGATGGTACAGAATTACTCTATGTCAAAGATAAGAGTAACTCTGGACGTTTTGGCGTTGATGTTTTGCCATATCTGAAGACGGACCATGCCTTATATGCTGCCATGGGTGATACGCATAAACGGTATCGACTCGATATGGAACACAATAACTGGTGGGAGTGCTTTGTCTACACGCCAGACGGCGAATTCCATGACATGATGTGGGCATTAGATAGTGACCACATCTTCGAGGGAGTTGAGGTAGTACTCTACGCTATGGATTCAGTCATAAAAGATATCACCGAAAACAAGGAGCGGATTGAATATGGAAAAGACTCGGCATTTTATTGTTGATACGCCAGTAGGACAACTCGCGATTTACGCTAAGCACGATAAGACTGACTGTGCAGCAGACTATCCAGGCGTTTTCATCGACTATGTACGCAAGGATGGCGCTACAGCGATCCTGGCTTGCGTAGAATACGATCCAAACAAGGAAGCACTTCAGACTGTTGTCTACGGCAACTGTGCATCTGACGAGCCGACTGAGATCGTCGAGCACTACAATACTGATTTTGAAGAGTAAGGAGGATAGATTATGCCTAATTGGGCGTTTGGGTATGTAAATGTCACCGGTACACGGGATGGCATTAAGTCGTTCATTGAACGGTTTGTCAGCGAAGACGATCCTTCAACCATTCCAGGCAAGCGTTTCTTTGCGCGGAGCTTCATCCAGTCGAAAAGACAGGCATTCATTGATGAGGCTATGAAAGAATTCTCCGAGCCTGCCGTCGATGCCAAAGCAAGTTACTCGTTTGTCGCGTTGTTCGCATGGTCAGCATACAGTTGCTTGATTGGTGGATATTCTCAGAATTCTCCTAGTGAGTGCCTGACTCTCTCAGAGGCCTGCGCAGAAGATGGCGTTTCTGTCATGATCCAGACCTCAGAGCCGGGAATATGTTTTGAGGAACACATTACCTGCGATGACACAGGGACGGTAGAGCACACCGAAAAAGATCTACTTGCTTATAAGTGTCGGCATTGCGGGGAGATAACAAGCTTTGCCTCGTTCGAGGATCCTGATGATCAGGAATGCCCAGAATGTGGCAATTGTGGGTTTGATCGCTGCGAGGAGGTGTAGGCTATGGGGCTGAACCTGAACTACACGCCAAACAGATTGGTGGACATCACAACTCTAACAGAGGATCAATGGCTCAGTTGGAGGCGAAAAGGAATTGGCGGCAGCGATGTAGCTGTCGCCCTTAATTCCTCCCCATATCGCACGGCACGAGACCTTTATTATGACAAAATTGGGGTCGTCATGTCAGATGATGGGCCGGACAAAAGCATCACATTCCAGATTGGGCATTTGCTCGAAGATGTGGTAGCTCAAATCTTCGCAAAGAAGACCGGACTATCTGTGTATGAAGACCACTGGATGTACCAACACCCGTTTTTCCCCTTCCTGATTGCCGATGTGGATCGTTTTGTAACCCTGCCGGATGGACGTAAGGCCATCTTAGAGTGCAAAACGGCGCACTATGACATGCAATTCAAGTGGGCGAACGGAGCAGTCCCTCGCCACTATGAATTGCAGGTTCGGCACTACATGTCGGTGATGAATATCGATGTTGCATTCATTGCCTGCCTGTTCTCAAATAATGAGAATGACTTTGTATGGCAAAAGATTGAGCGTGACCTCGAGGAAGAAGAGAACACGATCATGGAGCTGTCGGCATTCTGGAATAATCACGTCATGGCTCGTGTGGAGCCGCCCCTGGTCGAAAAGCCAGATGCGGTTTTGGAGTCGCTCCGTCGCTATTTCGGCCCTGCTGACAAGTCCGAACCGACCGTGGATCTTGACCGCAAGTTTGTGGTGAACCTCAAGGAGATCCTGGCACTCAAAGAGGAAAAGAGATCTTTAGATGCTCAGGTAAAAGCACTTGAGACTCGCATCAAATTCCTCTATGCTCCCATCGTCGAAGAGATGGGTACCGCATGCAAAGGAACCTGTGAACAGGGCGGCGAGTATTTCAAAGTATCCTACAATCCTCTGTATCGGGAAGGAATATCAAAGGACCGTTTATCCGCTCTGCGAGCTCAGTATCCTGATATCTATGATGAGTTTGTGGATCAGACGGAATCAAGAATCTTTAAGGTGGTCAAATCGGCCATCGCATAAGGAGTGATCAAATGCTATGTCGATATGAAAGAACCATCTTTAAGTCCGATAAGGGCTTCTGCATTTTTGCCTACAGTACTTCTGATGAGTCTGTTCCAAAGGAAGCCCGTAATCGGTCTTACTACCATGACGACAAGATTCATTTCACGGCCATCGGCTATCATCTGATTGCTACGGATGCCGTGGAAGTGGAACTGGATGGAACGTGGGAGAATTCCAAACACGGTTTACAGCTGTCGGTTTCAATGTGTAAGGAAGTCGTGCCGAGAGATCAAGCCGGCATCCTTGCTTACCTGAGCAGCGGTATCATCAAAGGAATTGGCCCTGAGACCGCAAAGGCCATTGTCGCTCGCTTTGGCGATAAGACGATAGAGGTTTTGGAGAAAGAGCCGGACAAGCTGCTTAGCGTCAAGGGGATTGCCCAGAAAAAACTCAAGGCTATCATCAAATCCTACGGGGAAACGAAAGCCTTGAGTGATCTCATGATATACTTGGCGCCTTTCGGTGTTTCGATGAAAAAGGTTGCGATGATCCGAGAAGAGTTCGGAGATAACAGCCTGAGAATCGTGAAGACGGATCCATTCCAACTCTGTAAGATCAAAGGCTTTGGCTTCATGACAGTCGATTCCGTTGCCCGTAAAACAAAAGTCAGCTTAAAGCACCCTTTGCGATACTCCGGTGCGATCAACTATGTGCTGGATGAGGCACGCGTATCTGGGCATCTTTTTCTATCCGTTGATGAGACGGTTGGCCAGTGCTATGAGCTTCTCAATATGGGCTGCGATGATGAAGTGGTTTCCGAAGAGGAAATCCGCCAAGCGATCTCAAATGAACGTGTGGAATCCCGTATCTATGTTGAGGGAAGCCGTGTATACCTGAGTTACGAGCGCATGTGCGAAGTTAAGTCAGCTAAGCGCATTGTGTCCATGATACTCCAAGAGGGCTTTACAAAGATCAACGATCTGGACAGCAAAATCGACAATGCGGAGAGGACCTTGCATCAAAAACTGGCTCCTTCGCAACGTAATGCTGTGAAGCTGTGCCTCTCGCATCCGATCTCCATCATGACCGGAGGCCCCGGCAGCGGAAAGACCACAACACTACGATTCATACTGGATATCTATAAAGCTGCGTTCCCTGCGAATGAAGTCCTCTTGGCTGCACCTACTGGCCGTGCCAGTCGGCGCATGGCAGAACAGACGGGAATGTACGCCTCTACACTTCACTCGGCGCTTGGCCTTGTGACGGATGAAGACAGCCCGCTGAACAACAAAGAGTTACTATCAGCAGACTTGGTAGTCGTTGATGAGTTTTCAATGGTGGACATGCGCCTTGCGTATATCCTCCTTGATCGTATCAAGTCGGGCGCTCAGCTGATTATTGTCGGTGATGCTGACCAGCTCCCATCTGTTGGCGCGGGTAATGTGCTGCGAGAGATGATTCGAAGTGAAAAGGTTCCTACGGCAGTCTTAGAGACTGTTTTCCGCCAGGCATCTAATAGCCGTATCATCACAAACGCCTATGCCATCAATCACAACGACACACATCTTCAGTTCGGGGATGACTTTCAGTTTTTGGAAGTTCAGAACTCGGAAGAGGCTGCGCAGTTGGTCATCAAGAACTATCTGCAGGAAGTCTCTTTGCATGGTATTGAGGACGTGCAGATTCTCTCACCTCTCCGTAAGCGAGGTGCGGTTGCGGCAAATGCGTTGAATGAGACCATTCGAGACCTTGTCAACCCGCCAAACAACCTGAAGAAAGAGGTTAAGTGTGGCAGTCGAGTATTTCGAGTTGGTGACCGCATTATGCAGACGGCAAATCGAATCAATGTGTCAAATGGCGATGTCGGCGTCATAACCGACATGAAGAAAGAGGATGATGAAACGATCACATGCGTGAGGCTTTTGGATGGAAGGACACTACAGTACACGCAGGAAATGCTGGAGGATTTGGAGTTTTCCTACTGTACGACCATTCATAAGAGCCAAGGACAGGAGTATCCTGTCATCATTGTTCCTCTTTTGAAAGAGCACTATATCATGCTGCGGCGGAATTTGCTCTATACTGCTGTGACCAGAGCCAAGTCGAAGGTCATCCTGATTGGGCAAAAGCAGGCAGTCTTTGTTGCGATCCATAAATGTGATGTGGGTCAAAGGAATACGGTACTCGCGGATCGAATCGTGGCTTATTATAACCGCGAGCTGAGTCGGCGAGTAGCGTGATTATTTGGGAAACGGGGTGGTCAAAAGCTGCCTCGTTTCTACATTTATTGTGAAAGGACAATTACCATGAGTGAATCGAACTCTAATGTGATCCCTGCCATCAACGCTGTCGATGGTTTTAACCCCGCTGATTTCGTGCGTACTACCGTGGGTGAGGAAGGCGAAAACGATCTCTACCTTGATGTCAAATATCGCCTTCTTTGGTTCCGCCTGCACCATCCGAATGGAAAGATCGACCCGGAGCTTATCCGAGTTGATGAGAAGAATGCAATCGTATGCTGCAGGATCTATGCCGATAAGGCTGACCCAGCTGACCAGTTCATTGGGAAGGCGTATTCTCAGCGTTTCTCAACGGAAGACCGCTTTGGCGATCGCTTCTTGGAGATCGCCGAAACAGTCGCAAAGGGCCGCGCTTTGGCTGATGCAGGTTATGGTACGCAGTTCTGTATGAATGGTGATGCGCTGGCCGGTATTATCGCGGATGCCCCAATCAAGATGCCTCCTGATGAAGATGCAGGACACCCTGGTAGTGTTGTGGCGAGTTTTACCGCTCAACCGACAGCGGATCCTCCTGCCTTCTCTCAGACGGCGACGGCGCCTAAATCTACCCAGCCTGCTCAGCAGCAGGTTCAGCCTCCTGTGCAGCAGTCTCATGCTCCTGCTCCGGAGCCCCCCAAAACGCTGGATGAGTACTTGCGTGTCATGACCATTGAACAGGCGAAAGCCGTCAAGGTTGATTTTGGCCGCTTTAGTGGCTGGTCTCTTGGCGAAATCGCTATGAAGAGCCCAGGGGACCTCGCGTGGTATGTGAAGAACTATTCCGGCCATAATCTCGCACTGAAAGCAGGGGCTACAAAGCTTTTGGAAACGGTAGGCCAGATGGCCAGCTGATTCTTCCCCTAGCTAAGGGAGGTGGTTTAGATGGGCAGAATACCTGATCTGCCATGTGATATTGAACAAGTGGTTGATCTTCTTGGCATCGAAGTCATACGAGATACCGGGACTCAACTGCATTGCAGGTGTCCATTCTGTGCAGATCGGAAAGCTCATATGAATGTCAAGATCCGCGATAATGTGTTTCGGTGTAACCGCTGTGGTAAAGGTGGGGGTATCCTCCATCTTTATGCGGAGTACTGTGATGTCAATCTCCATACGGCTTACGAAGAACTCTGCAAAATATTCGGGCCAGATGGAGGTGAACCGGTGCGCAAATGCAAGCGGAAGCCTCGCTCCATAGAAACGGTAGAACTCCCTATTGCCTCGGCTGAGGTACGGGATAATACGTATTCCAACCTTCTCTCATTATTGACTCTATGCCCAACACATCAATCCGCTTTGAAAGAGCGCGGACTAAAATCAGAGGAGATGGAGCTGCTATGCTATCGAACGACGCCCACAACACGTTTGAAACGGATTGTTACAGAGCTGTTGGAGCGTGGCTGCATTCTTGATGGGGTTCCCGGATTTTACTGCCAGAAGGACTCTGGCCAATGGGTGTTGGATATCCGAGGCTCGGGAATCATGCTACCCGACCGAAACCTGCTCGGCCAAATTGAAGCCATTCAGGTTCGGCTTGATAAGGTCTACAACCAGAAATTCTATAACCTAACGAGTGTTGACCAGTACTACGGGACACAGTCGAAGTGCTGCCCGCATTATGTCGGCGTTCATGAAGGCGATGAAGTGGTTTGCCTTACGGAGGGAGTTATGAAGTCCGACCTTGCCTACAGCTTCGCGCAGGGTTCACCTTATGAGTGTGGTTTCGTGGGCCTTACAGGCATACCGAGCTATTCTCAGTACGAACGAGCCCTTGAAGAACTAGACTCCATTGGCGTGAAGAGAATCAACGTCATGGTCGATTCGGATTATCAGGTCAAAGAGGAAGTTCGGAAAGCGCGTGATCGTTATATTGAGATGGGTGCGGCTGCCGGTTTTGAAATGGCACCGATTACCTGGACACAAAAGCAAAAGGGTGTGGATGACCTTTACAAGCACCTTTTCCGAGACAAATGATTTGAGAGCTGCAGCGGGTTGCTGCAGCTCTCTCCATTAATTTGCAAAGTAGTCATATATGGAGGATGACACATGAGCGTTGAAATATATATTTGTGATCTTAAACCTGAGGTTCAGGAGCAGGTTCTATCTGAGCTCAATTTGAGTTCTGATAAGGATGGAAACTATGACCTATTCCCGCTTTTCGTTGTTGAAAAGCCGGAGCCGTAAAACACTTGGAAATTTTAGGATAACCACCGTGAGTTGCAGCGATTTGCTACAACTCACACATAATTTTCTGAAAGGAACAATAGATATGGAAGTCTTTTTGATTATGCCGACCACGCCGGAAGGAAAGGCGAAACTTAGCAAGGAACTGGCCAAGTTCCACGCAGAGCAAGCGCTAAAGATGGTGCAGAAATTGCCCTGCTCTACGGAACAAAAGTTGGAGCTTATCGATGCAGTAGTTGAACATTTACGTTCCAAGCAATAGTGTCAACTTGTTTATCCGATTTGCTATAAACAAGTTTAAGCTGCCGCCCTGAGTGAAATCAGGGTGGCGGCTTTTGCATTATAGCTTGACGTATGACAAGTAATGAAGTACGATAATGGGGAGTGAGAATGTACATATGCAGCTTATGAAGGAAAAACAGGAGTTGACCCATTTGTCATGGCCTGTCCACCGTAATTCTATCGAAATTGGTGGGTCTTTTCTGAAGGCGTATGGGAAATGATTTGGAAAAGGTGGAGCGCATATGAAGATTTTTGCAATTCGAGATGAATCGACGCAGGAGCAGAAGGATCTGGCGTACCTCCTGTATTACAAGCAGGAAAAGCAGTTCTATATTGAGCTGCCTGAAAATGCGGATGCATGGGAAACGCCGCTGTTGCTGGACTCCTTTGTGAAGCGTGGGGAAACCACAGTCAATTCCTATTGGAGCAAGATCTGGGTTCAGCAGCGGATCGTTCCGATCGACCGCCAGAACATCGGTGAGATTCTGCGCGACAATCATCTGAAGGAATATGATGAGTACGAGCTTCTGATGCTGGCAATGGGGCGATGCGCACAGGATGATTACTACCTTGTTCCCATTAACGAGAAGGAGCTTCCGGAAGAAATTACGCGGCGGTTCTCAAAGAGAATTGAAGATGTGCTGCCGCTGGAGAACCATTGCCTGCTGGTATTTTTCCGGGATGGCGTAGTGAAGAAGTGCGATTTGCAGAAGCATTTTGAAAAGACAAGAGCATTTCAGATTCTTCTCAAGAAGCCGGACTATTTTCAGCATGTGCAGATGCAGACGGGCGGATATGGCGTTGCATGGGATGTGAACATGACCGTCTCGGATGCGATGCTCTACCGGATAGGCAAAAGCGTTCCGCTGACTATTGAGGATTTCCGGAACTTTGCCACGCACAGAGTTATCAATGCAGCGGAGGCGGCGGAGATATTGGGCTGCTCCCGGCAGAATATCATTGACCTGACGAAACGCGGGAAGCTGCATCCAATCAAAACATCGGAGAAGAGCACGCTGTATCTCAAAAGCGAAGTCCTGAAACGAAACTGGCAGTGAGAATACGTTATACCCCTTTATACCCTTTTGAAAGGGGTATAAAGGGGTATAACGTTCTTTGGAGAACTTTTCAAAAAATCTCATTTGCACCTTTTCAAATGGGTTCCAATCCGTTACAATATATCTAACAACCTAACAATGTAATGCGAGGTGTTGCTATGAAAACAACAGACCAGCCGCAGGTGAAGCAATACGTCATCTATTCCCGCAAATCCAAATTTACCGGGAAAGGCGAAAGTATTGAGAACCAGATTGAGCTGTGCCGCCAATATATTGCAATGCACTTTGGCGAAGACGAGGCGGAGCATGCGCTTGTATATGAGGACGAGGGGTTTTCCGGCGGCAATCTGGAGCGTCCGCAGTTCAAGCAGATGATGAAGGATTCCCAGAAGATTGAGTTCGCTGCTATTGTCGTCTATCGCCTTGACCGTATCAGCCGCAATATTGGTGACTTTGCAAAGCTCATCGAGGATCTGGGTGACCGGCACATTGACTTCATTTCCATCCGGGAACAGTTCGACACGTCCTCTCCAATGGGGCGTGCAATGATGTATATCGCGTCAGTGTTCTCCCAGCTGGAGCGAGAAACCATAGCCGAGCGTATCCGCGACAACATGCATGAGCTGTCCAAGACCGGACGCTGGCTGGGCGGGACGACACCAACTGGCTACGCTTCGGAAAGCTTGTCCAGCGTAACAGTAGATGGCAAGGTTAAAAAAGCTTGTAAGCTCAAACCTATTCCGGAGGAGATTCAGCTGGTAAAGACAATTTTTTCTGTGTTCACGGAAAGTGGCTCCCTCAGTAAAACTGACCAGTACTTATTAGAGCACCGCTGTGTCACAAAGCGCGGCAAGCAGTTCACACGCTTTGCCATCCGGGGTATTCTGACAAATCCGGTTTATATGATTGCTGACGATACGGCGTATCAGTATCTCAAGGAGAACAACGTAGACCTTTTTGCTGAGCCATCGGAGTTTGACGGTGAGCACGGTATTATGGCCTACAACCGCACGCTCCAACGCCCTGGCAAGGCTACTCAGATTCGCCCGATGGAAGATTGGATTGTGGCAGTGGGGAAACATCCCGGCATTATCTCCGGTGCAAACTGGGTACGAGTACAGTCTATGCTGGACGTGAACAAATCCAAGAGCTATCGCAAACCGCGCAGCAATGTGGCGCTTTTGTCCGGCCTTCTGCGTTGTGGCGAGTGCGGTGACTATATGCGCCCGAAACTGACTGGTCGCACTAATGCTAATGGGGAGTTGATTTACACCTATATGTGCTCCACCAAAGAGCGCAGTCATGGTACTGTCTGTAGTATGAAAAACTGCAACGGCAACACTCTAGATGCTAAGATTGTTGAGGAAATACGTAAGGTTGCCACCGACAAAAAAGACTTTGGCCAGTTACTGTCAAAAACCAAGAAAGTAATCAATGACAACAAAGCAAGTTATGAAGCTGAGTTGACTTTATTAGTGAAGAACCATGCTGAAACAGAAGCCCGCATCAAACGACTGGTGGAATCTCTGTCCGTTGCCAGCGAGACCTCGGCCAAATACGTCATGGAGCAGATCGATGAGCTGCACCGGCAGAGCGAACAGGAGCAGACAAGAATTGCTGAATTGGAAAAGCTTGCTAGGCAGAGTAATGCTCTGAGCCAAAATCTATTTTTCTATAGAGATATGATTGAGTCATTCGCCGACACGGTGGATTCGACTACTATTGAAGAACGGCGTCGCCTGCTGCGTACTATCGTCAAAAAAGTGGTTTGGGACGGCAAAAACGTCTATGTATACCTCTTTGCGGAGGATGGAGAGCTGAATTTGCCGCCCATAGGGCAGCTTATGTGTCCGTCAGGAGAGGATAGCGAATGAGATTTTAATGCATTTCCGGTCTCAGAAAAAATTGCAGGGAGAAGTATCCCTGTCGGAGACCATCGAATCGGATCGGGAGGGCAACGCCTTGCAGCTGATGGACGTCATCGGCGTGGACGACACCATGCTGGAGGATCTCTATGACCGGGACAGCGCCCACCGCCTGCGGCGGCTGGTGAAGGAGTGCCTGACCCAGCGGGAATCAGAGGTCATCCGTCTGCGGTACGGTCTTGGCGGCACCGTCCCCCTGACCCAACGGGAGATCGCCTCCACATTCGGCATTTCCCGGAGTTATGTATCCCGCCGCGGTTAATGTAAACGATGCCCGGAAAGCCTTGCAGCAGAAGACTTGTCCGGGCATCAGTCATGCTAGGGTAGCGCCGCAGTTATTGTAAGCGGCAAAAATTTTAGGAAGATAAGCGGTCATTTATTACTTAGCTTTAGTTAGATATAGACAAGGCCTATTTAAATCAAGAATATTAATGAAGTCAATCTCTCTTAGAAAGGTTGTAAGGCCAATTTTAAAAGACGCGCCATTAGTGTAGTTAATATCTAAATGGTGTTCAGGGTGATCTTTTCGAATTACATCGTGATCAAAGCGTAAATATCCGGGTTCAAAAGAAAGTAGATAGGTGATTAAGCTGCCATATAAATTTGTTTCTTCAGAAGATATTTGGAAATCCGAAGCTATATCCCAATAGTTTTCTAGAATGCTTTCTATTGTATCTACCCCTGATAGATTAAAAAAAGTTGCCTCCAAAACTGTACATGCAGCACTCGTAATTTCAAAATGCTCATAGGAAAGAACACATTTACCATCTCTTACACTAAAAGCAAACGGGAAATGAAAGGAATGAATTTTATCTTTTTCAGATAAAAAAACTCGACGCATTTTATCGATGTATATAACTAATCGAATTTCACCATCTTCAATTTTTGGGGGGTTATCCAAAAGTGGTTCTGGCTTTGTCATCATCAAATAGCGAGATATTCCTACGATTAATTGTATAACATCAATTTTAGATCTTATCGAAGAACTATAGTGAATAATGTCCGGTTTGACATTAAACAAGTATGATTTCATTGGCTGCCAGCTCCCATAACGTTATCGATAAAAGAACGGGCGCGTTGCTTTATTTCATCCTCAGACAACTTGGATGCAACTTTACCAATAGTTTCTTCAACAAATTTCCTGTCTTTACGATTTAAATATGGATACTCATCGTTAAAAAGATCGTCTAAAATTTGTGAAAATAGTTTCTTTTTAGAGGACAGAGTAATTTGAATTTGAGTTTCCATTTCCTCACGTTCTAAGCTGTTTGGTTCGTGTAATGTCATTTTTCCGTCTTTTGAGATACTTTCAAAAGCAGTCGAATATGTTTCATAAAAACTTTCATTAATATCATCCACGATGAAATAAGATGTCAAGAACGAACGGGTTAATGCCATATAGATAGAGTTCCGTAACAAAACATTTGGACTAATCAATCGTGGAACAACACAAATGACAAAAGGAAATTCCAGCCCTTTAACATTGTTTTCGTTGCTAATATAAACCATATCCTTTTGTTTGTGCTTTGAGATATATCCTCTAGTAGAATTCCAGCCATATTTTGATTCCAGAAGAAAGACGGTTTCATCTGCAATAGAGCAAAGAGTTTTATAATTGCTTAATATAATGACAGCAATATCATCAGGAGCAACTGTAGGATTTTCATGCTTAATTTCATCGATTGCTTTCAAAATCTCTTCGCTGTATGAACAGGAGTTATTCTTGGATAGTCTGACTGTATTTGTGGCATCCAAATCTTCAAAACGACGCAATGGTTTACGGCTAAGTGTTACAATACTTTGAGCATTATCTCGTTCTAAAGAATAACCGCATGCTATCCAGGCGCTGTCATCGAGCCAGTTTATTTGAGGGCTTTCGTATAACCCCATTCCAACTGCATGTGCAAACATTAATGTTTTAGGATCTGTCCGATAACATTTATTTAACAAGAAATCCGGATTGATATTCTTAATATTAGAGCTATCATAGATATTCTGAAAAATATCACCTGCAATATATACGGTTTTTTGGGTTATCTTTTCACAGAGTTTAAAAAAGCCTTCTTTGAAGTCCTGACTTTCATCAACAAAAATATAATCAAAACACGGGACGAAATTTTCCATCTTATTCAACAATTCCAAAGCAGAAACGCATAGGGAGTTGAAATCCGGGTTGCTACTATAATTGCTAAAGGGTAAACCATACTTATGGCATATAAAACTATACAAACCCGAACGAGGGTCATTAGCTGATCCCCAACTAGAAAAAACAAACAGCCGTTTTTTCCAGTCGATTTGCTCTTCCACTTTAAGAAAGTTAAAGAAGTTAGGAATTCTTGATTCCATATCGTTGGCTAGCACTTTATTAAAGCAAGTAAAGGCCATTACTGAATCCTTTTCTTGTGAATAGACGTCCTTTAACTTGTGAAGCAAAAGTTCTGTTTTCCCAGTCCCGGCCATTCCTTGAATTGTTATTACTTTTTGATCGCGGGCTTGATAAATAAAGCGACTTTGCTGTCCATCAAACAAAATAATCTTCTGCTTTACTTTTTCCAAAAGAGTATGAGGTTCATTGGTCCCTATTTTATTAATATCATTGATACTACCAATCAGGAGAGAAATTAGTAAATCTATTTTTCTATAATCTGAAGATTCTGATTTCTTCGAAATGAATGCAGTTAAGTCGAAATTCTTTAAGTCAACAATAGAAAATAAATCTTTTGACCATTTTCGGGCCCGCCCCAATATTGCTTTGTAATTATATTTATCAGAGAGAAATCCTAAGTCTTCCTTGAAATCAAGCAAAAAGTCTTCTAAGTCCTCTTCGTCTGCCTCTCCATAATTCACGAGCAAAATTGGATGCTCAGGCATTAGGACAATAGCTATATCAGATAAATCATAGGTGTAATCTTTTCCAGTACCCAGTGCTCGCTTCAAAATATACATTTGTTTCGAATTTTTAGTTGAATATTCTCGTAATTTTGAGACGAAACCGTTAGTTAATTTATTTGGCTCAATATCGCAGTAAAATAAGCTGTCGTCTTTTACATTTATTTCTTTCATCATACCATCACCTGTTTTTATTATTGATTGGAATTGTGAACTATAAATAGCACAACATTAGTTTTTTAAATCAATGTGTACATCCAATGTCCGTTAATTCGATATTTCTGAATTTTTTTCTCAGCTACTAAACTTGCCAAAATCCGATTCGCCGTCGCTGCCGACACGCCGCACAACTCTCGCACATCAGCATTCATAATATAGTCATGGGTCTTTAGAAACTCCTCAATCAACTTCCAGCGGATTACCGCCTTATCCATCTTCCCATCGCTCATTTTATCACTCACGCCAATTGCGTCAATGAGCGATGCTTTGATAGCTGAGAGCATAAACTCGATAAACACGGTAGATTCACCGGCATCGTTAGAGGCGTTGATTGCCGCATAGTATTCCTGTTGTCTGTCGTGGATCATGGACTCCACCGGGAGCCAGGCAAATGCCGGGTTCCACTTGGAGAGTAGCAGCGTATGCCACAGGCGGCCCACCCGGCCGTTCCCATCGGTAAAGGGATGAATTAGTTCAAATTCGTAATGAAACACGCAACTGCGGATCAGCATATGCACATCGCTGTTCTTCACCCAGTCCAGCAGTTCCATGACCAGATCAGGAACATACTGGGGCAGCGTCCCAAAGTGCAGGACATGCCCCTCGCGATCTACCACTCCCACCGGGCGGGAGCGAAACACGCCGGACTCGTCCACCAAACCTTGGGTCATAACACTATGGGCAGTCAGCAGGTCATCCACGGAATGAGGATCGAGTTCATCAAGCCGCTCATAGATCTCATAAGCATTTTTGACCTCCGCAATATCCTTGGGGGGAGCCAATACCTGCTTCCCATTCAGAACAGCAGTTACCTGCTCCAAAGTCAAGGTATTCTGCTCAATGGCCAGAGAACCGTGGATGGTACGAATACGATTTGTTCGTCGCAGGGTGGGGCTACTAGAAAGGTGCTGAGCAGTAGTCAATCGTCCAAGCAGCTCAGAAATTTCAGCAACATAATCTATAATTTTATTCGTGATTTGAAAAGGAGGTTGTTTATGTTTCATCAAAATACCTCATAAGTTAATTTAAATTTGTATTCATTATACCATGCCTATGTAAATAAAACAATTCATCGCTCATTTCATCATTCAAAATATTTTTAGCAATCTTAAATGCGATGTTTGCTCCGCATGTTATGCTGAATAGCCAGCCCAAACGGCTGGCTATTTTAATAGAAGGAGCTTCATGCATTATGGCGTCTATCGTAAAGCGCGGGAACAGTTATTCTGTTGTCTACATAACAACGGTTTGTGGCCAGCGAAAACAGAAATGGGAAACATACCATTCAAGTGAGGAGGCAGCTCGCAGAAAACAGACATTAGAGATGCATTACCAGTCAAAGCAAAGAAAGGAGGAGCATCAAATTGAAACGATCACACAACTTATGGAGAAATATGTGGATCTCTACGGTGTATCAAAGTGGTCACCATCCACGTTCCAGTCTAACTCCGGCCTGATTCGAAACTACATCCTTCCGCTGTTCGGAAACATACGGCTCAAGGAGTTAGCGCCGCTGATGGCGGCAGAGTTGTACCGAGATCTTCTGCAACAGCCCAGATATGAAGACCGCTATCACAAAACCCGCGGTCAGACGGTAAGCCTATCTGTCCTGCGCGATATTCACAAACTGCTGCACAGTGCGTTTGAACAGGCCGTTCTCTGGGAAACGGTTGACCGAAATCCGTTCCATCGGGCGCCGTTTCCTAAAATGATGGCAAAACAGAGGACCTTCCTTCGACCAGAGCAGATCCAACACCTGCTGGGCCATTGTGATGATATTTGGCTGAAGATAGCAATTCATTTGGCCTTTGCTGGGACATTGAGAAAAGGAGAACTTCTGGCGCTGACTTGGCAGGATGTGGACTGGGAAAACAACTCCATACAGGTCAATAAAACTTTGAAGCGGGTCAGCCGCGAGGCATTACAGGTACTCGGAAGCCAGGATGTTCTCTATGAATTTCCGTCATCCGTACAGGCAAAAAAGACCGTGCTGATACTCAAGCAGCCCAAGACAGTATCCAGCCACCGTAAAGTCTTTCTGCCGGAAACGGTCATGTGCCTATTGCGAGAACACTACGACCGCCAAAGTAAGCAGACACTTTTGCGTTCAACCACATATCCGCATTTGATTTTTCAATATGGGGATGGCAGACCGCTTCAAGAGAGTACGCTCTCAAAACACTTTAAGTCCGCCCTTCAGCGGGCCGGATTGCCCCGGGTTGACTTTCACAGTCTGCGGCATAGCAGCATTACCTACAAATTGATCCTAAGTTCCGGGGATATCAAAGCTGTTCAGGGAGATTCGGGACACGCCCAGGTAAAAATGGTTACAGAAATTTACAGCCATATTATAGACGAAAACCGCAAGGCCAACGCCTTGCGGTTTGAAACAGAATTTTATCAAACACATCATCCTGTGTGAGAATAAACACCTTTGCAGAATATGGAATCGAACGTGGTACCTACCACTTAGGAGATATGTTTGTCGAATTGCCTGCGATGTCCTCACATATACCGCTGTGCATTCCGACCATGCTACGGCTATTATCCCCGTTTCCTATTGTGTAATATAATCAACTCGCAGAGCATTTTATAACCAGATTGGTCATTAGCAGGAAATTAGCAGAAATATTTCAAACTGAAAATTAGCAGGCCATTAGCAAAAAATTAGACCGAATTTCCCTATGCGTGTTCAAAACCACAGCCTAATATATAATGGCGAAAACGGGCACCGCTTTATGTATGCAAAAGTGTATGCCTTTAGCAATGACCTACTAAGTTTTGTCAAGAAGGAGGCCACCCATGGCAGACTATCAACTTGAACTCAGGCAGATCGTAGATTATCCACGATGCCGAATTTATCGAGAATTTATACGAACTCTGATTGCAGACCGGGGCATTCGCACAGGCGGATGCTCCGGTCTTTTTTATTATGTCGTTCTTTGCGCCTATGCCAACTTCAGAACCTCTTATCGGCGCATAGACGGGATCTCATACACAGTATATCCGGGCGAATGGATCTGCTCCATCACTGACATCACGGAATGGTTCCGTGTACGCTTTCACTACCAGGCATTTGCAATCCTAAAATCCTTGCAGGATCAGCAGCTCATTACATTTACCCGCCTCGGCCGCGGGCATATCGTAAAGTTCTCCATTACGGACTGGCGGCGCAATAACACCGCGCTCGACTATAACTGCCCATGCCAAAAAGATTCTGGCTTTTTCTTCATCCCTGTTTCAACAGCCACAGAATTGATTTCCGCAGGCCGTGCATCTGAGATGGATGTCCTTCTGGATCTCTGGATCTCCGCAATTTATAAGGATCAGCAAGTACGCGGCTCTGAAATCGGGCCAGTTGCGTATTTCAGAAACGGCACCGGGAATCCGCTCGTCAATTACAGCGAATTATCCGCGCGCTGGGGAATCTCCCGTTCCAGCGTGGGGCGGCTGCTCAAAAAACTGGCCGATTTTGACTATCTTTCTCTGCTGACTTTCCCAGGCCGCAGCGGAACGGTAATTTACCTAAAGAATTATCTCTCAACCATGTTCCAAATTTCGGATGTCATGATAGACAAAGAGGAGGTTGCTATGTGTCTGAATCTTCGCGTATCCGTGCCGGATACCACTCCGCCAGAGGCCAGCACAATTTCCGATGAGCAAATCAGCGTTTCAACGGGACTCTCCAGCGTTTCAAAACCTCACATGCTGTACTTCGTTCGGAAAGTGCTGCGAACCCTTGAAGCGCAAGGCATTTCCTGCCTTTCATGCCCAAAATCCAAATATATGTTATATCCATTATCCGACGACTGCACGGTAGAAATAGAGAAAGGCACTATCTCAGCGGGACTTGCGATCTGCTGCGGCGCCGGCAGTCCGTTGTATCGGTTTGAAATGACGATCATCCCAAATGCTGAAGCGGAAGGAGCGTGCGACAATGTCAGGAAAGATGTATGAAAAACGGCCGGAAGAGGATGCCCGCTATCACGACACATGGAGACTGCTCAAAAAATATCGGGATGTAACATGGAGCCTGGAACTGTCTATCCGGCAGGTCAAAAATCAGTTTCGCATTGATTATGATTGCAACATTGAAGATTTTTTGGAGTCCATCTATATGGCAGGGGCGGATCTCGGCGGCACGGACATCGAAAATCACGCCCGGTGCATTGAGCGCAGCTACAAAATGCTGACCCTGCTTGAAAATTCCGTCAACCTTCTCCGCACGCACCACCAGAGCGGAGAGGTGTACTACTGGATCTTGTACTACTCGTTTTTATCTCCGCAGAAGCTGAAAAATGTGGAGGAGATCATTGAAGCGCTCCGCCCACATATCCGAGATATCAGCTTCAGCACCTACTACCGCCTGCGCAAAGCTGCTGTGGAAGCGTTAAGCTCTGTCCTTTGGGGATTTTCCGCACAGGACACTTTGAAAACGCTGGACTGCTTTTTCCCGCCAGATGTGTGAGAGTATTTTGAAAGAGAATTGGGAGAAAATTGAAAGGGTTTTGCTATTGAACGCAAAATCGCCGTATGTTAAACTAAGTATGCTCAAAACTATAAACAAACCAAAAGCAGCCACAGGAGGACGCCATTTTTGATGTGCGTCTTTTTTTCTGCCCTTCTGCGGTCAATGAAACAGCATCCGGCTTTCGCTGGGTGCTGTTTCCTGCTTTTGGGCAACACAAGGAGGTAATGCTTTTGAAGCACAAGTGTCCGTCTCCCCGTATTGGGAAAAAGCCGCGTGGCAACATCGGCCGCTGGCTGTATGCGGCGTTTCTGACCGCCACGCTATCCGCTTCTCTCTGTCAGCCGGCCTCTGCCGCAACCGTGTGGGAGAAGGCCAATGAGATCATGCGGGATGTCTATACGCAGATCCTCGGCATTTCCACGATTGCAGCCATCGTTACGGCCGCAGTCGCACTGCTGATGATGAATTTTTCCCGCAGCGGCCGCACCGTGGATGAAAGCCGGGCATGGCTCAAGCGAATCATTATCACATGGGCTGTTTTGAACGGCCTCGGCTTCATTATGAGCTATGTTACGCCCTTCTTCAGCGGTGGGCAGTGGACCGCCCCGTAAAAGCTATGGGAATTTTAGACGGTATTGTAGAGTGGATCGCAGAGCAAATCATGTACGGTCTGGATATGATCAACACCTCTGTTTTGGGGGCATTGGGCTGTGACATGAACACATTTCTGCGATATTTTCCCGCAGCGGAAACCATGTATAGCCTTCTGGTGGCACTTGCCATCGGGCTGATCCTGTTGGGCTGGGTCTGGAATCTGTTCAAGAACTATGGACTGGGCCTGGGCGTGGACGCAGAGGATCCGGTCAGGCTGACCGCCAAAGCGATCCTGTTCATTGTACTTGCGTACTACGCGGATGAAATCGTAAACATTGCGCTGACGATAGGCGGAACCCCCTATGCGTGGATCTTGTCCTCAGAGCTTCCTTCTTTGGACTTTGCCAGCTTCAATTCTGTTCTGCTGACCATCATCGGCGTCTGTGCCAACGGCGGCGTTGCGCTGATCGTTCTGATTCTGACACTGATTCTTGCGTGGAACTACATTAAGCTGCTGTTTGAAGCGGCAGAACGGTATGTACTGCTGGGCGTCCTGGTCTATACCGCACCGGTAGCCTTTGCCATGGGCGCATCGCAATCCACCGCAAATATTTTTAAGAGCTGGTGCCGGATGTTCGGCGGGCAGATATTCCTGCTGCTGATGAACGCATGGTGTCTTCGGCTGTTTATCACGATGGTCGGCACATTCATCTCAAATCCGCTTTCCATGTAGGAGGTCATTACCACGAAGAAATATCATAGAATCATTCCGCTGCTGGGCACCGTTCTTTTGCTTGCGCTCACCTTGGCGGTACCTGCGTTTGCTCTGGAGGAAAGCGATGTTGAAGCCGCAGTCAGCAGTTCCAGCCGCGAGGCCGTGACGGGGAATGTCCTGGTCTGGTTTCTCTGCGCGGTTGGCTTTCTCAAAGTCTCGCAGAAAATCGACAGCTTCATGGCAAGCATCGGCGTCAACGTGGGGCATACCGGCGGTTCCATGCTGGGTGAGGCGATGGTGGCATTCAAGGGTGTCTCTCTCGCTGCCGGCATGGCTGGAAAAGTTGTCGGGAACTTTGCCGACAGAGCCTCCAGCCGCGCAGGTGCCGCCGCATCCGGATCTTCCGGCTTTCTGCAAGGTGGTCTGGCCGGCGTTGTCAGTCGGAAAATCACCAATGACGCCGTGAGAACTGCGACGCAAACGACACAGAAAGCGTCTTCCTCCACCATGTCCGCCGCGCATCAGGCCACGGAGCGTACTGTAAATGCCGAGCGGCAGGCAGCAAGCGTTGTTCATCAGGCAAAGCAGACGCGCAGCGAAAGCGCTTCTCAAAAGTCGCAGACGGGCGTGACCCATCAGCAAGTCGCTTCCAGTACCCGAACCGCCTCGGTTTCCTCACTCCACAGGGAGTCACAGCATTCCGTTGGCCTCGGCGGACGTATTTTTACCAACTCCATGCTGGAGGGCGGGCGTTTTGCCAACGATGTGATCGGTATGGTCGCAGCCGGAGACCTGCACTCCACCGGCTCCATCACCGGAGAGTTTGCGTCACAGGCGTTATCCTCCTATATGGGCATTACCGCTCAGGGAGACGCCGCGCCGCAAATAGCTTATTCCAACATTGAGATCGGCGGCGGGCGCATCACCGGCACAGAGTATTCTCCGGAGCATCCGGAGGGCATTTCCTTTGGAATGTACCATACCGGGCAATATGCCGCGCCGGACGGTGAACACCAGAAGGTCTTCTCTGCCGATGGCGTCCAATGGTACAAGCAGTATGCCGTTGATACCGTAATCAAGAAGCCCTTTACCGCACCGGACGGCGAAATCGACTATCACAAGGAGATCGTCAAGAAGATGCCCGATCCGCCGAAGCGGAAAGACCGGATGTAAGGGAGGCTGTCTATGAAACCGGAAGAATTTGAGGTTTATGTGATCCCTCCCAACTTTATGGAGGGCGGCACACTCTTCGGCGGGCTTTTGAAAACCCGTAATACGATTGAGGCGGTCATCCTGGGCCTTGCGGTTGGTGTGCCGGTTCTGCACCTTCCGTTTTCCCTCACCGTCCGCGTCGTGATTTTATGCCTGACGGCTCTCCCGCTGGTGCTTCTCGCCTTGATTGGCGTATCCGGCATGAGCCTGTCCGCTTTTATCCGCCTGTTCTTTTGCTTTCTGCACAACCGCAGAATCCTTTCACGCGATGGGACGCAGGGCGGCAAAAACGGAAAAACGCTGCTGCCCAGCTGGGCGCAGCAGCGGAAAAGCGACTGCGAAGCAGAAGACCCTCCGCTCCCCAAAAGCCGCAGCCGATTTTCTGTTGATCTGAAGCAGCGCAGCGTGACGCAGTTCAAGACCTTCTTGCAGGAGGAAGAAGCCGTTCAGCCGCTCAATGCTCTGGCGGACTATATCCCTATCGAGAAGATTGAGCACGGCGTCATTTATACAAGAGATCACCGCTATGTCAAGGTTGTAGAGGTGGTTCCCGTCAACTTCCTGCTGCGCAGCGCGAGAGAGCAGCGCAGCATCATTTACTCCTTCATTTCCTATCTGAAAATTGCCCCGGTCAAGGTGCAATTCAAGGCATTGACAAAGCGTGCGGACATTAATCGGCACCTGGATACCGTCCGCAGGGAGCTGGAGCATGAGCAGGATCCGCGCTGCCGTGTCCTGCAGGAAGACTACCTGAAGCTCATTCGGCAGCTTGGCTCCCGTGAGGCAATCACAAGGCGCTTTTTCCTTGTTTTCGAGTATGAGCCGTTGCCGGGCACCAAACGCGGCCATGAGGAAGATGATGCAATCGCTTCTCTGCAAACGGCCGCACGCACGGCGGCAAATTATCTGCGGCAATGCGGCAACGAGGTCATTTCCCCTGAGAACGAGGACGATGCCACGGCAGAGATCCTTTATAACATTCTTTGTCGCAGGGCCAGCAGTGAGCCGTTCTATCAGCGGGTGAAGTCCGTTCTGGCGGACTACATGGCCGCCGGGCGGGACATCAACACTATTCCCGTCAACGAGTTCTATGCCCCTGACAGCATCGACCTTACCCATGGAAACTACCTCTGTGTAGATGGGCTGTATTATGCCTATCTTCTTGTCCCATCAGATGGTTATAAAGCGCGCGTTCCCGCCGGCTGGCTCAGCCTTTTGGTCAACGCCGGCGACGGGATCGATCTGGATGTCTTTCTCGTGCGGCAGCCAAAGGACCGCATGGTCAGAAAGCTGGGACAGCAGCTCCGTATCAACCGCAGTAAAATCAAGGAAACCAGCGATACCAATACGGATTTTGACGATCTCGACGGTGCGATCCGCAGCGGCTATTTTCTAAAAGACGGTCTTTCCAACAATGAGGATTTTTATTATCTGAATCTGCTTATCACCGTCACAGCCGGCAGCGTGGACGACCTTGAATGGAAGGTCGCGGAAATGAAAAAACTCCTGCTTTCGCAGGACATGGATGTACAGACCTGTTCCTTTTGTCAGGAGCAGGCTTTTTTATCCTCTCTTCCTCTGGTTTCTCTGGAGCGCCAGCTCTATGAGCGGTCTAAGCGAAATGTTCTGACAACGGGAGCCGCCAGCTGCTATCCCTTCACCAGCTATGAGATGTGCGATGACAACGGTATTCTTCTCGGCGTCAATAAACACAACAATTCTCTCATCATCGTGGACATCTTCGATTCCCGCGTCTACAAGAATGCCAATATTGCCATTCTCGGAACCAGCGGAGCCGGAAAAACCTTTACGCTTCAGCTGATGGCTCTGCGCATGCGCCGCAAGGGAATTCAGGTCTTTATCATCGCGCCGCTCAAAGGGCATGAGTTTCACCGGGCCTGTTCCAACATCGGCGGTCAGTTTATCTCCATATCTCCGGCTTCTCAAAACTGCATCAATATCATGGAGATTCGCAAGGCAGATAGGTCTGTGGACGATCTGCTGGATGGACCCGGCGCGGAAAAATCTCTGCTGGCAGCCAAAATTCAGCGGCTGCACACATTTTTCAGTCTCTTAATTCCGGACATGTCCCACGAGGAGCGGCAGCTTCTGGATGATGCCATGATCTGCACCTACGGGGTCAAGGGCATCACACATGACAATGCTTCTCTGGAACAGCCGAAAAATCCAGGGTGCTATAAAGAAATGCCGATCCTGGGCGACCTGTATGAAATTCTCGCCGCCTCTCCGGAAACAAAGCGCCTTGCCAACATCCTGAACCGGCTGGTCAACGGCTCTGCCCGCTCTTTCAATCAGCAAACCAATGTGGCGCTGGACAACAAGTACATCGTCCTTGATATTTCTGAGCTGACCGGCGACCTGCTGACGGTGGGGATGTTTGTTGCTCTCGACTTTGTATGGGACAAGGCCAAAGAGAACCGCACGGCGGAAAAAGCCATCTTCGTGGACGAGTGCTGGCAGCTCATCGGCGCCAGCAGCAACCGGCAGGCCGCCGAATCCGTTCTGGAGCTTGCCAAGACGATCCGCGGCTATGGCGGCAGCCTTGTCTGCGCCACACAGGATCTCAATGACTTTTTTGCGCTGGACGACGGTAAATACGGCAAGGGCATCATCAACAACAGTAAAACGAAGATCCTGCTGAATCTGGAGGAGGAAGAAGCCCAGCGCGTTCAGGGCGTTCTGCATCTGTCTGAAGCTGAGTTGATGGAAATTACGCACTTTGAACGCGGCAGCGCTCTCATCAGCACAAATAACAATAATATTGCCGTGGAGATCAAGTGCAGTCAAATGGAAAAGGAATTGATCACCACGGATCGCCGGGAGCTGGCCGAGCTTGCTCAGCGTGCTGCGCCAAAGCAGCATCCATGCTAATCCGTACACAATACGCATTTAAGACGTATAACGCTCCACGACCAACAGCAATACGGCGATTATACGGCTTCAATACGCATAATGAGGAGATGTTTCAATGAAAACGAGGGAACAGATCTATGGGCAGGAAGCCGCCGGCATCCTGCGGGATGTTTCCATGTACCGCGCTCTGACGGAGATGCAGCTTTTGAAGCTCTATCCGCACAAGGAAAGCAAAATCCGGAATCTGCTGTCCTACCTGCAAAAGCAGGGCCGCATTGTGCAGCGAGGTGAGTATTACCGCATTCCCGCTGATGCGGAGGCGGGGATCGATTACGGGCTTTCAAAGGCCATTTGGGTTCTTACCGACTTTATGGAGCAGGTAGAATATCACTCTGTCAGCGAGTACCCCGCAAAAATCATATTTTTTGCGGATGGTGAAGTTTACGAAATCATTTACGCGGAGCCGGGTAAAGAGCAGCTTATCAACCAAATGCTCTCCACAGTAAAAGAGGTTCCGCCCAAATACATCGTTCTGATTGAGCAGCCGGAGCAGATCGCCGAGATCCGCACACCAAACACCAGCGGATACTGTACCGTCTCTTCGGGCGGCGAAGTGCAGTATTATCAAATCGAATAAGGAGTTTTTTCTTGAACAGGGCCATTATATCACAAAGAATTACATCTATTCTGGCTGAGATCGAACGGCTGAACAATGCGCTCTATGCCATGAACACGACGGATATTCAGCGTTATCCCGACAACTACGAGGTGCTGTCCACGGATGCGGCGCTGCGGGCCGAGCGGATCACCTGCCGGCTGCGCCACCTGATCTATGCCACTACCAGCATCAAAAAAGAGGAATATCTGCGTTCTGCTGAAACCATGCAGGGTATTGAGATCAGCGAAAATGGCGGCATTCTGGAGATCAAGCTCCCGTGCCTTCTGCCAAAGCGCAGGCAGCGCCAAAGCACGGAGTTTCTGTTGGATCCGTTTACCTCCGCGCTCTCCGATTACGCCGCCCACCACACCATGCCGCAATTTCAGCATTGTGTGGTCTGTTTTTCCCACATCTATGCGCAGGAGCGGCCAGAGCGGCGTATCCGCGATTATGACAATCTGGAACTGAAGCAGTTTCTGGATGTTGCGGCCTCCTTCATCTTGACGGATGACAATGGGCTGCTGTGCGATGCCTACAACACCACGGAGTTGGGCGAAGAGGATTGCACACGGCTTTTTCTCATGGACAGCACGCAGTTTCCAGCCTGGCTTGCAGAGCGCCAGAATGGCGTAAAAAGCATATCGGATTTTTGACCTTTTATGGGCGCTTATTTTCCAAGGTACAAAAAGCGCCCTGAAAGCGCTGAAAATACTGCGTTTTTTCAAGGCGCTCCAACCGCAAAATTACCCAAGCTATAAAGCCCTACGGTAAAATATCGTACAAGGAGGCAGCACGGTTTATGCCTCGAAAGCCCCGGCAGCTGCCAGCTCAAAATACGCTGCCCTATCTTCTTTTGACATTGACCGCCCTCTGCGGTGAATACCCCATCCGGCAAATCAGTCGCCTGCCGGGTGGCTCCGCATACCTCGAAAGTGTCGTTACCGCCCTCCGGCGAGATGGGTTGCTGCGTACCTTCTCCAAAGACGGCCTGCGTGGACTTCGGCTCACCTCGTCAGCCAAACGGCTGCTGTTGGCTGATGCTCCCGAATGGTTTTCAGCCTATCTGACCGGCAGCTCTGAGCCGAACAAACTCAAAAGTGAGCTGTCAAGACGGCTTCGGCTCCACCGGATGGCTGAGATCCTGACCATCATGCACAACGCTGACATTCCGGCCTTTCCATGGGAAAAGGTCCCTTTTTCCGCTGCCAGTCAAAGTACGGCTCTCCCCGCCTATTACACCTCCAGAGAAATCAAAGAGATCGGCCCGCAAGGGACGAAAATCAAAAGTTCACGCGCAACCGGCATCCTGCTGACGGATGGCGGTATTTTTTTGACCTATAACACCGCCAAAGCGCAGATGAAATGGGAGTACAAGGCTGAACTGCGATTCAAAGCTCTGCTGCAAACCGAAGGGGGCATGCCCGACGCGGAGATCTCCGGGATCGTGTTCGGCTCCACCATGGAACAGCTACCTATCCTGACGCAGCCGGACGCGCACAGCTATTTCCTGCTGGATGGCAGCTTTCCGCATTTCTACTATCTGACCAATGACCGTTATGGCGAAGCGATCCTTCGCCTCTTATGCGACGTGCAGCAGCGCAGGACGCTTGATACGATCCTTGCAGACGGGCTCCATGAGGGGATACCAAATTGGCGCGTCGAGAACGACGCCGTTGACAGCGAGGGGAATCCTGTTCTATTCGCCTACACCTGTGATTTTCCTCGCATCCGGCGTTTCGATACCGCGCTGGAGCTGCACGGAATGACGGGGACATTGATCTGCTTCGATTACCAGGAAGAAGCCTTGCGGGAGATCTGCGGGCAGTGTGTGATGCTGCAAAGCATTGATTTTCAACAGTTTGAAAGGAGCGTGCTCTATTCCTAAAAAGAAGCCGATTCAGCTTTTTATTATCATTCCAATCGCTGCGCTGGCGCTGCTCTATGGGAGCGGCTACCTCTCGCAGCTTTTTTCCAATTACCGTGCATGGCAGGAGGCTGGCGCCGTGTTTGGGACGTCTCCCGCATTCCCGGACGCCGGATTCGTTCCCTGCCTTGCGGCAGCCTTCCACTTTCCGTATGGGCTGTATGGCCTCGGCCTCTGCATCGGTGCGCTGGCGCTGCTGATCCTCATGGTCATGCGGATGGGCTACAGCGAAGGCGGCGAATACGACCGGCGGCGCAACCTTGTCTATTCCAACAAGGGAACCTACGGCACCGCAGGGTTTATGTCCCGCAAGGAGCTGGCGGGGGTGCTTGATCTTGTTCCGGATATTCGCAAGCATTCCGGTACGATTCTCGGAGAGCTGGATCATCAGGTCATTTGTATTCCTCCGAAGACTCGATTTAATGGGAATCTTGCGGTTTACGGCGCCAGCGGCTCCAAGAAGACAAGAGCCTTTTGCGTCAACATGATTCTCCAATGCGCAGCGCGGAAGTCAAGCCTTGTGATCTGTGACCCCAAGTCCGAATTGTACGAAAAGACCAGCGAATATCTGCGGGATCAGGGCTACACCGTCCGTGTGTTCAATCTGGTCACACCATCAGCCTCCGATTCATGGAATTGTCTTGCGGAGGTCGGCGGTCAGGAATTGATGGCTCAGCTTTTCTGCGATGTCATCATCAAGAATACCGGCGGCGAGGAACGCGACCACTTCTGGGACAGCGCCGAAATGAATCTGCTCAAGGCGCTGGTCCTCTATGTTTCCACCAGCTATCCCAAGAAAAAGCAAAATATCGGCGAGGTGTATCAGTTGATTGCCGCCAGCTCCGAACAGGAGTTGAACGCGCTTTTTGGTGTTCTTCCGGTTACGCATCCTGCCAAAGCGCCATACAGCATTTTCAAGCAGGCGTCAGAGGGTGTGCGCGGTGGCGTTATCATCGGGCTCGGCTCCAGACTGCAGGTTTTTCAAAACCGGGATATTCGCAACATCACATCCTACAACGAGATCGATCTGGAACTCCCGGGAAAGCAGCCATGCGCGTATTACTGCATTACCAGCGATCAGGACAGCACCTTTGATTTCCTCTCCTCGCTGTTTCTTTCCTTCGTGTTTATCCGCCTGGTTCGCTATGCGGACGAACAATGTCCCGGCGGGGAGCTTCCGGTTCCTGTTCATGTACTTGGTGAAGAGCTGTGTGCCTGTGGAGTGATCCCAGATCTATCGAGAAAAATTTCGGTCATTCGTTCCAGAAACCTGTCCATGTCATGTGTGTTCCAGAACTTAGCTGGCCTTCAGAACCGCTATCCCTACAACCAGTGGCAGGAAATTCTGGGCAACTGCGATGTGCAGCTTTTTCTTGGCTGTACAGATGCTCTGACGGCGGAATTTATTTCTGACCGGACCGGCGAGGCCAGTATCTCTGTCACCAGTAAAGCCAAACAGCTCGGAACATGGCGTGTATCCAATTACACGCCTGAATACCGGGAAACCAGCGGTGTCGGCCGGCGCAAGCTGATGACCATGGACGAGGTGCTGCGTATGGATATTGATAAAGCCCTGATCCTCATTCGGGGCAAGAATGTACTGGAGGTGGATAAGTACGACTATTCCAAACATCCCGAGGCGAAGAAGCTGCGGCCGAGCAAGGCCGCCTCCCATGTCCCTGCATGGCGGGCAAATCAGCCGCAGGAAAAGCAAACTCCATCGGCGCCGCCATCGCAGGCAGCGGCTAAGAAGCCGGCGCAAAAGAAAAAGCCCGCACCGGCTGAAAAAGTCGTTGCCGTAACCAAAGAATCCATTATGAAGAAAAAGGAGGATACTTAATGCCCAAGAAAAAAACGATCCCGCCCCCTGATGATTTCTCCTCAGAGTTCATGGAAACCGAATCCGCCAAAGAACTTTCTGAGCAGCAGGTGGAGGCCGCCGGCAGCGACAACACGGAAACTCCGCTGGCAGGACCCCCGGAAGTTGATCTCGGCTCCGGCGATGTGAGCGGCACAGCAGATGTTGAGGAAAACGAGCCGGATGCCGAAAACACCGCTGATGCCGCAGAGATTGTCCCCGTTTCCGATGAAAAGGCTGAGGACCCGGAGTACGACAGCATTTTGCAGGAGCTGAACAGCAGCACTCCGGCACCCCTTGACAGCAGTGGCGAAAATGATCTGGATGCACTTTTGCTGGAAGAAAATGTGGAAAATGCTCCGCCCGCTGAAGATGAAACGGAATCCGCAGATGGTGAAGCTGCTCCGCAGCCTACTGCGCCTCCCGCACCTGCCGGACGCCGTGACTCCTACATTCTGACCGTTGATGCAAAAGACCGTATCGAAACGGAAGAAGAACGCCGTGAGGTCATCTGGCACGAGATCAAAACCTCGCATATCACCGGGCGCATCTTGACCGGAACGTTGGACGGCGTGGAGCAGACCCCTTCCGGCCGTACTATCGTTGTCATTGACTACAAGGGCTATCGCGTTGCGATCCCGCTGAAAGAAATGATGCTCTATTCCGGACCCGTTCCGTATGGGGCGAAATACAAGCCGTTTATGGAGCGGATGAACAGTATCCTTGCGACCATGCTCACCGCGGAGATCGATTTCATCGTCCGGGGTCTGGATAACACCGCCCGCAGCGTTGTGGCAAGCCGCAAGGCCGCCATGCTCCGTAAGCGTCAGACCTTCTATCTGGACACCAACGAAGATGGCGTCCCCATGATCTATGAAGGGCGCGTCGTACAGGCGCGCGTCATTGGTGTTGCGGAAAAAGTCCTGCGTGTGGAAGTGTTCGGCGTGGAGTGTACGATTTTCGCGCGTGATCTATCTGCCGCATGGTTCGGTGACGCCCGCGAGTATTACAGCGTCGGCGACCGTGTTCTTGTCCGTGTGCTCACCATTGACCGCAGCGACATCAACCATATTTCCATCACAGCAGATATCCGCAGCGTTTCGTCCGCCGCCAACCAGAGCAATCTGGATAAATGCGTCCTGCAGGGCAAATATGCCGGCAGAGTGACCGATGTGCGGCACGGCGTTGTGTTCATTCGTCTCAACAACGGTGTTAACGCTGTCGCCCATACCTGCTATGACCGGCGAATGCCCGGAAAAAAAGACGATGTCAGCTTTGCCGTTACCCGTCTGGATGAGGAACGCGGCATCGCCGTCGGCATCATCACCAGAATCATCAAACAGAATTTGTAAAAAAGGAGAGGCCACCATGAAGAGCTTATCAAAGCTGGCCCTTTGCCTGCTGCTTGCCATGTCGCTGACGGTCAGCGCCTTTGCCGCTCAGGTTCCCGATTCATTGGTAGCGGAAAACCTGAACGGCCAGCAGCGGCTTGTAAAAACCTACACGCTTTCCCCGGAGGTTGACCCAGATGAGCTGAAGGAAGAGGACTTTTCCTACGACGGTTATCTTTATACCTGGGCCTACACCACCAAGGTGGAACACCCGTATCTGGAAAGCAAAACCGTAACGGAAACCGTCACGGTCAACACCGCCAAAAATGACCTTGCGCAGATCCTCGCAGAGCTTTCGCCCAGTATGCCCTATGAAAAAGACGGCTTCTCCGGCGAGTTGGTGCTGGATCATACCACGCTTTCCACAGAGGCGTCCGGCTACACCACCAAATACAGCAAAACCACCGAGACGAAGGTGATCGGTAATCTGGACCGCAACGACATGTCTTATGTGCCGGCCACGACCGTCAAAAACGGGAAAACGCTCGCCCTTGCCAATGTGGAATGGCAGGTCACAGGCACGGCGCTCGTCGGCGAGGCGCTGGTTCCCGCCCAGTATCAGGCGGTCGCTACCTATTCCGCCTCCAACAGTTATCAGGCTGCCACAGGCTATGTCACCACGGCGGAATATCACGGAACCGTTACTGCAGAAGGTGTGGACAGCATCACTTATACCGTGGTTTATACCGGGAGTGAGATCGTCCCCGAGAAAACATATATCTGGGATAACGGAAGCCTTTCCGCTCCGCTACTGATCCTCACCGCCTTGCTGCTCTGCGCGGGTATTACCGCCGCCGTACTCATCCTGCTGCGCCGCCGCAGAAATGTCTATGTGTATGTTCCGGGCAGCAGTCCCAGAGAGTACCGGCTGATCGCCAAATTCCGTGTGGAGCCTGACAGCGAGGTTCCCGCTATCGATGCAGGCTCTCTCGCACTGAATCCGGGAGATACCGTCGCGGTTGAGGTGAAAAAATCCCTTGCCAGACATCTGGCTGGGCGCGAGTTTACCGTTTCTTTCCCGCAGAGTGACCATACTTACACGATCCAGTCCAGCAAGCACAATGACTGGCATGAATTTACCGTTCCCGCTGAAGAAGAACAGGAGGCTCCCGTATGAAGAAGTTTTTCTCATTGACTTTGACTCTGGCTGCCACGCTTTCTGCGATGGCGGTCAGCGCCCAGGCTGCCGATTATTCCTTTGAAACCGATGGCACCCCGGAATACTATCCCTCCTCTTCCTACGAGGATGTCTACGGCTCCCGCTACAATTACGGCGGAAAAAATGTGGTGGACTACCAGATCCCCGAACTGGAATACGGGCAGCTCAGCACCACCCAGACCGGCGTGATGGAGAAAATCATGCTGCCCGGTCTTCAGGGCATCTCCGCATCCGGCGGCGGCATTTACGAAATTTCTCCCGGCGGCGGAACTGTTGAGATCCCCGGTTTTCTGCAGGGCGGCTCCACAGCTACTCCTGCGACGCCCGCTTTCACAGAGCTGACACAGGATTTTCTGCTCTCCAACGGCGCCGTCGGAAAGATCTCCATTCCTGCAATCGGAGTCAAAAACTATTATCTCTGGGAAGGCGAAACGACTGCCAGCATGAAAAAGGGGCTGGGACATTTCACCGGCACCAGCGTCTGGAACGGCAATGTGGCTGTCTGCGGTCATAATCGCGGCGCCAAATATGTGATCGGCAGCATCAAGGATCTGGATGTGGGCGACAAAATCACCTATACCACATCCATGGGTACCCGCACCTATCTGGTGGAGACTGTGACCAAAATCAGCAGCAGCGATTGGAGTTATTTATCCTCGACCGCGGATAACCGGATCACACTCTTCACCTGCGTTGCTGGAGACCCCAGCCAGCGCTGGTGTGTGCAGGCAGTTCAGGCATCTTAAAATTTTCTGTTGAAAAAGTCACCTTATGATCGTAAAAGGGAGTAGATCAAAAAACAGGAGGACTTTTTATGAAGAAGCAAATTTTCACCATGCTTACAGGTCTTCTCATCGGCGCAGTGCTGACCGGCGGCTCTGCCGCGGTCGCCGCCGGGATCATGGCGGAGCGCAGTCACCATCGCGTTGTCGTAGACGGAAAAGAAGTGCAGATGGAAGCCTATGTCATTAACGGCAACAACTACGTCAAGCTGCGGGACATGGGCAAGGCAGTGGGATTTGAGGTCTTTTGGGACAGCGTTAACGGCTGTGTGCAGGTGGAAAGCAACAAGCCCTACACCGGCGAAGCACCTGCAAAGGCAGAACCCGATAAATCGGAATCGCATCCAGAACCCGCAGTCCCTGCCAATGATGCCGATGTGGATGCCATGAAACAGGACATTGTAGACCGCACGAATGCTCTCCGAAAGGAAAACGGCATCGCAGCTTTGACTGCCGACGATAAACTCATGCAGGCCGCACAGGTACGGGCGGAGGAGATGGCTGCCAGCGGCGTCTATTCTCATATTAGACCTGACGGGCGTAAATACATGACTGTCACTGACAGTCAATACATAGGAGAGAATATTCACTGCCTGGAAGACTGGGCTCTAAAAGAAAAGAGTCTGCCAGAAACCGTCATGTGGGCATGGTCCGCCTCTGCGGGGCATCTCAAAAATATGACCAATTCCCGTTACGGAAGCATCGGTGTCGGACTTGCCAAAGGTACGGACGAAAACGGCGAGGACTGCTGGTATTGTGTCCAACTCTTTATGGATACAGGGTGTTCCATCAGTTGGGTGGATCGTCCCGCAGCCAAGCAATAACAATTCAATATTATTTTTGCAAAATGCGGACTGGTTTCACAGTCCGCATTTCTATTTTAAATTTTCAAATAAGGAGGAATTCCCTTTGAAAAAAATCAGGACGAGATTTCTGTCTGCGTTTCTGGCGCTGCTGACCTTGCTGACACTGCTGCCCACTTCTGCACTGGCAGCTTCCGGCAGTGGAACAGGCATTAAGCCTACAACGGACCCCAACCTCTGGTCTACCCGCCTGACCTCCACTGGACAGCAATACTCCTATCGCCCGCCCACGGCAGCAGGCAAACAGCTCTACTGCATGGATCTCGGCTATTCTTACCGATTTGGAACAGCCAGTTTTCTGAACTCGTACACCTACAAAAGCGCCACTGGAACAGACAGTGACACTTTGTGGGATTCTGCTGTTGCGGATACGGGTCTTGGCGAAATGGATGCCATCACCCGAGAAAACGTCAAATGGATGATGACCTATATCACGGACTACAAGGGCGACATCCCCGGCAGCCTGTTTATGGCTCTGCAAACGTACATTTGGGATCATCAAAGCAATAAATCCGCAGGCGGCGATACCTCTGGTGACATTGATGCCGGTGGTTACGCCAATGCCGATACCTACGAAACATATCTTGGGTATGTAAACTGGCTTTTGGCGCAAAAAGCTAAGGAAGACGCGGAATATCAACAGCAAATCGAAGATTACGCCGCCAAAGGCATCATTGCCTCGGTTGTGGAAGACGAAAACGCAAAGTGGGCAGTCTACGCGAAATCCAGCGTCAAGGGCCGCCAGAGTTTTTTCAACTATTACGCGCCCCGCAAATTGCAAGTCGGTAAGACTCCTGCCCCAGAAGAACCGGATCATCCGCCTGCCGGTGATGCGGATATTACGCTAAAGAAGGTTGCCGCAGAAACCACCCGTGGTTTAGATGGTGCCCGCTTTCTGATTTATCGGGACGGTCAGATCGTGGGCAGCGATGTAACGGCAAACGGCGGCATCATCGAGGTCAACGATGTCACCAAGGGCCTGTGGAGCTTCGTAGAAACGGAGGCTCCGTCCGGGTACTGCACCGATCCTACCCCCATCAGCGTCTATGTGGACACCACGGACGGCGATAAGCAGTACACGGTCACCGCCGAGAATTATGAACTGCCCAATATGAAAATCATCAAGCGGGACGCCATGAGCGGCAAACCCATCGCCGGCACGGTGTTTTCCATTAAGTCCGTTACCGGCAGCTATTCTACCTCTGTCACCACGGGGGTGGACGGTTCCGCCACCCTCTCGTCCATCCCCGCAGATGTTTATGTGGTACGCGAGGAATCCGTGCCGGAGCCGTACATCGTGAGCAATACGGAGCAGACCGTGGCGCTGCGCCCCGGCAAGACCTCCGAAGTCATCTTCGTTGACTATGAAAAGCCGGGTCTTGAAATTGTCAAGAAGAACATCGCCAACGGAGAGCCCATCGAGGGCGTGACCTACCGTATCGAGCAGATCGACGGCAGCTTTTCTACCAGCGCCACCACGGACGGCGCGGGGCGCATCTTCCTCGCTTCCATCCCCGTGGGCAGCTATCGCGTCACGGAGAAAAATGTGCCTTCCCATGTCATTCTCTCTGAGATCCCCCAGGAGAT
>ERZ832317.1179-NODE-1179-length-34192-cov-4.579928_pt1 | contig 34192 bp, 26 predicted proteins | sample MGYA00519695_ERZ832317 | MGnify/ENA primary metagenome ERZ832317 (study PRJEB31850, sample SAMEA3708726) | human gut metagenome | biome: human gut; feature: human-associated habitat; material: faeces | place: China | collected 2014 ...
TGAGCACCATACATTTCTACATCATTCTCAAACGGAACGATATAGATTGGGAAAAAATCGCAAGCTTGAGCACCATACATTTCTACATCATTCTCAAACGCAATGCTTTAACGTCTAATTCTGTCAATTGCTTGAGCACCATACATTTCTACATCATTCTCAAACCATCATTCCATATAAGGCGTTGATAAACTCGCTTGAGCACCATACATTTCTACATCATTCTCAAACGAGTTGGGCTGTGTTAAAATGGTAGGGGATGCTTGAGCACCATACATTTCTACATCATTCTCAAACTCCGGTCGTTTACATCAACGTCCTGGATCCGCTTGAGCACCATACATTTCTACATCATTCTCAAACACAGGAGCGTGCTATTTGAATGCGGGAAAAGCTTGAGCACCATACATTTCTACATCATTCTCAAACTAATCTAATGCATACTTTTACTTTTGATGGGCTTGAGCACCATACATTTCTACATCATTCTCAAACTACAAAAGCGGACAAAATCAACCAATTTCCGCTTGAGCACCATACATTTCTACATCATTCTCAAACATTGATACGTCTATTTGGACAGATCATATGGCTTGAGCACCATACATTTCTACATCATTCTCAAACGACAAGAAAAGATTAGAAAAAAGATTTGCAGCTTGAGCACCATACATTTCTACATCATTCTCAAACTAAACCAGTTATCAATCTAAGTTGTGCAACGCTTGAGCACCATACATTTCTACATCATTCTCAAACGATTGCAATATTCATGTCTCACTCCTTTCTGCTTGAGCACCATACATTTCTACATCATTCTCAAACATAGTGACGTTTCGTGCATCAACCTGCACCGCTTGAGCACCATACATTTCTACATCATTCTCAAACCGTTGGGCCGACCCTGAAGTCATTGTTTCTGCTTGAGCACCATACATTTCTACATCATTCTCAAACACCTCCGTGTATATGTACCACAGCACCGTCGCTTGAGCACCATACATTTCTACATCATTCTCAAACCTAAATATCCCACACCTTGTCCACCGTCTAGCTTGAGCACCATACATTTCTACATCATTCTCAAACTACAGTAAGACCAGCATTTGTCAGTGTGTTGCTTGAGCACCATACATTTCTACATCATTCTCAAACCCGAGGGTGCTAATTCCCATGTACCACATGGCTTGAGCACCATACATTTCTACATCATTCTCAAACAAGAAAACAAGCCCCTGTGCTACCGCCCATGCTTGAGCACCATACATTTCTACATCATTCTCAAACCCCGACACGGTGCAATGGATCACTTTATCGGCTTGAGCACCATACATTTCTACATCATTCTCAAACGGAACGATATAGATTGGGAAAAGATCGCAAGCTTGAGCACCATACATTTCTACATCATTCTCAAACGTATGTAGATAACTCCGATTGGTGTCCTGTGCTTGAGCACCATACATTTCTACATCATTCTCAAACCGTTCTGACCGGGCAAAAACCGTTATTGGAGCTTGAGCACCATACATTTCTACATCATTCTCAAACTACACTACAAAAGACATATGTGAACAAAACGCTTGAGCACCATACATTTCTACATCATTCTCAAACGGACTTACCAGCTCCACGCCCAGAAAGAATGCTTGAGCACCATACATTTCTACATCATTCTCAAACATTGCTTATGTTAGCGATCCACGTAGACAGGCTTGAGCACCATACATTTCTACATCATTCTCAAACTATGGGTGGCAGTACTGGAGCTTGTTTTATGCTTGAGCACCATACATTTCTACATCATTCTCAAACTAACCAATTATGCCACCGCATCAGATGCTTAGCTTGAGCACCATACATTTCTACATCATTCTCAAACGACGTAAGTCAGAGCGGTGTGATCGCTTATGCTTGAGCACCATACATTTCTACATCATTCTCAAACGACTGCAATATCTGAACAGCAAGCGCAGTCGCTTGAGCACCATACATTTCTACATCATTCTCAAACTCATACAATCCACTATTGTTAAAAATAACTGCTTGAGCACCATACATTTCTACATCATTCTCAAACAAGTAAAGAAAGGAGAAAAATCAAAGCATAGCTTGAGCACCATACATTTCTACATCATTCTCAAACCTCAAATTAGAAAATAAAATGCCATCACTAACATAAAATGTATCTCTGCTGTGCTCAAACACACTTATTTAAATAATAGTATAACGAAATCTTTCTCTTTTTTCAATAGATTTCACAGTTATCCTTATCAATAATATACCACTTCTCACCATCTATTCTACTGTCAATATAATGTTCCATTAATAAAACATTCCATTCTCGACAGCACACTTCTGAATACAATAATTTCATTTCTTCAGCAGAAAAGTATTGTCTTAAATTCCAGAATATTAATAATTTTGGCTTTATCAATTCCTGGAGCAATATACAATATTGCAATAACCGCTCCAAGTCCGTTTCATATTCAGTAACTAATTGAATACCCATAGCTTTCGCCAAACTCGAATAATCAAGTTCCTCATTGATACTGAACTCAAACGAATACTCCACCTCTAGATTACCAAAGAATGTTTGGATATGTGTGTTTAGCTCCTGCCCCTCTCTCCAATGCATTTCGTTCACTGCTTTTTCTGCAAAAGATTTCAAAAAGGCAGTAACCAGCTTTCTTTGATTAACATCTAGCTGCAATGGGTTAAAAATCATTTCCATGACTTTGCCGATTTTTAATTCTTTATCATCTTCCGACAAAACCCAGTTGCCGCTATCACCACTTTGCTGAGATATTAATTCCTTTTGAATCTCCCGCCATCTTACCGGTGATTCTACAACACACACTGGTATCAGAGAATCATCCTTTCCAAATTCTATATCGAAATGAACATCCGGATGTGTTAATTTCAAACATCCCCCTCCCCTCTTTTACTGTGATTACAGTATAATTAATCGTTCATCACTCTGAATCACTTCACTTGTAACTTCCCCGACCAAAAGTTCCATTCGACCATACTGTTTTTCGGTAATCGTCAACATTTGCACCAAACCCTCAGGAGGTTTGTTTTTGCGAACATTATCTTCAATTCTTTGGGCTATGCTGGTATTTAATGCTAACTTACTATAGATCGACTCCTGTTGCATAACAAACCCACTTTTCAGCAAATATTTCCGAAATTTCGTGTATTCTCGCCGCTGCGCACTTGATAGTACAGGAAGATCGAACATTACTATCACTCTCATGTACCTATAACTCATAAGAATAAAAGGAAAGCTGCGCAATGTCCGACTCATTCAAAGCATCGAATACGCTCTTAACGTATTGCTTGATCGCATTTAGGATGACAAAATGTTTGCCTTCCATTATTATTTCTTCATTTAGCAAAGCAACTAATTTCATTTTTTGTTCATGCTCAAATTCTATTGGTTTCATTTCACATACCTTTCGATCGACAAGCACACGATACGGCTCCATTAAATCTGAACCCAAATTAAATTGGTTAAACATATTATCATGGAATAACCCCAGCTGCGTAATGTATCCATTCATTACAATTTCACGATTAATTGCAGAAAGCATCAGTGAATATCCATAATTCAATGCTGCGTTAATCGGGCAATCTTGACTCCGTGAGAAATCCATGCCAAACAATGCGTTAAAATATACTTTTGCAGCATGACCTTCACGATTAGTGGCATCATTCCATTGCATCTGTTGAACATAGTCTCTCAGCAGCGCAGCTTCCGTATTCTTCCCCCTTTCCAGCAGGAATTCTGCCTGCTTATTTATTTTTTCACGAACAATTTCCGTCCACACAGCTTCCTTTACCGACTGTGGCCATGTAATTTGTGTACGGATTTTATTGCTTGTGTCATGTGAACCATAATACGAAATCAACTCCGAGGATGGATTTCGCTTATGGTCACAAAATATCACCTTCACTTTCTGTCTCGTTAATTCCGCCAACAATCCAACTGTCAGCGATACAGACGTAGATTTCACAAGCAGAAGTGCTATTTCTGAAATATGTATCTTCTGCGTTTTCATCTCACTTCGTACCACTAAATATTGCAATTGCAAGTCCAATTTTGCCGTGTTGTGCACGACAACAATCCGCCAACTCATATCGTTTTTAGATCAATCACTTGTTCGTAGAAACCGGTGATTGATTGGTTAATCAATAAAACACTTTGTTGTTTTGTGATATCACTCAATATTTTAAGTGAACCAGCACTTTTCCCACCTCCAATGTTAGTAAGATTCGCCAACTGCGGACTACACTGAAATAAATGTAAAATTTCCATAAGCAGCAAACATTTTTGCTCATCATCTAATGCCAAAAATTCTTCTTTTACTTCCTTCAAATCTTTAGCTTGCTTTGATAACTTTACTGCATATACTGTTTGTTCCAATTTGAATACGAAAATATCATATAATTTCTCAAATAGATCCATTGTTAATTCATATTTTTCTGACAAAACAGCATCTTTATTCTCTCTATGATCCAAGCAATATTTTCCAATTTTTTTTATTAATTGCTGATCATCTTCAGATAACACCAACTGAGTTGCCCCGATTAATAGCAATCTATTTTCAGTCCTTCCCACTAAATGCATTTTAAATCCATCAACATCGATCAATGCATTTTTCCGAATCTTGGATAATCGCACGTCTGGATTCACAAGACCTAGTTCCTCCTCGCAGTATCGTCTACGAAGCTCTACAGATTCCTCTAAGCTTTTCGCCAAAAACACCGGCACGAACTCAATCGTTCTCTTTCTCTCTCCCTTCTTACCATCGGATTCCACCAGCATAAAATAAGCACCACTCGCCTTATTATACGCTCCATATTTCTCGATCGACTGGAGCCTCTCGTCGACACCTCCCTTGATTGGTATCTGTCCTTTCCCTTTCTTCAAAATATTTTGATCAAAAAGCCCTCCTTTCACTTCGTATGCTCTTCTGGTGAATAAAACATTATTCTTTCGCATCCATTTCTTTACAGTACATATTGTCCCGTTATCTCCAGGAATCCATGCAGTTTCATTTCCACGTTTTACCGTTTCATTCTCAAACATTTTCTTTAGGTTGTATGTACGTCCCGGATTGTTGCGCACAAACCAAGCCGCATCCTTTGTAAATTTTACATAGTATGTGTTGCCGACAACAATATTCAAATAGGCATCTTTGGCATGATGGAAATCATTCACCTCACGCACTTTGATCATTTCAAATTTATGCCGGAATTCACTAACTGCACGAGCTTTTGCATAAACGATTTCGGCATCAGGATATGCCTCTTCCAATAAATGCGCAACCGCTTTGGTACTCTGACGTGTCTCTACTAATTGTCTGGCAATAAAACCAGCCAACTCATCTTCACCAAATGGCTCTGTTCTTGTCAATCTCTTATATTTTTCTTTAGAGATCAATCCCTTTTTCAACAGCGTGCTCCATAATGCTTTTCCTGCTTTTCGGTATTCCTCAGAGACCGGGAATGTATCTGTCTTTTTGCTATTTAAATCTCTTTTGACCAATACGCGGTTGTCTATACTATCGTCCATAACCTTCGATTGTGGATATATATGATCAATATCATATCGGTTTGTGAATAACTCATCCAAATCAATGGCATCTCCGGAATACATACATCTTCCCATCTGCGAATAATATAAGAAAAGTTTGTCACTGCGCAATGCATTGTCAGACTCCTTATTTGCCAGACGGTCGTATAATTCCGGTGCTTCCTTTTTGCAGGCTTTGTAAAGATCCAACAACTGGTTTCTTCTAGAAACTTTTCTCACGCCTTTTTCACCGGGCTCTCTTGCAACCTCGACAAAAATGCGTTTTGGTGTACCACCCATTATATTTGTAATTTCCCTTACAATTTTTATAGTTTGCCAAATTGGGCGCTTTACTGCAGGAGACACATAAAGCTCTTCAATGTCTTGATATTCTATCTCTCCTTTTTTCATCTGTCCGGCATTCCATTGCTCAATCTGCTTTGTATAATCGTATTTTCCACTTAAAAGTTTCATTAAGTTCTCATTCGTTTCCCAAAGCGCAGTGATGATATTCATCACTTCACCAGTCTCTTTATTGACTGATTCAATATTTTCCAAAAAGGTGCGCGACAATCTGCCCCACCCTGCATATTTTTTGTTGGCAAGCTGAGCAACCTGTTTGTCAGACAACATCGGATATTTTCTATGAATACGCTGTTTCAACATCTTTTGAGAATCTGCAAATAGCGTAATATCTCTAACAATATCCTCCTGCTCACTTTCCGAAAGGACCCCCGTTCCAACGATCTGCTTAAAATCATGATACGCTTTCAACGAACTCTTAAAATTCTGATCAAATCCGGATAGTTCTTGTTCTTTAGAAATTACGCCGTTGATTCTAAGGTAGTCCTTGACCTTTTTCCCTGTTACACGTTGGTATTTCTTGAAAACATTATTATAAATATCCTGCTTAAGTTCCGGAGCTATCAGTTCCCCATCAATGCGCAGATTATTTAGCTCGTTCAATACATTGAATTTCGCATACAACAATGATTCCTTCGGCAAAACATCCTCTCCGATCAGATACGTGCATTTATTCGTCATGCGTTCAATAAATTTCGTTGCACTTTCTTCCTCGTCAATCATTTCTGAAAAATTCCATGGATAAATTTTGCCTTCCTTTTTACGTACAGACCAGCTATGACCACCTTTATCTTGATGCGCCGTGTTCAAAGGTCCCACGTAATACGGAATGCGGAAGCGGAATATCTTTTGTATTTTTTCCACTGGCGTATAACCATCTTGATCTTTCTCCAGCAAAAACGGATAGAATTTCTGTGCGTTGTCCAATATTGCATTCAATTCATTCTCATGCAATTGATAAGGAATAACTCCATTATCGCGAATCATTTGTTTTGGAAATAATGTTCCAAGATCCATCTCTGCTTTTAACTCATCGATTATCTCTTGCCCCATTTCATCCACAGACAGACGATCCAACTGCTTTTTTAAGAATTTATAAAAATCTTCCTGTGAACATTTTTTCTCAATCGGCTGTTTTTTTCCATTTTTCTTTGCCATGCCAATATAAGCACTATAATTTGCCTCATTTTTCTCAGACACACCAAAAACAGCCTCGTAAACTTCTTTATCCATCCGAAGAAGCTGCTTCACTTTCCGCAGATCATCACGGTGTTTCTCATAGGTTTTAACTTTTGCTTCCGACAAAAAGCGCGCATCCCCCAGTATATCATGCAATACCGTCCAATCATACACACCCTTTGCTGCTGCTATAAGCAAAAATCGATCCGCCAATACAGACTCTATTTCTACCTCTTTTTCTTCATAACCATTATCAGAAAAGCATATTTTCGAGATTTCTTCTTTATCCAACTCCGGATCAGCAAAAATATCACTTAGCTTTACGGTGCAACCCGTAATTAAAGCTGCTATCGCTTTCTCCTGTTTTTGCTTCTGCTTATCTGTTCCTACTATGAGCTTGCTGACCTGCGTCTTTTTATCTGATTTTGTGCATTGAGCATCACTCATAATGTGTTCCAATTGAGTCAACACTTCTTCTTGCGTCAAAGATTTCAGATCAATCTCTTGTTCTTCAGCCTGCTGCACTAATGCCCCAATCGCTGTTGAAAATTCTTTTACTTCTGATAATTTCTTGCCCTCAAACAGAAAATGTCCTCTATGCTTAATAATGTGATGCAATGCCAAATAAAGCAATCGAATATCGGGCTTATCTGTTGTATTCGTTGCCAACGCATAGCGCAAGTGAAAAATTGTCGGATATTTTTTATAATAGTCTTTATCTGTAAACCCATCATCTGCAAACAGTGCATACGGCAGCTCCGGCATGTTTCCATTGATGTCTTTCTTATCCTCATGCCAATACTTACTCTCCTTCATCCGCTGATAGAATCCCATGTCTTTCTTGCTAATCTCTTCCGCAAAGATTTCCTGCAATAAATGTAATCGATTTTTACGGCGCTCTGTTCTTCTTCGAGATGTTCGAAAGATTCTTCTTTCTTCGGCTGTCTTAGCAGACTCAAACAGGCGAATTCCCCATAATGCCTTACCATGACGTTTGATAATATTGTACGTCGGATCCGTCACTGCCCATCCTACAGAACCGGTTCCCATATCCAATCCAATATAGTACTCTTCAATTTTTTTCATAAAATTTTTCATAAAATCCTCCTTTTTCTCTTGACATGTCGTAGTTTATGCTTTATTATTGATGTCAGTTAAGTACCATACGTATTAACTACATCATAAGTTCAAATAAAAATTTATTCAAATCGCCTTCGGGCATCACAGTGTGTGATTTAATTGAACTTTAGGAACTCGCCTCGGCGAGTTTTTTTGTTGCTTGTTCATACCAGATCATCTCCTCCCCATCACTTCAATCTAAGAATCAGCACTTGTTATCCTTCATAGCCAATTCCATTTCCAGATCATCCGCAAAATATTGTCTCCTCATTCTTTGAATTTCCTTTTGTAGTTCACTGACAACTTCCTCCGGTGCAGCAATCTTAACCCCTTCTCCTAATCCTAACACCCATCCAAAAAAATTATTACTGACAACCACTTCAACTTTTGCTTGAAAGTGATCCTCATCCACCGGGCGAATTTTAACGTCTCTTCCAAATCTATCTACGATCACACCTATAAACCCATTTTGACAAAGCAGCGTGACCGATTCCTCTTTTCCCGAAAACATTCCAAAATGTTTCTCTGCGTAGTTTGCTATATTTCCCTGTGGAAATAACTTTTGACCTTTTCTTTTGCATTTCATCGGTTGAATACGTAACATCTTGTCGACTCGAAAATGCTTGACAAGCTCAGCCTTTGCGTCATATCCTACCATATAATAATTCTCATTATCCCAAATCAGCCCCCACGGAGATATTATGTATCTCTCTCCTTCGTGTCTTGGCTCCATCTCCTTTTTCAAATTCCACTGAAAATATTGAAATGAAATCATTACGTCTGCTGTAATTGCATTATGTATTTCATCTACATTATAGTAGATACTTTCGTTCATGGTTTTTATCCGACCGTGAACATATACCTGTTGATTTAACTGTTTCGCTTCGTATTGACTAACGTATCGTTCCAGTTTCTCTATAAGCTGGCTGGATTTCTTCTCTGTGATAAATTTAGAAGACTGTACCGCGTCTACCAAAAGTTTCAATTCTGCCAATTCCAAATTTCGATTTCCTACACAATAATATACATATCGTCCTATGTGCTTTTTTTCAATATCAATTCCAAACAATTGCAGAGCTTCTAAATCAGAATATATACTCTTTCTCTCTGCCGCAATGTCATACTTGGCCAACTCATTGATAATCTGCTCTACTTGTAAACCATGTTCATCATCCGTCAGTCGAAGCATAATCTTTGCTAAATACAACAATTTTAGCCTTTGATTCGGTCGTTTTGCCATTTACCCTCCCATCTCTTATACGCATACCTATCGTAGATTTCTTGGTACAAAATTTAACATTACTTGTCTTAGTGTGGATTCTCTACACATTCTTTTATGACATGCCACTATTATAGCACATTTATTGTCCCATAAAACGTACTAAATCGTATTTTTCAATAATTTAGGTTCTTTTTTTGATCGGTGATTTTTGATTTTGTATCCACAATTCGGACATTTTCTTACGGTATCCGAAATTTCCCGGTTGCATTCCGGGCAACTAATTAGTGCCATTTGCTTTTCATCCTTTCTCTTTTATCGTAATAGATAACATAACATTTTCTATTTTACGAAATCCTCTCATATGCAGTGCACCGCCCCGCCCACCTTTTGACTTTCTCCCTCAAACTTTGTATAGTATATATGTTGTGCCATCGGGCACACGTCACATTTTACGACTGCGAGGCATCAGCTTTTGATATACGCCCGGTTTCTTTAGAACAGGGGGGATGGTCGCTGGTTTTTTGCAGCAAAGCAAACATTGGAGGGTACCTATGAAATCTTTTGGTAGTGAGGGGATTTTATTCCCTGTATATTTTATTATGCTGGCTTTGGCCGTATATCTGAACGTGTTTACGGGTTCGGGTCTTGATATCGCCAACATTATCATTAATATTGGAATGTTTTTAATTGTCGGCGGGATTATTTTGTATTCTACGACACATTGTTTCATGCCTGCTAATCGGATGATGGCTAGCCTGCATCTTGCGGCACGCAACTTTCAGACTGACTTCAAACGTAAAGGCGATTATTTGTGGGATGATTATAAAGATAATCCAAAGCTCTTTGGTAACAAATTGGCAGATACACGTTTTCGTGAATATTGCGAGGAGCGCAGAAGATTAACAATGTTAGAGCGAAGTGCCCAATGCGATATTGATGATTATCTGAATGAATATTACATTGACAGCGTAATGAAATGTGGATTGATCAGCATTGTTCCCGGCGTAATGACCGGTCTAGGTATTTTGGGTACTTTTATCGGTCTGTCGTTTGGTCTTCAGAATTTTAATACCGGCAGTGCGTCCGCAATTACGGACAGCATTCCGCAGTTGATGAATGGTATCAAGATCGCGTTCCACACATCTATTTATGGTATGGTATTTTCTTTGGTATTTAACTTTGTTTACAAGAAAAACTTAGAAGATGCTTATAATGCCATGGACGATTTTTTGGACAGTTACCATAAATATGTCGCACCCCGTGCACAAAATAATGCGGCAAATATTTTCTTGGATTATCAAGCTTTGCAAATGATGCAGACGGAGAAGATGATGGAGAAATTTAGTGATGAAGTAGCTGATAAGATTGCTCGGGCACTCAGACAGTAACACCACTCGGTTCCGCGTACAGAAAAGAGGTTTATTATGCGCAGAAAAAAGAAAAGACATTTGGAGGAAACCAGTTATTGGCTTTCCTATTCCGATATGATGGCTGCTCTTTTGTTGATCTTTGTGTTGATCATTTCGTTTACAATGCTGCAATCGCAAAGACGTTATGAGCAAAAACAAGAGGAATTAAAGCAGCAGCAGGCTTTGGTTCAAAGCCAACAGGAACAACTGCAGGAGCAACAGGAACAGTTAGACAAATTGATCGGTATTCGAACGGAACTGATCGAGGCTCTCAAGAAAGAGTTTGACGGTACGGATCTCAGTGTGAAAGTTGATGAAAAGACCGGATCCATCGCGCTTGACTCAAGCATTTTGTTTGATTCCGGACAATTTGCGTTGAAAGCGTCGGGCGAAGAATTGCTGCAAAAGTTTTTACCAAAGTATATCGGCGTATTAACAGACAAGCAATTTAATGATTATATCTCAGAGATTATTATTGAAGGACACACAGATACACAGGGCGACTATTTATATAATCTGGAGCTGTCCCAAAAAAGAGCCTTGTCTGTCGCAACTTTCTGCTTAGATGAAAACAAGAAAGTGCTGTCGACTGCCAAGATTACGAAACTACGCAAAATTGTGACGGCAAACGGCAAGTCCTTTAGCAATCCTATATTGGATAAGGATGGCAAAGAAGATCAAAATGCATCTCGTCGCGTGGAATTTCTTTTCCGCCTGAAAGATGATGAAATGATAAATGATATCAGTGACATATTGAATAATTGATATTAGTGACATTTTGAATAATTGATATCAGTGACAGGAGGAAAACATGGAAATTCATCCGATTGCCCGGATACACTCTGATTTTCCGGGAAAGTTTGGCATTCCACGACAGAGCGGTCTGGTTCCGGAGTTACGCAGCCGTATCATATTTGAACCGGAATACCGCAATCGCGATGCGATCCGCGGCTTGGAAGATTTTTCTCATTTATGGCTGATCTGGGAATTTTCAGAAACAATACGTGGGGAATGGTCACCTACCGTTCGTCCGCCCAAACTTGGCGGCAATAAGCGCATGGGAGTATTTGCAACGAGATCTCCATTTCGACCAAATTCACTGGCGCTTTCTTGTGTAGAATTACAGGACATTATTTTTTCAAAAGAAGATGGACCAATCCTGGAAATAACGGGTGCCGATCTCATGGACCGCACCCCGATCTATGATATAAAACCATATCTTCCGTATGCCGACTGTAAACCGCTGGCTACGGGTGGTTTTACAGACAGCGTAGAAGCTCATTTGCTGCACGTAATACTTCCGGACAATGCGGGCCAAGTATTGCCTGCCGAAAAGCTTCTTTCTCTGGAAAAAGTGCTGGCTCAAGATCCTCGCCCTTCTTACCAAAACGATCCGGAACGCATCTATGCATTCGAGTTCGCCGGCGTTACTGTCCGCTTTTTCGTACAGGATGACATTCTCACCGTAGTATCTATGAGTTAGCTGCCTATATACGCCAACTTCGGGCATGGGAAGTTGGCGTTATTTATTTGCCCAAAGATAACAGTATGCTTGTGTTCTCGCCGCAAATCGTTCTGTCTTTAACAGATTCCGTACTTCTTCTTTGGTGTACCATCCTGCTTCAATTTCTTCCACATTAGATGTGCTTTGGCGGAATTCACCACGTGCTTTTCCGATGACACATACATTCATCTCATTGCTGAACCCAACCGCACTATAGCTGAGTCCTAACTCATCATTGATCTCATATAGTTCTAACCCCGTTTCTTCCCACAACTCGCGCTTCGCACTCTGCTCCGGCACCTCGCCGGGATCGATCAATCCCGCCGGGAAATTATAAACCCACGTACCTGCCGCCATACGGAATTCTTTGTTCAAAACGATTTTCTCCCCACTCTCATCAGTGACCATCAGCACAACTGCATCCGGCTTATTGCCACGAAGCTCTTCTCTTGTTTGAACATTACGGTTGCGGCTGATCATTTCATATATCTTTGTCGTATCATCTACCGTCTTATAAGTAATATCATAACGGGTAATAAATTTACCTTCTTCCTTTTTATCAATCTTCTCAAACTTCATTCTCTAAGTTCCTCCTGTTTTCATTTATATTCTCAAGCTTCTCATACCGGAAGTTTGCTTTATATTGGCGTTAGCGGAGTACAAATAGATACACTCCACAAATGCCGCCACCCAAAAGCATAGATAACAAAAATGCAGCAATAGACTGTTTGCGTTTATACAGCGAATACAATATTGGACAAAAGGCAAGAACATACAAAGCACATCCTATGAAACCATATATCCGCATAGCTTCGCCTTCCGCAACGTAATCAATAGACCCGGGTTCTTCCATAAGATTACCTGCTGTTAAGATACTATATCCCAGCCAGATAAAACTAATGCATCCCCAAATTATCCCTAGCATTATAATTATGCTTCTTTTTGCAAAAATAGATATCTTTTTCATACGTTACATATACCCGCAGCCGTTTTTCGTCGGATGTTCCTTCCCCGAAATATAGTGTGCACGAAACGCCATATTGCATTCTCGCAATTCCATTTCCCCTTCAATATACGGTTCGTACATTTTTAGGATTCCTGCCGAACATCCATCGCAGCCACCTGCATCACCGCCCACAGATTCTTCAATGATCGCCATTCTTTCTTCCTTTGTGGTATCTTTTATCAGTAAACTTCTCATCGTCATACCTCCTGTCATTCCAGTAAATAGCGCATAATAGCCACACCTATTGTAGCACTCTTTCGCCCTATAGTAAAAAGGAAAGTTGAGTAATTTTCAAAATGCTAGTATACTATACTATCGGGATGCACAGCAGACACCCATCCCCCTATACCAATAAACAACCCAAACTTCACGCATCCAAAGGGAATGCATCGTCACATATTGCTTATTACGTCAAAGAGTACGAAGTATTTTGCAGCCACAACATAGTGGTTTCTGCCATCAGAGAACTATAGTAATTGCCTTGCCGCAATTAGTTTTCACAGTGATTTCTAAATTTTGTTGCCTCTGATGAATGATTTACATGCCTTACAGAGAACTCGAAGTCCCGGAAGCAAGGTATTCATCATTTTTGAAAGGGACTTTGCGCTCGTCGTTACTTATGTCTCGTATTTCAGAGACATTAAGTAACGTGACGTAGCGCATCGTAGCGAAAGTGTCCCGTCCAAAAATGGATGATACCTTGCTAAACCGGGACATCTCAGACACTCTTTCAGGCATGTATACATCAGAGGCCTAACAAAATAAGAAATCACGTAAAAACTCTGCGTTCTGCGGCAATTATCTTAGTTCTTTGATGGCAGAATAAGTTAGTTTATCGGCTGCAAAATAGCATGTATATTACAGACGTAATAAGCAATATGTGACGATATACTGATTTTGGTTGTGTGAAGTTTAAGCAGGAAATAGAAAGAAGCGTAGGACGAACATGAATACTAAGACAAGCAAATATGAAATAGATATGTGTAATGGCTCAATATTGGATAAACTGGTTTCCTTTTCAATTCCGTTGATGCTGTCAGGAATTTTACAGTTATTATTTAATGCGGTAGATATTATCGTGGTTGGACAGTTTACGGGCAATGAAGCACTGGCGGCTGTTGGATCAACGACTGCGCTGATCAATGTATTTGTCAATCTTTTTATCGGAATTTCCTTGGGCGCAAGTGTATTAGCTGCAAGATTTTATGCGACCGGACAAGAGAAGGAAATGTCAGAAACCGTACATACATCCATTACGTTGGCTCTGATCAGTGGAATCGCAATGGGAATTATCGGAGTGATCGCTGCCAAAGGTGCGTTAGAACTGATGGACACTCCGGATAATGTATTAAACCTGTCCACACTTTATATGCGCATATATTTTATGGGAATGCCATTTTTTATGTTATACAATTACGGAGCGGCCATTTTAAGAGCGGTGGGTGATACCAAACGCCCTCTATTATTTTTGATTATTTCAGGTGCGACAAATGTGTTGTTAAATCTTCTTTTGGTGATTCAGTTTCATTTGGGTGTTGCCGGTGTTGCTATCGCAACGGTAATTTCTCAATGTATATCGTGCATTTTAGTATTACGCTGTCTATACCTTTCCGATGGAAGTTATCAGCTCCGCTTCAATAAATTAGGTATGAAAACGCGCTATGTAAAGCAAATATTCCAAATCGGTATTCCAGCCGGAATCCAAAGCACGATCATTAATTTTTCGAATGTTCTGCTTCAGTCCTCTGTCAACTCTTTTGGTTCTGTTGCAATGGCAGGCTACACTGCCGCCAATAATATTTTGGGATTTTTGTATGTATCTGTGAATTCCATTACACAGGCCTGCATGAGTTTTACAAGCCAAAATTATGGTGTACGTAAATTTAAGAGAATGGATAAAGTGTTATTAGAATGCTTAGGACTGACGGTAATTGTTGCTCTCGTTTTGGGTGGTGGATCCTATCTTTTCGGTGCGGAACTAATGCACATTTACACTAAGAGCACCAATGTCATAGAGTGCGGTATAGATATTATGTTATATACAACCGTCACATATTTCTTATGCGGTATCATGGATCTGCTGCCGGGGGCATTGCGAGGCATGGGGCATTCCACCGTGCCAATGATCCTTTCGGTGATTGGCACGGTAGGCACCAGAATTGTATGGATCTATGTCATTTTCCCATGCCATAGATCATTAGACTTTTTATTTATTTCCTACCCGGTGTCGTGGCTCCTAACCATTGTCATGCAGGTGATCTGTTTTTATTTCGTACGCAAAAAGGTGCACAATAGCTAGCTGCTCCACCCAGCTCCTGTTCAATCCTGAGAAGCCGGTTGTACTTTGCAACTCGCTCACTTCGGCTCGGTGCACCGGTTTTAATCTGTCCGCAATTCAAGGCAACTGCCAGATCTGCTATCGTCGTATCCTCTGTCTCTCCGGAGCGGTGGGACATAATACTCGTATAACCAAACTGTTTGGCAAGCTTGATCGCTTCCATCGTTTCCGATAAGGTTCCGATCTGATTGAGCTTAATTAGGATTGAATTACCACAGCCTTCTGCAATTCCCTTTGCCAGCCGTTTCGTATTCGTGACAAACAGATCGTCCCCCACCAACTGTACTCGATCGCCGAGTTCCTGTGTCAATTTCTCCCAGCCAAGCCAATCCTCTTCATCCAGTGGATCTTCAATAGAAATGATAGGATATCGTTCCACTAATGACTTCCAATGCGCGATCAACTCCTCGGAGGAATATCTCACCCCGGATTTTGGAAGCAGATACATCCCCTTTTGATCACTTTTCCATTCACTTGCCGCTACATCAATAGCAATCCGGAAGTCTTTTTCCGGTTCGTACCCTGCCTCTTTGATCGCATCGAGAATACATTCTATTGCCTCTTCATCACTCTGCAAATTTGGTGCAAATCCACCCTCGTCACCAACAGAGGTTGCCAAACCTTTTCGTTTTAATAAGGCAGCCAATGCATGAAACACTTCTGCGCTCCAACGCAGCGCCTCGCGGAATGAGTCCGCTCCCACCGGCATGATCATAAACTCCTGTACATCTACTGTATTGGCCGCATGCGCACCACCGTTCAAAATGTTCATCATCGGCACAGGCAGTTTTGTACCGGATACGCCACCCACGAAACGGTAAAGTGGCGTCTTTAACGATTGTGCGGCTGCTTTTGCCGTTGCAATAGAAACCGCCAAGATCGCATTCGCTCCAAGCACGGATTTGTCTGCTGTGCCATCTTTACGCAGCATTACTTGATCGACCGCATACGTATCAGACGCGTCCATCCCGCGCAAAATACCATTGATAACGTGATTAATATTATCAACCGCCTGCAGCACACCTTTCCCACCATACCGTGTATGATCTCCATCACGAAGTTCCAATGCCTCAAATTCTCCGGTAGATGCACCACTCGGCGCGGCCGCCCGTCCTATCGTTCCATCCTGCAGAGTCACTTCTGCCTCTACGGTTGGATTCCCTCTAGAATCCAAAATTTCTCTGCCTGTAACACGTTCAATCTGCAATTGTTTAAGCACACTGATCACCATACCTTTCTTACATTCTATTTTTGATCAGTGTTTCCATTATTTATCATTCTATACAGATTCTCATCAAAAAGCCGCCTTATAGATCTCCAGCAACTGCTCCTCGCTTAATGGAATATAATTGTTTTTCAAAAGTCGCAGCTGCGTATTTGCAACATCTTTCGCAAATACCGGAAGATCTTCTTCTTTTACACCAAAGTTCTTTAATGGCTCGCTCTGCAGCACATCATCCATCAGCGCATATAACTTGTCTAGTGCTTCCGTCTGATCTACGCCCAAAGTCTCTGCGATAACCGCCTCGAGATCATTAATTCGCCCTGTCGGTTTGATCTCTTTATATTTTTTCATAACAGAGGCAAACATAAGCTGGTTCGACTGACCATGCGGAATATGATAGACCGAACCAAGTGGATATGCACACGCATGCACTGCAGCACATCCGGCGTATCCAAACCCAAGGCCTGCCCAGTTGGATGCTTTCAAGAATTCTGCTGCGTATTCTTTCCACGCATCTCCACCTCCTGCTGCAACTGCTTTCGACCAACAGAAAAGAATTGTCTTTAATGCTTCTGTCGAAAAAACTCTGGAAATGCTGCATCCGTTTGGACTAAGGAACGACTCTACGCTATGTACCATTGCATCGATCGAAGATGTTGCAAAAATCTTGTACGGAAGGGACGTAAGCAGATTTGTGATCAATACTGCTTTGTCCGGCAGCATCGCATTCGAGGCAAGTCCCATTTTTACGCCTTTGCTAACACGATTGATGACAGATATATTCGTAACTTCACTTCCGGTTCCGCAGGTTGTTGGAATGATAATAAGTGGATGTATTTGTTTCAAGGTGTCCACATTATCGTACAGATCATCTACGGTATCGTCCGGGCCGGCAACTGCGATCACTTTCGCAATATCAATTACTGTGCCACCGCCGACTGCAATGATCCGATCATATTTTTTGTCTCGAAGGGCATTGAGAATTGCGTCGACATCTCCGTCGGTCGGTTCCCCCTTGCTGTATTTTTCACGAAATAATGTCTGTACCCCGGTGTTTAACTCTGCAATATAATCCTGATATGTATGCTCACCGCACAACACCAGATCATCCGATCCCAAATCGGCATCAGCCGCAAACTCAGCAAATGTATCAAATTCCTCAATTTCTGTTTTTATCGAAAATCCTTTCATCGTAATCCTCCATTTCTATCTGCGCCTACATACAAAAGGTATTTTAGCACTGTCTGCGCCTCATACTGCAGCATCTACAGTATCTTCCGCCGCTACATATTTCTGCTCGACAATATCAATGATCAGCTCCGCTGTCTTTTCCCAGCCAAGAAGACTGCTGTCGATCAATATATTTCTTGTATGACGATCGCCACGTTTCTTGCCGGTAATGTAAGCATGACGAGCATGCTGTGCCTTCTCAACCTCTTCCCACTTCGCAGTTGCTTTTCGTTCATTCATCCCCTCTTTCGCCATAACAGCAGCAACTTCTGCTTTTTCCGGCGCATAGATAAAGACATTTAAGACGTCATCTCTATCCCGCAAAATATAATCACTGCTTCGACCAACGATAACGCAGGAAGATTTCTCCGCAAAATCATGAATTGCCTGAAACTGTGCATCAATGACTCGATTTGATAAGTTCGCATAGCGAACACCATAAGAAGTATCAAAGCCATAACGAACGCCGATCTTGGCATCTGCCTCCTCGACCAATCCTTTGGCAACACCAATCCTCTCAACGACCTTATCCACCAAGTCTCTATCATAGTACTCTATTCCAAAATGATCGGCAACCATTTTGGCGATTTCCGGACCGCCGCTTCCGTATTCACAGCCAACTGTTACAACAAAATGTTTGCCCGTATATTTCTTGGTCTGCTGTTCTGCTGTCTTATCTGCAGCATCTGCGGTACTCGTTTCACTTACAATAAAAATGTCACGGCCAAATTCGGCACCATACTTGCTCTTAGAATAAAAGTAAAAGAACACACCAAGTGCAAGCCAAGCTCCTACAACGATCCATTCCTGCCATACAAGTGCGGCTGAAAAAGATGCCGGAATGATGTATAACAACGTCATAAAGGCTGCCATGGCAACTGCCATTACGCCAACAAATTTGCCCGCTTTTGCCTTGTACGGTCTATCCATGTCCGGCTTCGTCTTTCGCAAAATACAAAACGAAATGGATACGAACATATACGCAATAACACAGCCAAACGATGCAGCATCGACAAGCCATACAAGAACACCTCTACCAAAGAATGGGGCAATACAGCAGGCAATTCCGCAAAGAATAATTGCTGCTTCCGGTGTTTTATTTTTGCCAAGTTTACCAAACATTTTTGGGATCATCAGCGACTCACCCATGGAATACAGCGCACGGCTTCCACCCATCAAGAATGAATTCCAAGAAGTAATGATACCGCACAGACCACCAATAATGAGAACCTTGCCCATGAGTGGTGTATGAAATGCGATCTCGATCGCTTTGGCAGAAACAAGCCCATTCTGTGAAGCCATCTCCTTTGCAATGGCACTGCCCGGCATGATATAGCACACAGCAAAAATGATAAGCAGATACCAGGCAACTGCCAAAAAGATGGACAATAACATGATCTTTCCAATCTTTTTGTATGGAACATTAATTTCTTCTGCCGCCTGCGGAATAACATCAAAACCAATAAACAGGAACGGTGTCATACATGCAACCTTGAATACACTTCCCAGTGTGTTACCGGTAGATGCCTGCCACATCTGACCGGTCACGTTTCCACTATCGCCATTGATTGCAGAGCCAACAACCAAGAGGATTCCGGCAATTGCAATGATCGCCGTAAGAATCGTCTGCAAAACAGCTGCTGTCTTGGCACCTTTAATATTGATCAATGTGATCAATATTGCAACACCTACACCTAACAAAATCGTTGTAAGATAAATATCTTTGCCAGCGATGGTGTATAAATATACCTGATTAAATTTTGGAAATAAGTATGTAATTACGGTTGGGAGCGCTGTTGCCTCAAAGGCTGCTGTCGCAACATAGCCCAATATGATCATCCACGTACATACGAACGATCCTGTCGGTCCCATCGCACGATAACTAAATACATGCTCGCCACCACACTGCGGCATTGCTGATGTCAATTCTGCATAAGTAAGTCCGACAAAAAATACCATCAGACCACCAATCAACATTGCGATGATCGATCCCATAAATCCCGATGTTGTGATCCAATCGCCTGAGTTAATGACCCAGCCCCAGCCTATCATGGCGCCGAAGGCGATAACGAGGATGTCCCACGATCCCATTACCTTATCAAATTTTGAATTCTGCTCCATAACATTTCCTCCAATTTTTTCTTAAGACGAGTAAGTCATCATTTTTCGCGATAACCTGTTCATCTGTAATATGATTTCCCTGTTCAAAAAAAGATGTCAGGGCGCAGTTGTTGTGCGTCCCCTGACATCTTCGTCAAGTTTAGGTTATGTAACCGGCTTTATGCAATTGCTTCTTTAATAGCTTCCTCAAAGATCTCAAGACCTTTTTCCATCTGCTCATCTGTCATTGTAAGCGGTGCTAAGAAGCGGATTGTATTACTTGCAAATCCACAGCTTTCCAGCAGCAGACCTTTCTGCATTGCATTTCTGACAATGTCTGCAACCAGCTTTGTTGCCGGCTCTTTTGTCTCTCTATCGGTAACGAACTCGATGCCGATCATTGCGCCAAGACCTCTGACATCACCAATTACATCGTATTTATCTTTCAATGCATTGTATCTGTTCATAACTACATCACCAATATGTCTTGCCTTAGCTGCATAATCGTCTCTCTGCATAATATCCATGACTGCCAATGCAGAAGCACACGCAAGTGGGTTACCACAAAAAGTACCACCAATCGTGCCTGCCGGTGCTGCATCCATTACCTCCGCTCTCGCTGTGATTGCAGAAATCGGAAGTCCGCCGCCTAATGATTTGGCAGTAGCGATAATATCCGGTGCTGCACCAGCCTCCTTCCAATATTCAGAAGCATAATACTTACCGGTTCTGCAGTTACCGCACTGCACTTCATCTGCGATCAGTAAAATGCCATTCTCATCACAGATTTTACGAATTGCTTTGACCCAAGCGATCGGAGCCGGAATAAATCCGCCCTCACCCTGTAACGGCTCAACAAGCATACATGCAATTTCATTGGCAGGGGCACCCTCATCAAAAATCTTATTCAGCTCATCAATATAATACTGAATTGCCTCTTCCTCAGTGTATCCTTTCGGTGCACGGTATAAATAAGGATATGGTGCACGGTAAATGCTTGATGGGAAAGGTCCCATGCCAACTGCATAGGTTTTCTTGGCAGTCAGTGCCATTGTAAGATTGGTTCTTCCGTGGAATGCACCGGTAAAGCAGATCACGCCGTTTCTCTTTGTATATGCCTTGGCGATCTTGATCGCATTCTCGTCACACTCTGCACCAGAGTTGGCAAAATAGGTTTTCATCGTATCACCTTTACAAGGCATGATCTTATTTAATCTCTCGGCAAGTGCTACATATCCGTCATGCACATACACATTAAAAATTGTATGGAAATATTTATCTGCCTGTGCTTTGACTGCATCGATTACTTCCTGATTTGAATAACCAATATTTAACACACCAACACCGCCAACCCAATCGAGAATCTTGTTGCCATCCAAATCTTCAAACATAGCGCCTGCGCCCTGCTTGATGCAGATTGGATAAGTGTTTCCACAAAGCGCCTGTGGAATTGCTGCATTTCTACGATCAAGGAGTTCCTTGGACTTTGGTCCCAGTACCTGCTCTGTTACAATTTCCGGTAATGCCTTTGATAAATCTTTTGTTGTCATATGTTTGTCCTCCAATGCCATAAATTTGAAACACAGGCTTCCTCGCATCATCACTTGGATGCCTGTTCCGCAAACAAAAAGACGCCAAAAAAGTAAAATACTTTTTTGACGCCTTTGTCATTGCTTTATTTTTTATTCTGCAAACATTATAACAACTTTGGCATGCAATACAATGTACTTGCTGTACCAAATATTTTGTGCATGGTACACAATTGCCGCTCACTACCTCTGCATATTACGATAATTTCTTATCATAAAGGCGAGCTTAAGTAATAGACACGTGTCAATATCGTTGATCTGGCGGCCGAGGATCTCCTGAATCTTCCTCAGACGATAGTTCAAAGTGTTACGGTGGATATACATTGCTTCTGCCGTGTCCTTCGCATTACAGTTATGGTTGATATACTTTTCAAGTGTCTCGCATAGATTACCCTGATTAACTTCATCTGCACGAAGCAGCTTTCCAATATTTTTTTCAACAAACTCATCCAGAAATCGACTGTCCGTAATCTTAGATATCATCGTGTAAATACCCTGATCTTTATAAAAAAAGACCGATTCTTCCCGTCCGGACATATTCGCAAGTTTAATCGCGGTAGCCGCTTCATTTCGGCTCACCCTAACATCTTCCAAATATCCTGTACTGTTTCCTACGCCGACAACCAGCCTGGTCGCACAGTCTTTCTCGGTAAGCTGCGTAATCTTTGCGAGAATTTTCTTTAACAGCTTATCACTCACATCATACGCCGGCACAAGTGCCAAGACCGTACCGGCCTGCAACTGCGTCAATATATTTTGAGGCAGATAATGTGAAAACTCTGTACGAATGATCCCACGTATCGCTTGTCCGATCGTAAACGAATCGTCTTTATCCCGTTCCTTAAAAAAAGCAAATTCGATCACTCGAAATTCTCCGGACAGATCCACATTCAAATATCTTGCCTGCGCAAAAACATCTTCTTTGTTCAGATGCTCTGCGTCCAAAATAGAGGTGAATAATTGTTCCTCTGCATTTTTGTTATTTTCTTCCAGCACTAACCTCTTGCATATGATCTGACTCAGATCCACCAAAGGGAAACGCATTGGCAGCTCAAACAATGGTAATCGATGTTCGTCGCAATATTGTACCAACTCTTCCGAAATCTGTCCTTCGTTAATTCCCACTGCTGCAATATCATATTCCTGCATTTTTGCAATGAGTTCTTTCAATTTAAGGCTATCATCCGTAAGATCCCGATTGGTTAGCACGACAAATTCACTGCCATGAATATAGCTCTCCATACGATACTCACTCTTTACACATTGCAAACAATCCGCAAAGTATATCCAACGGATCGGATGCATCAGGCCTTCTTCACCCGCCCGTAAGTTTAATGTTTCCCTTAACTCCGGAATCTCCATCATGTCTATACAGTTCATTATGCTGTCCCCTTTTTTGACCAAGTCAGCAAATAGCTGCTCGCTGTCCCTTGGCATCCAAGGCAGTAAACAGCTGCTTTTCTCTTATTTCACCTTACTCAGTGAACATCTGCACCCAGTAATAAGAATACATATCGTTTGGAACGATCACCAGACCAACACCGATCTTCTTAAACCTGTTATTCATGATGTTTTCTTTGTGCCCCGGAGAATTCATCCAAGAATCCATAACAGCTGCCGCACTTCTCTGACCGGCTGCAATATTTTCCCCGCTGGCCGTTGGTGTTATCTTGTACTTTTCAAAAATCGTAAAACAAGATGTGCCATTCGGACGAGTATGCGAAAATGACTTTGTAAGTTCCTTTGCTCTGTCCTGTGCCGCTTTCATAAGTTTCTCATCCATTGTCAATGCTTCAAGCCCTTTTTTCTTGCGGTTTTTATTGACAATAGAAATCACCTTCTTTTGAAGAGAAATATCTGAAGTTGTGTTCTTTTTGCCCGCTGTCTTCGCGTTTTTCTTCGCTGCCTGCTTTTTCGTGACGATCACTTTACATTTTAGCGTTTTCCCTTTTACTTTAGCAGTCACCACTGCTTTCCCAGCCTTTTTGCCGGTTACTTTACCCTTCGCATTGACCGTTGCAACAGATTTTTTTGAAGATTTCCATTTTACCTTCTTCTTCGTTCCGCGCACTTTTAACGTGACAGACTTTCCTACTGCGATCTTCGCTGTCTTCTTATTTAGCTTGATCGCGGATGCTGCGTCTGCCACCCCACTATACAACGCACTGCCTGCTAATACTGCTGCCATCAATAATGCCATGGCTTTCTTATTCTTATACTGTTTCATAATAATCCTCCATTCTGCGATTCTTTCCCTGCTTACTGTCAACTCACCTCGCTGACAGGATATCTATGTATTGATACAATTATGACATAGATATAACGTAAATTTTAATGGTGTCCGTACATAAAGTCAACCATAATCCCCTGTTGGGAATCATTTTCCTGAAAGGATCGACCGGTTGCAAGAAATTCATCGGACATTTATAATGACTATATGTACGAGATTCTTATATACTATACTGTATAGTATAATATCGCAGGAGTTACTCATTGTAATTACGATGTCAAACACCAGATTCAAACCTTTTGACACTGTAATCTCATTGTACAAATAAGCTGAAACACCGGCTTTTCTGTGCAAAACAAATAAGAAAGTGTAGAGGAAATTATGCATTACCACAATCCATTTCATCAAAAAAGACATACCACGAAAGCATCTCATGGTATAAAGTTTGTTACTTCAATCACTACGACCATTGCGCTGATCTTGGTCTGTGCGCTGGCAGTTTCGCAGATCATTCCGACAGACCGAACGGATCGATCTGCCAAGGTCGCACAGGGTAAAACAACCAGATCAAAAAAGCCTGTGAAAACGACATTTACGCCGGCTTCCGGTGAATTTCGCGGTGTATGGATCTCTTTTCAGGATATTGGAGAAAAGCGCTACACCAAAAAGCAGTTTGAGAATTTCATCAACAAGACGTTTGATAACTGCAAAAAAAATGGATTTAACGCCGTGATCGTTCATGTTCGTCCATTTGCCGATGCCTTGTATCCGTCCAGCTATTTTCCATGGTCTCGCTATGTATCCGGAAAAGCCGGGAAACATCCGGGATTCGATCCGCTCTCCTATGCGGTCAGCGCGGCACATAAGCGGGGCTTAGCTTTCCATGCATGGATCAACCCTTATCGCATTGCCAGCAATACGACCAACGTATATAAACTCCCGAAAAAATCCATTGCCAGAAAATGGGCTGTTTCCAAGAAAGCTTCCAAACGCCGCAATGTATTAAAATGGGATGGGAAACTGTACTTTAACCCGGCTTCCAAAGATGTTCAAAATCTTGTTTGCAATGGTGTCCGTGAGATCGTGCGCGATTATGCTGTAGACGGCATTCATTTTGACGATTATTTTTATCCGAATCTGGGTGCGAAATACAAAAAGGTATTTGACTACAAAGAATACAAAGCATACGCAAAACGCTGCAAAAAGAAACACAAGAAAAAAGTTTCGATCGTAACTTGGCGCAGAAACAACGTATCCAACATGTTAAAACGCGTTCGAACCATCGTACATAGATTGGATAATAATTGCGTATTTGGCATCAGCCCGGCAGGCAATATCCGTAATTTATATGCGAAAAATAATTATTACGCAGATGTCAAAAAATGGATGCGTTCTTCCAAATATATTGATTATATCTGCCCACAGATTTACTGGACATTCAGTCAAAAGACTTGTCCTTTCCGCAAAACCACAAACAAATGGCTCGCGATACCACGCGCAAAATCCGTAAAAGTATATGTCGGTCTGGGCGGTTACCGCGCCGGCATCTCTAAACGGGAGGCAAAATTAGGAGCGGACGCAGAGTGGGGCACAAGCCGCACTAATCTCAAACGCCAGCTCCTATACTTACGCTCACAAAACGGTTGTGGCGGTTTTATGTTGTTCTCTTATTCCGATTTGATCCGCAAATCGGCACGCTCAGAAATGAAGCGGTTTACAAAATTGCTGAAAACTGTACCTTCAAATGCTGTAGGACCAACTGCGACGCCAACGGCAGCTCCAACCACTGTACCGACGGCAGTACCAACAGGAACTCCAACAGATGCTCCAACGGACAGCTCAATGGCAGCTCCAACAGAAACTCCAGCGGCAGCTCCAACAAACTCACCGACCGTTACCGGCAACTGATCCCGGACCGCGCATTGGAACCGTTACCGGCATCAATCCCGGACCGCACGGTGAAACCGTTACTTAACAGCTAACTCCGCAGGCGGCTTTGCCAGTATGTTGTGCACCGGAATAACGCTTACAATTGCATTTACCAGCATAATTGCCGCTATCAACGTTATCGCGCCCCACCATGGAAAGCTTAGATTCATTCCAAGGGATGGCACGGATGCGGCGAACTTCATAACACCTGTCGTGACCACAACCCCGGGAAGTGTCGTATAGCAATTGATCAGCAGCATTTCAAGTATAAAAGAACGGATAATACTTGCCTTGGAAATTCCAAGCAGGCGATACACCGTCAACTCCTCCATTCGTGATGATGCATTGGAGCGGATCGTATAATAAATGATCAACACAGACAAGATGACAGCAATCATTGCAAACAATGCCTTGCTTCTCGTCTTGTCTTTCATTTTGTTCCGATAGGCTTTCACTTGTTGCTCTGCCGGAATCGTCACTTTGACCCGAAACATTTTTTGATACGGTTTCAGTTCACTTTGCAATTGCTTTACCAGCTCTTCCCGCTGCTCCAAATCATCAACATAATATTTTATCTTCTGCATTCCCACTGCCAACTGGTCTGCTAACTGCTTACCGGCGGCATCTGTCAAAACATAATCAACATCACAGGAATTGTCAAATCCACCCACTACAATGTAATTTTCTCCTGCATTACTAACCGGTTCCTCTTCGTAAAACACGGAACTGTTACCAAGCTGTTGCACCGGATATTCTTTCTGGTTTCCTTGAAATTCCTGATAACTTTTGATCTGATCATATTTTGACTGCGGAACCAGCATCTGATCATCCTGCAAGGTTACATTATCGTACTTACCCGGATACATCTTCTGCAGCTCTGATAATGACATGACCGAATAGGAACTCGCAACCATTCCTAGCAGCTTTGATTGACTGCAGTAAATGGACGCCTCGTTGTTGCCACTAATGCCAACTACCGTCAGATCTTTGCTGAATGAGTTAATAGAAAGTGCCTCTCCTAACAACTCCTTTGCGGACGCATATTGACCGGAAATAGCCGTGTCACTTTTCAAGAAACGATCCGCAACCAGCTTATCGATAACAATCTCATCCGATTTCTGTGGAAGCCGTCCATATAACAGATCTTTCTTCGTAACTTTCGATATGTCCACATAGGAAAAGTCGCGGATCACCTGGCTGCTCCCCCGCATCTGATATAACGTATCTGCTTGTATCACCAGGTCACGCGCTGTATCGTAAAACATCATATCCTTACGTTTCCCTTTCGAAAGCACCTTATTATAGCACTCCTGCATGGTATCACCAACGGCATATTCTTCTGCCGGAGAAGCCAGTTTCATCTCCACCTGTACATAATGTGAATCATCCTTCACAATCTCTTCCCGATGCACCGTAACTGCTGTGATCAAGTCCGATATCGTCAGCGAAAGCATGATTGCTGTTATTAAAAGGATGACAACGATAAATGCCTGCTTTTTCCCCAACAACTTCAAATTTTCTAGTGTCATTCGCCAGGTTGCTTTCCAGGACAACCCGGATTTTTTACTCATTTCCAATGGAGATAATTCATATGAGAAGTTCTCAACATCTTCCATCTCCAGTTTTGGTCTTGGCTCATCAAAAATTTCACATCCGGCTTCTTCCCCCGCAAAGATCACATCACTTGCCATGTCACTCCGAATATAAAGTTTCCCACTTTTCCATGCCATTTTTAATCGAATAGGTTCCTCTTTGCTGTCCGCATTTTGGTACACTTCAATTTCATTTTCATCGCTTTGCATGGCCTGACATGTGAGCTCCGGCAAATAAATATTACCATCGTCCGATCGTTCATAACTGCTGCCGGAATGATTATCGTAATCTTTTGTAATCTCTCCATCCTTGATCTCTAGAATACGATCCGCAAAAAACTCAGCAATACGGCGCTCGTGCGATACTAAAATAACCAGACATTCCTTGGAAATCGCACGCAATATACTCATTGTACGTATTGTATTTTCCTCGTCCAGATTGCCGGTCGGCTCATCTGCCAATATGATCTGCGGTGATTTCACAAGTGCCCGGGCAATAGATACCCTCTGCTGCTGTCCACCCGACAATTTGGATACCAGCTTCTTTTTGTAACGGCCTATGCCAAGCTGCTCCAATACATACGATACTCTCTCATCTTTTTCCTCATCCGTCAGATCATAATGACTAAGTGCAAGCTTTACATTATAAGCAACCGTGTAATCCTGCAGCAAATAATAATTTTGGAAAATATAGCCAAATTTTTCACAACGCAAATGCTCAATTTTCTTTGGCTCGTACTTCTTTAATATTGTTTCGTCTACGGTAAGTGTTCCTCCCTGAAACACATCCAATCCACCAACGGTATTTAATAACGTGGTTTTTCCGGAACCGCTTTCCCCCAAAATACATACCAAACCTGTCTGTGGCAGCTCCAATGTAATATCATTCAATACATGAATCTCACTTCGTTTACCGCGGTTAAAATATTTCTGTAAATGTTCTATCTTGATCATTCGCTCACCTTCCCTTTTAACAAATGATTAAACGCTGCTACCATCACCATCGCAGCCACATAATTGTACATAAAGTACGCTAGGTACCCGGGCCATTCATAATAGTAGAGCATAGCACGCAGCGCCGGCACAAAGATTCCAACTACATTCATCACTACCGCGACCACGATAATAGCAGTAATACTGTATCGACGCATCTCCATATAATTGATCTTGCCGATCAATTTTGTGGACATACCCATGAATTTTAAGATTTTCTGGTCTTTGATCTGAATCTTAAATATAGAACGTAAGATCAATATCTCAGCAACCATCATCACTAATAGTATTGCCACTGCAATGCCGATCGTCCTTAAACGTTCCTGTACCAGATCTGAATCGTATTCATCTGCACCAAAACGCAGTGTACTCACAGCCTCATACCCGGCTTTATCCAATGCCTTTAACACATGATCCATTTTGGCATAACTTGTAATATATACCGATGCCTGCCTGCTGTCGGTGCGATAATACTTCTCATAAATATTCTGAGAAACCTCTGCAAAATTTGCCCCACAGCCATTTATCTTCTCACCGGTTTCTACATTCTCGATCTGTTTGACATCCTTGCTTTTCATATCCTTGTCATACTGATCAATATGCAATAAACCGGACTGACCTAAAAGAGTCAAGTCATTATCTTCTGCCCGATACACCGCTGCTTCATATGCACCTGATACACAAAGTTCGTTATCCTTCTTCACGATATCGCCAACAATCGGCCACAATGCTGCCTGTCCCTGATATTTGCCAAGTTTTTGATTATAGGCATATTCATAGAATACTTTGCCACCGGTTACGGTACTTTGCAGCATTGTACATATCTCCGGCGAAAAGTACACCTGTTTATCCTTATTTTTTAACAGTCCGCTTACTTTCATCTTCCGCTGTATATAATTCTCCGTTGATGACCAAAGCACATCGCTTGTATAGAAAAATGTAATCGTATCACCAACCTTATATTTTCCCCGATCGTACAGTACAACTTCATCGATCTTCTTTGGCAGACTGCCCTTTGCGAGATCCGATTTCTTTAAGCAGGAAGACGATCGCATGTATTGATCTTTCTTGACGTATTCAACGTTCTGCGAGTCATACATCCACCCTTCATCGCTCGTACTCATCCTATTATAGCCGTACTCCTGTCTATAATCTTTTCCTTCCTCAAAATAATAATTGATATCATTCACAATATCGTACTGATCCACCGAAACGACGTGCTTCATTTTGGTGAGTCGGTCAATATCCTTTTTCGTCATAAACTTTTGATCTTTGCGTCTAAGTGAAATGCGCTTATCGTCTTTGCGCGCAAAGGATGTTGCCGAATACTCTTTGGTGTAAATATCATCTGCATTCATTAGCAACTGCCCGATAAATAAAAACGATACGATAGCAGCAGCTAAGAAAAATCCCATAAACAATGCGATTTTTTCCGGCTGTCTCACTGCATTCATTCGCACGAAGATCCGCCCTATGGTATGATCGTGAAGTCGTTCCTCATTGCTTTCAGACTTTTTACCGGCTGACGTTTTCTCATTGTTGTCCACCTTCTCGGACATCTCCGGTTTCTGCTCTGTGTCCATATTTTCGGATACGTCCAACTTCTGATCTGTGTCCGTATTTCCGGATACGTCTGACTTCTGATCCGTGTCCATATTTTCGGATACGTCTGACTTCTGATCCGTGTTCATATTTTCGGATACGTCCAAGATCAATGATCCATCATGCAATCGCACTTTTCTGGTAACATATTTTTCTACCTGTTCATAATTGTGAGTTACCATTATAACCAAATGGTCTTGCGAAAGATCTCGAAGCAATTTCACGATCTGCGCTCCGGTTTCACTGTCCAAGTTACCGGTTGGCTCATCCGCCACAATAATATCCGTATCCTTTGCCAACGCACGAGCAATCGACAATCTCTGCTTTTGACCACTGGACAACTTAGACGCACGCTGGTCTCTCTGTGCACTCAGGCCTACCCGTTCCAAATAATGAATTGCCTTGTCTCCAGCTTCTTTCTCAGGCACTCCCATGATCAAAAGCGCACTGACGATATTTTCTTTGGCGGTATAATGACCGATCAAACTATAATCTTGAAAAACAAAGCCGATCTTAGTACGACGATATTCTTCCCAGTCATCTTCATCATACTGAAATGTCGGCTGTCCATCCACATAAAGCTCCCCATCATCAAACGTATCCATGCCGCTAATGATCCTAAGCAATGTTGACTTTCCGCTGCCGCTTTCCCCTGTGATCGCAACAAATTCTCCCATGCGAAACTCCAGATTGATACCCTGCAATGCCTGTGTCACTGCTGTTTCGGAATAATAATACTTCGAAATATTTTGCAACTTAATTCTTACTTGCTGCATATTTCCCTCCTTTTTCACGTTGTACATACTTTGACTCCCAACATACTTTGACTCCCAAAAAAGCATATCATAAAAAAAGAGGCGAATCTTCCTGGAAAATTCTACCTCTACTAATATATTTTTTTCCGATTGTTGGAAATTTTACTGCAACATTCTATAATTATTGCTGTAATTTTACGTCCTGTCTTTGTTGATGAAACGCATCTGTCCTGCCTCTTCTCCATAACGCTTTGCAACAACTTCCAATCCCTGCAAATGACGACATTCAGAACATAGATTCCCAAAATCCAACGGCTTACCGCAGATCTGACAATACACCTGCGACACTGTTTTTCCATCTGTATTTTTGTACTGAATACGACCGTCACGGATCCATGCGCGTACCTTCGCATTGGAAATGCCAAAATGATCAGCCACTTGAGATTCATTCACATCATTTTTACGAATATAATCTTTCACTTCATTAAACAGATTCATTTCCATGCACGCCGGACATATATCTTTATTATATTTAGGATGTAATCTGCGTCCACACTGTTTACAGCTCTTTATCTCCGAATCCCCAAAACGATTTCTATCTACGATCATACTTTCCCTCCTCTTCTCATATTTCTGCAGCTGCCTTTATTCATAAAGCCGGCTGCCACGAACTTTCTGCTCTTATAAGAATAGCACTCTACGAAAATACCGTCAAGAAAAGATACGATCGAACCAGACTTCGTAAATTTGGAACATTGCTTGTCCAAGACCATCACGGATCCAAATAATCCCCCAAATTGCTATTTATTGTTGGAACAGGCTGTGGCGTTGTTGTGTTCTTACGTTTCGAGCTGCTGTCTGTTCCCTTATTTGAGGAAGAAGAATCGCTGTCTGTCCCGGCATTCCCGTTTGACGAATTCTTGGTCTGCGTATCATCATTCGACTGGTTATACTGCAGATTGGAAATCTGTTCACTATCCATATCATAAACATAACTTCCACTCACATCTACGCCATCTTCTGCTTCTGCCGCAAAATCAATCGTTAGCCTGCTCCCATTTTGTTCCGCGAGCTTGTACACCGCAATTGCTCCACTTTTAAACTGAATCTGTGTGTCATTATATTTGGCAAAGATACTGCTGAGAATATCATTACCGTCTTCCTGCCGGTACAGTTCCGTAGCTTTATCAACATCATACAGCACAAATGTCTGTGCTTTGGTGCCATTATAGATCAATACTGCATATCGTCCGGTCGAAGCATCAGATTGCGGCACCCACTTCAACTCGCAAAAATATCCCTTGACCTCGTTCATCTTTTTCTTGTTTTGGGACATCATGATCTGACCGATTTCCGGACTTCCGGTCGTGTCAGTGGTCGTCTGCACGCGCATACACTCGTTGCCATCGGCATCTTCCAAAGTCTCTGTCTTGCTGACGCCCGCTTCCTCTGTTCCCTGTGACGCCCTTCTATGCTGATTCAATTCATCAGACGATAATTTCTTTGCCAGGAACTTTGTTGCATCGCTGTCCCAAATATAGTACAGCTTTCCATCGGAGAGCTGCATATAAAACAAGTCCTTCACGTCCGATTCCTGACTCGGCTTCACAGACTGCATCGATGCCGCCTGTTCCCCATATACCGCCTCTGAGACGATCTGCAAACCGGTCTCCTGCATCTGAAACATTACGTACACATACGTCCGCAAGTTCTTAACCTGTTTTGCCGGTGCCGGCGTGACGTTCTCGGCGACCTTGCTTGACGCTGGTGTCTTAGCACTTTCGTCAGTCTTGCCAGCCGGTGTCGGTGTGACGTTCTCGTTGCCCTTGCTTGACGCTGTTTTTGACTTGCTGTCCGTTTTGTTGGACAGCAATCTCCCGATCTGCTTTTGCTCTGCTGCATCCCACGCTCTCTGCTGTCCCAAAAGCAGTTCTTGAATCCCATCATTATTATAGTCACCGGTCTGCAGCTTCAAGCCCTCCGGGAAATAAAGCGTATCCTTCGCAATCCCCTGCTCTCGAAACACTTTCTGCAGGTCAACAACTGCCAATTCACTGCCTGCTGCATCCGCAAGCTGCAGCTCGTAACTGTTTGCAAGGATCCTGCCGTTGGCTTCATTACGCTTATGCCGCAAGGAAACTGTCTGTTTCAGTCCACTTGGCGACAATACATCTGTCTGCGAAAGGATGAGATTCGTTTTTCTCGTGTCCTTATTTGCGGACAGTTTCTCACTCCCGGCATTCCACGTTCCTCCCGCCCATACATTTTGAACCGGACGTAACAAAAAAAGCCAGAAAAACATCAAAAGCAAAAGGATCACACTGGTCATTTTATAACACATTCGGTCGGATCCCTGATGCAGCAAACGCTGCGACCGTCTCTCTAAGTCTGTTTCAAAGCTTGCACACACAGTAAATGGCACACGGCTTTCCTGCGGTACAATGTTCAAAATCCCTTGTATATACGCATTCTTGTCTGCCGCACTGCATCTGTCCACGGCACATTCATCGCACGCCATCTGCTCATCCCGTCTAACCAAAAATACGGCAGCCCATACGCAAGGATCGTACCAATGCAAAAGCAGCGCCGCTACATAAAACGCATTCCAAAGATTGCTTCTGCGAGCACGTCGACACTCCATATGTGCTAATGTATATTTCGCCTCCTGCACATTCATCGTTTCCGGCAAAAACACGCGATTCACGAACAGACCTGTCATGACCGGCAATTCGACCGCTGACTGGTACAAAGTACCCTCCAGTCGTTTTTCCCGCATACGGATCGCGGAACGCACCTTTCCCGCCCGAATCACCAAAAGAACTACCAATAACAGCATTCCTGCAAAGTATCCTATCGCCATGATCCGATAGAGAGACGTTACTTGTATGTTCGCTTGCCATACATCGTGCAGACTGCGAAGCAGTCCGCCATGCTGCGCATCGATATCAAGTCCTACATCTGCTAAAAATCGATGGTAACTGCGATTCCACGCCGGAACAATACTAAACGTACTGGAAATCTGGATTGGACACACGATCCGCAAAAAATACAACCGCCACAGCCATACCATATATTTCTTTGGCAGACCACTTATAACCACACGCAAAAACAGCAGCGGCAGGAACAAACTCACAGCCGCCGCTTCCATTGCGATCACAATATAAAAAAAGCGATATAAAAAAGCAAAGCCAGCGCTTTGCTTTGCAAGAATTGCTAAAGCAATTCT
>ERZ832317.1189-NODE-1189-length-34033-cov-15.412708_pt1 | contig 34033 bp, 20 predicted proteins | sample MGYA00519695_ERZ832317 | MGnify/ENA primary metagenome ERZ832317 (study PRJEB31850, sample SAMEA3708726) | human gut metagenome | biome: human gut; feature: human-associated habitat; material: faeces | place: China | collected 2014 ...
CGAGTTTCGGTTCGCGCGGTTTAATATTGTCTATGAGGGAGCACAGTTAGTGCTGCCAGAAAGTCCGCCCTTTGTCTCCGGTGTGTCGGACATGCGCCCGCCAGTGTGTCCAAATGTGGAAGAGACACGGAATCAGCTGCAAAGCTCTGGCTGGAAGAAATACGCGCATTTTTTTCCGACGAATGCTCCAGCTGCTTTTCTCCAGGAATCTGGCATGCTGTGCTTCGTGCAATATTGTTTACCCCCGAAGAACCGTGTATGCCTCCTGTGAAGACCACTATCTGCTTCCTATCTTCCAAACAGGATTTTTATGACATGCTCTTTTTCTGCATCCAGCTGTTTGATCCACTCCTTTTTGATCCGCACGGCATATGCTGCCCCCGCTTCTGGTTCCAGTTGCTTTTCATCGCAGAGGACACTTTTTATCCACTCTTTTTTACACTCACACTTTTCCGGATTTGAGAACCGGATGTCGAATTTCTTTCCCGCAAAAATCAGCTTTACTTCTGCATTTCCCTGCGCATCAAACTGTTCCGGCATGAATGCCGGCGCAATTACCAGATCTCCCATGACCCCCTTTACGCCGAATACTTCCGTAACCATCGTAAGGAGATACCAGCTTGCCGCACCCGTCAGGTATGCATACATGCCTCTTCCTGACAGATCATAATATTCCGGCAGTCCCGGATACATCCTGCTGTTGTCAAAATTCATTGCCGCGTTAAGAAGAGCCTGCAGGGCTTTATTTCCCTCCCGCGCAAATCCTCTCCGGTACAGTGCATTGGCGTACATGACAGCCATATGGGAAAATACTGCTCCGTTTTCCTTCTCCCCGTAAGCAAATCCAAACATTCTTCCCAGATCCATTTTTTCTTCACCAAAATCCGTATTCAGACGGTAGCCGCCCGCTTTCTCATCATACAGATATTTATCGGCACTCCGGCAGATTTTGCGGATCTGATCCGGTGTTGCCGTGCCGCTCATAATCGCAAAAACCTGACTCGTCAGCATCATCCGTACCTTTCCGTCTTTACAGCCCTCCACCGGATTCTTATGATCGTCATAATAGCCATTAAACCATCCGCGTGCCTCATCCTCAGCAATCCACTCCTGCATCCTTATATGCTCCATCAGCCAGTCTGCTTTTTCCTCCAGATTGCTGCAGATCTGCTCTGCTTTTACGATCATGGTCTGACCACTGAGATTATGTGCACATTTCTCCAGATAGGCGTCCAGTATCCCTCGTTTCTTTTCCACATTCTCATACAGTTCCCTGCCACCTGCAAACAGCATTCCCATCTCTTCTGCAATCTCAAAACGCTTGCAGCCGGTCTCCTGCTCTAACAGCCGGATACAGTGCGCAATCTCTTTTAAATTTCCCGCATAAGCACTTGTAAATGCCACGCTTTCTCCATTTTCCCATGCCATATCCAGCGCGTCATTCCAGTCTGCCCCGTGCAGCCGCATCTCATTGTGCGCGCCGACATCGTAGAATGCACAGAGATTCTGAAGAAGCAGATGTTCCAGTACACTTCCGAAATAGACGACGCCACCCTCTGTGCGCTGGCATTTTCCATATGTCTCGTCCCATCCGGTATCGTGACCTGTGCCTCTTTTGGACTGCAGATCCTTAAAATACGGAACCTTCTCAAAAAGAATCTCGAGATCTCCTGTCTGGTCAATATAAAATTTTGTCGTCACAAACGGCCAGAACGCATGATCCATCCACACACGGGTAATATGATTCCGGTCCGCAATAAACTCCCCCTGCGCATTTCCGATAATTGTGGCATTGGTTCCGTCCACCCGGACACCGCCGTAATTGTCGATGATCATCTGCCGGACTGCGGAAGGGTCCATGAGAAGCAATGCCAGACAATCCTGCCACAGATCCCGCCAGCCACGTCCTCCTTTTCCGTAATCATGATACGGCAGGAACGAACAGCCGTAAATTCTCCGCAGAATTGGCTGGAACGTAATCCACTTAAGATAATTGTCTGCATCCGGATTACCCGTTTTAAATGTGATGTTTACTTTCTTTGTCCAGTACCGTTTTACTTCATCATAAGCTTCCTTTACCTGGCTTCTTTGTCTGAGAGATGCTGTAAGAGGTTCGATCTGTGATCTCTCGTCGGTCATTCCGCCCAGAGTCAGATAGCAGACTGTCTCATGTGGTTTTAATAAAATCTCCGCAAACTTAAGAGCTCCCACTGCTTCTTTTCCCTCTGCCTTACTTCCTGCCACAGCTCCCGGCTTTTCTGTCCGGACTGCCTCCGGTATGAGATAGGAACCTCCCTCCCCGATAAACTCCCCGACGGTCGGGTAAAAAGCTGCCGGTGCCTCTCCCTCTCCGGTGGAACCATATACAAAATACGTTGTATAATTCTTCTGATGCCCCCGCTCATCAAACGACATCGCAGGCGTCACCTCCACCCCATAATCCGTGGTACAGATCCGGTGCAACAGGGAAGTCACATGTCGGTGATCCCTGATATTGTCCGCACTTCTTCCATAGACCGGCATCACTGCAATCGGTGTCATTTCAAGCGGTTCCTCTGTTATATTGGTAAGTTCCGTCATCATCACTTCCATCGCTCCGTCTACCGTCACAAAAGAAGTAATCTCTGCTTTTAGTCCATGGACTGCGGATGTCCGCGTCAGTTTCTGCCACATAAATCCGGCTTCCAGTACGCTTTTCTCCTGTTCTCCGGTAAACCGCAGAAATTCTGCCTCTGCCGACGAACCGCAGGCTGACCAGTATCCCCGGTTTTTGATACGGCACCAGAAATTTCTTGTATTTTTATTGTTATGGAGATTTTCAATACTGACCGGCTCCATCAGGAAATGGTTCTGATCCCTTTTGCTGTCGCCGCCGAGTGTCGGTGTAATGCAGGATTTTAACCCACCGTCTCCTGCAAGAGGAAAATACAATCCACTGTAGTCTTCCGGCTGATACACCCGGAAGCTTCCCTGCTGATCCAAAAATTCTATCTTTCCCACGAATCTTTCCTCCCATCTTATGACATATACAATACGATTTCTGTCTGCTTTTTCAATACTTCCTGCGGAATATAATCTCCCTGCATCCTGACTCCATTTACAAGTAGTCTGTCGCATCCCGACTGCACATGTCCCGGATTTTTCACAACGATATGTAACTGGCAGCCTCTGAAAACTTTATTTACTTCAAACTCCTCCCATTCATGCGGAATTGCAGGCGTAAGATGCAGTCCATAGAAATCCGGGCGCATACCCAGAATTCCCTCCACACAGCCGACCATAACCGTGGAAGCAGTTCCCGTGAGCCAGTGCACATGTGACCTTCCGAAATTCGGACTTGCCTTTCCCTCCGTGAACTGTCCATAGCAATAAGGTTCAATCACGCGGATCTGTGCACGGTCATTCTGTGCAGCCGGTGCATTTTCCATAAAATAAGTAAATGCTCTGTCTCCATGTCCCCGCAATGCCTCCGCCAGGATAATCCATCCCTGCGACTGTGAGAAAATACCTGCATTTTCTTTTGCACCCGGATTATAGATGACAGCCAGTGCTCCGTCAAAGGCGTGCGCATGATACGGCGGGTCCATCAATATTGCACCATACGGCGTGTTTAATTTCTCATATACCCTCTCAAGCGCCATATCCGCCTGATCCGCTTTTGCCAGCCCGCTGATCACCGCCCAGCTCTGCGGGTTCAGCCACATATTTGCCTCCGGATCTGTGCGCTTTCCGATCACTTCGCCTGCTTCTGTAAATCCACGGATAAAGCGATCCTCATTCCAGCAGAGTTCCTGCAGCAATTTTCCCAGTTCCTCCTGCTTTTCATCAAGATAGGCAGCCGTTTCTTTATCCTGCTTGTATTCTGCAAACTTTCGCAATATATTCATCGCATAATAAAGCTGCATGGCAACAAATGTGGATTCCCCTTCTTTGCCCAGTCTTAAGCAGTCATTCCAGTCGGCATACAGCCCCGCCGGCATACCGTGTTTTCCCAGATGGTTCATGGAAAAATCGATGGCACGCTTCAGATGCTCATAAACAGTCGCCTCTCCCCGGTTTGCATACGGAATCACTTCATCCATAAATTCCAGATGTCCGGTCTCCGCTATATACTTGTAGACGGTCGGAAACAGCCAGAGCGCATCGTCTGCACGATATGCCGGATGCCCGGTCTCCTTTACATAAGATGCATCATCCGGCGTATCTTCATGTCCCGGATTGTGTGTAAACTTTACCAGTGGCAGTCCGCCTCCATTATCCACCTGTGCGGAAAGCATAAACCTGATTTTTTCAACTGCCATCTCCGGTGCAAGGTGAATGACTCCCTGTATATCCTGTACCGTATCACGATAACCGTATCCATTGCGCAGTCCACAGTAGACAAACGACGCTGCACGCGACCAGATAAATGTCATAAAGCAGTTATAGGCGTTCCATGTATTTATCATGGCATTGAATTCTTCACTCGGTGTCTTTATCTGAAAATGTGCAAGCTTTCCATGCCAGTAATCGGTCAGCTGCTGCAATTCCTTTCCACAGACCTGCTCCGGCAGCGCATAGGAGGCCAAAATCTCTGCCACCTCAGGTTCCTCTTTCATTCCAACCAGAAATGCGAACTCACAGTGCTCTCCCGGTGCAAGCCGCACCACCGTGCTGAGTGCTCCGCAGCTGTTGCCGTTCTCATTTCCCTCGTTACACAATGTTCCCTCTGCCACACCTGCCGGATTGCCATATCCGTGATATCTTCCGAGGAACTTCTCTCTGTCGCCGCACCAGGATGTCACTTTCGCTCCCTTCAGTGCAAAGAAACGGCTGACAACGATTTTATCATCGACATCGCTGCCTTCCTCGATCTGATCCAGATTCGCATGAATCATCTGCCGCACATGATCCCCACAGAAAACCGTGCGCGTAATAAACTGCGAGTACTGTAAATTCACCTGATCCTGCTCATAGTTGCTGTTGTTTGTAAATTCAGCGTACCCGGTAACCGTCAGTTCTCTTTCTTCCGCAGATGTGTTGGCAATGCATACATTCCACACCTCATATGCCCGGTCTAGCGGCACATAATATCTCACTTCTGAGTGAATACCGCTGTAATCCGCCAGCATTTTTGTATAAGCAGTTCCATGGCGGCATTCACTCCGGTAAGTTTTCAGATCCTTTCCCACCGGCTGCCAGGAAGCCGACCAGTAGTCTTTGCTTTTATTATCCCTGATATAAATATATCTTCCGGGTTCGTCAAACTGGTTAAAGATGTATCTTAAAATTCTTCCGTTAGCTCCGGATTTTGCAAAACTGTATCCGCCTGCATTGTTTGAAATAATCGCGCCATATTCCGGGGAACCGAGATAATTAACCCACGGTGCCGGTGTATCCGGTCTTGTAATTACATACTCTTTCTTCGTCTCGTCAAAATATCCATATTTCATATATGCTTTCTCCTGTTTTGATTTTCTAAGGTTTTCTGCATTAAATATAACCTTCCTTTGAAAATCAGAATACCAGATACGACATTAAAATATCAGATTCATGACCTAACTTTGTTCAGTAAATACGATAATTCCCGGACAGTGCCAGCATGGCAAACAGATACAGGAAATTGTCGTAATAACGGCGTTCCCCTGTCCGAAGCGGCGTCTCCCAGAACCTTCTGATGCACTCCTTTGCATTTTCTCCCTTCGCAGCCAGCGAAGCCTCTGCATTTACCGCTATCACCGCAACCGGGTGCAGCGCCCGCTCTCTAAGAAGCGTGCCGTCCGTCAGAAACACACCATCCCAGTGTCCGCTCTGCTTTTCGCAGTAAAAGCTCTGTAATTTTCCCGCAATCTCCTGCTGCCAGGGATCTCTCCCAAACCACAGCCAGTCCATGGCAATATTCGCAATCGTCCGGTACGCATCACTGTAATACCAGTCATGCCTGCCGAAAATCTCCTGATGTCCCTCATGCGGAGTCCCGTCATACTCCGCATACTCCGCCGACAAACCGGTGTCCGGATGACATGCCAGATGCAGATACGCTCTGCTCGCTTCTGCCGCGTCTCTCCAGAACTCCCGGTCATCTGCGTCCGCCCATCTGGCAAATAATTCATAAAAATGTGGCAGATGGTAAGACGGATCGCTGAAATTACAATTTGTAATAAACTTGATCAGATGCCTGGATGTGTCCCACATCGGTTCCCCCGGATGCCCCGGCTCTCCCTTGTGGATGCATTCCCTCAGAATTGCCCGCGCCTCATCTGCATAGTGGAATATTCCGGTTCCATTTCCCCAGCGGTTTGCCGCAAAAAACAGTGCCATGGCAAAATATTCTTCTCCGTCGGGAGCCGGACCTTCCGCATTTTTACTGCCATCTGTTGCACAGGACCACGCAAAATAATTCTTACATGGTCCATCCTCGATGTACATATATGTCCGGGTCCATTTCCACAGCCGGTCAAACTCTTCCCTGCGGTTCATCTGCACACATGCCATCATTCCATAGGACATTCCCTCTGTGCGCACATCATGGTTTCCCGTATCCTCTATGTATGCCATGTCGGCTCCCACCTCATGATAGAAACGCTCCTCCTCATTCCCATAAAAAATTGTCTCAAATGTCTGCTCCACTCTTCTCTGAATCTCCGCTTCCGGATACCCGTACTCTGCAAACACATTGCGATACTTTCCCGTCTCAAATGCTCCCGCCATCGTTCTACTCCTTTTCTCCTCTTTCCTTTATGTGTGATACGTCTCTTTGGGTCCCAGATAACTTTCCGGGACATCCGTTCCTTCCGGGCGGATCAACAGCTTTTCCAGAACAAACCCAGGTGTGACGGAATAAATGCGCAGACGGTTGATACCACTTCTGCATGAAACCGGAATCTCCTGTCTGCGTATCTGGTCTAATACACCTTTTGCCCAGAACTCTCCCTGATCTCCGATCCGGTATCCCTCAGGTACCGCGTTATAAATCCGGATCTCACCACCGTTATTCTGCACGCCGTAGCAGAGTTTCTGATCGTTCGCCACCGGATTTGAGGGCTGCATATAAAGCGTAAGTACATACCCGCCGGGCTTTGATACCCAGAAATGATACTCCAGATACGGTGCATTTTCTCCCGGCACACCATACGCTGTGACCGGAAATGCTTTCATGGCAGACCGCGTTTTTCCATAGTCCCTGATGCATTGAAACCGTACCTTTTCGTTTTTTCCTTCCCGCTTACCATCCGCTGCATATCCATCCTTCCGGTCTGCATAATGCTCTGCCTCCATCACAATATAACCTGCCGTATCCACAAAGGTACCTTCCGGTACTTCCGGCAGATTTTCACATACCGGTATCTCGATCCGGCAGCAGCCGGAAGGCGTTTTTATTTCAAGCACTCCACAAGCAGACGTACCTGTATTTCCATCCCGGTTCATTGCCCAACGCTCCCGGTTTATTACAAGTTCCAGCTTTTCATAATTGTGCTTTTTCCCGTCCAGCACGCCCTGCATCGGCCACACCGAAAGCCATTCCGGTTTTTCTGTGACCTCGTATGCAGCCTCACATTCACTCAGCCCATACAGGGTGATCCCGGCGCTCCTGCACGCAGGGTCTAAAAAATCCGGCAGTTTCATGGATTCCGTAAGCCACGGGCTTCCCTCTGCATGCTGCATCGTCTGATCCACTGTCACAACCAGTCTCGGTTTATCCGCGGGCAGTACCCGGTGAATCACAGGGTTTAAACATTCATCCTCATTCCAGTGCACAAATCCGATATGCTCCGATGCTCCCATGCCATCCCAGCGCCCGTGATCCATCTGATGATATGCCGTCACCAGTTCCCGGTCACGCTTCAGACACTGTTCTACCGCATCCCCGTAATCATTCGCGTGAAGTGCTCCAAGCTTTGCCAGGTATTGATTCATCCCTGCCAGAAGATGCATCCTGGTCAGATTCAGTGTTCCTGCCGCAGGGTAATAGATGAGCGCCACAAACGCCGCTTCGTATTCCGGCGCATGTTCCTTCACCCACGCATACACACGCTCCGCTTCCGTAAGTATCCGTTTAATCTCCTCCAGTGTATCCTGCGTTTCTCTTCCATGCACCGGGTGATACACCATTGCACGCATTGCCTCAGGTCTTCTCTTTTGTATCAATCTGGTATATCCCTGCAGAACGTCCGCAATCTGTTCCTGTATTTCCTCCGTAAAGCTTCCAAACTGCTGCCTCGTCCACTGTCTGGTATACTCTGCGGTCTGATTGACGGCACCACTTCCCCAACGTCCAAAATCATATGCCATATCCAGAAAATACGACAGTGGGAACTCCTGCGTTGCAATATCCCCCACATTGACAATCCAAAGTTCCCGCACCCCGAATTCATATGCCGTTGTCATCTGTTCCCAGATTTTCGGAAGGTACGAACTGTTGATCCATTCATAGGAAATGGGCCAGCCGTGATAGTCCAGATGATAGTACATCCCATATCCGCCCTTATGCGTCCTCATCTCCTTTGTCGGCAGTGTCCTGAGGTTTCCATAGTTATCATCACACAGCAGTAAAATAACATCTTCCAGTTCTTCCGCTCCCATCAGCCCCGCTGTCTGATCATTTCCATAAAAAAACGCTTCCACTTCCTTGTAGAGAGCAAGCATTCTCGGGACACGCTTTACGTCCTCATCCACACACTCCCGGATCAGCTCATTCTGCGTTTTTAACACATCGCGCAGCAGTTCAATATTGTCTTCCAATGTTGCTTTTTCTCCGAGAATTGCCGTATCCGCCTCTCCACGCATGCCCAGGGTAATCACATTTTCAAATTTTCCTCTCCGAAGCAGTCCGTCTTTCCAGAACCGAATGATGCCTTCCCGGTTCGTCCGGAAATTCCATGCATCGCCATATACCGAATCTTTTCCGCGCAGGTACTTATACTCCTCCCCCTGTCTCAGACACGGCTCATGATGCGACATTCCCATAATGATTCCGTATTCGTCTGCCAGCTTTGCGTTTGCAAGTCCCGGGCCGTCATCCCCAAATCTGGCGCTCCACATCGCCGGCCACAGATAGTTCCCTTTGAGCCTTAGCAGCAGTTCAAACACATGCTCATAAACCGAAGTCCCAAATCCCCCAAAACGCCGGTTGCACCATGTTCCAAATGCCGGCCATTCATCATTGATAAAAAAACCGCGGTATCTTACAGACGGCTCTCCCGCCACACACGCCATCGATGCACGAAGTCCCACATGCTCACGGTGAGGCGGCCTGATACCACACCAGTCGACAAACGGAGATACGCCCAGAAGTTCTGACAGATGAAACAGTCCGTAGATCGTTCCACGCTTATCGCTCCCTGCAATCAGAAGAATCTGTGTTCCGTGCCATTCTGGATCATTCAGGAAAAACCAGCCATAACACTCCCGTTTTCCCCGGATCTGTTCCAGACCGATTCTCTTTTCTTCCTCCATCTGCTCCAGGAGCCTGCTTTTTCCAACCGTAGCAGGAACAATCACAGTCTCTGCCCGTTCTGCCACATCCGCAAGTTCTTCCTGTGATGTGCCGTACAGCACCCGCGGGCGTCTGTCCGTTACCAGCTCCACATCGCCGGCAACTTTATCCGCTATCTTCTTTACCCCGGAATCTGCTGCATCTTCCACCCAAAATATAATCTCTTCCATATTTTCAATCCTTCTCCTTACCGGAAAGAGTTCTTCAGCTGCTCTGCCAGCTGATGCCTGCGGGATGTCCAGTCAGATCCATCCTGTGCCTTTATCGTCGCCCGATGCTCTTCTCCCGGTATCACCCGGTATTTTTGAATGATCTCCTCCGGAATCCTCGCTTCTTTCCGCTTGCTGCACTTCTGCATCACAAGAATCATTTCCGTCATTTTTCCCTCTGCGATAAGCCGGTCAGCCATGTTGGCGATTTTCCCCTGATGAATCCACACACATTCGCTCTCCCACCGAAAGCTCTCCACAATAAGAACAGGATACCTCTGTTTTGCATGCTTCTCATATCCTGCCGGTGTATACACATAACACAGGCGGTATCCGCCATTTTCTTCCTCCCGGTACCATTCCATATGAAGCATGCCATGCGGCACATTCGCCAGCTGCGGATAACAGAACTCCGGTTCCGGAATCTCAAAATAATTGCATGCAAAACTGCCTTCCCCGTTATATCCGGCATACCCTGCCGGAACTTCCGGATGAATCGTCTCCACGCCGTTGACGATAAAATGTACCTCATGATAGCCGGCAGAAAGTCCTCCTATTTTTCCTCGCCATATTCCTGGCTGCTGCTCCGTTAACGCAGCCAAAATCTCATGCTTCTCCTTAAGACAGACTTCCACACGAGCCGCACCGGGTGCCTCCAGATAGAATTCTGCCGTGCCGTCACTGCACACTTTTACGCCCGGTATGGTCTTTGGATATTTCCCTGCCGGTCCCCCCTGCGCATCCGTTTCAAACCGGATCTGCCGGTGTACCGGATCAAAAAAGAGCATCTGCTCCTCCATGCTCTGGACGGACAGCTGTTTTTCATCCAGGCGGCGCTCCATGCAGCATGCAGATGCCGTTTCTTCCACAGTCTCTGCGCCACAAAACAGAAGCGGCACAAAATCTCTCAGACTCTTTCTCCAGACATGCCATTCATGATAGCCTTCATATACTTTCTTTACGCAAAGCGTTTCTGATTCGCGCATTTTTTTACAGATATCCTCTATTCCGCGCGAAATCTCCTCTTCCCTGCTCCCGCAGGAGAAAAACACAACATCCGGTTTTTCTGCCTCATCCGTGCAGATCCTCTCTGCGTCATAAAGCGATACCCCGGAAAACATTCCAAGTGCCGAAAATTTATCCCGGTGCCTGCATACACTTCTTGCCGCCAGTGCAGACCCCAGTGAAAGACCTGCCAGTGCCCGGTAATTTCTGCCCTGCTTTACCGGAAAATGTGTTTCCACATAAGGAATCAGATCCTCCATCAGCTCTCTGTCAAAATCCCCGGGAAAGAAAACTGCCTCCTCACCCTCGATAAACGCATAATCACAGCTCATCACCACGATCATTTCCCTGCATTTATGCTCCGCGATCAGATTGTCCATGATGTAATTCAGCTTCCCCTGCCAGATCCATCCCGTCTCATTTTCACCGACACCATGCTGTAAATATAAGACCGGATACCGCCGGCTGGGATCTTTCTGGCTTCCATAAGGCGTGTATACATAACATTCTTTCAGGTGACCGTTTACACCGGATGCATACTTTGCCAGATGCACCGTTCCATGCGGTACCTCTTTCAGATAGTAAAATTCTGCTCCGCGCTCCGGCACCTCAAATGTGTTGATTGTCTCAAAGCAGCCATAAGAAAAACCGGCTTTCGGATGAAACAGTTTCACTCCGTCCACAAACCAGTGATAATAGTGCATTCCTCGCGGGAAATTCTCTATCTTCCTGTAAAACCCTCCGTTTCCATCCGGCAGGAGTGCAAGCGGTGCCGCATCAAAATAACCTCCCACACCCGCCACTTCCACTGTCTCAGCCGTCGGTGCATACAGATAGAATTCTACCGTTCCATCCTCCCCCACCTTCACCGCCTGCCGTTCTTCCGTTGTCTCCGGCGCAAACGAAAGTGCCTGCTGCACCAGCGCCTGGTTAAGTTCTGTCCCCATAAAAAAAACCTCCCATTCTATTAAGATCTTCTGCGAGAATATCGTATAGAATGAAAGGTTCTACCGGCAGATGCGGCGCATCACTTCCTGCTGCAGATCCTCCATCAAAATCTGTGGATTGCAGGCATTGTATGCATCCATGTATTCCTGCCAGGCTGTATCAAAATCCTCTGCCATAATAACCCGCGGAAGCAACTCGTGCTTGGTCTCATTGATCTGCTCATATATCATTCCTGCTTCTGTGGCATCAGAAAGCGATGTAGCATAAGAATACATCGGATACCAGTTTCCCGGTGCCTTATGATTCCCAATCATATCCACATAGCTTTCACAGCCATACGCCCTGAGACATTCCTGGACGTCCCCCGGCTGGCTTTTTAAAAATTCTGCCGGCTGGTATTCCAGTGAAAAAGCATTTTTCCCATCCGGAAGCATTCCCTCCCAACGCGGGAAATACGAGTAATAGCAAAAATAGTCCGATGCCAGCAGATCATCCGAAAAACGCTTTGACTGTTCCTTCGTCAGATAGAAAACCCCTTCCTCATCCACGCAGTAGTCCGTTCCTTCCTGCCCCCAGAAACGCAGAATCTCCACCTCCGGCTTTAAAAGATCATTCACAAACTGTAAGGCACCGTCTATGTCTTCACACGAGACCGTGACCGACAGTCCGGAGGACGTGTCGATAGATGCCGCTCTCTCGACATGCCACTGGTTCTCTACCCCCTCCTGCATCGTAATCGGAAGCGGTACATAATCGCATCCCTGCTCACTCAATTTCTGTCTGTCATATGCCGGATAAATCGCATAGTAAAACTGCCACCACTGATCCACCATTCCAAGGACCGCTCCGGTGGACAGTTTATTCAGATACTCTTCATAGCTGTTTGTGAACGCCTCCGCATCCAGTATCCCCTTACGATATTCTTCATTTAATTTTTCAAAATAAGCCCGCGCCGTCTCTGTCGTGTTGTAATCCATCACCTGAAAGGTCTGCGGATCGACCATGCAGCAGCCGTCATTGGGATATCCATCCAGAAACTGCGGCACATTCTCCAGGCAGAAATATCTCCAGTCATCGCTAAGAACCGTAAATGGTATATTCCTGGTTCCGTTCTCCATCATGGGATTGGCATTCACATAAGCCTCCAGCAGATCAAAATATTGCTCTACCGTATGAACTTCCGGATATCCTGCCCATTTTAAAACCCTCGTCTGAATCCAGAATGCTTCCCCGTCATGGATCACATCGCTGCTTTTTCCATTTGTCACCCCGAATTGTGGAATCCAGTAAATGTGTCCGTCTTCCTGGCGCAGCATATCCCACTGCTCATTCGTCATGTATTGCCGGATATTGGGATATTCCTCCCAGTACTCATCAATCGGAATCAATGCCTCTGCTTCGTATAAGGTTTTTCCCCCCTGTATGAAGTCCGGATATCTGCCGCTGGCGATGTATGAATTGAGCGCCTGCTCCTTGGTCTGACCGGACAGCCAGAGTTCTTCACACTCTGCTCCTGTCACCTCTGCAATCTTCGCTTTCATGATATTTCCATATTCAAGGCTGTTTCCCTCCGTCGGAAAAAAAGCCGTAAAATGCTTTATCTGCGCTTCTGCCATGCGGTCTGTGTGTGCCGCCATGTTCCACAGCACCAGAAGCAGTACCATTAAGGTCATTCCTTCTGCCAGTCTCTTTTTCATCTGTTTTCCCTCTTTTCCAGTCAATTATACTGTTTTTAAGGGACACCGGCAAGATGGGATTGCATACGCTCCTTCGCTTTTATATGGAATTATTCTTTTACGCCACCGAGTGTAAGACCGGTGACAAAATATTTCTGTAAAAACGGATAGATGCAGATAATCGGCAGCATCGTGAGTATCGTTGCCGCAGAGCGGACTGACGTCGGTGTAACGGTTCCCACTGCATTCTTCATGGCTTCTGCCGAAGTTCCCTGATTCGTGACGGATGACAGCAGCTTCATCAGCTCATACTGCAGCGTCGTCAGATCAGAATTCATGCGGTTGTACAGCATGGCATCAAACCAGGAATTCCATTGTCCGACTGCAACGAACAATGCCACCGTCGCAAATACCGGCTTGCAGAGCGGACAGTAAATCTTTAGAAAAATTGTCGTATATCCGGCACCGTCTAACTGTGCGGATTCTTCCAGACTGTCCGGTATACCATTCATGTAAGTGCGGATTACCAGCATATTAAACGCACTTACCATGCCCGGAATTACATACACCCAGAAACTATTGGTAAGACCGAGTCCTTTGTAAAGCAGGAATGTCGGAATCATTCCTCCATTCACATACATTGTAATGACCCAGAACAGGGAAAGGCTTCTCTTAAACAGAAATCGTTTCCGGCTGACAACAAACGCCAGAATCGCGTTTGCAGCCAATGCCAGCACAGTTCCAATCACGGTTCTTGCTACCGTGACATACGCGCCTGTAATCAGGTTGTCTTTCTGCAATACCGTAATATAATTTTTCCATGTAAACTTTCGCGGCCACAAATAGATGCCTCCCCGCAGGGCATCCGTACCATCGTTTAATGAAATTGCAAGCGTGTTGAGTACCGGATATAATGTGATAACCACAATGATAAACATAATGATTCCATTTACAAGTGGGAATGCATCAAAGGATCCTGTTTCCTTTCTTCTTTTTTTTGTTCCTGCCAGCTGTTGCATGCTATTACCCTCCTTAGAATAACCTTTCTTCTCCATTGCGCTTTGCGATCTGGTTCGCAATCACAATCAAAATGATGCTTACTGCACTCTTAAAAATACCTGCGGCCGTACCGATGGAGTAATCCCCCTGGCTGATGCCCCATTTAAGTACATAGATGTCAATCGTCTGGGATACCTTCTGTACCAGTCCGTTTCCAAGAAGATACTGAATCTCAAATCCTGCATTTAATACATTTCCTACATTCATTAACAGAAGAATCATAATCGTTGGTTTGATTCCCGGAAGTGTCACGTATTTGATTTTTGCCCATCTTCCCGCACCGTCAATGGAAGCCGCTTCGTACAAAGAAGGATCAATGGATGTGATGGCTGCCAGGTAAATAATGGCATTCCATCCTGTCTCTTTCCACACATTGGCAAACGCGACGATCGGCCAGAAATAATTCGGATGTGCAAAAAAATTGATTGGCTGTGTAATCACATGCAGATTCATCAATATCTCATTGATGATTCCGCTTCCTGAGAGCATATCATGCAGAATTCCCGTTACGATAATCCAGGACAGGAAATGCGGCAGATAAGAGATGGTCTGGACAACCTTTTTCCCGCCATGTGATTTTATCTCATTCAAAAGAATGGCAAATGCGATTGCAGTCACAAATGTCACAACCAGGTTTATCACACCCATCGCAAGCGTATTCCGGATGACACGGATAAATGTCATATCCGAAAATAAGGTCTGAAACTTCTGCAGTCCCACAAACTCAGAGTGGAAAATTCCAAGCTTTGGCTTATAATTCTGGAACGCCATCGCCCATCCCGCCAGTGGAAGGTAATAGAAAATGATGCCATAGATTACCATCACACCACTCCAGAACAGCAGAACTTTCTGTCTCTTTATTTCTTTCCAGGTGATCTTTGCTTTATATTGATTTTCTTTTTCTTTGGATCTTGTTCTCGTCAAAGCCATACCCCACTCCTTAAAAAAACAGGCAGATGAAATCTTCCTTGCATCTGCCTGTTTCCAATTTCATTTTATGTGTTATTCGTATTTCGCTGCTTCTTCCATTCTCTTATCAAGTTCTGTCTGTAACTCACCGATAAACGCACCCGGATCGCAGCTGTTGTATGCATCCATGTACTCTGCCCATGCCGCGTCAAAATCTTTTGCCATCACGACCTGTGGGAGATACTCGTGCTTGATCTCACCGATCTTATTCCATGCCATACCGCCTTCCGTATCGGTAGTGAAGCTGTTTGAATAGGACCACATCGGATACCATGCACCCGGAGCTTCATTTGTTCCGATCATATCCACATAGGTCTCTGCGCCATAAGCAGAAAATGCTTCTTTTACATCATCATTTAATCCGTCAAAGAATTCATTCGCCTGTCCATCCGGCTTATTCGCATTGATTCCGTCATCACTTGTACCGGAATACTGCGGAAAATAAGAATAGGTACAGGTATGGGATGCTTTGTATGCAGTGTCAACCGCTCTGGTTCTCTGCTCCTCTGTGCGGTAAAATTCACCGTTGTCATCCACATTATAGTCAACGCCTTCCACTCCCCAGAAACGCAGGTTGTGAATATCCTGTGAGAGGAGGTCATCTACAAACTGCAGTGCAGCTTCCACATCCTCACAGCTTGTGGTGATCGCAAGACCGTCTGATACATTTAACACACCGCCGGAACAGTGCCACTGGTTTTTGACACTCTCATCAATGGTAATCGGAAGCGGAATGTAATCGCATCCCTGTGCATCCAGCCCTGCCTGCTTGATTGCATCTCCCGCAGTGTAAGCAAAATCCCACCACTGGTCAATCATGCCAAGTACACGTCCGGTTGACAGTTTGGCAATATACTCATCATAGGTCTGTGTAAAGGATTCCGGATCTACAATTCCCTTCTGATATTCTTCATTCAATTTCTGGAAATACTTTACTGCGGTATCCGTCGTATTATAATCGATTACCGTCAATGTCTCCGGATCTACGATACAGGAGCCGTCGTTTGGATATCCATCCAGAAACTGCGGCGCATTCTCAAGGCAGAAATATCTCCAGTCATCGCAGAGAATCGTATACGGAATGTTCTCTGTTCCGTCTTCCATGGTCGGATTTGCCTCATTATATCTCTCAATCAGATCAAAATACTGATCCATGGTACGGATCTCCGGATAATCCGCCCATTTTAATACCCTGGCCTGAATCCAGAATGCCTCATCGTTGTGTGTACAAACCTTCTCTTCTCCCTTGATATTGCTGAACTGCGGTATCCAGTAGATATGTCCATCGTCCTGGCGAAGCTGATCCCACTGCTGCTGTGTAAAGAAGTTTTTGATATTCGGATAATCATCCAGATAATCATCGAGTGCTACCAGAACGTCTGCATCATAGAGCTGTGACTGTCCGCTTCCCCCGCAGATAAAGTCCGGCAGCTCACCACCGGTGATCATCATGCCGACAGCTTCCTCTGCCGTCTGTCCGGTCAGCCATGTTTCCTTCACTTTCACGCCGGTCTTATCGGCAATGATCTGCTGAATCTCATTGTCGTCATTGATCTCTGAACCGGGAACTGCAAAAAAAGCCGTAAATTCTTTTACCCCACCGGCTTCCGTGCTGTCTGCACCGTCTGCGTTTTCCTTTGCGTCTGTCGATGCCGCATCACTCCCGCATCCGGCAAACATGGCTGCCATCATTGTGGCTGCCAGCAATACACTGATAAGTTTCCTTCTCTTCATCTTGTAACTACCTCCCTATTTGATAATACTATTTTACCTTTCTGGCAGATTCAGACAATTGGAGGAAGTATAGATAAAAGCAGGGCAAAGTATAGGTTCTTATTTCCATACTTTGCCCTGCTTTTGAACTTGCCGTATTTCCTTTATGCCTCACGCCGGAACTTCGCCGGTGTACAGCCTTTTACCAGAATAAAACGGTTCACAAAATAATCAAGATCATGATAGCCGACTTCCTCCGCAATCTCGACAATCTTCTTATCGGTATGTAACAGCAGATCCGCTGCCCGTTCCATTCTGTAATTATTCAGATAATCTTTGAATGACTGCCCGTTTTTCTTACGGAACAGCTGTCCCAGATATGCGCTGTTGACGTAATATTTTTCACTCAGGCTCTTTAATGTGATATTCTTTGCATAGTTTTCCCGGATCTCACGCTCAATCTCTCCTAGCACTCCTCTGGATACATTTTTGCGAAGCTGCGACAGATAGTCCCCGTATTCACATGCAAACCGGGTCAGATGCGCCTTGCTGCCGCGCATTACCCCCTTTTCAAAGCTGCTCTCACTGATCAGGCGCAGAATCTCTTCCTGATTTACCCCATCATCCTGCTCACTCGCCAGATGGATCAGCTGAAACAGAAGATAATTGATGTTCAGATTCATCGTCTCACCGGTCATTTCCCTGCTTATCATCTCCCCGTAAAACTGCTCAATCGCACTCCGTATCCCTACATGGTTGTTCTGCTCCACAGCTTTTAACAGACGATCCAGACTGCTCTTGCATAAAACAATTCCTCCGGAAGTAACCTGCACTTCCTCCTCATAGTAATAGATCGGCTTTTTTGCGCGGAATCCCTGAAAAGACCGGAGCATACACGCATTTCCATAAGATCTGGCAATGTTGCTGATATCCTGCACCTTTTTCCCTACAAGCATGATGACCGGCTGGTGCATGTTAGCAATCAGATACTCAAGAAACCGGTTCAGATATGTTTTCCCATCAATCCCCTGCTCCTTTGCAAACGCATCACAATACAATAACCCGATGTCATAAATCTTCTCATGCGTTGAAACATCAAAGACACAATGTGATGCATGAGGTCCCAGGAACTCAATACAATACTGATACAGCTGCCGCTGAAAGCCCCGTTTTTCCTTATCTGATATTTCCTCAGCTCTGCCGTCATCATCCATCTGAATCTCTACATACCGTATACCGGATGCCCCATCCATATGCGACTTCACATACTCCAGATTCACACTGTCAAACTTTCCCTGAATCAATGCGATCAGATGTCTGGACAGATACGCCTGCTCCATTTCCCGGCTGCTTTGCTTCTTCTGGTTGTCCGCCCTTCGCAATACCTGGACTTTATTCAGCACCTTCAGCAATTCTTCCCGGTCTACCGGTTTCAAAATATAATCCGTGCAGTCGTAACGGATCGCCTTTCTCGCATATTCAAAATCTGCATATCCGCTCAGGATCACAAAATGTGCGTCGGAAATCTTTTCCCCGCGGATTTTCTCCAGAAGTTCCAGTCCTGTGACGACCGGCATTTTTATATCCGCAATAATGAGATCTACCTGCTCCCCGCGCAGATATTCCAGTGCTTCCTCTCCGTTTGCCGCCGTCTTAACAACCTCAAATCCCTCCTGCTCCCAGTCAATCAGTATCTTCAGTCCCTGTAATATAAACGGCTCATCATCCACGAGCAATACCTTTAACAATGCTTCCCCCATCTTTTTCCTTCCCTTCTCTACAATGGCATCCGGATACTCACTGTCGTACCGACACCCTGCTCCCCCTCTATATCAAATGCCACCTGCTCCCCGAATACCATTTTCAGCCGCAGACATGCATTGATGATTCCCACTCTTCCGCCATCCTTTAGCATATCAATACTGGCGTTTAGCATGCGCTCTTTTAATTCCTGCATCTGGGAGGCGTCCATGCCACATCCGGTATCTTCCACTTCCAGATAAAGTGCCTTCTGCTTTTGGCAGATCCGCACAAAAATCCAGCCGGGAGCTGTCTTTGCCTCAATTCCATGCACACAGGCATTTTCCACAAAGGTGACAACTGTCATTTTGGGAATTTTAATGTCCAGACAATCCTCTTCCACTTCGAGACTGTAACTTAACCGCTCTCCAAACCGATACTTCTGAAGCCCCAGATACGCTCTCACAAATTCCATTTCCCTGCGGATCTCGACACTGTCGTTTCCCCATTCCACATACTGACGCTGCATCAGCGCTAGCTTTTCCACCATGTCTGCCGTCTCATATTCGTTTTTCAACAGGCTGTGCATGCGGATGCTCTCCAACGCATTAAACAGAAAATGCGGATTGATCTGGCTGTGCAGCGCGAGCAGTTCTGCATTCTGTCTTTCCACCAGCATCTCCTGCTCTTTAATCTTATTCTTATACACAATCTGAATGAGTTCATTTGTTCTCGCAACCATGCGGTTGTAATTGCGCATCAGGCTTCCAATCTCATCTTTTCCACGCACATGCGAAATCGGCACCAGATGTTCCCCGCCGACTGTCTCAAACGCCTTGCTGAGTTCGCTGATTCTCTGCGTAAATGACCGGTTAAATCCCCGCACCAGAAGGAGTGGCAGAATCGCATTTACAACAATTAAGAATCCAATCAGCGGCAGGTTTTTCCGGATTTCCGTCCACAGCTGGCGTTTGGGCTGCATGACATAAATATCCAGATCCATTCCGTAAAACTCGAGTTCCTGACAATATCCGACCCTGCCCGTCTGGTCAAATGTCTGAAATTCCTTTCCGATACTGGAATATCTGCCATTTGATAAGACAATCTTATCTCCCTGGCAGATAAATACATCCGTGTCATAATTCATTTTCTCTAACGTCCGGTTTACTGCACTGTAATCGATGTTGATCAGCAGCACCTTTTCCATACTATTTTCCGCATAAAAGTCCAGCTTCTGGAAAAAAAGCATCCGTCTCTGCGGCTCCACCGAAGGTGCCCTGCTGTCATCATACTGAAAATACAATCCCTTATTCAATCCGTTATCCTGAAAATAGCGGTACACTTCTGTACCGCGTATTTCCTTCATATTACATACCTTTCCCCCATTCACGATCGTGTCATTATCCACATACATCGTGATTACCATGTTGTTCATACCAAGTCCGCTCTCAAACAGGGTATCTTTAAAAAAATCCTGATAACTCACCACATAGTCCAACGGATCGCTGTAGGTATTCGACAAAAAACGGTTAATATATTTGCTCGTATAAATACTTTTCCCGATCTCTGCTGCATTGTTGACCGTATTTGAAATACTGTATGCAACTGCATTGGCAATATTCGCCATCTCATGCTCTCTGGCTTCCCGCTCAGACTTCATGACAACAGAAAATACCGCACTGTCCGTCACAATCAGCGGAACCAGCACGCACAAGATATACAGGATATAAAATTTATTTTTTATTTTAAAGTCATCCATCCAGACTTCAACCGCATGCAGAATTCTCTTCATATCCTCTCCCAGTATTTTTATACTAACATTGTTTTTCATCGAGTGCAACGGATACCGGCAGCATCAGTATTCCACTTCCGTCACATTTCCCGTTTTGCATATAAAAAGTGTGCTCACCGTCTGTCCGGTCAGACGGCTGCTTCTCTCATCCGGCTGCTGCCCTCCGACTGCGATCTCATAGCTTCCCGGGTGTACCAGACATTTTCCCTCCTCGGAGATCAGTGCAAAATCACGCGTAGAAAGGGTGATACAAACCTCTTTCTTTTCCCCACATTCCAGTGCAACCGACCGGATTCCCTTCAGCTGATAGCCGGGATCGTAAGCTTCTCTTTCACTGAATCTGACATATACCTGTACCGCTTCCTGTACCGGGTAGGTACCGGTATTCTCCACCGTTACATGCACCGTTACCGGCTCCAGTATTCCAAAATCTGTGACATCTGCATGTGCATCAGAATAACGGATCTGCGAATAGGTAAGACCATATCCAAACGGATAGAGCACATGTCTGTCCGTATACCGGTAGGTACGTCCTGCCATGGAATAATCCGTAAAATCCGGAAGAAATTCCGTTCCTTCATAAAAGGTAACCGGCAGTTTTCCGCATGGAGAGAATTCTCCGAACAATGCCTCTGCGATTGCTTTTCCACCTCTCGCTCCCGGGTACCAGCAATCCAGTATTGCCCGTATCTGTGCATGTTCCTGCGCCCACGACAGATCCAGTGCACTTCCCGCCAGCACGGTGAGCACAATCGGTTTTCCGACTGCTGCGACCGCCTCTAAAAGTTCCTGCTGCAGTCCGGGAAGCTTTAATCCCAGCTTGTCACCGCTGGCATACTCATTTCCCGCATCTCCCTCTTCACCTTCGATGCCCGCATCCAATCCCAGACACATCACAATGACATCTGCCCGCTCCGCAGCAATCAGCGCTTCCTTAAACCGGTCCTTCGGCTCCCCGAGGAATTCTACCTGATCCTTATACAGATGGCAGCCCTGCGCATATAGGACGCGGGTTTTCTCTCCGGTGTATTCCTGAATTCCCTCCAGCGGTGTAATGTATCTGGAGGATGTCCCCTCATAATTTCCAACCAGCGCTGCTCTGGAGTTCGCGTTTGGTCCGATCACTGCAATGGTATGGATCTGTTCCTGCTTCAGCGGAAGAAAATGGTTGTCATTCTTAAGCAGCACCATACTTCTTTTCGAGGCTTCTAAGGACAGTGCAATATGTTCGGGGCACTCCACCACATCATAAGGAATGTTCGCATATGGAGACGGATAATCCTCCATCATCCCCAGCCGGATTCTGACATCCATCAGGCGCTCCACCGCTTCTGTGATCGTCTTTTCCTCCACCAGTCCCTGTTCACAGGCACGGCTTAAATACAGAAATGCCTTCCCGCAGTTTAAATCACAGCCATGGTTGACAGCCATTGCCGCAGATTCTTCTACCGTCTTTGTCACATGATGGTGCTCATGAAAATCAAGAATTGCCCAGCAGTCGGACACTACGTGTCCCTCAAAACCGAATTGTTCTCTTAAAATATCCTGCAGAAGTGTCTTGCTTCCGCACGCCGGTTCCCCGTTGACGCGGTTATAAGCGCCCATCACGGCTTCCACACCGGCATCCTTGACACACCGCTTAAATGCATACAAATACGTATCGTACAAATCGTGCAGCGACACCTTTGCATCAAACTCATGGCGCAATGCTTCCGGACCGCTGTGCACGGCAAAATGCTTGGCACACGCAGCCGCCTTTAAATGATCCGGATCTTTGCCCTGAATCCCTCTGATATACGCACAGCCAAGCTTTGCCGTCAGACAGGGGTCCTCCCCGTACGTCTCATGTCCTCTCCCCCAGCGTGGATCTCTGAAAATGTTAATATTCGGCGCCCAGAAAGTCAGACCTTTATAAATACCTCTGTCTCCTCTTCCTGAATACGCTTCAAACTTTGCCCGTCCCTCGGTGGACACCACATCTCCGATCTTCTCAATCAGTTCTTCATCAAAAGTCGCTGCCAGGGCAATTGCCTGTGGGAACATTGTCGCCACACCGGATCTTGCCACTCCGTGAAGCGCCTCATTCCACCAGTTATACGCCGGAATATGCAGCCGCTCAATCGCCGGTGATTCATAGCGCATCTGGCTGATCTTCTCCTCCAACGTCATCTGTTCCACCAGTCTTTTTGCATATTCTTTCGTCTCCAGACTCATCTCTCTCCCTCTCCTTTTGTTCTATTCTTCTGCTCCACTGCACGTAAAGCTCACATAATCCGCATAATTTTTACTGTCAGTTCCATGCGAAGACGCGTACATTCCAATGGTGCATCCCACAAAGCCTCCCGCCTCTTCCGTGGTATACGCAAGCAGGCTGACCTTATCGCAGGCACAGATCATTTTTTCTCCCAGCCTTACCCAGATACCCGCACTCTGCTCCTCTCCGCGGATCAGAATCTCCCATAACTCCTGCTCTTCTTTCAGAAGAACTTCACGGATGACCTCTTCCCTGGCATGAACATATGTGCTCACCCGAAAGCAGACATCTGCTCCCTTTTTCCCGATCTCCATCCTCAGATGATTCTCATGGTTCTGGTATAATACCATTCCCGCCGTCTCATCCTCCGACTGTGGTTCAAAGCGGAATCTGACCGCTGCATGGAAATGATAGCTTTTCTGCCGGAGTCCGAAATAACTGCTGCATCCTTTTTCACCGATCGTCTGTTTTCCACAGTATAAGCGGAATACACCGCGTTTTTCTGTCAGCGAATAGGATGCCTCATTTCTTCCCCCGATCCCAAGCAGCCTCTGATCCGGTCTCGTCTCCCAGAAACACAGGGTATCGCACGTTCCTGTTTCTTCCGGAAACCGGTACTCTTTTAGCGGCACTTCCAGTGTCTTCTCCAGACGTCCGGTTCCGGCAGCAATTACCGGCCATCCATCCTGCCATACAACTTTTGCCAGAAAAGTCTCGCGCCCCATACTTCCATGGTTCTTACAGCGTCTCGTGGCGAGCATCACCACATACCAGTTCCCGTTTTGATCCTCCACCAGATCCCCATGCCCAGCATAGACCACAGGATAATCCGCCCCAAGATTCCGATGTGTAAAGATCGGATTGCGCGGGCATCCCTCAAACCATTGAAACAGCTTTCGGCTTCTCGCCACACTGATGCTGTGTTCCGGTCCGGTTCCTCCTTCTGCATGCAGCAGATAATAATAGCCGTCTTTTTTGTACAGATGTGGTCCCTCCGGCCAGATTGCCCCTCTCACAGCCCCTTTCCAGATTGCCATACTCTCTCCGACCAGCTTCTTCGTCGTCAGATCCAGTTCCTGCACCCAGATCTCCCAGTCCCCATTGTACCTTACTCCATCGGGATTCGGTCTGGTTCCGCAATAATAGCACCTGCCATCCTCATCAAAAAACAGGCTGGGATCAATCCCGGCTGCTTCTTCTCCCAGATAACAGGGATCTGACCACGGTCCCTCCGGGTGCTCCGCCGTCACAATAAAATTACCTCCATAGCTGACATTTGTGGTAATCATATAATAAATACCCCTATGGTATCGGATGGTCGGCGCATAGATTCCCCTGGAAATCTCCTCTCCCCCAACAGCAAGCTGCTCTTTTCTCTGCAGAATATTTCCGATTTGCTCCCAATGTGCCAGATCCCTGCTGTGAAACAGCGGAACACCTGGTGCATATGCAAAACTGGATGTTACCAGATAGAAATCTTCTCCTACCCGGCAGATCGACGGGTCCGGATAAAATCCCGTCAAAATCGGATTCTTAACTGTAACCATAGCTTTTCCCCCCTACTCCACATATCCAAATCCGAGAATCGTAAATTTCTTATCCAGATTCTCACCGCTCATCTGGATTCTCACGGTATGTGCTGCCGTTTCCTTCTCCTGAAATACGAGCACCGCATTACAGTGCAACCAGTTATTGACATGTGGATCTGCTGTGAACCGGAATTCCCCATCCACCAGCACATCCGCTGTCCCGGCATCCACCTCGCCGGAATCCTTAAATATCAGAAATAACGCCCTGCATGTGATCGTCAGTTCAAAAAACGCCCGATCCGGCTTAGTTCCATCATACATCCAGTTATATGGGAATTCCGGCGTAGTGCAAAGATCCTGATCCATTTCCACACACTGCAGTTCGTGATCTGTCGCATCAAAGCCTCCCTCTCTCATACTGGCGCCCTCATATCCGTCCCGCCGGTCTAAGAGTTTTACTTTTTCAAACGAATTGCCGATCGCAGGCTCCCCGCGCAGACACTGTTCTAAGACTTCCTCCTCCGTCATGCCCTGCCGGAAGCTGTCCACCCTCGCATGGTCGGACGTATCACATACCTCCATCAGGTATTCCAGACAATCTGCCATAATGGTATGTCCAAGGTTGGTCGGATGAAACATGTCATAAAAAAACTGGTTCTTCGTAATCACTCTTTTCTGTTCTTTTCCGGAAAACTGCGGGGTAACCGCATCCAGAATACTTACCATCGGAAGGTCGTACTGTCTTCCCACCGGCTGCAGACGTTCCTGAAGATTCCAGTCATTTGCAAATACGGAAAACAAGAGTACCACCGCAGGTCTCCACGGCAGCTTCAATACCTTACGCACCAGACTCTCATAGCAGTCCCCTTTGGTCTCATCTCCCTCATCATTCACCGCAAACTCGATTACAACAAGATCCGGCTGTTCCCCCTCACGCAGCACATCTCTGTCAAAACGGATCATTCCAAGCTCCGATGGGGTTCCTCCTACTCCCGCCTTGATGAATCTGACATTATTGTTCCGTGCAAATCGTTTCTGAAACAGCTGATATGCCTTATATGCATAACACTCTGTGTGAATCGGCACTGCCCCTGCCCCCTGTGTGATGGACCCTCCGATAAAAGCAAGCGTCACTTCTTTTCCGGCTCGCGCTTTCTCAATCACTTTCCGGATGCGGTAGGTATTTCCCAGGTTCATAAGAGAGCGCTGCACCATCTTATAATATTCTTCCGAATGGAGATCCACTTTTTCTTCTGTCAGATCTTCCGGTGCCGTAAATCCGTCGTTTAAATAAAAACGGACATCTGCCTTTCCCACCCGTTCCGGTTTGTCAAATGTAAAGCGGATCTGTCCGGGCACATCATCATCCAGACTCCATTCATAATCCGACAGACAGATCCTCTGTTCCATCCCATCTCCCTGCAGTGTTGCCACCAGATTCGTTCCGCCCCCATACAAATCCTTTTTGCCGTACATCTGAAAAACAAATTCTATCTTTTCAGCCGGATGCTCCATCTCAACCGACACACCAATACTGTGTACAAGTGTGCGGAAGCCTTTCACTGTACCGAGCAGTTCAAGTATTCTGCTATCCGTGATATTTCCGACAATCTGTGCACTGTTTGCCAGACGGCCGTCACTTTCATAGATGAACTGCACTGCTTTGCCATCTCCCTGCTTCAGTCCGCAGATCTCTTTTTCACGCATAATATAAAAATATGCTCTTGCTTTTTCCGGGTCTCTCGGTGCCACTGGTCCTGTCATTCCGTGCTCCTCCTGCCATTTTATTTTATATACATCTATGGTAGCACAGATCTCCTTCCGGATACGCGGGAGAAACTATAGATATTACTATGATAAATTAGTGTTCTTGCCCCTGCCCCCGCGGAGCGTTTTACCGGAAGCCGTCACATCAGAAATAAACGGCTGCCTTTATGCGGTAAGTACTATGAGGAGAACCGTTCTTTTTCTGATGTGACCGTCTTCCGGTATTGATTCGGCAGCATTCCGTACCGCTTCCGGAACAGGTTGGAAAATGCCTTACTGTTTGGGAAACCGTGGTTCAATGCAATCTCGCCAATCGCAAGATCCGTCTCTTCCAGATCCCTCACGGCATGCTTCAGGCGCACACTCGACAGGTATTCCTTGTAATTGATCTTCGCATATTTTTGAAACATCCGGGAGAGATATGCCGGTGAATAACCGAAGATGCCTGCCAGCTTTTCTAAAGAGAGATCCTCCGTATAATGCTCCTTCAGATACCCGGTAATCCTTCCAAGACGCTTAAGCTGCTTATTGTTCTTAAGTATCTCTTCGCCCACCTCAAGCTTCCGGTATCTTGTCACCAGAAGATACTCCAGCTGATAAAAACAGCTTAGCATTTTTAATTCGTAACCGGTCTGTTTCTCACCGTACGCCACAAACATTGTCTCGAGCAGTGAAAACACCTGACGGTCATCTTCTTTTCCGCTGTGCGAAAACCAGATAAACTGTTCTTCCGTATAATAATCCGCAAAGACGCCAAGCGGAATCTGCAGCACAATCGTCTCGTTTGGCAGAGGGGCATGGATCGCATGCACCTCATTGCTGTTCACCAGCACAAACTCCCCCGCTGCAAGCACATATTTTTTCTCATTCAGGAAAAAATCAAGCTGCCCCTGTCTCACGGCAAATATCTCGATAGAACGGTGCCAGTGCTTCTCCCTGATATATTTTCCGCCGCCGCCCTCAAAGAGAAACAGCTTAAACGGAAGTCCCCTGTCCGGAACGATCACTTCATGCTGGTAAACAATATCATTCACTCCACTTCGGTCTCCTTTAACAAAATTTCATTACCGCGCAGTAAGCTGAAACCGCCGGTTTTCACCAGCCATCCTCATAAAATATACTGTATGTTTTTTATTTTGTTAAAAGTATAACATAATTTTCAATTTTCTCATTTATTTTTCACAATTAATTTATATTTTGTTTATCTTTCTTTGAAATACTGCACAATTTCCATGTTATCTTTTTTTGCGTTTCCGGAATTCTTCCCGTTTTCCTACTCCTGCAGACTGTCCGACAAACATAAAGTTCCCCACCCCACCTGCGGATTCGGATATTCCTGCAGCAGACCAAAAGCCCTTCCTCCTCCGAGCGGACGCGCTCCGCGGATCAGGTACGCCTTTATTTTTTCTCCGTACAGGTACGCATCGTTTCCGCGCACAATCCCCCATTCCATCAGAAGTGCCGCGCTCCCCGTCACAAACGGGGTTGCCATCGAAGTTCCGGAACGCGCCGTATAGCCTCCGCCCGGCGCGCAGGAGGTGATCTCCACGCCCGGCGCCGCAAGATCCGGCTTGACCTGTCCGTTTCCGGTAAATCCTCTGCCTGAAAATCCAGCCAGCTGCCCGAACCGCGCGTCGTACGCCCCGACCGTAATCACCTTTGCCGCAGTGGACGGAATGGTAAGCGTCGTCTCCTCCCGCGGCATAAGGAATCCGGTGCCTTCGTTTAAAACGCCTCCCGCCGGGAACCACATATCATAGCGCCCCGTGACGATGCGCTGTGGAATCAGGCGCACCGTCCAGATTCCACTGTCCACATAGTCCCGCACAGGAAGAAAGTCCAGGTAGATCTCCTGGTAGGGGCTGTACGGACTCGGCTCTCCATAGTAGAGCAGAATCTGCGTCTGACCCAGCGTAAAGCGCTGCGGTCCCTGTATCTGCCGGATCGGTCCGATCTGCATGCCGCCCGGATGAATGAGAAGCACCGCCATCTCATCCGCATAGGATTTCCAGATCTGAAGATTTAAGGCGCTCTCGTACGCGCTCACCGCGAACTCTACATTTTCCGCCTGCCCCATTCCAAGCGCTCCCGCCGTGTGCGTGGCAGCCGCTCCCTCATTCCCGCTTCCGATCACGATCGAGCTCTTCCAGTAGTTTGCGAGATCATCCAGATAAGTCTCGATGAGCGACGTTCCCGTGTGGCTTCCGTAATTATTCCCAAAGCTTAAGTTGATGGCGACCGGCTGCTGCCGCTCCTGCGCTTTTCTAAGGCAGTAATCCACCGCCTGCATCAGTTCCGTTGTCCGCGGAAACGCCCCCTCCCGCTGGTTGCCGAGCTTTACAATCAAAAGATCGCTCTCATACGCCACACCGCGGTATCTTCCCTCCGACGCTCTTCCGTTGCCGGCGGCAATTCCCGCCACGTGTGTCCCGTGTCCCGATGCATCCCTGCTCGGGCAGACCGCATACCGCTGCTGTTCCGTGGGCTGCGCGAGCGCCTCGTTGATGCGCGCCTCATCGTACTCGGTTCCAAGGAAATACCCCGCCGGCGCCGACAAGCCCCCGGACGCCGGGATCGTCTGATCCCAGAAACTGACAATGCGGGTCGTACCGTCCGCCCTCCGAAAATCCGGATGCGCGTAATCGATGCCGGAATCAATAACCGCCACAAGGACACCGGCACCCGACAGGCCGGTTCTCTCCTGCAGCTGCGTAATGCAGGATGCACGCTTTCCATTGTCCACCGCGAAAAATAAAAGTTTCGGCTTTTCCATGTACTCGATTTTATCCAGCGCTGCCACCGGCTCCACGAGATGTTCCGGCAGCACTAAAACGGCATATTCATTCTGCAGATTTGTCAGTTGAATCCGCGGATATTCCTCCGGAAAATTTTTAAAAAGGAGCGTCTCAAGCTCCTCCGTTGTCCCGACAAATTTTACAATGACCTCCCACGTCTGTTCGGCACTGTCGTAGCCGATGTCCAGCTCCAGCGACTTCTCCCGTTCCTCCTGTGTCGCCGCCAGTGCCAGATTCAGCAGATTCTCCATTTTTTCGTTCGGCATAAAAAATCTCCGCAACAACATCTTATTTCTATTAGATGCCGCCGCGGAGACCGTTATGTCTGCCTGTATTCTGTTTTTGTCTGTTTTTTATTTCACCCGCTCAGAAAACATCATAAAGAAGCTGACCAGAAGACATCCCACCGACACCCAGATCATGTGAATACCGTAGCGCATGGACAGATTGCCGCCGATGCCGGCTCCGATCGCAAAGAAAAGAATGATTCCGAAATAGTAGAGCGACTGTCTTAACTGTTCCGGTCTCTTGTCCCGCAGATACATGGAAAATGCCGCCGTGCCGCTCCGCAGATTGCCAATGCACATCGTGCTCGCATAGGAATAGCCATTTACCTTGCGGAACGTCTGCACCTGCATCGCGCAGGCAAAAGACACCAGCACCGTCGCCGCCATGTTGTATTCCTGCGGGATAAATCCCACTGCAAATAAAATCACAATCTCAAGCAGCAGAATTCCCTGTCTCCAGTGAAGCCGCTTCGCGTATTTGAAACGCCCCTGTATGCGCTCCGCAAAAAACACGCCAAACGCAAACGCCAGCAACGGGAACAGATAGCGCAGTCCGTCCATCCATCTGCCCACCATAAAATTCTGGCTCATCAGCACCACGTTGCCGGTCTGGGCATTGGAGAAGACCTCCTCCCTCGTATTATAGGTATAGGCATCCTGAAATCCGCCGGAGACCGCCAGAAAAATACTGGTCAGAAATGCCTCTGACATCTGAAGTTCGTTCTTTTTCTCGTTCATAAGTATCTCTCACCCTTTCACATTCTTCTCTATTATAGCGGTTTACGTGAGATGCGCAAGTACCCGTTTTCTGCCGGCTCATAATTTCCGTTTGCGCGGCATACACTATTCCAGTATCTGAATGTGCGGCAGTCTGCCTGCGCATTCTCTCATGAAAGGAGTATTTATATGTGCGGAATCTCCGGTTTCTGCGACTTTTCTAAAAATTTTAAAAAGGAACCCGTCCTCTGGGAACACATTCTCACCGACATGCATCACACACTCGCCCACCGCGGCAGCGACAGTTTCGGCACCTATTTAGACACGCATGTGGGGCTTTCCCACGCCAGACTCAGCATCCGCGATATTGCGGGCGGCAGTCAGCCCATAATCCGGCAGGATGGGGAACGCACCTGCGCGATCGTCTACAATGGCGAGATCTACAACACCGACGAACTGCTGCCGCCGCTTCTCGCCGCCGGGTATACTTTTTCCACCACTTCCGACACGGAAGTCATTCTCTGCGCCTATCTGCACTATGGAAGAGATTTTGTCAGCCGCCTGAACGGCATTTTTGCCTTTGCGATCTGGGACGGCGGAACCGGTGAACTGCTTTTGTACCGTGACCGTGCCGGTACCAAACCGCTCTTCTACAGCACCCCGGGCGGCACACTGGTCTTTGGCTCCGAGCCAAAAGCACTCTTCTGCCACCCGGATATCACGCCCGCCATCGATGAAAACAGCCTGTTGGAACTTCTGTCCATCGGTCCGGCACGCACGCCCGGCAACGGCATTTTTTCCGGCATGCACGAGGTTCTCCCCGGCCATTATCAGATTTTCTCCCGGGAGGGCATGGAGCAGGTGTGCTACTGGGATCTTACCGCCGCCCCGCACACCGATTCCTATGAAAAAACGGTGGAGATGGTCTCTTATCTGGTGCGCGATGCCGTAAAGCGGCAGATGGTCTCGGACGTCCCGGTCTGCACCTTTCTCTCCGGCGGCATCGACTCTTCCATCGTAACCGCGATCGCCGCAGGCTGCATGCAAAAGGACGGGCAGACTCTAAATACGTTCTCTTTTGATTTTGCGGAAAACGATAAATATTTCCAGTCAAACGCCTTTCAGCCCGAGCGCGATCTGCCCTACGTCAACATCATGCTCGCCCACTGCCAGACGCACCACACCTATCTGGAATGCTCCCAGAGCACGCTTTATGAGGCACTTTTTTCGGCAGTCGACGCCAGGGATCTTCCCGGCATGACCGATGTGGATGCCTCCCTGCTCTACTTCTGCTCTCTGGTCGCCAGACACAACAAAGTCACACTGACCGGAGAATGTGCCGATGAAATCTTCGGCGGCTATCCCTGGTTCTACCGCCCGGAGCTTTTAAACCGTGACGGTTTTCCGTGGTCTGCCGATGTCTCTGCGCGCGCCGCATTCCTGTCCGGCGACGTGACTGACCGCCTGGATCTCGCCGGTTACTCGCGCGCCCGCTATGAAGAGACCATAAGTGCTTCCCCGAAGCTTCCCGGCGAATCGCCCGAGGAAGCCCGCAGGCGTGCCGTCGGCTACCTGAATATCAAGTGGTTCATGCAGACGCTCCTCGACCGCATGGACCGCACCAGCATGTACTCCGGTCTGGAAGCGCGCGTTCCCTTTGCCGACCACCGCATCATGGAGTACGTCTTCAACGTGCCGTGGAGCATGAAGTATCAGAACGGCGTGGAAAAAACGCTGCTGCGCGACGCCTGCGCGGATCTGCTTCCGGCAGAACTGCTGCACCGCAAAAAAAGCCCGTACCCGAAGACTTACCACCCGGGCTACGAGAAGCTTCTCGCGGATCACCTGCGCCGGATCATAAGCGATCCGAACGCGCCGGTCTACCCGCTGATCGATCCCAAAAAAGCCGAGGCGTTCCTCGCCGCTCCCAAGGAGCTTGGCAGACCGTGGTTCGGTCAGCTCATGGCAGGTCCCCAGCTTATGGCATATTTTATCCAGCTCAATGACTGGATGGAAAAATATCATCTGTCCGTGTAGGGAAAAGAAAACGCCTTCAGAATCGTGTTCTCATAATATGCGCAAAGCAGATACTACAGTGGATTTTCTTCCGCCCGGCGGTGAATCTGGAACCGAAGTGATATCGGAGCCAATCTGCACCATATCCGCAGGAGACAGAACAAAATTATTCACATTGAAATTCTACTGGATGCGCTCCGCGTGAACTGACTTCGGAATCGCCACAATCCTCTCCTGCCGCAAGGAGTGCTGTTGGCAGAGCGGTCGGGGCAGCTTTCCTGCTGCGCCTCGCCGACCGCTTTTTCAGTGGGATATTCCGTTAGCTGGAGAACGAGCAAAACTGAAATCTTCCGTTTCCAGACTTGTTTGTATCCTTTTTCCCGAATTGGGAAACCTCGTTCCTACACTTCATATGGCTTCCGTCTATGCCCTGCTTTCCGAGTTTCCAAGTGCAGACACAGTTGCGAATGCTCATCTTAATGGAAGAATTTTTTGTCTTAATGGACTGCTTGAATTCCTTTAATGCTGCCCGATACTGCCTGAACATTCCCTTCTTTGCTTTATCAACCTTTTTGATTTTCAATTTTCTCACCTTCTTTCAAATGCCAACAAAAAAAGCCGCCATGAAGATGTACTCTCCATAACGGCTTAGTTAAATGTTATTTTTTCCTTTTGTGGCTCTTGGGATTAAGCCTCATTTCTTTTGCCATTCTTATTTCTTCTTCCCCAAGCTTACATTTTCTTTTTGCTTCGTCCCAAAGTTGCTGGCTGTATGCCATGAAATCACATCCTTTCAAGATTTTCTTCTTGACAAACAATACATATACCTTTACTATAGGTGTTAGGAAGAAACGAAGTTTACTACCGTACAGCTATTGCTCATGCGGCTTGCTCGTTTCTTTTTTTGTTCTTACCAAATCATATAGATAAAGTTTTCCATCTGCATCACATCTTACAAGCATTCTTGTTGAAAAAATGTTATAACGCTCCAGATTTCCATCTTCATCATAAACCGGTATTCCAAATCTTGTATTATAACGATACCATCCAAATTGTGCCTTTGCCCCATGTTTATTCTTATAATCAGGATACTGTGCCTTTTCAGAAGCAATCTGGATAAGTTCACCAATAGCAGGCGTAATGTTTGCTTTCGCTTTCATATTAGCACCTTTTAATCCCTTTGTATCATTTGAATGACTGAACTCATCTGGAAAATCAGAACCGATATATATTTTCTCTGAGGTTTCGGATATTTCAAAGTATTCTCCAATATATTCTTTCAGATACTGCTCTACTTCATTCCAATCTATCCCCTTCCTCGACTTAAATCTTATATCATTAATAAGGGCTATTTTTGAACCATCCAAATCCGTAATAATACTGACACTTTTGTTCATATTTCTCGTCCTTTTCTCTTCGTATCAGATATCTTTCGACATCTGATGCGATTTTACCATAAGTGTCACAATTATACTATGAATTTTTCTGCTTCTCCTTCGCTTTCTGTTCTTGGATTATTTCGTGTAAATTTGTGTTGCATCAATCTGATAACTAAGATTTGTCAAGGTTCCCTGACAACCAGCAACTGCACTTTTGGCACAATCCGGAATAGCCGCTAAATTTTCTTCCAAATATTTTGCTTTTTCTGGGTCATTCATGCACTTCTTTAAAAATGCACTTGATACAGATACCGTTGTTGGGATCCTGTGATTGCCATAATCTTACCTTCCTATCTGTTTTTACTTTGTCTGACTAGTTTCTTTCTGAACTTTATCAGTGTTTTTCTTCCAACAACTAAATCAATATTGCTCCTTTTCAACGCTTCTATGCCAGCGCATCAAATGACGATGTTCCGCTTTCCGTCACTCCTATAGGAATTGAAGTACCTACCAATTCCACCATTTTTCCTGTCAGGTCATCTACATCTTTTCCATCAATTTTCAGATTATATTGCCGTTCTTCCTGCTCCTGTTTTTCGGCACGCTGTTTTTCCAGTCTTTCCTCTGTCTCTTTCTTTTCTGCTTTCCTTTTCTCGAGTCTTTCTTCAAGTTCTTTCCTTGCTTTTTCTGTTCCCGGATCAAC